>Ga0105162_1000321_pt1 | contig 32046 bp, 35 predicted proteins | sample JNZ201metaG_FD_81532 | JGI IMG/M metagenome (GOLD analysis project Ga0105162, IMG submission 81532) | Hot spring microbial communities from Jinze hot spring, China to study Microbial Dark Matter (Phase II) - JNZ 20120812A | ecosystem: Environmental > Aquatic > Thermal springs > Hot (42-90C) >...
AACCTCAAACTCTCCTTCCATCCTTTAATCCTTATTTCATACGCCCTCTTCTTAGCCCCCTGGGTAACCCCTATCTTTAATCACTACGTGAAATCCAAGCCTTGTAAGTGCTTCATAAGCAATATCTATCAGCGTTAGATTCGAATTGTATATACGTATACTCATGGTTCCTTTGCCTTCATAGCACAACCCCTCACTTTCGTAAAATCCTCTTAAAAAATAGGGTTCGTAGCCTTTTATTAACTCTTTTATATCCTTAGACGATAAAGATTTGTAAAATTCATAAAAGGTTTTCGAAAAAGCTCTAACAACATATTGTATTTTCCATCTAGGATTGTGTTTGCTTCTATCTTCAATATCAATTCTAGGTCTCATACCGAGCTTTTCAAGCGCATGGGCAAAGCTTTCAGCAAAATCTCGTTCAGTCGTTCTCAATTTTATGACGTACTCGTGCTTCTTTTTTTCTCTCGTATACCGAGCCATCACCCATTAAAACGCCTAGTATGTAGGCTAATTCCTTCGAGGAGTTCATAGATTTATCATCTACCTGCCTACATATAAAGATTTTTTTCTATAGAGACTGGGGCAGGTTTTAGATGATTTGGCTGAGTTAACGTATTTTACTGGTAGGTTAAGCCATTTAAGCGTGTATTCAAGCATGAACTGGAAGGTTCTTATGTTCCACTTTGATAGCTTTCGGTTCATGTCCTTCGAGCCATTAAGAATTAGAATACTTCTTGAGGAGCATCTTTGATGTATTAGGCTTACTCTGCCGCTTACTTTCATAGGTTCTGTGAATATGGTAGAGTTCTCTTAAGTCATAGCGCTTAATCTCGCCATCTATGAATGCCGTTACATTCGTTAAGTTAACGTCAAATGACGCCCACTTCTCAGCCTTCGGCTCAACGCTCTTCTTAACCGTTACTATAAGCTCCCTCCCAGTTAGAATCAACCCTCCAATCCCATCGAAATCTCCGCGAACCCAAGGATACTTTGTTAAATCAACCTCAAGATAACGTTTATTCGGTTCAATGCTTATCTTCAGAACCCGTTTCTGAAGCTGAAAAGAGTGCTCTTGATGTAGACTGCTCTTTTAGTTATCTCAGGCTTACCTTCAGCTTTCCCCCTATTGTAGAGCGTTATCCAGCCCTTAACAAGCCCTATGACAGAGCTTATTGCTGAATCAACGTAGTGTTTGGAGTATTTCCACTCTCGTAGGCAATTCATCTCTAAGCCTTTTCCTATCCTCTCTATCGAATTCAAGGTGAGCCTTCTTAGAAATTTTAACATGTGAGAAGATTGCGTCTAAAGCCTTCTGCTTAACTTTGAAGTATTCTTCGATTAAATCTCTCGGTGCTTCTACTGGGATCCTGTAGCTTTTAACTGCTTCCATAATCTCACTCTTAGGATATCGGAGCTTCCCAGTTGGGAGCCTAACTGCCCTAATAATCCCCTCTTCTGCCACTTCCAAAGCGTTTTAACTGAAATATCGAACTTCTTAGCAACCTCAGAGGGACGTAAGAGTTCTTCTTCCATCAAAGAATAAACAAGTATTTAAACCTATCTATTTTGAAACTGCTATCTTAGGCATTACGCGCATGTTAATCATGATGTGAGATGGGATGAGAATGTTATAGAAAAGAGAAAATTGTGAATATGCTGTTTGGTCATTTTGTAGAGTGGCTTTTAATCATTACGATCGATGCTAATATCAATATTAGGCTGTAGACTAATAGGAGTAACAGCGGTTTATCTAATAGTGAAGATAATGTGTTGATCCACTCGTTCATAACCTTGATGCCCTCATGAGCCGTCATGTTTAAATCTGCTACATGCCATATAGCATTCCCTATCATATCTCGAGTAAGCGAGGTTACAACGGCCTTAAGTCCAAAAAGATACAGTGACCCTAACACGCCCAGAACACCCAATATTAAAATTATAAGGCCAAGTAATCGACATAATCCAGACACCACAAAACACCCATGAAATAGTTTATTTTATTCCAGAATTAATAATTTTGTCTCAGTGAGAACTGTTTGTTGTAGTCAAAGGACTAATAGATGGGGAGAGGGGGTAGGTTTAGGATGGCTCTCGAGTAAGGTATCTTTTATTGCTTCTCGTTTTCCTAAATTTTGGTCATAAAGCACAGGATGTTCTCCCTTTTATGCAGTTCACTCGAGTCTATTCTAAGATGACCTCACAGATTTCGCTTAAGTTATCTAAGTTGTTTGCTTTAATCTTCCCGTCGCTGATTGTGTATAATGCTTCATCTATGTAGAGCGTTCTTTCAACCTCGTATGTTGGGTTGATCTCGTCACCCTCCATATGGGTTATTCTGCCCCTTAACACTATGCCATCCTCTGGTGAGATATGGAATATGTAGGCTCCTTGGAATACTGGTCTGCCATATATCCAAGGCGGCCTCCCCCTCGGATAATCCTCCTCAAATATCCTCGCCTCTAGAATAGGGATTACTAGTAAGCTTCTTCTCTTATCAAAGAGTAATGCATGATGGTCGAGTAGGGCTGGCGAATCTGTACCCCTATCGCCTATAATTATCTTGGCAACCTCTCTTGGATGCTCGATGTCTGAGATATCGAAGAGCGATATCTTTAGGCCCTGATACCAAGCGAAGTCCCCCTCTTCAGCCGGGGTGGCCTCCTTCCCAATTCCAATTAGGTAGTCCTCACCATAAGGATGAAGGTAGTCGCTATATCCCGGTATTTTAAGCGCGCCTAAGACCTTTGGGCTGGAGGGATCTGAGAGGTCGATTGTGAATAATGGATCAACCTTCTTGAATGTTACTAAGTAGCATCGTTTTCCCATGAAACGCGCAGAGTATATTCGTTCCCCGGGGGCTAAGCCCTCAATCTTCCCAATAACCTTCAAGTCTTCCGCATCTAAGACGTACACATTGTTGCTTTCTGCCCTCATGCCCTCACCGAAGGGTCTATAAGGCGCCGTCGTTGTAGCCACTCTAAAGTATCCCTCATACTCATCCATTGAGAACTGGTTTAGCACTTTGCCCGGAACCTTACCTCCAGCTTCACATCTAATGTTCAGCCCATGCACAGATATCCTATAAATTTCCGTTCTGCCCCAGCCACCCAGAAATCTATCTAGCACTGGAAGGGCTATGTAGAGATTACTCCTAGACATGTACATGCATGACGCGTATCCCGTTAATACAGATTTTACGGCCACGTGGCCCCCATTTAAAATATCTAAGGCTACTATTAACGTGTAGCCTGAGGGAGCCTCTATTGAATCGGAGTAGTATACATCAGATGGGGAGATCTCCCTCCAGACGCCATTAGTTGCCCATCTTGGAAGGAGGGTTTGGTTCCCCGCTAATACTGGGTGTGCTAAAACTACGTAAACGTAAGCATCTATCATTCTTGAAGATATGTAATTACCCTCAAATGTGACTTCACTGGTAATCTTAGGCTTCTCTGGGGCTGAGACATCAAAAACTTTTATTAGTAATCTCCATGGAAAATATGGTACTAAGAGAGGTATGCCGCTCTTTTCTGGTAATGGGTTGATCCCAGCGGCTTCCTCGATGAGAGCGATGAGTCTTCCTTTGCCTATAAATAAGCCGATAACGCCTCCATTAAGGTTAATCTTTGAAAGAACCCTCATCTCTTTAGGCGGATAAGCTTTAATAATGCTTATCCATCCTTTATGAGAAGCGACGTAGATTAGTTGCCCGTCCGTTTTAACTATATCAGCTTCATCAACACTCTCGACCTGGATGTTTGTCAAAGAATATTCTGACGCCTTAAATGCAGCTTCGGCAGGGGCAGGTACGGCTAGCGGGGTCCTAGCAAAGCCTACAAACCTCCTTATGAGAGGATCCGTCTCTACAGCCTTAACTTTGGCGCTAACAAAGTTTAAAAGTTCATCTTTTGATTTAAAGGTTTTCAGGCTGCCGGGCTCTGTACTCGTCCACTCGAAGGATATAAGCATTGTCCACACAACGGTCGCTGCAACTAGAACTAAGAACACCACAACTAGACACTTATAACCCATCAAATTTTCATCACCACAAAAATATACGTGCCGCGGCTTATTGCTCTATGTTTTAGTACACTTGTTCAAGTGGATTGAACAGTATTAAAATTAAATATTGTTCTTTGGTTAATTGTCCTATGGAGTCCTTTATGAGCGAGGCCGACTTAGAGGCTAGCCTTAAAGGCAAGACACTTAGAGTCTACATCTACTTGCTGGAGAAGTCTGGGTCTAAAGTTGGCGTCAGAGAGGTTCAGAGGGCGCTGAAATTCTCTAGTCCTAGCTTGGCGGCATACCATCTTGACAAGCTCGTCTCCCTTGGGCTGGCGGATAAAACTGCTACTGGCGAATACTTCCTCACGCAGGAGGTTAAGGTCGGGATCCTAAAGCTCTTCGTCCGAATGGGGAGGTATATGATACCCAGGTTCGCGTTCTACGCGGTGTGGATGACGAGCATGCTCATCATATACATAATCCTATATGAGCACACATGGAGCATACACAACATCGTGGCGCTAATCTTCGGCATATTAGCCTCAATAATCTTCTGGACGGAAACTATCAAGCTGGTATTGGAGGGTCGTTCAAAAACATAGAATAATTAAAGGGTACTGAAAAGTATTTTATAGAGGGTGAAATTTGAAGAGAAACCTGCTCAGCCTAATGCTCGCAGCCGTACTCGGAGTAACTATGATGCTAGCGCCTCTTCTACTTTTACACACAGGCATGAAAACGATGGGGGATTGGGAAAGAGCAACTTATGTGAGCAAGAGCGAGAGCGGAAAAATTATAGCCACGCCCAAACTTGCTCCCCCAACCCTTGGGGTCATTTTGCCTGAGGTTGCATTAATCGTTATCTTAGGGGCCATCCCGGCTGCGGTCACCTTTATACTTATTAAAAGAAGGCTAAAGGCTTAGGGAGAAACCGCATCTTATATAACATTGCTTTTATTAGCTTAGCCTTATGATGGCCCAAAATTTTTCTCCCCATTTAGAAGCTAAGGTTTAGGGTAAAGACCAATTGGGCGGATCACTCACCTTTCAAACAAACCATTATGAGCAGGAGCCCTTTCACTTCAGCGTTATTACAAAAATAAATATGTGGTAGTAAATAATTTCTCTTACGATCTTCTTGATTAAGTTAGAAATCAGCTTCTTCCAAGCCTAGTTCTTTAAGTTTCTCCTTAGTTGGGATTCCTTTTTCATCCCAACCTCGTGCCCTATAGTAATCTTTGACTAGAATTTCCTCCTCGAAGACTTGGCCCCTTGCTGGTGTATCATCCCTCGGAATCGCTTCCTTAGTTATTCTTTCAGGCATCCTATCATATATGGCGTCGATGCCATCCCTAGCGCTTATGGCCCTTTCAAGGGTAAATATTCTCTCGCCAACAAGTAGTAGATGTTGGGCATCGAACTCTTTTATGCCAGTTGCCGCCTCTAGAAGTTTTGCATAGAGGGCTAGGGATACACCGCAGAACAATGTGACGAAGATGCACCATACGCCAGTCTCATTTGCGGCAGTCTCATCCTGAATATACTTGGCCAGCTCCCCCTTCCCCTCAGTGGCAAATGGATCAACCTTCTTACCCTTAAATGGGATTCCAAACTCCTCAAAAGCACTAACGCCTATGGTGTGGCTTGCACCTATCGGGGACGTCGCCATACTGAGCCCAAAGGCCTTAGCCCTCCTCGGGTCATGGGCTGGTAGCTCAAGCCCCTTAACGTGCATAGCGTATTTCTCGGCCCCCCTACCTATTATCTCAGCTGCCCTCCTAACACCCTCAGCGAGTATATTTCCAATACCAATTCTAAGGGCTATTCTTCTGACGAGCTCGCAGATGAGATCTGGATCACCCCACCTAAGATCAAATCCATCAGCTTCGCTCTTACTGATTATCCCCTTTTCATACAGCTCTATAGCAAAGCCGATAGCTGAGCCGGCTGATATGGTGTCCAGCCCATACTTATCAGCCAGCATATTAGCGTACGTTATAGACTCGATATTAATATTTCCAAGATTGCCTCCGAAGGACCAGTGGGTCTCATATTCTGGGAAGTCCCATACAATGCCAGCATAGGGGCCCCTTGTAAGCTTAAATATCTTGCCGCAGCGGACCATGCATCCATAACACCCATAGTGCTTCACAACGTATCGTGAAAGGTTTTCAGGCTTAAACATCTCTATCCCCTCTAGTTTTTCTTGTTTATAGTTATATGTTGGAAAACAGCCGCCTAAGTACTCGCCATAAACCGCTATGTTTGTGCCTAAACTGTGAAAGGCCTCAAAGACCGGGCTCTCTTTAATGACCTCTATTTCTTCCCTTACAGCCTCCTCGAAGGCTTTCTCATCAAAAATCTCTGGTCTCTTCGAGCCTTTAACGACTATAGCCTTAAGATTTTTTGAGCCCATGACCGCACCTCCCCCTCCTCTTGAGGCAGTCCTCATATCATCCGTGACTAATGCGGATATCCTCGCCAGTCTCTCCCCCGCGGGTCCTATTATGACCATCCTAGCATCTCTGGCAGTTTCCTCCCGTAGGAAATCCCTGGCGGCGTCAGTGGTCATCCCCCAAACTTTATCGGCATCCCGAAATTCAACACCATCATCATGTATGTGCACGTAGGTTGGTTTCTCAGCCCTGCCTTCTATCACTAAAGCGTCGTAGCCGGTAAATTTAAGCTCGGCTCCAAAGAAGCCGCCGCCAACGGACCTGAAGTAAGTGTTGGTTAGTGGCGATTTAAACTGGGCAATCCATCGATGCGCGCCTAAAGCCTTTGTGCCTGTTAGAGGCCAGACGTCAATAACCAGTTTATTCTCGGGGCTAAGTGGATCCACCCCGGGAGAAAGCTCACGCCACAAAATCCAGGCACCGAGACCCCTGCCACCAATAAATTTCTTAACAACATCTTCTTTTAGAGACTCTGCAGTAGCCTTTTTATTCCTTAAATCAATCCTCAAAATCTTTCCCATCAATCCATACAAGGATGACACCCTTAATCTATCCAAGAGTTTATTTATTTAAGGTTTAAGTAAAGTAGGCGCTTAAGCGAAGCGGGCAAGGGTTTAAGCCACGCTATCTGTTCATTACTAAAGGTTTAATCATTCATCGAGGTCCCTCACCTGTCTCTAAATGGTATCGGGATTATTATTGGAAACCACCAGAAGAGCGGCCATATTACATAATGCTCCTCATATAAGGTTGTCCTCAGCGTAAACGTTGTTCCACACTTTCTACACCGCAGTGTTCTCATTCCAATAATATCGAGTTCTTTTGATCCGCATCTAGGGCACATGTAATCCTCAACCTTTAGGGGCGCATAGTAGATTCTTGGCCTTCTGAACCATCTAAGAATCGATATGAATACTATGAGGAATATCATTAAAAAGACGAGTAAAAACACTATACTTACAATCATAACCAGAGTTGAAGCTTCTATAGGCATTTTAACCACCGCAAGCTAGGGATCAATAAGCAACCATTATTAAATTCGTTTTCGTTGATATACGCTTTTAGATCACTGAGCTCATTTTGTTTCTGAGAACAATTAGGGTGATTCGCCTTGCGCGCTGAGGAACTGAGGAAATATTTCCTGAAGGTTTATCCAGGGTGCTCTAGGCGGAGGATTGATGACCTCGTCTCAGCGATCATTTCTAATAAATTCTGGAAGGTTCACTCAGATAAAGATGACGCATATTACGCCATCGCCCTAACGAGGGCACGTATCCCATATATGGGTGGCTTCAAAGCTAAGTCAACTGCCCCGGGAATAATAATTGTATCCCGAGGGGCTGCGCGTTTCTGCAGGCGCGGGAGAGTGCTCGTTGCAAAAAGGAGAAATAATGTTTTTACCTCCGATACGGTTATCGATTGGCCAGCATTCCTTAGAATAATCAAGATGGATGAGAGTTTAGTTTATCGGCGTCTAGTTGAAGATCTGAACCCACCGGCATTTCTGAACAGAAGGAATCTTTCGTTTCTACTTAATACCCAGAAAAAAGAGGGAGAATAAGTTGTAATATTAAATATTAGATCATTTGTCTTACTTCATGAAAAATCCATGAGAGGTCTGGCCGATTCTTTCTCTCATTAATCCTTTCAGCTAACGCATGCGAAATTATTGGGAGAGCTATTGTCGCATCACAGTAGCATTGAACGTTTCTCCCAGCCCTACTTTCTTTACCCCAGCTTATAGCCTCCTCAAATGTGCAGCCGGATAGGCCTCCCCAATGGGGCGCATCAGTTGTTATTTGAATTGCATATTTATGTGGGACTGGAAGACTATATCTTCCGTCATTGGTTATGCTCGCGCCTATGGCCGTCAATTGAATGAAGTCTTTAGGCACGCCCCCACCTACATATATCACGCCAGTATCCTTTGACCTCCTCTTTATATCGACGAGCTGATCAAAGTCCTTCATCTGATCCACAATTATGCTAAATGCCCCCTTGCTCCTCCGCCTATTCAATATATACGCAATACCATATGCGCTGTCAACTATAGCTGGGCAGAAGACTGGCAAATCGTTCTCATAAGCTTTCGCTATAATACTCTTTACCCCTATCTCTGACAGATATTTGCCAAAGAGGTGGAGGAACTCCGCTGAGGAGTATCTATAGCCTGCTTTCAAGGTCATCATAAAGTCAGCTATTAGGTTTTCCATTTCTTCGTACTCATATTCGTCGGCGAACACGTCGTAAAATCTATCTATTCTGTGTCTCGCCAAATCTTCGTCGTCAACGAAATAGTGTCCCTGCCAATATGTTCCGCCCATAGCCTCTAGGATGTCCTCCGATATATTTGCGCCGGTTGAGACAATGACGTCTATGAAGCGTTTTTCAATGAGCCAATTAATTATTTTCCACTGGCCAGTCGTGCTCATTGATCCAGCAAAGCCGAAAAATATTGTCACCTCGTCTTTGAGCATCATCTCCCAAATATCGATAAGCTCGCCAAGCTTCCTCCCCTGAAAACCTGTTTTAGCCATCTCCGACAATAGCTCAGATATCTTTTTTGGCACCCTAACCTCTATAGGCTCGAGCTTCTTTACAAAATACGGTGTTAATCTCTTCCCCCTCTTCATTTCTCTACACACTTGGCAAAAAATAACGAATTAAGATTCTTTTAACCTTTTTGATAAAATTTTGTTTATTCCGCTTATCATAGCCTCAACGCTTGCCATAACAATATCCTCCCTAGCACCTCTGGCGGAAATTAGGTTTCCATCTTTATCCTCAACCTTTATTATAACTTCGGCAACTGCGTCTGAGCCACCAGTTAGGGCTTCAAGCCTATATTCTGTTAGTCTCACATTAGCTAGATTGCTTGTAATCTTTTGTATGGCCTTAATAGCTGCGTCCACTGGGCCGACTCCCGTCTCGGCGGAAACGTACTCTTTACCATCAATGAGCAACTTAACGGACGCTGTTGGCGTAACCCTGAAGCCGGTTGTGACGACTAAATCGGCCAGCTTAACGATTTCCTCCTCATGGGCCCTGCCCATAACCGCTCTTGCAATCGCAAATAAATCGGCGTCAGTTACAGTCTTCCCTTTATCGCCAAGCTCCTTTACTCGCTCAACAATCTTCTTCAACTGCTCCTCGGTCGGGTAGAAGCCAGCCTCCTCAAGTGTAGCCTTAATACCATGCCTGCCAGCATGCTTCCCAGCGATTATCTTCCGCCGCCTACCGACAAGCTCCGGATCAAAGGGCTCAAAGGTAATCGGCTTAATAACAACCCCCTTTGTGTGTATTCCAGATTCATGCGCGAAGGCGTTTTCTCCAACAATAGCCTTATTTGGCTGAACAGGAACACCAGTTAACCTTGAAACAAGCTTTGAGGTTTCATAAAGGAGCTTAGTATTTACTCCAGTTCTCTTGTTATAGAGTAAGTGGAGGGCCGTGACTACCTCTTCTAGGGCCGCGTTGCCAGCCCTCTCACCCAAACCATTGACAGTAACATGGACTTGTGCCGCACCGGCCTCAACCCCGGCTAACGAATTAGCTACGGCTAGGCCAAAGTCATTGTGGCAGTGAACACTTATCGGGACTTTCAGGACAGCCCTTAACTCCCTAATTAATCTCTCCATAGATCTCGGGCTCATTATGCCCACTGTATCTGGAATATTTATATAGTCTGCTCCAGCCTCTTCAGCTGCTTTGCAAACATTCTTCAGAAACTTTATATCGGTTCTAGTAGCGTCCATCGGTGAGAACTCGCATATGGCGCCATGATCCTTAACATATTTTACTGAATCTATTATGGTCTCAATAACCTGCTCTGGCATCATATTTAAAGCATACTTAATCTGGACATCAGAAGTCGAGATGAATGTATGAATATATTTGACGTCACATTGTAATGCAATGTCAATGTCGCTCCTTAGAGCCCTTGCAAGCGCGCAGACCTGCGCCCTTAAGCCAGCTCTAGCAATCTCCCTTATGGCTCTTTGTTCACCCCTCGAGGCTGAGGGGAAACCTGCCTCGATGACGTCGACGCCAAGCTTGTCAAGTTGTAATGCTATTTCCATCTTCTCCTCCGGAGTCAATGATACGCCGGGCGTTTGCTCCCCATCGCGCAGGGTTGTATCAAAAATCCTTATATAATCCTGCTCCATGCTCATACACCCCTAGATATTGATCTCAGATATTTCGTTGGCTATGGCCTCGGCCATCTCATCTGTCCTCGATCTTCCACCCAAATCTGGCACAGAGAGGCTCTTCTTTAGAGCGGATATAACCCCGTTCTCTATGAGCCAAGCCGCCCTAGAGCATAATTGATCATTGTACCTTTCTCCGAGCCAGTCAAACATCATCTTAGCAGCTAGAATCATTGAACATGGATTGGCCGTGCGTTTGCCAACCCTTGTAGGCGCTGAGCCGTGAACTGGCTCAAAGATCGCGTAGTCGTCACCTATATTTCCGCCAGGAGCCATGCCAAGACCCCCAACGAGCTGCGCAGCCTCGTCAGATAGTATGTCACCAAACATATTTGTTGTAACTATGATGTCAAAGCTCTGTGGCTCCTTTATCAGTCTCATAGCCATGGCATCAACATACTGTTCCTCATAGGATACTGAGGGATACTCTTTAGCAACCATCCGGCATACCTCAGCAAATAGCCCGCATGTAACCCGCATAACGTTTGCCTTGTGAACAGCAGTAACCCTCCTCCTTCTTCTAAGCGCGATCTCGAAGGCTTTTCTCGCTATGCGCTCACAACCTCGCCTAGTTATCACCCTCAAAGCAACCGCCGTATCCTCGTTAACTTTAAATTCAAAGCCCTTATACACGTCCTCAGTATTCTCCCTAACGATAACGAGGTCTATATCATCTCTTAGGCTTGGTGTATTAGGATAAGATTTTATTGGGCGTATGTTAGCATATAAGTCGAACATAAGCCTAAGCCTGACTATTACGTCCGCGGCGGTCTCGCCAACGGGGCCCTTGATACAGACATGTGACCTACGTATACCCTCTATCGTCTCCTCTGGGAGGGCTGTGCCACGCCTTGCATAACATGCATCCCCAGCCTCAAGCTCAATAAACTCCAAGTTTAAGGGAAGCCTCTTTTGAACAGCCTTCAAGACGGTCATAGTTGCTTCGGTCAATTCTGAGCCAATACCATCACCAGGAATTAAGGCAATCTTATACATTATTCCCTTTTCCCCCCGTGACTCTAATCAAATGCTCAATTAATCCTCCATCCCTAATAATCTCGAGAATAAAATCTGGGAGTTTATTTGCAAAGATAACTTCGCCGCTGCCCTCATTAATAATTCTCCCCTCGTCAAGATAGACGTGAAGCATATTGCCCTCGTTAACCTTAGCTGTCACTCCAGGCACCTCTAGGACTGGTAGACCTATATTTATGGCATTCCTGTAGAATATTCTGGCAAATGATTCGGCAAGTATGCACTTGGCACCAGCATGCTTTAAAGCTTGGGGAGCTTGTTCGCGGCTTGAGCCGCAACCAAAGTTTCTTCCAGCAACAATGATGACACCCTCCCTAGCCTTCCTCGGAAAATCTGGATCTACACCCTCCATGGCATGCTTAGCCCACTCATCCGGATCCAAGGATGTCAGGTACTTGCTTGGGATTATGACGTCAGTATTTATGTTATCGCCATACTTAATTGCCCTGCCAGAAACCCTCATGCAGAACCCTCCAGAAAGCGTCTTGGATCGGTAATCTTTCCCTCAATTGCTGAGGCTGCGACCGTCGCTGGCGACGCTAGATAGATCATGGCTTCTGGGCTACCCATCCTACCAACAAAGTTTCTGTTTGAGGCGCTTATGCAGACTTCTCCGGGGGCGAGGAGACCCATATGCCCGCCGAAGCATGCCCCGCACGTCGGGTTAGAGACGCATGCGCCAGCCTTGATGAAGATCTCGATCAGCCCGCTTTCAAGAGCCTCTAGGTAGACTCGTGTTGATGCTGGGATAACTATCATTCTAACTCCCTTCTTGATGCGCCTGCCCTTAAGTATTCTCGCGGCCAACTCAAGATCCTCCAACCGGCCATTTGTGCATGAGCCTAGGAAGGCTTGATTTATCTCCATACCCTCAACATCTTTAACTGGCTTAACATTGTCAACGGAGTGGGGGCAGGCAACCATCGGCCCCAAGGAATCCGTATTAAACTCCATAATTTCCTCATACTTAGCGTCCGGATCACTCTTAAATATTTTAAACGGCTTATCAGTTCTGCTCTTAACGTATTCTATGATCTTTTCATCAGGCTCTATTATGCCGTTTTTCGCACCCATCTCAACAACCATGTTACATAGTGTTAGTCGACCACCTATGCTCATCTCACGTATAGCTGGACCGGTAAACTCTATAGCCTTATAAATCGCCCCATCGGCTCCAATCTTACCAATGACATGGAGAATCAAATCCTTCGGGGTTACAAACTTCTGGAATCTGCCAGTAACATTTATCTTTACTGTCTCTGGGACTCTTAACCATATTCTTCCAGTTGCGAAGACCGCCGCAATCTCAGTTGAACCTGTACCAGTTGCAAATGCACCTAAAGCGCCGTAGGTGCATGTATGTGAATCAGCCCCAACGATGAGGTCCCCAGGTCTCACATGACCCCCCTCAACCATAACTTGGTGGCATACCCCTCCATCACCAACATCATATAGGAGCTCTATATTCTGCTCCCTAGCAAACTCCCTCATAATCTTGTGCAGCTCAGCCGACCTCACCGAGTCCGCTGGAACTTGATGATCCAGTACTAAAACTATACGCTGCCTATCCCAAACCTTCTTAAGACCTATACGCCTGAACATTTTTATTGCCAGCGGCCCGGTTATATCGTTCGCCATGGCCATGTCTACCTTCGCGTCGACTATCTCACCTGGCTTAACGAAATCTAATCCAGCGGCATGCGCAAGAATCTTCTCTGAAATAGTCATTCCGCACATAACTCTTCACTAACTAAGCTTGGTTCTTCTCTAGACCGGACATCTTGCGTATTATTAAGCCAACTTTCTCGAGGGGGTGCTCCTCAATCCCCCTTAATAATCTCTTAAGGTTCTCTCCCCCAGACCTGTATTCGGTAATCCACTCTTTGGCGAACTCCCCGCTTCGCACCCTTATCGCGGCCCTCAGCATGTTCTCCTTAACATGCTCATCTATCACTTTAGGCCCAACACTCAGCCCACCATACCTGGCGGTCTCCGAAACTGCTTTAAGCATACCGGTTAAACCCCCCTCATATATCAAGTCCATTATTAGCTTAGCCTCGTTACAAGCCTCAAAGTATGCGAGTTCAGGTGGATAGCCGCATTCGACCAGGACCTCAAACCCCTTCTTTATGAGCTCTATGAGGCCGCCCACGAGAACTGTTTGCTCGCCTATTAGATCGCTCTCAGTCTCATCTTTGAACGTGGTTTCTATTACGCCAGCCCTAGTGCACCCAAAAGCCTTAGCGATCGCAAGCGCTATCTCCTTTGCTCTGCCAGAATAATCTTGGTATACGGCTATCAATGCAGGTACACCGAAACCGCTGATGAAGGTTTCACGGAGCCTTGGCCCTGGAGCTTTAGGCGCAACCATTATGACATCCACGTTCTTTGGGGGTACAATCTGCCCAAAATGTATATTGAAGCCATGCGCGAAGTCCAAAACCTTCCCTTCAGATAAGTTTGGCTCAATATACTCCTTGTAGATAACTGGTTGAACCATGTCTGGAACCAGCATGAAGATTATGTCACCCGCCTTCACGGCCTCTGGTATCGTGTATACTTTGAAACCATCTAGCTTAGCCCTCTCCCATGAGGGGCCTTCCGGCCTTAAACCGATTATTACTCTAAGATCAGAGTCCCGCATGTTCATGGCTTGGGCTCGGCCCTGACTGCCATAGCCTATGACTGCCATAGTTTTATCCTTGATTACCTCAAGGTTCGCATCCCTATCAAAATATATCTTAACCATAATTATCACCACTCCATTTTAGTAGACTTCATACCCCTTGGGAGGGCAGCTATACCAGTTCTTGCTATCTCTTTTATGCCAAATGGCTTCATGAGCTCTATAAAAGCATTTATCTTCTCTGAGTCTCCAGTCATTTCTATTGTTAATGAGTCATGTGCCACATCCACGATGTGCCCCTTAAATATTTCAGTATAATTTATCACGTCAGATCTAATCTTCGAATCTGATGTACTCACTTTAATAAGAGCCAGCTCCCTAGCAACCGTATATTTCGGATCTAGAATGCTTACCTTAATAACACTTACGATCTTCCTCAATTGCTTAACAACCTGCTCGATGATGGTTTCATTACCCTTAATCGTTATCGTCATTCTGGCTAGATCTGGTTCTTCTGACGCGCCGACGGATATACTCTCTATATTAAACCCCCTCCTCCTAAACATGCTTGAAATTGCATGAAGGACCCCCGGTTTATGCTCAACTATCGCAGAGATCATGTAAAACTTCTCTTCTTTCTCCATACCCCATCAACTCAACATTAAGTTCCTAATATCCTGACCCGGCGGAACCATCGGTAAAACGTTCTCCTCTGAAGATATTGGTACATCTATAACTGTGGTTACATCGCTGTTCAGAGCGGTCTTAAGAGCTCCCCTGAGCTCCCCAATCGACTGTACCCTAATCCCCTGCGCACCATACGCTTCAGCAAGCTTAACGAAATCCGGTATACCATTAAGGTGTACTGCAAAGTAGCGCCTACCATAGAATAACCTCTGCCATTGAGCAACCATCCCCAGAACCGAATTATTTAACACTATTACTATAACCGGTATTTTCCATGCAACTGAGGTCGCAAGATCCTGTTCGGTCATTATAAAGCTTCCATCACCAGCTATATCTACTACTGGGACATCCGGGCAAGCGACTTTGGCCCCTATAGCGGCTGGAAAGCCGAAGCCCATAGTTCCAAGCCCGCCGGAGCTTATGAATGTCCTCGGCTTATAGACCTTCAGGTATAGCGCAGCCCACATCTGATTCTGGCCCACCTCAGTAGTTATTATGGCACCATTAGGCAGAATCCTTCTTATCTCCGCCATCAGGGCTGGCGGCTTAATCCCATCACCCTTTTTTGATTCGGCAACTTCCTCCTGCATTCTTTTAAGCTCCTGCATTCTCTCAAGCCAGGCAGACTTCTCCTTTCTCCGAGCCCTCTCGAGTAGGCGTTGGTATATGGCCTGTAAAGCTCTCTTCGCATCCGCGACTATAGGAATGTGGGGCCTAACGTTCTTACCTATCTCAGAGGCATCTATGTCAATATGTATTATTTTCCCATTCGGGCAGAAGGTCTTAAAGTTTCCAGTGGTTCTGTCTGAGAACCTCATGCCCACAGCCAGCAGCACATCAGCATCCTGAACTAGGTGATTGGCCGCAACTGTTCCATGCATACCAAGCATTCCGACGGAGAGCGGATGATTCTCCGGTATGGCGCCCTTACCCATTAATGTTGTAGCAACGGGCGCGAGCAGAAGCTCCGCTAATGCAACTAGCTCTTTACATGAGTTTGAGGCTATAACTCCCCCTCCAGCGACTATCACTGGCCGCTCAGCTCCAATTAATAATTCAACAGCCCTCTCTATTTGCAATGGATGGGGATCATAAACAGGCCTATACCCTCTAAGCTCGATTTCATCACCAAATTTCACATCGGCCTCCTCTGTTTGCACATCTCTAGGTAAATCTATGAGAACCGGTCCACATCTGCCAGTGGAAGCAACGTAGAAGGCTGTCTTAACGATTTTAGGTATCTCGGTGGCGCTTCTAACTTGAAAGTTACATTTGGTTATGGGCGTTGTTATACCAATTATGTCGGCTTCCTGAAAAGCATCTTTACCTATGAGTGCTCTTGGAACCTGACCAGTTATAGCAACTATCGATGAAGAATCCATGTAGGCAGTTGCAATTCCAGTGACAAGGTTCGTGGCGCCCGGCCCGGAGGTAGCCATGCAGACTCCAACTCGGCCGCTAGCCCTAGAATAACCGTCGGCTGCATGAGCGGCGCACTGTTCGTGACGCACCAAAATATGGTTTATGTCCAAATCTTTACACAGTTCGTCATAGACTGGCAATATTGCTCCGCCGGGTATACCGAATATTACTCCAACCTTTTCCCTCTTCAACGCCTCTATTAAGACCCTCGCTCCGTTCATCAGAACCATCTAGAAAACACCTCCACTGCAATTGCATGATTTTACTTCCAGGAAACCCCTAAATCTCGAGAAAACACGGGGAAACTTTATGCAATTACGCATAGTCTCAAATTTTTGTGAAACATTTCTAAAAAACCATCTTTTAATGTTTATTAAGGTAACAACTCCTCCGTACCCGGCTCTCCCTCACTTTCTGCCCTCCAAGGGATGGAACCGCATATTATTATGCGGATGTCGCTTAAAAATCTTGCTCTATGAAATATGAAAATGGTATCTATTGATTTTTTCCCATCAGAGCGTTTATCCCGCTTATCATGGCATTAACGCTTGCCATCACTATATCCTCATGCACGCCCATCGCCGTCGCCATCCTATCACCTTTACGCAACTTAACTATCACCTCAACCACAGCGTCCGTCCCCCCAGTTATGGCCTTAACATGATACTCTTCTAAATGAATCGGCTCTATAGCTAATACTGCCTTTCTCATGGCGTTCATTGCAGCGTCTACCGGGCCAACACCCGTAGCAGACTCTACAATAATCTTGTTGTTAACGTTGAGCCTAACAGATGCCGTCGGCATAACGTGGTTTCCAGTTACGACTGTTAGCTCTTCAAGCTTTATCGGCTGGAGGGATGGCATCCCCATAACTGCTTCAGCAATGGCCTTTAAATCGGCGTCCGTAACCCTCTTGCCCTTATCGCCTATCTCCTTAACCCTCCTAAATATTTCCTTGAGCTGCTCCTCAGTTGGGCTGATCCCCATCTCTATCAACGCCGCCTTAATCCCATGTATGCCAGCGTGCTTCCCAACAACAAGCCTTCTAACTCTACCCACAGTCTCTGGTGGTATGGGCTCATATGAGAGTGGGTCTGCCAGGATTGCATGGGTGTGTATTCCAGACTCATGGGTAAAGGCATTTTCTCCAACAATAGCCTTATTAGGCTGAATAGGGATGCCAGTTAACCTTGAAACAAATAGTGACGTCTTGTAAAGTAGCTCTGTCCTTATTGGGGTACTCACATTATATTGGATTTTTAGCGACATGACCACCTCTTCTAAGGCCGCGTTGCCAGCCCTCTCACCCAAACCATTAACAGTAACATGAGCAATCTCCACTCCGGCTCTTAGGGCTGCAAGGGTATTAGCGGTGGCTAAGCCGAAGTCATTATGACAATGGGTTCCGAAGGCAGTTTTTGGAAACTCTGCTTTTAACTCGGAGAAGAACTCGTAGGCTCTCTCCGGTGTTAGTATGCCTACAGTGTCCGGTGGGGTGATCCTATCTGCGCCGGCGGAAAGCGCTGTTCTAATCATCTCCTTAAGAAAAGCCATATTGCTCCTTGTAGCGTCCTCCGGCCCAAACTCAACTATTAGCCCATGGTCCTTAGCATACTCAACATGCTCTTCAACCATCTTCAAAATCTCCTCTCTGTTTTTCTGGAACTTACTTTTAATCTGGATATCTGAAGCTGGTATAACTAAAAAGACCGAGTCTACATCACATTTAAGTGCAGCATCTATGTCGCTCTTCACGCCTCTTGCAAAGCTACATACTTCAGCCCTCAAATTTTCCCTGGCAATAAGTCTTATAGCCTCCATCTCACCCTCTGATGCCGCCGCAAATCCAGCCTCTATAATGTCCACGCCTAGCTCATTAAGCTTTTTAGCAATCAAAACCTTCTTTTCAGGAGTTAATGATACGCCGGGCGTTTGCTCCCCATCGCGCAGGGTTGTATCAAAAATCCTTATTTTATCAGCAAAGCGGTTTTTGCGATTAAATAAAGCAATACCCCATTTCGCAAACCTCAAGATCAAAGATATTGCAGGTATTACATATAAAAGCATTTCGCTCAAAATGGCAATAGTACTTCGAGAGCTGGGAAGAATTAGCAAATTATAATCTCTTATATATGTGACTTTTTGATAATATAGTAAAGGATATGCATGGAAACTGAAGACGAGATTCTAAGATCAATCAAGGAAGAAATACGTCGCAGAATATGGGATTTAATGGAGAAGACTAATGTAGCAAGGTTTCCTGGGCCAGTTTATGGGAGAATACCGAATTTTATTGGTGCCGAGACCGCCGCTCGGAAGCTTTCCGAGCAGGAGGAATTTAGTAAGGCTAGGGTCGTTAAGGTTAATCCAGACTCCCCACAGAAGGCCGTCAGATACCTCACCCTTTTGAGCGGGAAAATTCTGCTTATGCCGACTCCGAAGCTCAGGTCGGGTTTTCTGCTCCTCGATCCAAGCAAGATTCCGAAAAGAGCCTACGATGAGGCATCAACAATCCATGGCGCTTTCAGGTATGGTGAGGCACTCGGGCTTAAAGATGTCCCTAAAGTGGACTTATTCGTTGCGGGTTCCGTGGCGGTGTCTAGGGATGGCGTCCGTGTTGGTAAGGGTGGGGGGTATAGTGAGATAGAGTATGGGATACTACGTGAGATAGGCGCTGTAGATGATGACACGGCCATCTTCACAACAGTCCATGACATTCAAGTAGTTGATTTCGTGCCAAAAGAGCCCTATGACCTTGTGGTTAACGCCATAGTAACACCAACAAAAGTTATCAGAATAAACTGTACGGGTGGGAGACCAAGGGGCATATTTTGGGAGAAGCTCTCTATTGAGCGTATTAAAGAAATGCTGATCCTCGCGGAACTTAAAACAGCCATTTTCCAAAAAGACTTCCAAGGGCAGCCTTAAATACTCTTAAGCGGCTGTAACAAGCGCGTAGATACCTAGATAATAAGAATACTCAAATATACATCTAGGCTCAGAAACGGTTGGGGTGAAATGGATGTCAAAATTTAGTAAAGAATGGGAGGGAGCCGAGACTACAATAATTGATAGGATTGTTGGCGCGGTTAGACCGCAGCAGCCCCTAAAATATAAACTTTCATTGGTTATAAAACGTATAGAGGCGCAGGCCCAGGCACTTGATAGAGCTATTAATAGCATGACTGAGAGGGACAAGTCTTTATTTTCTAAAGTGGTCGAAGCATACTCCGGGCATGACATGAGGAGAGCTACAATTTACGCCAATGAGTTAGCGGAGATAAGGAAGACTATAAACCTAATGTCAAATGCTAGGCTAGCCCTTGAGAGAGTTGCGCTGAGACTTGGAACGATCACACATTTAGGTAACGCAGCCGCGGTTATAGCGCCGGTAATGGATATACTTAAAGACATACGCTCCGGAATAGCGGGATTGATGCCGAACGCGGAGCAGGAGCTAGGAGTAATAATGAGCATGCTCGATGAGATAATGATTGAGTCCAGTCACACAGTTGGTGTTGGTGTCGAAACTGAGGTGATGAGCGAGGAGGCTCAAAAGATACTTGAGGAGGCAGCGCTTATAGCTGAGGAGAAGATGAAGGAAAAGTTCCCAGAGCTTATTGCGCCAAAGTCTACCGAGGCTAAGAGTGAAAGTTTACCTAAATGAATTGGCCCGTGGCGATGATCTGTGGGTAAAAGGCTAAAAGCTATACTTACATTGTTTGCAATAGGTCTCTTAGGCTTCATACTTGGCATCGCCGCCAATATAATATACTTTAAAGCCTTACCCATTTTGATGGAGTCCTTCCCCTATATATTTACATCTAGCTGGGTTGCATGGGGGCTTTGGGGAGCGCTAATGGCAATAGTTTGCTGCCTACTATACGCATATTTACGCTAGAAAGCGAATAATGCCCATTATTAAAGCAAAAACCTTAATACTTTTGTTGCAGTAATCTAACGCTTGTGATCCCCTATGTCTGGTGAAGGCAAGAAGTGGGATATTCAAATAGGTAGAGAACACATCTACTTCGAGTGCAACAAAAAATACTTCATTCTCAGAGATATAGGGCAGGGTAAATACCAGTTCATGTTACCTGAGAGCGCCGAGGAAGTAAAGGCTGGCGAATTATTTAATAAACTTAAGCAGTACTTGAGCATGTTAAGTGGACAAGAAACTCTCTAGACTAGATTTCATAAAAGCCTAAAAGAAACGTGAGCGGCAGAAGTCGGTTTGAAGATTGCCATAAATAAAGCATACCCCACAAATTTTGGCGCTAGAAGATAAGTTTCGAAGTAAAGTTTTTAAACTTCCATTTTCATAGAAGAAGAGGGCCCGCGTAATCTCTGGAGTGATTTTAAGGTTTGAGTTCGCTGTTGTATTATGTTCCAGTAATTTCGTGCGCTGTGGTTAGTTTATTCTCTATTTCTTTAGTATGGCGTTTATCCAGAATTACGGTCAGTCTCGAAAAAGTATCTGAGATTTCAAGTCTCATAAGAAAAGGAGCAATTACCTACTTGAATAAGCAGTTCTCATTAGCCCTACTATTCAGCATAGTCTTGGTTGTAATTTTTAATTTATTTTTTGGGATATTGAAGGCGGTAGCCTTCTCCCTAGGGTCTATTTTCTCGGTCTTATCAGCATATATCAGCACGCTAATTACGGTGAACACGAATTCCAAAACTGTCGAAGTTGCTAGAGAGGGTTTCCTTAAAGCTTTCTCCACGGCTTTTAGTGGTGGCATGGTCGCAGGTTTATCTTTAACAAGTTTTGGGCTATTAGCCGTGGTCGGGCTCTACCTATTGCTCCTAGCTTTAGGTCATAATGACGTAACGGACCTTGTCGGTCTAGCTTTTGGAGCCAGTTTGGTTGCTCTCTTTGCGCGTGTTGGTGGAGGAATATACACCAAGGCCGCTGATATAAGTGCTGACGTTGTTGGAAAGATCGAGATGAAGTTGCCTGAGGATGACCCGCGAAACCCGGCTGTAATCGCTGATCAGGTTGGCGATAATGTCGGTGATGTCGCCGGAACCGGCTCAGATGTCTTTCAATCATATGTTTGCATGCTCGTTGCATCGATTATCCTTGGAATGGCCGCATATGGTTTTCTCGGCGCGTTATATCCGCTCATTGTTTTGAGCTTTGGTCTCCTTTCATCAGCAGTAAGTCTGTTCTTTATCCATTTTCCATCTAAAAGTCTCAGGTGGTTGGCGTATAGAGCAACATACGTTCCTGCAATCCTCACTATCATAGCATCTGCTGTAGCGTCACAGTATTTACTTGGAAATCTAAGAATTTTCTTGCCTACGTTAATGGGAATAATATCTGTTCTTCTGCTCGCTCAAATAACTAACTATTACACTTCACCAAGTAGCAGGTTCGTAAAAGCTATTGTAAAGGCTTCTAGATACGGCCCTGCAATAAACGTATTAACTGGTCTCTCCACCGGGCTGGAGGCTGCGCTTCTACCAACCATAATAATCTCAGCAGTGGTCTTCCTCGCCTACTATTTTGAAGGTTTATACGGGATTGCCCTCGCAACAGCTGGCTTTCTATCTATAATGGCATCGTTTGTATCTATAGCAGCCTATGGCCCGATTGTTGATAACGCCGATGGTCTAATAACCATGTCAAAGATGGGTGATGGGTTCCGAAGAACAATGGATGTTCTTGACTCAATTGGTAACATGACAAAAGCTACATGTAAGGTTTATGTTATTGGGGCTTCGGCGTTGGCTCAGGTTGCTTTATTCTCAACCTACCTAACATCTGCGCGCTTAGATGCAATTAATGCTGCTGATCCGCGGGTGATAATCGGTATACTGATTGGCAGCTCGCTTTCCTTCATTCTCTGTTCATTGATCATTAAGGCCGTGAGCAAAGCTTCCCATATTATGATTGAGGAGCTTCGTAGACAATTCACTACTTCTACATTTCCCTTAGAGAGTATGAGAGGAAAAAGTAAACCCGGCTACATTCGATGCATCGAGATAAGCACAAAAGCCGCTCTGAGAGGAATGTTTCTTCCAGCATTTCTTTCGGTTATAACGCCACTCTTAATTGGCTTGCTGCTAGGAAAGGAGGCTCTCGGTGGGCTCATAGTTGGAAATCTGGCTACAACGTTACCGCTCTCTCTACTCATGTGTATAAGTGGCGCATCTTGGGATAATGCGAAAAAGTACATTGAAATTAGGATGCAAGAAAGTAAAGGTAGCTCGATACATGCCGCATCGGTTATCGGCGATACTGTTGGTGACCCGCTTAAAGACGCTGCTGGCCCCTCCTTAGACATATTCATAAACCTTATAGGAACAGCGGCCCTGATGTATATCATATTAATATAATTTTTAACTTGGACTTAGGACTCTTGCATGAGGTTTAAGAAACTAGGCTAATAAGGTCTTCCCTACCTTGAGAGTACCCCGCCGCAATTATGATATCGCCAGCTTCAATCCTCGTATCAGGTTTTGGCCTAATAATTTTATCTCCCCTCTTTATGGCGAGAACCCATATTCCAGTCTCTTCGGGTATACGTGCTTCTCTAAGAGTCTTACCTATTAGGGCGGAGCTTTGGCTCACTTTCGCATAGACAACAGTTTCTTCAGCGCTTTCAACAGTCATCCTAAGGACAGGGTGCGGTTCAATACCCCTCAGAATTATCTCAGCTATTTCAGCCGCAGCATCAGAGATCCTCTCAGCGGCCACTCCAAGCCTTATGAGACCAAGTATACCCTTTGCTTCGCTTTCCACGAATCCGCTTGAAAGAACTAATAATTCAAACTTTGTATGGAGCTCGTCAATATATTCCTCGAGCTTCTGAACCTCCTCGGCGAGCTCCTTGCTATTAAGCATTAACGCTGAGTAAGCTAAGTCAATCATCAATTCAGAAATATCTTTAAGTTCAACAAAATATTTGATAACGTCCTTAAATCGGTCCTCCCATACAATCTTCCTGATGATCTCTTCCTCTCCCTTTACAATTTTCTCCCCAACCTTCTCTCTAAAACCGTTTATGCCATCCTGCACCCCACGCACGATGATAATATCACCGCCCCTAATGACCTCATCCTCTTTCGGATTTATTACCCAGTCTCCTCCCCTACGAATGGCTATTATATCTATCCCCATGGATGCTGGATCTAAGTTGCTTATCTTCATTCTAACAATTGGGGAGTCTTCAAGGATTTTTATTCTTGCCAGTCTCTCCTCAACCTTCTCAAATATATCGGCTATAATTGGATGTACGCCAATTTCATGAAGGACTATATTTGCTATGTCGCCAGCCGCATCTGAGATTTTGTCGGCGGCGGAGGCAACTTTAGCAACCCCTGATAAGATCTTTGCATCCTCTGCATCCCTTGCGGCAAGCATTACTGCCATATTGAGGAAATAAGCCAGAGTATCGATCCTTTCCTCGAGCTCTATCACATCTTCGGCCAAATCCTTGTCTCCAAACAATGCTGCCGAATACGCTAGGTCTATCATTAGCTCAGAGAGATTCTTCATTTCTAAAAGTATTTCTCTCACGGGTATTGGCCGATACTTTATTTTCTCCTTCTTCCCACGTTTGTACATCCTACTGTTCTCTCCATCCAATATTTTATTTTATCTTGGCAGTTTTTAAATCTAGTGAATTTCTGTCCTCTATCTGAGAATTAAGAGGATAGCGAGAAGCAGAGATAATGTAGCAACACTATCTGCAAGGGAACTCTCTATAGGAATAACAAAGTTGTCCGGGTCGAAGCCTTTTTTAAAGGTTAAGATTGAAACCAGGTATGATATAAGAAGTATTAGTGGGACGGCAATAGCATTAACTATTAATAGAACTGAGGTAAGCCAGGTAAAATGTGGTGGACTGAGTAATCCGTTTAACGTCAGCGACACTACTGAAATGGCGGTAAAAATTATTAGTGAGGAGAGCCAGGAGGCAGAAATGTGTTCTTTAAGTCTCTTTAGGTCTTTAAATGATGGATTAATTAGACCTAGAGCGAGCTTTGTTGTTGCTGTTGCGCCTACAACGGATCCCACGTCGCCAATCATGTCAATTAGTGATGGATAAACTGTGTATACCTCCCTTCTCTCCTCAATAATGGCACTTATCCTCTCAAGAAAGGTCCCGGTAATATTAACTATGAATGCGACTATAAGCAGGGTTAACAAGGTCTCCTTTATATTTCTAGTAAATTCTTCATCACGTATATTGCGTAACATTGTAAAGGCTGCGATGACTAAATAAAGGACACTAATAATAATCACAGTGATTTTTCCTGCGTTGCCTAAAAGAAAGAATGTAGAGACAGTTAAGGCATAATAGATGGTTATTACGGAATCGGCTACAGAAGACATAATTGGATACACTACAACATCCGGATCCCAGCCAAACCTGAACGAAAAGAAGGAAATGTATGCTGTCAGGAGAGAGATTGTTAAACCTAAGGCCATCGTAGTAATCACATTTAATATAATCTCGATAATATTATTGATTTCAATCCCCCAGAAAAGTATGCCGAAAATGATGGCGATTGTACTCATAAAAAGGCTGGTTATTAGGTTCACTACTATGATTACGTCAAAGATCTTATAAAATGTCCTCGTATTGCCAGTAAACTTGGGATATATTGTGCCAATATGGAGGGCTGTGCCCAGTTTGCCTGCGAGAAGACCCGCAATAACCCCCTTTGCAGTTAAGATTGCGGGATAAATAGCGATTATCCAAGGCGCTAACATGAAGACGCCCAAAAAGTAGGCGAAAATAAAGCCTGCCAGTAGCCCAATAAGGTCAAAAGCGAATGATGTTAAACACTCTCTGAATGCTTTATGGAGGGAGTGTTGAGGGAAACTAAATTCATTCTGGGCGAAGGGCCCCTGGAGCTTCGGATTATCCGGAGGTGCAGAAGAGATTTTCATTACTAAGTACTTTAGAAGGCAATTGCGTTTCTCCGCACTTATCCTTACGCCTATATTCCACACATCTAAAGCCCTTCTTTAAAGCCATCGCTGAACCCAGATCGGGAGTAACCGACACTCTAAAAGGAGAGAACGATCTCCTAAATATACTTTTTAACAAATATTGAGGAAAATAATGAGTACCTGCAGTGACCTATCCCTCCTCCCAGCTGTCGAATTTCACTCTATTTTTATGATCTGCCGCTTTGACTCTGATCGTGAATATGCTAACCCATTTTAAACATAGCAGTTTTGGTGTAGAGACTTTCTTCAGAACATTTTCTGAAGCTAAGAACTGATAATATTGAAAAAGTTTTTGTTGATGAAAATTTAGTGTTTTCACCACCATCTGGCCATTATCACCTTCATGTCCGTGAAGAAGTCTATTGCACCAGTTTGTCCTGTTAGGGGGCCATAGTGGCTTCTTTTTCGCGCTGGGAATGGGAAGTATTGCTGGGGTTGCGCTACAGCCATGTTACATGCTATATTGCCAGCCTTAACGCGTCTAGCAAACTCCCTAAACCATTTCCCACTTGACGTATATATTGTTCCAGTATTGCCGTACTGCCTATTATTGGCTATTTCAATTGCCTCCTCAAAATCCTTAGCTCTCACAATCGGCATAACTGGCCCAAATACTTCCTCCTGCTCTATCTCCATGCCTCTTTTAACATCATCCAGAATTGTTGGACCTAGGAAAAAGCCATTATTGTATTCCTCGGCAACTTTGATGGTTCTTCCATCGAGGAGTGGTTTAGCGCCCCCATCAATCGCTCTCTGAATCATTCCTGAAACCCTCTCCCGCTCCTTTGCGGCCACTAATGGTCCCATGTCAGTATCCTCAAACAGTTGATAACCCACTTTAACTCTCTTCGTTCTTTCCACAATTGCGTGAACAAATTTTTCATACGCCTCACCAACTGTAATCAGTAGGCCGGGTGCCAAACAGCGCTGGCCAGCCATATCGAAGAAACCACCGACTATGTTCTCAATTGAGGGTTCCGGAACAGCATCCGGCATTAGGATAACCGGATTCTTGGCGCTACATTGGCATACAGCCCTCTTGCCATGCGAGCATGCCGTGGCATAAACCCTTTCACCGACAGTTGATGAGCCGACAAAACATACTCCTGCTATCTCCGGATGCTTAAGTAACTCATCTGAAGCTGGCCCCGTCCCATTAATGAGGTTAACTACGCCTGGCGGGAAACCAGCCTTCTTAAACAATTCAACAAAGAAGGTTGTTGGAACAGGATCCAGCGAGCTAGGCTTTATTACTACAGTATTTCCAAGGATTATTGCCCATGGAACAAACCACATGGGTATCATTATGGGGAAATTGAATGGAGATATTATCGCGAAGACCCCTAGTGGCTCCCTAATGCATTCCATGTCTATTTCTGGTACAGCCTTAGCTAAGTTCATAACCTTCCTAGTTAGCATAAGTAGATGAGGTGCGCCTAAAGATGCATCAACGGCCTCGATAGCTCTGCGTATCTCAGCACGCCCTTCTCTTATCGTCTTACCAACATTCCTCGCTATAAGTCTAGCAAAAGTCTCAAGATTTTCTTCCATTAGAATTTTTAGCTTAACTAAATATTGGAGGCGATCAAAGATGGGCAAGTTCGACCAACTATCGAAGGCGGCTGCAGCGGAGCGCACCGCCCTATCAACGTCACTTGATGATAACATCGGCACTTCAGCGATAGGTTTCCCGAGACCGGGATCGTAAGACAAAGTATATTTGTCGGCATCTGCCCCTACATATTCATTATCAATAAAATGTTTCAGTCGACCATAATTCTCTCTTAGTGAAACGCCTTCCATTATCTCACCATCCAACGAACTAAATATTGTAAGCTATAGGGATAATTAACTTTTTTCTGGAGATGTCTCTGCTTGTTAATAAGTATTTTTAGACGCGACTATAATGAGCATAGGTGAATTGCTAAGGCCGAAGGCTAAAGCAGCTGGCATGGACATAAACATTCTACCTTAAATGTATACTCCTAACGGGATAGTTCTAGGGTATACCTATCCCGCAAATCTCTGCTTTTCCAGAGAAACTAATTTTAGGTTCCGTTTTGAAAAGCAACAAGGTTTTTGGTGCTCCGGCCGGGCACCTACATCACGGGTCCAAATCTCTTCCCCGCCGAAGGCCTCTGTTTCTTTACTTTCTGTTTGGGGAAGAGATTGGGCCGCCATTTTTTCATCACATGAATTTTAAAGTGCATTTTTACGCTATAAGTTTTCCCACCTTTCTCCTAGTTCTTTGGTGGCCTCCTCAAGCCTAACCTTTTCGGCGATATACTTTCTGATGAAGCTGCGCAGATAGCTGGCGGTATTGGGCTTGCCGCCGGAGCGAATATAGGCGATAGCTACGGTATGTTTGAGCCTGTTCACGGCTCGGCGCCCAAGCATGCTGGTAAGAATAGGGCTAATCCGATCGCAACCATTCTGGCTGCTAAGATGATGCTTGAGTGGCTCGGCGAGTATGAAGCGGCTAGGCGCATAGAGAATGCTGTCGAGAAGGTTTTAAGCGAGGGGAAGGTTAAAGCGTATGATTTAGGCGGGACTGCGACGACGAGCGATATGGAGTACGTGATAATTGAGAAGATTCTTGGGGAAGGCTGATGTCTGGAAAAGATTATTAGCAGAACTTATTGTTATGTTTATTGAAGTGGTTTAGGCGTGGGTAAAAGCGTAATCGCGTTGGTTTTCGCAGTTGTAATGGGTGCGGTAACCGTTTTAGCGGTAACATGGGGTTTTGAGTTTAATTGGCCGGATTATGTCCATGTGGACTATGGTTTTCCGCTGGTTTGGTGCACCCATACGTCAAACACTATTCACGGTCCAGTTGATGTTTGGAGAGTTGATTTAGCGTTATTAGCGGTGGATTTAGCGTTTTGGCTCTGCATAATGATCATGGGACTATTCGTAATCCTCCACGTCAAGATATAAAATGGTGGCTCCATCCTTCTCGTTCAGCTGTGCCCTTGGCTGCTATTTTTCATCGCTGCCTTCAATGAAGCTTCAACTTTACTCTCGTCTTTAATATTTATGGCTCTTATTCCCTTTTTTAGGGCGGTGTTAATGAGATTTTCGTCATCGCTTAGAAACAATTTACTTTCGGAATATATTTAGGTTTGGATTTGGAGGGCATCGGCTTCGTAGATATGCTCCTCTAAGATTAAAGGCCAGCCCTCTACGAGTACAGATGTTAAAACCGGAATTATTTCCATGCTTTTCAAGCGGAGTAGCCCTGTAATTTCGCTTAAGAACCCCATAATAGCTTTTAACTATCCCATGAGCCTTTAGCAATGGGGCTTCCCCTCATCTCTCTGATGAGGAGCTCGGCGGCTGGGTCTCTCAGCGTAGGTCTTTCCCTCTTTATCTCTTCTGGAGACTTTGGGGTTTTAATATCAACACTAATCTTCTAAAAGGCTTGCCCAATTCCTTCGTCGACTAGGGATTCTTTCAATAGGTTTTCAACCTCATGCTGAGCTTCCTTAATGTTTCCATGCTTCCTCAGAACGACCTCCTTAAATTTAGCCCATAATTCCTCGTCTATGTATAGGCTGATTTTTCTCATAGGTGTCGCTAAAGAACTATGCTGGTAGACCAGTATTTAAGTTGATATAGGCGGCTAGGTTGCGCTATTTCATTAGGATTGTGCTCTTCTCTCCGCACTCGATATTGGCTTTTGGTGGGCGGCACTCCTCCCTGAAGCGTGCGTTATCCAGCTTTTCCTTTAGGCTTTTTAGGTCTTTTATGTCGAGGAAGACTTCTACGCCTGAGATGAGCTGGTATGGTGTAATCCAAGTGGTGTCTTCTCTTGTAGCTGTTTCTATTGTGCCGTTTGGGAGCCATGTTTTATACGTGGTTATTCTCGTGACTTTTATTATTGGGGCTGCTAGGAAGATTAGAAGCGAGAGCGATGCGCATAGGGCTGCTGCTAGGAGAATTTTTAGTTGGTTTATTGCTTTCGCGCTCAAATATTGGCTTATTGATTGGTGTTTAATAGGGTTTATGGGTTTGATCGCTGGTCTTCGCGGTTGTCCATTTTCGTCTTCGTATGCGGCTTTTTATGCGTTTTTCTTGCTTTCAGCATATTTAATTAAATGTAATTATAGGAAAATATATATAACTAATATAGATTTATAATCTTGATTAGTTTGAGGCCTCTGGCCGACTACGGTGTTCTCGGTCTGGGGTTTCAACAAAAATGCAGAGTAGATATTCAATGGATGCGGCAGGCTTAAGGGATAGGGACGAAGGTGAGGGCGCGTTTAAGGCTGGTGCTAGGAGGGCTCGTGTTAGGTTTGGCGCCGTCTCCATACCGCTCAAGATCCTTGAGGAGAATAGACCATCTCATTAAGGATCTCGGCTACTGGCCTAGCCGCTCAGCCTTCGTCCGGGAAGCCTGCCTAGAGAAGATCAAGCGGGAAAAAGAGAGACTAAAAGAGCTAAAGGAAAGCTGAAAGGGAGGTCTCAAACCGATCGGAAAAATATGAAAGGAGGAAAAAAGGTATGAATATGAAGGGTAAGATTGGCTTACTAGTGCTGGCAATCCTAGCGGTATCAATGCTCGCGGTTTTCCCAATCCCTGTTAGGGCTGATCCGGCAAGGTTTGGCTACACCTATCAGATAGTTCAGGGTCCAGATTTTGCTTGGGTAGGCGAATTAGCACCAGGAGAATGGAGCGGTTGGGTGACTGTTAAGGTTACAATTGAGACAGGAAGAGGTGAAACAATTAATTTCCCAGTATATCAAAATTATGGCTGGTTTGCTGAAGTAACCGATAACAATGGGACTACATGGTATTGGGCTGTTGAGGCTAATCCAGAACCCACATATACTTGGAACAATATAACAGAATCTGTGACCGTAAACATACGTGTACAGGTTCCAGAAAACTGGATGGAAGAGTGCACTCACACCTTCAACGTAAAGCTATATCAAGGATATGATAGTAGTGAAAACAGGAAAACTATTGCTTCAGGAGACGGAGTTCACTTCAAAGTATGCATCAAGATTCCGACGACTCCGCCAGCAGAAGAGCCTTCACCTTCAATATCTATTGTTAAGTCTGCTAATGTTAACATGGCTCATGTAGGAGATGGAATAAAGTATACTTATGAGGTGTCTAATGCTGGGAATGTTCCCCTCTCCAACGTCAGTGTTGTGGATAGCTTGGGTATAACGGTTAGTTATGTTAGCGGCGACGAGGATGGAGATGAGTTGCTTGACACGGATGAGACTTGGATATTTGAGGCTGAATACGTTGTCCCAGAAGGTGCTCCAGACGAATTAATTAATACGGCGACAGCGTATGGAACCTATGGCACTACAACCGTTAACGCAACCGATTCATGGACAGTCACGATTCTTAAGCCAGCCATCAGCGTTGAGAAGAGCGGCCCAGAATATGCCCACGAAGGGGACGAGATAACCTACACCATAACGGTGAAGAACACAGGCAACTGCGAATTAACCGATGTAACCGTCATTGATGATGTATTAGGCAATCTCACAAGCTACCTTCCAGATACAACCCTCGAGCCTAACGAGGAGAATAACATCACCGTAACCCACACCGTTCCACAGCCTTCAGAGGATATAACTAATACTGTTACTGCTTCCGGAAAAGACGCCCTTTATAAAAAGGTCACAGCCTACGACTCATGGACTGTTGACATTCTCCATCCGGCTATTAGTGTTACGAAGACCGCTGATAAGACTAAGGCTTATGCTGGAGAGACAATAACATACACCATAATTGTTACTAATACTGGCGACTGCCCACTATACAACCTGAACGTCACAGATACATTACTCGGCAACCTACTCACTAACGGATTCTTAGATGTCAACGAAAACAAGACGTTTACTGTGACATATACTGTTGAGGCTGGAGACGAAGATCCACTAGTGAACACCGTTACTGTAGAGGGTGAGGATGCCCTAGGCTTAGCTGTTTCAGACTATGCCAGCGCCGAGGTAGACTTAGTTGCTAAGATATGTGGATACAAGTTCTATGACGCCAACATGAACGGCGAATGGGATGAAGGCGAACCCGGGGTTGAAGGCATTAAAATAGAGCTATAGCTCGGCAGCTCAAAGATTAATGAGACAACGACTGGCTCTGATGGAAGCTACTGCTTTGATGAACTAAATGCTGGAACCTACACTATTGTAGAGGTTCTGCCCGATAACTGGATGAACACGACATCAACCAGTATAACAGTTGAGTTAAAGTCTGGAGAAATAAGCGAGGACAATAACTTTGGAAACGTCTGCTTAAAGCCTGGCTATGGCGGTAAGACATTAGGCTACTGGGCTAACGCAGGAAACAAACTAATCACAAGCGACGATGTAAACTACCTTAACGGCCTAAACCTCTATAAACCAAGCGGATGGAGTTATCCGCCATTCGCCACCAATAATGGCAATAATGGCCTTCTGACAGCGAGAAGTCAGATCAGAAACTATCTGCTAAGCGCAAATGCAAAGGACATGAAATGGATGCTCTCAGCCCAACTAATCGCAACAGTGCTAAACGTCCGCCACGGATACCTAAACGGCTCAACAATAGTCTACGTTGGACCGTCAAAATATGTGCCAAGTGGCTTCATAACAATTGAAGAAATAATTAGT
>Ga0105162_1000323_pt1 | contig 31891 bp, 36 predicted proteins | sample JNZ201metaG_FD_81532 | JGI IMG/M metagenome (GOLD analysis project Ga0105162, IMG submission 81532) | Hot spring microbial communities from Jinze hot spring, China to study Microbial Dark Matter (Phase II) - JNZ 20120812A | ecosystem: Environmental > Aquatic > Thermal springs > Hot (42-90C) >...
ATTCGAGATTATAGCTTTGATTGGCAGGATACCCCCTATCTTATGGGTATCCTCAATGTAACTCCAGATTCTTTTTCTGATGGTGGCGAAGCTTTCTCTATAGAGAAGGCCTTAATAAAGGCTAAAGCTCTATTGGATGGAGGAGCCAAAATCTTAGATGTAGGAGGTGAGTCTACAAGACCCTTTGCTGAGCCTGTTCCAGAGGAAGAAGAGCTACGTAGGGTCCTTCCTGTAATCAAAGCTATTAGGGAGAACTTTCCTAAAGCCCTTATTTCCATTGATACCTATAAGTCAAGGGTAGCTGAAGCAGCTCTCAAGGCAGGAGCAGATATCGTTAATGACATTTCAGGAGGTCAATTTGACCCTCGGATGATAGATGTAGTGTGTGATTTTAATTGTCCTGTTGTTGTTATGCATATTAAAGGCACACCGAAGACTATGCAGCTAAACCCTCAATATAGAGACCTCCTTGGGGAGATCAAGGATTACTTTAAAAATAGGATAGAAGTTTTTACCAGAAAGGGGCTTTCTCCAGAAAAGATTATCCTTGATCCTGGCCTTGGCTTTGGAAAAACCTTTGAGCACAATATACAAATACTCCAAAACTTGGAAACCTTTAAAGAATTAGGGCATCCCCTTCTCCTTGGTCCTTCCCGAAAGTCTTTCTTAGGAGAAATTGTAAAAAAATCCCCTAAGGAACGTGATGGAGCTACAGCAGGAGTTTCAATTTATGCTTATCTCAAGGGGGTTGATTTTTTAAGGGTGCACAATGTGGCCTTAGTGCAGGATGTATTAGCTACCTTTAAATATCTGTGGAAAAAGCATGAACTTAACCTTTGATTTTCAACAGATTACCGACTTTTTCAAAGCCTTTCGTCCCAATGATGCCTTAGACATTTTAATAGTAGGATTTATCATATATAGAATCCTCCTTTTGATACAGGGAACCAGGGCCTTTCAAATGTTAGCAGGCCTTATTATTCTCCTTTTTCTCTATTTTTTTTCCGAAATCTTGCAGCTCCTTACTTTAAACTGGCTACTACAAACCTTTTTATCTTCGATTTTGATTCTTATTATTATTATTTTTCAGGATGACATAAGAAGGGCTTTAGCCCAAATTGGAACAGTTCCTTTTACCAAATTACAGGCTGAGTACTCCTTTGGAATTGAGGAGGTAGTTAAGGCTGTAAGTCTTATGGCTGAGAAAAAAATCGGTGCCCTTATTGTTTTTGAAAGAGAAATAAGTCTAAAGGACTATCTTGAGGGCTCCATAGCCCTTGATTCTAAGATATCTGAGGAATTGCTGCTCAGTATCTTTAATCCTAAATCGCCCCTTCATGATGGAGCGGTGATAATTAGTGAAGGGAAAATTTTAGCCGCAGGAGTGGTCTTACCTCTTTCCACTAACCCTGATATTGCCAAGGATTTAGGCACCAGGCATCGGGCAGCTCTGGGTATTACCGAGATTACTGATGCTGTTGCTGTAGTTGTTTCTGAAGAAAGGGGACAAATCTCTTTAGCTGTGGGTGGAAAGATTACCAGAGATATAACTCCAGCTACTTTAAGAAAAATCCTTTCTCAGCTTCTGGGATTCGAAACGAGAGCCCCTTGGTGGAAGAGAATAAAAGGGACAAAGAGCAGTGAAAAGAGAGCATAAGCTTAAGATTATTGCCTTTTTAATTGCTGCAACACTTTGGTATCTCATTGTCTGGGGCAAGCCTGTAGAAAGGATAATAGAGGTTCCTCTTAAATTTAAAAATTCCTTTGGTAGTGAATACTTTATAGAGGCCAATCCGAGCACTGTCTCCATAAAAATAGTAGCTACCAGAAGCCAACTAAGAAATATAGATAAAGATAAAATTCTGGTAGAATTGGATTTAGGGAAATATCCCCCAGGGATTCATCAAGTGCGTATCCCTACAGAAAAGATATTTCTTCCTAACAATATCAAAGTCAAAGAGGTATCCCCTAATTTTGTAACGGTCCTTATCAAAAAGATTTCTCAAAAACAGGTCCCTGTAAAGGTTAACCTCAAAGAAACTTCAGAACAAAAGATGAAAAGACTTAAACTTTTAATTAAGCCCTCTGTAGTAACTATCAAAGGTTTTTGGGATGACCTAAAAGAAATAGATCAAATTTATACAGAAGAGTTTTCTCCTCAAGAACTAAAGAAAGAAAAAATCGTAGAAGTTAACCTTCAAATACCTCCCAAGGTCCTTGAAGTATATCCATATAGGGTTAAAATTATTTATCTAAATCCGTAGATTTTGGATCCCTCTATGAAGAAACTTTTTGGGACAGACGGAATTAGGGGAGAGGCCAATAATTTTCCAATGACTCCAGAAATAGCTCTTCAAGTGGGAAGGGCTATTGGTTATCTCTTCAAAAACAAAAAGTCCCATATTAGTAAAGTGATTATAGGTAAGGATACACGTCTTTCAGGTTATCTCTTTGAAACAGCCTTAACTGCAGGGCTTTGCTCCATGGGGGCAAATGTTTATCTTGTTGGGCCCTTACCTACCCCAGGTATTGCCTTTTTGACCAAGGATATGCGGGCTGATGCAGGTGTGGTGATCTCAGCCTCTCATAACCCCTATTATGATAATGGTATCAAGATCTTTGATAGCAAAGGTTTTAAACTACCCGATGAGCTTGAGGCCAAGATTGAGAACTTGATCTTCGATGAGTCCTTTAAGGAAATTAGGGCTTTGAGAGAAGAAATTGGCAAAACTTATAGAATAAAAGATGCCCTTGGTAGATATGCGGTGCATTTAAAGTCCGTTGTCCCTCCATATATCAATTTTGAAGGATTAAGTATAGCCTTAGACTGCGCTAACGGTGCTTGTTATCAGATAGGACCACTCATCTTTGAAGAACTGGGGGCCAAAGTAGATACCCTTGGCTGTCATCCAGATGGTTTAAATATTAATGAAAATTGTGGAGCCCTCTACCCTGAGGGAGTTAGGACTTTGTTACTCACGGGCAAACACGACCTTGCTATTGCCTTCGATGGAGATGGAGATAGAATATTGGTTATTGATGACCAAGGAAATTTCTGGGATGGTGATGATCTCTTAGCTCTATTTAGCCTCTACTTTGTGGAAAAAGGCCTTCTTAAAAATCCCTTAGTAATAGGCACAGTGATGACCAATCAAGGACTAGAAAATTTTCTAAGCGAAAGAGGGATAAAATTGCTCAGGACCCCTGTGGGAGACCGCTATGTTGTTCAGGCTATGAGGGAAAAGGGAGCTCTTCTTGGAGGTGAAACCTCTGGACACATCATCTTTCTTGATAAGGGAACAACAGGGGATGGTCTACTTTGCGCCTTAAGACTGGTAGCCCTTCTCCTTGAAAAAGGAAAAAGGTTGTCAGACTTCTATCCCCTCTTTGAGAAATATCCACAGATTCTTATTAATGTGAAAGTTCGTGAGAAGAGACCCCTTTCAGAAATACCTGGTCTTGAGAATAAAATTAAGACCTTAGAAAAGAAATTAGCTTCTAAAGGGAGAATCTTGGTTAGACCATCAGGAACGGAACCCAAATATAGAGTGATGGTTGAGGCAGAAAGTAAAGATTTGGCCTCAGAGATAGCCCAAGAAATCGCAGAACATATAGAAAAGACCTTAGCATGAAGAAATTCTTTAAAATTATACCTCTATTACTTTGGCTGCTTACCTTTTTAACTTTAAGCTTAGGCTATCTAAAAGGATCAGAATTTGTTCAGTCCCGTGGTTCTCTTCTCTGTCTTTCCTGTATGGGCTTAGAAGAAAATGAAAATTTCTAAGGCACGAAGGTTTATACAACTTCTTTCTACCCTACTTCACAATGCCTATTTAGGTTTTCCTATTACGGGAAATATCTATACGGGTTCTCTAAAGAAATTTTGTGCCCCTGGATTGAATTGTTACTCCTGCCCAGGAGCCCTCTTTTCCTGCCCTTTGGGTAGTCTACAGCAAGTTCTCATTTCCTTAAGGGTTTTACCCTTCCAAGCCTTACTTCAACCCATCTTCTATGTGCTCGGAACTATTTTGCTTTTTAGTCTTGCCTTTGGGCGCTTTATTTGCGGTTGGTTTTGCCCTTTCGGCCTTTTGCAGGATCTCCTCTACAAGATACCCTTTTATAAGAGAAATCTCCAACTTCCCCTTCGGTCCCAAAGATACTTAAAATATGCCCTGCTTATATTTTTTGTGTTACTTTTGCCTACTCTTTGGATTGGGGAGTTGGGATATGGAACCCTCTGGTTTTGCAAATATTTCTGCCCTGTGGGGACCTTAGAAGCTGGTTTCTTTAATTTTCCCTTAAGACCTGAACTGTTAAATCTGGTAGGAAAAATTTTCCTTTTAAAGAGTCTACTTCTTTTAATAATTCTCATCTTATGTCTAATAGAGATCAGATTTTTCTGTAAAAATCTCTGTCCTTTAGGGTTGATTTATGGAATTTTCAATAGATTTAGTCTCTTGCAACTAAGATGGGTCAAAAAGGTATGCACCACTTGTACCCTTTGTGAAAAGGCTTGTCCTATGGGGCTTTCTATACCTAAGGAGCTTAACTCAGTTGAATGTATTAGGTGTCTCAAATGTTTAGAAATATGTCCCACTAAAGCCATCCATTTGGAAAAGACTTTTTACTACCTTCCAGAGAAATATCAAATAAATCTATCAGTAAGGAGATGGCGTGATGAGAAGGGACGGTAGAAGTCCTTATGAAATCAGACCTGTAAAGATTGTTCTTGATTTCCTTAAAAATCCCTTAAGCTCGGTGTTAATTGAACTTGGGGATACTATTGTCCTTTGTACTGTTAGTCTTGAGGAGAAGGTTCCTCCTTTTTTAAAGGGATCGGGTACGGGTTGGATCTCTGCTGAATATGCCTTTTTGCCTGGGGCAACTGTAGAGCGCACACCTCGAGAGACTATGGGAAGAAAGGGTCGTTCTCAGGAGATCCAGAGGCTTATTGGGAGGGTCTTAAGGGCTGTTACAGATCTAAGTAAGCTTGGAGAAAGAACCCTCTGGGTGGACTGTGATGTGCTCAATGCAGATGGAGGCACAAGGACAGCCTCAGTGACTGGTGCCTTTGTAGCCTTAAAAAAGGCTGTTAAAAAACTATTAGAAAAGGATATCCTCAAGGAAGACCCCATTCTTGAATATGTAGCAGGTATAAGTGTGGGAAAAATTGGGGAAGAATTCTATCTTGATCTAAATTATGAAGAGGACCTCTTGGCTGATGTGGATGCCAATTTTTTCCTCACAGAAACAGGTAAAATCGTGGAAATACAGGCTGGTGCCGAGAAGGGACTTTTCACCTGGGAAGAGTTGAACAAAATGAAGGAGCTTGCAGAAAGCGGTATCTCTCAGCTTATAAAAAAACAAAGGGAGGTTCTTGGTGAGCAGTAAAGTGCTTCTTATTGGGACAAAAAACCAGGGAAAAATTAAAGAAATAAAAGAAGCTCTAAAAGAATTACCTTTTGTTATAAAAAGTTTAAAAGACTTTCCCTATTTACCTACACCTGAAGAGAGTGGTAAGACCTTTTTGGAAAATGCCCTTATTAAGGCCAAATTTTATGCGGAGAATACGGGGCTTCTTACCCTTGCTGATGACTCTGGGCTTGAGGTTTATGCCTTGGGAGGAGCCCCAGGCATCTATTCTTCAAGATTTGCAGGTCCCGAAGCTACAGATGAAGAGAATTATAAAAAGCTTTTGGAACTCCTAAAAGATACACCTCCAGAAAAAAGAAAGGCTCGCTTTGTCTGTGTCATGGTTTGTTATCACCCTACGGGAAAGTATATCTATACTGAGGGAGTTTGGGAAGGAAGAATTGCCTTGGAACCTAAAGGTTCTCAAGGTTTTGGTTATGACCCAGTCTTTTTAGTTGAGGAATTTAATTATGAAAAGACGGTAGCAGAACTACCCTCAGAGCTTAAAAACCAACTAAGCCACAGAGCAAAGGCCCTAAGATCCCTAAAAGAGAAACTGCCCTCTTTCCTTGCCCAAATTGAAGCACTATGAAATTATGGCAACCTAAAATTTTCAAATATTATAAAATAGCAGGCTTTTTTAGTGAGAAAATTAATAAGATGCATCTCTACAAACTGGATTTGCCAATTTTTTTCCCCAAACAAATTCATTCTGACCATATCATTTTATTAGATGAGCATTCCTCCTTAGCTCCCAGAAAAGGGGATGGAGTAATTACAACAAGGAAAGATATTTTACTTGGTATACAGACTGCTGATTGTGTGCCTATACTCCTTGCTGACAAAAAGAAAAGGGTTGTTGGAGCCATACATGCTGGTTGGAAAGGGACAGTTAAAGGCATTCTCTCTAAGGCCTTGCAAAATATCATTAGTATGGGGATAAAGCCAGAGGAAATTCTTCTTGCCTTGGGGCCTCATATTCAGAGTTCCTGCTATGAAGTCAAAGAGGATGTGCTTGCCCTTTTAAAACCACCCTATGATAAAAGCCCTTTCGTTCTCTCTGAAGCAGGGTCCTATTATCTCAATTTAGCTATCCTTAACCTCTTTCAGGCTAAAGAGTGGAATATTCCTGAGGAAAATATCTGGGTATCTGAAGAGTGCACTCACTGTATAAGGGAAAAATATCATAGCTATCGCCGCGAGAGAAACTATACCTTTACACAAATAGCCGTTATAAGCCTTGGTGAAGAGGGTTTGATTTAAACTCTATGCTTTTCCTCTACAGCCTTATATATCTTCTTGGGCTTCTCTTTCTTTTTCCTAAGGAATATCTTAAAAGACCTAAATCCTTAAGAAGAGTCTGGTTAAAGGAAAAATTAGGTTTAGGGGAAAGGCCCACCTTTTCAAGAGAGCTTCCCGTGATCTGGGTCCATGCTGTCTCAGTTGGAGAAATCCTTGCCCTTGTTCCTCTCTTGGAAAAATTGACTTCCTCTTACAATATCCTCTTAACCACCATAACAGATACAGGGAAAAAGGTAGCTTTGGAGAGATATAGGCACCTTCCTATAAGAGTTTATTACTTACCCTTTGACCTAAAGTTTTTGCTTAAAAATTTTATAAAAAAAATTTCTCCTAAGGCGCTACTTATTACTGAAACTGAGCTTTGGCCAAATCTCATCATGACTGCCTCTAAGTTTATGCCTATCGCTTTAATAAATGGAAGAATGAGTGATAGGTCTTTTAAGGGCTATCTGAGATTAAAAAGATTTTTTAAACCCCTTTTGGAAAGATTTACCCTCATGGCTTTACAAGAAGAGAAATATAGAAGCTTTTTTCAGGCCTTAGGTGTTAAGCCAGAAAGGATTTTTGTAACAGGAAATATGAAATTTGACCTACAACCTGTAGCTAAGGCCTTTCCTGAACTGGAAAATCTCCCTAAACCAATTATTATTGCTGGAAGCACTCATGACCCTGAAGAGGTTCTTATCACCCAGGCCTTTTTAAAGATCTCTAAGGGAGGCACCTTGATTCTTGTGCCCAGACATCCAGAGAGATATATGGAAGTAGAGGAGAAAATTAAGGCCCTCCTCCCTAAGGATATTGCCTTTTCCAGATATTCAGAAATCTCTCCTCAAGGGCTAAATAAAACTCAGAAGGCACTAATCCTCCTTTTTGATAAAATGGGATTCCTTTCATCCCTTTATCGAATTGGGGACATAGCTATTATTGGGGGAAGCTTTATTCCCCATGGTGGACAAAATCCCCTTGAAGCCCTTTATTGGCAAAAACCTGTGATCACAGGGCCGCATATGGAGAATTTTCCCTTTGTCAGGGAATTTGTAGAGAAGGGAGGACTTATTCAGGCAACGGCAGAAAATTTAAGTTTTTATCTTGATGAGCTTTTAACCTACCCTGAAAGGCTAAGGCAATAGCTAAAAGGGGCTACGAGCTCCTTCAAGAAAAAAGAGGTGCTACAGAAAAAACCTTTAAGTTATTAAAAACTTATTTAAAGATATAATTAACCTTTTCCCTTTTTAGGCCTCTTGGGAAGATAGTCTAATCGAGGGTTGAAAAGGGCAGAAAAGAGATTTTTTTTGATAATGGGCTCTCTTTCAAAGATATTTTCCTTTAAAAATCTTCCCCAGAAGGATCTTTTTGTTTCACCTGAGAAGGGGCAAGGATTTTCTAAAACCTGCCACTCTCTCATGGCCACAAATCTCTTGATCATATCCTTTTCTATGAAATATAAGGGCCTTATGAGGTAAAGATTTCCCTTAAACATTTCCTGTTTAGGAAGGAGTGTAGAAAGTTCTCCACAATAAAACATATTCATAAAAAAAGTGGTTATCACATCGTCTTTATGATGCCCAAAGACAATTTTTCTGGTTTTCAGCTTATCTGCCAATTTAAAGAGATATTTTCTTCTATTCCAGGAGCAGACAAAACATGGATTAGCTGAACCTTTTTCATGCGCTTCAAGAGCAAGCTCACCTGCAGAAATTTTATCAAAGAGAAAGGTTACCCCTCTTTCCTCACAAAAACTTTTCAAGTAACGCACCCCTTCTTCATATCTGGCTTCATCCTTAGGAAATCCCATGTCCAGATGAAGGGCATAAAGGTTAAGATTGGTCTTATAGTAATGTCTCCATTCAGCTAAGAAGTGGGTTAGCACTAAGCTATCCTCACCACCAGAGAGGGCAATGAGCAAACTATCCCCCTCACTTATGAGGTCATAACCAAAAATAGCCTTACCTATGAGCTTTCTTATCCTTTGAGCTAAATTCATTGTCCCTTCCTAAGATTCCCTCAGGTGATCTTCAGGCCTTTTAGCTGTATTGATTTTTCTTATCTAAAACCTATATTTTATCTTGAAAATTATTTTATCACAAAATAAGAGGAGGGGTAAGGCCCATGCCTAAAGATTATTACTCTATTCTTGGAGTTCCCCGCAACGCTACTCAGGAAGAGATTAAAAGGGCCTATAGAAAGCTTGCCATGCAATATCATCCTGACCGCAATAAGGGTAATAAAGAGGCTGAGGAAAAATTTAAAGAGATAAATGAGGCCTACGCTGTTTTATCTGATCCAGAAAAGAGAAAACTTTATGATCAATTTGGCTCAGCAGAATTTGAAAGAAGATATACTCAGGAAGACATTTTTAAAGATTTTGATTTTGAAAACATTTTCAGTGATCTTGGTATTGATCTCTCTTCCTTTTTTAGAAAAGGCAAAAGGGGAAGGAAAATATATACCTTTGATCTTGGAGATCTATTTGAGAATCTCTTTAGGACTACCTTTCAAGAGGAGCCCTACTCACCCTTTGGCGAAGTCTTTGAGACTTATCAAATTGAGGTGCCAATTACCTTAGAAGAAAGCATAAAGGGAGCTGAAAAAGAGGTCTTCATCCCAGGGACTTATGAGAGCATACGTGTAAAAATACCTGCAGGAGTTAAGGATGGACAGATCTTAAAACTCAAAAAGAAAAGTGGACAAAAGGTTAGAGAATATTATTTAAAGATATCTATCCAGTTACCCAAAGGTGTTAGGATTGAAGATGGGAATCTCTATATGGAAAAAGAAGTCCCCTTGACTACGCTCTATTTGGGAGGAGAAATAGAAATAACTACCCCTGATGGCAGAAGAGTAAAGACTAAGGTCCCCAGTTTGACTAAACCTGGAGCCAAATTAAGACTAAAAGGTCTTGGGTTAAGTAATGGGACATCAAGGGGAGACCTCTTCGTGATTTTGCAACCCCTTATGCCTGGTAGGCTCACACCTGAGCAAAAAGATCTGCTTGAAAAATTAAAGGCCTTAGGATTATAAAAATTATTGACCAAATCAAAATAATGATTACATTAAACACAAAAATTGTTTTAGATAAAACGAGACTTGAGTAGAACTGTTTTTGGTCATCTTCAGGGGTTAAAACCCAGCGAATTAAAAAAATTAGAAAGATTATATCACAGAAAAGTCCCTCCTCAGGCCATTATTACCTCAGATCTTGCCTGGGAGATAGCAGAGCTTTCCCATCAACTGAATCGCCAGATTGGCCTTTTAATAAATCGCAAGGGAGAAATCGATTATGTCATAGTGGGAACCTTTAACAGAGTTGAGATTCCAGAGCTTAAAGGTTATAGAGATTACGCCTCTCGTCTAAAGGGGCTCAGACATATTCATACACATTTGGTAAAAAACGATAAGGGCTCAGGCCTTGACCAGGAGGATCTCCTTGATCTTGCCTTTCTGAGGTTAGATCTGGTGGGTGCTTTAGAGGTTAATGAAAAGGGAGAGCCAGGAAAAATTCATCTGGCCCACATCTTGCCACATAAAGACTTTTATCAGGCCACCTTTTCAGAAGGTGAAAATCAATTTTTTTACTTCTTGAAACCTCGTTATGTGTGGGATCTAAAGGAGAATTTTTTGGACCTAATCAAAAACTTAGAAGATGAATTTGAAAGGATTAAACCCTTTAAAGGAGTAAAGGAAGAGGAAGATAGAGCTATTCTTATTTTAGTTAAAGATCCTCAAACCCTTGATTGGGAAGAGCGTTTAGAGGAACTTAAAGAGCTTTCAAGAACGGCAGGAGTTACTGTAGTGGGTGAAGTTATTCAGAAAAGAACTGCTCTTGATCCAAAATATGTCATTGGTAAAGGGAAACTTCTGGAAGTAATGATTCTTGCCATGAGAACTAAGGCTAATCTCCTGATTTTTGACCGCGAACTCTCTCCTTCCCAAGTAAAGGCCCTGGCTGAAGCCACAGATCTTAGGGTCATAGATCGTACTCAACTCATTCTTGATATCTTTGCCCAGAGGGCTAAATCCAAAGAGGGTAAAATCCAGGTTGAGATGGCTCAACTGCGCTATGCCTTACCCAGGCTTAGAGTCAAAGATGACGCCTTTTCCCGTCTCACAGGTGGCATAGGTGGAAGAGGACCTGGTGAAACCAAACTGGAAATCGATAGAAGACGGATTAAAGATAAATTAGCTAAACTGGAAAAAGAGTTAGAAAAAATCTCTGCTGAAAGAGAGCTGCGTAGATCGAGAAGAAAAAAGTTAAACTACAAAGTTGTGGCCCTTATAGGCTACACCAATGCTGGTAAGACCACCCTTCTCAATCAGCTTTCCAAATCATCCTATCTTGCCGAAGACAAACTCTTTGCCACTCTTGATCCTGTTACTAAGGCAGTAAAAACCAAGAATGGACATATCTTCTTGCTCACAGATACAGTTGGTTTTATCAGGGATCTTCCCAAAGAACTCAAAAAGGCCTTCAAAGCAACTCTGGAAGAACTATATAATGCTGACCTTCTTTTACACTTAGTAGATATTAGTCATCATGATTGGGAAAACCATATCTCCTCTGTAGAAAAAATCCTTGAAGAAATGGAGCTTCTAAATGTTCCAAGAATTATAGTTTTTAATAAAATAGATCTCTTAGAGAAAGATGGGAACCTTTCACCGAATTACCTGAATAATATCCTAAAAAAATATCAAGGCATAGCTATTTCAGCTAAGAGGAAAGACAATTTAGAGAATCTCCTTTCCCTTATTGAGCACCTTCTTTTTCCCGAGGTAAAGGAGCCCTTTTCCTTGGAGGCCAAAAATCACTCCACAACTCTTCAAGGGCATATAGGCTTCTAATGGGCTCAAAAAAAATATGCACTAAAATAGTATCATAGTCAAGGACAATCCAGTTCCCCGTTTCCCATCCCTCTACAGAGAGGGGTCTTATATTTTTCTTCTCTAACTCAGTAATCAGATAATCTGAAATGCCCTGAGCATGTTTAGTTGAATGGGCACTACAAATAATAAAAAAATCAGTGTAATCCACCTTTGACCTTACATCAAGAACGACAATCTCTTCTGCCTTTTTATCTTCTAAAAGCTTTACAATTTCCTCTACTTTTTCCGTCATCTTACACTTTTCCTTCTCTGACCAGTCTGGCAAAGTGTTCAAAACTTCGGTCATAGGTAGCCTCTGCCTCTGGAGGGAAGGCACAGGCTGGAAGTTGACGCATCCTGAGATGATAATGTAAACATTCACAACAGATGCCTTTCTTAGAACAAGGGTCATAACTACAATTACATCTCTTTAGATTTCTCTCCCTCTTACACTCCATAGATCTCCTCCTATTCTACAGTGACACTTTTAGCTAAATTTCTTGGTTTATCTACATCACAGCCCCTTAATACTGCTATTTCATAAGCAAGTAGTTGTAAGGGGATCACATAAAATATAGGTAAAAGCTCATAACTGGTCAAGGGAAGCTCTATAAGGTCTTCAGTAAGAGCTCTAAATTCCCAAGAATTTTCCGTAGTTATGGCAATAATAGGACCTCTTCGAGATCTAATCTCCTCCGCATTAGACAAGGTCTTTTCGTAGACTAAACCAAGCTCCTTAGCTGCAAGAATCACTGTAGGCACACTCTCTTCTATCAAAGCAATGGGACCATGCTTCATCTCCCCAGCTGCATAACCCTCAGCATGAATATAAGCAATCTCTTTAAGCTTCAATGCCCCTTCCAGGGCCAATGGATATAAGATATTCCTACCCAAATATAGGAAATCCTTTGCTTGATACCATTTTTTAGCCACATCTTTTATCTTATGATGAGTATCCTCAAGAACCTTCCTCAAGCTATAGGGCAAGTTAATGAGTCTCTCTATTAGGCTTCTCTCTATTTCTCTCCCTTGAAGTTTGCTCAAATAAAGGCTTAGAAGCACCAATATTAAAACCTGCGTGCTAAAGGCCTTAGTTGAGGCCACACTAATTTCAGGACCTGCCTGGGTATAGAGAACAAAATCACTCTCACGGGTCATAGTGCTTCCCAGCACATTACATATGGAGAGGACTTTAGCTCCCCTTTGCTTAGCCAATCTCAAACTGGCCAAAGTATCTGCCGTTTCTCCTGATTGAGAAATAGCGATAAAGAGCGTCTTTTCATTTATAAGAGGCTCTCTATATCTAAACTCAGAACCTAAATCAACCTCTATAGGAAGCCTGACTGAACGCTCTAAAAGACATTTCCCCACAAGACAGGCATGATAAGAGGTTCCACAGGCTACCAAGTAAATACGATCTATATCCTTTAGCCAATCCCAAGTTAATCCTTCAAAAGAGAAATCTACCTCTCCTACCTCAAGATTAACTCTACCAAGAAGGGTATTTTGTAAGGCCTCAGGCTGTTCGTAGATCTCTTTGAGCATAAAATGGGGAAAACCCCCTTTTTCTGCCTGAGTAAGATCCCAGTGAATCTCTTTGACTTCAAAGTCCCTTTTACAACCCTCAAAATCAAAGATTTCAATTTTCCCTGGGGTGAGAAGGGCAATCTCTCCATCTCTAAGAAAAACCATCCTTTTTGTAAAAGGTAAAAGGGCTGGGATATCAGAGGCTAAAAAAAGCTCCTCTTCACCTACCCCAAGGATTAGAGGACTTTGATAGCGAGCCACTAAAATTTTATCTGGCTCATCAGCAGAAATTAATGCCAGGGCAAAGGCTCCTTGCAATTCTTTGATGGCCTTAAAAAAGGCCTCCATAAGAGGATATCCCTCATTTCGATAATCCTCTATCAGATGGACAATTACCTCTGTATCGGTAGCTGAATGAAAGCGATGCCCCTTAGAGAGTAATTTGCTCTTAAGGGTGTAATAATTTTCAATAATACCATTATGTACTAAAGCTAAGCGACCTTCACAATCAAAGTGAGGGTGAGCATTTTCCTCAGAGGGCTCACCATGGGTCGCCCAGCGAGTATGCCCAAGCCCAGGCGCCTTCACCCTGCTCAAATCCCTTGAAAATATCCTTTCCTCCAAATCATAGACCCTTCCTTTCACCTTACAAATTTCAAGCCCCTTTTCCCCCAAGAATACTACCCCTGCCGAGTCATACCCGCGGTATTCAAGTCTCCTTAACCCCTCGAGTAATACAGGTAAAAGAGGGCGTCTACCAATGTAGCCTACGATTCCGCACATGAGGTAGCCTCTCCTTTTAATCTCTTTATATACTCCTCCCATTCCCAAGGGGTAAAATACTTCTTTTTGGTGTTACACTCTTTACAGGCTGGCACTATGTTTTCTCTACTTGAGGTTCCGCCTTGGCTTAAAGGAATCCTGTGATCCATAGTTAGTTCCTCAGGAGGCACTCTTTTACCACAGTAATAACAAATCCCCCGCTCAACCTTCCTCCTCCACCAACGAGTTTTTTTAAGTGCTCTGGCCTTGGCCTTTTCTCTCTTAATGTGCTCTTCCAGGGAAGTTAAAAGCACCTTTTTGTTGAACACTCCCTTTCCCCTATAAGTGATTCTATTTTACTAACAACTTCATCCACGGTAAGATTAGTAGTATCAATCTCTATTGCCCCTACAGGCTTTTTAAGAGGCGCAACCTCTCTTTCACTATCCAAGGTATCTCTTTGCCGAAGATTATGCACTACCTCCTCAAAGTCTCTGTCTTGTACATCCTTAAAACGCCTTTTGGCCCTCACCTCAAGGTCTGCGGTCAGATAAATTTTTAATCCTGCCTGAGGAAAAACTACGGTCCCCATGTCTCTCCCCTCAGTAATCAAGCTCCGATTAGAGGAGAGTTTCCTAAGCAAGCTCCCTACTTTTCCCCTCACAAGTGGATGAGCTGAAACCTCAGAAACCTTAGCCTCTACCTCACGAGACCTAAGCTCCGTTCTTAACTCTCTCCCATGAAAATATAACTTAGTCCCCTCTGGTTCTAAAATAACCTCAAGAGACGAGAAAAGGCAATCTATAAAACTCTCTAATTCAGTTTCCTCTTTAAAAGAACCAAGATCTCTATTGTTCTCTAATAAAGCCCAGGTAATAAATCTGTAAAAGGCCCCTGATTCCAATAGGGGGATCTGTAATTTTTTAGCTAAGGCTCGTGCAACTGTTGTTTTGCCTGAACCAGCAGGACCGTCTATGGTGATAATCATCTCCCCTCTTTACACTTCCACTTGATATCCATACAACTCAATATTAGCTTTAATCTCATCAAGAGATAGAGATTCCTCTTTTTCAAAAACCACCTTCCCTGTAGCCAAGTCTATCTCCACATTTTTTGCCTTTCCCGTACTGAGGATAGCCCTCTCTACCCGTCTCACACAGTGTTCACAGGTCATCCCTTTTATCTTAATCTCAACCCTTTCCATAAATGCCCTCCATTATACTTTCAAGAAAATAGCCCCGATTCTTACCTCTGAGGTGTTTTCTATGAAACCCTCTTTAGCTTTATCCTCTAAAAATTGCTTGATTAACTTTTCTTTTCTTGGACCAATAGTGTAACCTTTGGCTAAGAGTCTAAATTTAAGTCTTTCCCAAAATTTTTCTACCTTTGCCCTTCTTTTCAAAAAACCTTGATAGAATTTTACATCCCCAGGTTTTCCCAAGGTATAAAGGTAATTAAAGAGCAAAAAAAGTCCAGGATGTTTCTCCTCTTTAATTTTTTTAAAAAATCTCTTTTCAATCTCCTCCATTAAAAAATTTTTGCGTAACCCTGCCCATTGCACAGCTATAAAATACTTCTTTGTATACTGAAGTATCCTTTTGACCTCTTTTAGATCTCTGAGTATAGGGGTCATGGAAACTAAAACGGTATCAAAGGCTTGAGGAGGCTCATACTTCCTCCAATCAGCTTCAATTATAGTTATATTATTTAGACCAAGGGATTGAACCTTTCTTCTTAAAACCTCAAGCATTTGAGGAGAAATATCTAAGGCAAATACCTGAGATACCTTAGGGGCAACTTTGATAGTATAGGAACCAGTGCCACAGCAGAGATCAAAAAAGGTATACTCTCTCTCGAGAGCTCCTCGTTTCTCCATCTCTTGAAGAATGTCACTCTGCAGTTCCTGATAAAAAGGGTTTTCTTCCAGATCATCATATTCTTCAGCAATAATATTCCAAAAATCGCTCCTTAAATAGGCCTCATTACCTTTCTTCTTAGTCTCTGCAATTACTTCCCAAAAGAAAGGATTAAGCAGTTTACGCAAGAATGCTTCTTTTCTCTTTTGGTTGAATCTCATTTTTATATATCTTGTCTAAAACTCCATTTACAAAGCCAGGAGATTCATCAGTCCCATAAATCTTAGCTAATTCTATCGCCTCATTAATACTTACAACAGGAGGTATATCTGGCCTGTATAGAAATTCATAAATGGCAATTCTTAAGATGTTTTTATCAGTAAGGTTTAACCTCTCTAAAGGCCATGTAGGCGTATATTTTTGGATGAGGTTATCAAGTTCCTCCTTATGGGTAATTACACCCTTCACCAATTCCTGACCAAAGAGAAAGGCATTCTCATTCTCAATGTTAAGATATTTATGATAACCCTCAAGAGCTTTTTCCCAATCTGTATTGGTTACCTCTATTTGATAGAGTACCTGTAAGGCAATCTCCCTACCCTTTCTTCTGGTCATAATTATAGCATTTTCTCAGCTATATATACAGTAAGATCTCCCATAAGATGGGTGTAAGATGCAAGTTCGTTATCATACCAACCATATACTACCACCTGGGTAATTGGTATCTCAATCGATGAACAGCTTAATCCTTTTATTTCCTCTTTTGCCCCTTCTCCACAGGCTTTTAGGAGATCTACCTTGGCTACAGCTGTTCTGGTATGCGTTTCCCTACCTTCGATAATTGCTGCTGCCTTCGGGTAACCTATAATATCAGTAGAGACATTTTGCTCCATAGAAAAGAGAAGATAATCTTTATACTTGGTCTGGGAAGCCTCTTTATAAATCTGATTAATGAGCTCCCTATTTATATGATTCTCCACACTTTCATCTTGAATATTCACCGTTAAAATGATTAAACTCCCAGTTGTTAAAGGAACCCTCACACTTTCAGCCATAAAACCGATCTTTTTCATTTCTGGTATGACTAAGGCAAGGGCCTCAGCAGCCCCTGTGGAAGTGAGAATTATATTGTTAAAGACACTGCGAGCCCTCCTTAGATCCTTTTCGCCCTCCTTGGGAACCCTATCAAGAATTGATTGAGAAGACGTGGTAGCATGCACAGTAACCATAGAGGCAGAGAGGATCCTTTCAGGGCCAAAATAATCAAGTAAAGGCTTCATCATATAGGCAAGACAAGTAGTTGTGCAAGAGGCTGAAGATATTATATGATGCTTCTCAGGCTGATAGGTTTCCTCATTGATACCATAGACCAAAGTAACTACATCCTCAGGTAGGCTCTTGTCTTTGTTTTTAACCTTAAAAGGAGCAGAAACTAAAACCTTCTCAGCTCCAGCAACTAAATGGCCTCTCACCGAACCCTTGGGATGATCTGGCTCAAGGGTAGGATCCCTAAATTTACCAGTGCAATCAACAACTAACCTTACCCCCTCTTCTCTCCAAGTGATATCCTTAGGGTTTCTGTGTGTGCGCAAAAACTTTACCTTTACCCCATTGATCATCATAGTGCCTTCTTTTTCATCCAGATTCTCAATGACTCTACTTGCCCTGTGACCATATAACCACACAGGAAGCCATCCATAGGTGCTATCTTTTTCAATGTATTCAGCAAGATCAGTAAAAGAGGTCCCTACCTCTCTACCTAAGTTGACCACTATTTCAGAAAAATACTTTCTTGCCACATGATGCCAAAGAGTAAGCTTGCCAATCCTACCAAGGCCATTGATCCCAAGTTTCATACATACCTCCTTTTTGTCTCTAATTTTCCCTTATAAATATCTCCAGTAATGCCATTTAGGGTTATCCAATCCCCTAAATGGAGTGTTTCTCCCTTAAGTTTAGCGGATTTTTTGAATTCATCAATTCTCAACTCTTCACATCCCACTACGCAGACCTTCCCTAATCTTCCAGCCACAATTGCAGCATGAGAAGTTTGTCCTCCCCTTGCAGTGAGTAAACCATCAACTAAGGAGATCTCTTTAATATTTTCTGGCACCGTATCATAACGAAGTAAGATTAAGGAGTCCCCCATCTCTTTAAATTTCAGTATATCCTCTAAGGAAAAAACTAATCTCCCAGAAACAAGGCTACCTGAAACCCCTATTCCCTTACCTAAATATTGTAACTTTGCCAGAGCAACTCGTTGAAAGCTTGGTAAGGTCTTTTCTTCTCTAAGAATGATATCCCTTATTTGAAGAATATATAAATCCTTAGGATCCTCACTTTCAAAGGTAAATTCTATCTCCTGGTGATCCCAACCTTCTTCATAAACGAGCTTATAGGAAAAATCCATGAGGGCTTTATAGATCTTAGGAAAGGCCTCTTCTAATGAGGGGCCTTCTCTTCCTTCCATTTTTTTCTGCTCTATTGAAATGGGATAGGCATTAACTAATCCTGAGACAATGTCTTCCCCCTGATTATATGGGGTATAATCACCCCAAAGAAGGATACGAGGAAACTTCCCAAGAGGAGAAGTAGTGAAGGTAACCCCTGTTCCAGAATTGGGCCCCTTATTGCCAAAGACCATCTCCTGAACAATAATAGCTGTCCCCCACTCTTCAGCAATCTCCATAATCTCCCTATAGGAAACTGCCTTTTGATGATACCAAGAATTGAGGATCAACTCTATCCCCTTAAAGAGCTGTTCCCAGGGATCATCCAGGATAGGAATCCCTAATCTCTCTACCTCAGCTCTATAGAGAAGAGCAAGCTCCCTCATTTCCTCTCCACTAAACTCCCTCTTAACTTTAACCCCATACTTCCTCTTATGCTCACGCATAAGTCTATTAAAAAAGTCCCTTGAAACCCCTTGAGCCATGGCCCAGCTCTGAATAAATCTCCTATAGGTATCCCAGGCAAACCAAAGATTTCCTGTCTTTTTTGCCAGCCCCTCCACTAACTCCAAATTTAACCCCACATTGAGAAGGGAACTCATCATCCCTGGCATAGAGATGGCTGAACCACTTCTAATACTCAATAAAAGCGGATTTTCTGGATGATTAAAGCGTTTTCCAGTTTTGACCTCAATTTTCTTTATAGCCTCTCGCACAAGGACCTCAAATTCTCTCCAAAGTGGCTGATACTTTTTAAACAGATGATAACATCTAAAAATCTCTGTGGTCAAAACAAAGCCATAAGGAATTTTTCCTGGTAAATTTTTTCTCTTACCTAATTGCACAAGGTTGTAAGCCTTTCCACCTAAATAAATGAGATCAGAGGTTAGAGGATTAGCTTCATCAAGCCAACAAATCGCCCTCCGAAAATCCATGCTAAGTAACAAATTGAGATCTTCATGTCCCATTCTCTCCTTACTCCTTATTAGAGCCTGATAGACCTTGCGCAAAAACTTATCTAAAGATTGAATCACAAATCCTGAACTAAGTATCTCTTTGATTACCGCTTCACTAAGACAATAATAGACCTCTTCCCTCTCCCTATTAGTCACATATTTCTTATACTTCTCCTTTAAAGCCTTCACATTGAGTGTCTCAAAGATTAGAGGAAAGACCTTCAAATAAGGATTAATATAATAGGACTTGATGATATGTTGAACCCCATCCATTAGACCCTTAAAAATATCCAGATATTGATGGAAAGAAAGGGGATAACTCCTAAGCGAATTCTCCAAGAGATCAAGCGTAAGGTTAAACTTTTGCGAGGAAATGCCATCAATTTCTAAGGCTCTCTTAAATAAAAAAAGCACTTCAAGAATGGTAGAAAACTTTTCCTTACTCAAAAAATCAATATGAAATCTATCTACAAGTTCATTAAAGGTTTGCTCTACTAAGTATTCCAATCTATAAGATAGACCAAGAGAATCGAATTTTTTTTCTCTATATCTACCATACATAGAAGGAATATCAACAGCCACATGTCTTTTAAGAAAGATCTCCTCTATAGCCGTAAACTTTTGAGGAGATAAAAGATATTTGTCTTTTAACTCCTTTAACCAACTCAGTAAAACATTTAGACGTTTGTATAAATCATCTTCCTGTAAAAGATCTTTAAGCTGTGAAATGAAATCAAAACCTAAATTTATATACTGCTCTATAAAACTATCAAGATCAGTTAAATACCCAAAATATTTTTGCCTTTCAAGCTTATAGAGATGTATCATCAATAATAGTTTCTTTTTATATTCTTCTTTTTCTTCTATGCTGTCAATATGTTTTCTAATTAAAGATAAATCTCTTTCTAAAAACTCCTCAATCTCATATAGAGACAACCTCTTGAAAAGTTCCACAAGGAGCTTTTGCATTACTATTTGATAAGATAGTTCTTCATGGACTATCCTTTTCCATATAGGTTCAGGTAAATATTTTTTGATATAATTACTATCAAGTGTATACCAAAATTTAAATATATCTTTTATAAAATCTATAGCAAGACTTGAATTTTCAATATGTATAAATTTTCTTAAAAAGTGTAATAATGTATCTTTTCTTTGAAAAAGCTCATCAATCTCTGTAGACAAATCTCTAATTAGACCTTCAGCCCCTATTTCATTAAAGTATACGGGGAAAACTTTGCAAAATTGTTTTATAAGATTGTAAACAGGCTTTATTGGGGCATTAAGTAAGGAGGATATCTCTCTCTGAAAAAGGTCTGTATCCTTTATAGAAACTCCATAAAGTTTCAGATTAAGTAGTAAAGCTGCCAGTAAACTACTACACCATTCTGGATGAGCTTTAAAGATCTCAAGCCAACTTCTTATATTTAAAAGATGATTGGGATTCTGCTTTATCCTCCAGTGTTCATCAATACCTTCAACCTCTGGAGGAAAAAAGCCATATTTGATAACTTCGTTGATCATCACTTCTGTAAGGTAAACTGCCCTCTTGTTTAAAATAGAGATACCTATGTTTTTTATACACTCAAAAGCTGTCCAGGGATAGAGATTAGACTTCTCCTTCAAGAGAGCAAAAAATTTAACTAAAAAATCTTCTAAATTTTCAGATGGTCTTTTTTCAATCAGTTTGATGAGAATCTGATTTACTTCTTTAATGAGTTCCTCATGGAGAAGTAAAAGAACTGGATTTTCAATAAATTGAAATAGTAACGAAATTCTCTCTTCATCAGAAAGAGGGCTTTCCTCTGAACTCAAGCCTTGGACATAATTTTTAATTTCCCGCAAAAGGTCTAAGTGATCTGGTAAGTTAAGTAGTTCATCCAACCTTAAAAGCTCAAATTTGTCTAAACCTAATTGAGGCATGAAATTTTCAAGGCCAGGGAAGCCCTGTTTCTTCCAAAGGTCATAGACCATTTTAAAATACTTATACAAAAGATTCTTCAAAGTGAGCTCAAAGTCTTTAGATAGGGAAAATTTCTTAAACTTTTTACATAATCTCTTGAAAGAATAATAGTTTTCTAAAAAGGCAGAAAAGATCTCCTCAGGTAAATCTGTTCCAGCCTTGAGGATTTCCATTAAGACATGGGAAAGATGAGGAAATTCTTCTTTTTCTAATAGATCCACTGTTTTATCTAAAAAGGCATAATAGGTCTCGGAAGCTCTAATATTGAGATGCCTATCTTCCCCAAAAAATTTGAAAAGGAGCTCAAAAAGATAATAAAGCCCCAGTTTCTTTTGAGAACTCCTTAAGACTAAAGATAAATTTTTAAGAAAAAAATTACGAAATTCTTCTATAACAAGGAGATTATTTCTGTAGGGATGAAAAATCTCCCGTAAAAGAAAGGCCATCTGTTTTTTTAGAGCTGGAAAATCTTCGAATATCTCTAAGAAAAGTTCATACTTAGGATCATAAAAAATCTCAGAAACCTTAGTTTGAGCCAAGTTGGCTAAGAGAGCCTTAGAGGTGAAGGTTAGTTGCCCCATCTCTCCTATAGATATTCTTTAGAGATCATATAATTAGTAAGATCAAGGAGCCTTACTGAATAACCCCATTCATTGTCATACCAAGCAATGATCTTTATAAGATCCCCCTGAATAACCTTAGTAGAGAGCCCGTCTATTATGGCACTGTGTGGATCCCCAATAAAATCCATAGAGACAAGAGGTTCCTCAGTGTAACGGATATATCTATTTTGATTTTCTCTAAAAATCCTATTAAGCTCCGCAGAGGTGGTTTCTCCCTTTATTTTCAATACCAGATCAAGGAGAGAGACATCACAGGTAGGCACCCTGATCGAAAGCCCTTCAATTTTATCACTGAGTGAAGGTAAAATCTTCTTTAAGGCCTTCATGACCCCAGTGGATGTAGGGATCATATTTAGGGCTGCAGCCCTTGCTCTTCGAAAGTCCTTGGGATGAACCATATCAAGAAGCCGCTGATCATTGGTGTAGGCATGAACGGTAGTCATAAAACCCTTCTCTATTTCAAAATAGCGATTAAGCAGAGCAAGTATAGGGGCAAGACAATTAGTGGTGCAAGAGGCATTAGAGATAATAAAATGTTTAGTGGGGTCATAGACCTCTTCATTTACTCCCATCACGATAGTTACATCCTCATTTTTAGCAGGTGCAGAGATAATTACTCTCTTAGCTCCAGCCTTTAAATGCTTACGAGCTAAATCCCCATCCGTAAAAAGCCCAGTACATTCAATCACATAGTCAACCCCTGCTTCTCTCCAAGGTATTTTCTCAGGATCCCTCTCTTGGAAAATGCGTATACGCTTTTCATTTACTATTATATAATCCCCTTCCACATGCACCTCATAGGGTAGCTTCCCAAAGACCGTGTCATATTTAAAGAGATGGGCAAGCATCTCTGGAGAGGAAAGATCATTAATAGCTACAATCTCAATTTGATTAAACTCTGGATATTTAAAACGGGCCCGTAAAAGGGCTCTTCCGATACGGCCAAATCCATTAATAGCTACCTTAATCATAAGTAACCACCTCCTTATAGCTTAAGAGTTAACAATAAGGCATTTTCGCCATTTTTATAATAATTTTGCCTCACCCCTAAGGGAATAAAACCCCACCTCCTGTAAAAACTAAGAGCCTTGCCATTGCTCTCTTTCACCTCTAAAAAGATCTTTTTTATCCCCCTTGCTCTAAGCAGATTTAAAAACTCCTTAAAAAGGATACTACCCAATCCTCTCCTTTGAAAGGCAGGTCTTATGGCCAATCTTAAAAGCTCAGCCTCTTCCGCTATAGCCCTAAAAAGGAGATACCCTAAGATCTCAGCATCTCCCTTAAGGAGCATAAACACACTAAGAGGATTCTCTAATTCCCTTCTCAACATCTCCTCTGTCCAAGCTAATTCTTTGAAAACCTCTCTTTCTAATCTTGCAAGGATAGATATTTCCTCCTCAGATGAGAGAAAAGTCACCTCAACCTCTTTCCACATCACGATGGGTAATAACTACCTCCAAATCAGAAAAAACCTCTCTAATTTTCTCACTAAGCATATGGGCTATAGCCGGACTCCTATGCCTTCCTCCTGTACAGCCTATCCCTATGACAATAAATTTTCTTCCCTCTTCCCAATGAAGAGGTATAACCCATTTTAAATAACCTATCATAGAATTCAATAATTCTTCAGTTCTTTCACTTTTTAATAGGAATTCTCTAATCTGTGGATCAACTCCTGTAAGTGGATTTAATTCAGGAATAAAATAAGGATTGGGAAGGATCCGAACATCAAAAACATAATTTGCCTCTGAAGGAATGCCATACTTAAAACCAAAGGTTATAATATGTAAAAAGGGGCGATCTAAATCCTCCCTTTTACCATATAAAGTAAAGATTTGATGCCTTAACTGATGGACATTAAACTGAGAAGTATTTAAAAAAATATTAGCATGCTCCTTCAAAGGCATCATCATTTCTTTCTCTTTAATTATGGCCTTTCTTAGGTCTTTAAGCTCCTTCATTAGAGGATGGGGCCTTCGGGTCTGATTAAATCTGGCAATTAACACCTCAGTATCTGCCGTAAGATAGAGGATATCAAAAAAATGCCCCCTCTTTTTAATTTCTGAAAAGACTTTGGAAAATTCAGATAAAAAATGAGGATCTCTAAGATCAATGACAAAAGCTAATCTCTGAGTAGTTCCAATGTCCTCTATTTCCTCAATAAAGGGAATAAGGAGCCGGATAGGGAAATTTTCTATAGCTAAGTAATCAAGATCTTCCAAAGCTTTTAATACTGTGCTCTTTCCAGCTCCAGATTCCCCAGTAATAATCACAATATGTAATGGCATCAGGACATCTCAGGCACAAGAAGCACTATTTTTTCTCCCTCCCTTATTAGACAACAGATCTTATCATAATCAGTATTGTAAAAAATATAAACTTTCTCTTGCCCTTTTTTGAATAGCTGTAAGGCATCTTGAGTAGGTAAGGGAGAAATTTTTACAGTCTCTACTATAACCTCTTCTTCAGCAGAGACACCTATGGCACCTTGCATACGTGGAGGCCTATGTTCCTGTCTCTTTTCCTTCAATTTTTTAACTTGTTTTTCTAAGGATTCGTAGGCAAAGTCAATAGATGAATAGATATCATCGGTCTCTTCCTTAACAACTAAGGTCTCCCCATCTCCTTTCAAAATAACCTCAGCTATTTCCCTGAACTTTTCTCTTTTTAGGATAACCTGGGCTTGCACAGGCCCATAAAAATACTTCTCAAGTTTAGCTAACTTTTTTTCTGCATACTGAGCAATAGCTGGTGAGGAGTCCATTCCTTTAAAAGTAAAATTAAATTCCATCATCCTTCCCTCCATAAGAGAGTTATTTTCTCTTTTTTCTTTCTCTAATAGAAGGTATGTTTAACTCTTCTCGATATTTGGTTACTGTGCGCCTTGCAATCTTTAGCCCATGTTTTTCATATAAGAGCTTACTTATTTCGCTATCACTCAAGGGATTTTGAGGGTCTTCCTGGGCGATAATTTCTTTTATGAGTTCCTTGATGGCGGTAGCTGAAAGAGTCCCCCCACCTTTTGTTTGATAACCTGTAGAAAAAAAGAACTTTAAAGGGAAAATACCCAAAGGCGTATCCACATACTTATGACTAACCACTCTACTAATAGTAGACTCATGAAGATTGGTTACTAATGAGAGATCTTTTAAAGTCAAAGGTTTAAGAAATTGTATTCCCTTTTCTAAAAATTCTTTTTGCATATGGAGAATAGCTTGCCCCACTTTATAGAGGGTTGAATATCTACTGTCTAAGGCCTTTAACAGATTCTCGGCAAGTTTCATCTTTTCCTTGAGAAAATCTTTGGCTTTTCCATCAATTAGGGCCCTCTTTTGTCCTAAAATCTTATAATACAAAGAACTAAGCCGTACTTTGAAATTCCTTTCCTTAAGAATTTCTACTTTCCATTCCCCTTCCTCTTTATAAAAACGGAGATCTGGTTCTAAATAGATATTTTTAGTGGAGGCGTAGTTTCGGGCAGGATATGGCTCAAGGGCCTTTATAACCTCTAAAGCCTCATGCAAAGCTGTAAGAGTATAGCCATATTTTTTAGAAAGGGCCTCAGGGCCTTCCATTAGCTCTTCAAGATGTCTCTCCACTAAAAGATAGGGCAAACTCTCCTTCCCATACCCAAGAAATTCAAGTTGGGCAAGCAAACATTCTTTCAAATTTAAAGAAGCCACCCCAAGAGGATCAAGCCTTCTGATTATGGCCCTAACTTTCTCTACTTTATCAATGGAAACCCGAAGATCTTCACTTATATCCTTTGGTGATATTCTCAAATATCCTCGTTCATCCAGATTGCCAATGATATTTTGGGCAATTTCCTTTTCTAACGGAGAGAGTTCCAAAAAACTTAATTGCCAGTTCAAATGATCACTTAGAGTTTCCTCTGTCCCTAATCCTCTCTCCAGAAGGGAGAACTCCTCTTCAGGTTCTTCATAGACAAAAGAAATCTTTCTGATTTCCCAAAAATCCATCTCCTCCCAATTGAATTCATCTACAAGTCCAATCTCTTTCGGAAAGGAAGCCTCTCCTCCTCCCTTAACTAAATCATTAAATTCAATCTCTAAAAAGGGATTACTTTGAGCCTCTTGCAACAGATACTCATTTAACTCAAGGACATTGAGCTGTAAAACCTTTAAAACTAATTGTAATTGAGGGGTAAGAATGAGTTGGGGGACTAATTGAAGTTTATTTTTAACCTCAATCATCGTTAAATCTGAAAATCGGCCCCTAAATATTTTTCACGCACTAAGGAGTGTCCTACTAATTCCTGGGGTGCTCCTTGGCCAATAATTACCCCCTCAGCCATGACATAGGCCCTGTCGCATATTTTAAGTGTTTCACGCACATTATGATCAGAAATGAGAAGACCTATTCCCTGCTCTCTGAGAGTTTGAAAGATCTCCTTTAACTGGGCAACCCCCAGAGGATCAATCCCAGCAAAAGGTTCATCAAGAAGGATGATTTCAGGCTCAATAAGTAAAGCCCTCAATATCTCTACCTTTCTCTTTTGTCCACCCGAGAGATGTTGGGCCTTCACCTTTAAAACCTCTCTTAAATTAAATAGATCAAGATAGCTCTCTATTCTCTCTTCAATATTCTTAACCTTTTGATGCCACCTTTCCATAACTATCTTAAAATTTTCCTCCACCGTTAAACCCCTAAATACTGAGGTTTCCTGTGGTAAATAAATAATACCTAAATGAGCCCTTTCTGAGACATCAAGTCTGGTTATGTCCTTTCCCTTAAAGAAAATCTGGCCCTCGTCAGGCCTTAAAAAACCGGCAATTATATAAAATGAAGTGGTTTTCCCAGCCCCGTTTGGACCAAGTAAACCCACTATTTCTCCCTTTTCAACCATTAAAGAGACCCCTTTAACTATTTCTCTACCTTTAAATCTCTTTTTTAGATTAAGTACCTCAAGTTTGGCTGTGTTACTTTCCATAAATTTTAACCCTTACTCTTCCCCCCTCCTTTGATAAAACCTCACTTCTATCTTCATTAAAATAGATAATTATTAAATCCCCTTCCACAAAATTATCCTCATGCCATACTTTTGGCGTCTCCTCTAAGATAAGCTTTTCTTGGTCTCTAAAATAAGTTGCCTTACCAGCTACAGCTCTCCATTTTTCCCTTTCCATTTTGACCCTACCTAAGGCGATAACGCGCTGAATATCCCTTTTTTTCTCTCCCTTGATATAGTAAAGATAGAGTTTATCTGCCCAAAGCTTAAGGTCCTTACTTTGTGCAAAGACCTTACCTGTAAAAACAGCAACTCCCTCATCCTCATAGACTTCCATTTTATCGGCATTAATATCAATTTCCCTTGCCCCAAAGACCCTATCAAAATTGGCTAAAAGTATGTAAATAGCCAAGAAAATCAATAAATTACTAAAAATTCTTGCTTGCATAAATTTTAATATACCCCAAAAAGAGATTTAAACAAGCCTTTACTTTTAAGTTTCAAGGATTAAAATGGAGTATAATGAGTCCTAAGGACAGGCACCAGTTTTATATTACTTACATATTTATCTCTCTTAGTCTTCTCCTAATTGCTGCAGAGTTTTTTCTTTCTCTCTTTGGGAGATCTCTCTGTCCTACCAAAGGGTGTGAAGTAGCTACTCTAATGATCTTAATCCCCAAAAATTATCTTCTCCTTCTTGCCTTTCTTTACTTTTTCTTATTTTTTATACTGACATTTCTTTACAAGCACACTAAAGGGCCTTTTTTCAAAGACCTTTTATTATTCTTAGGTGGAAGTGGCATCTTTGCCGAGGCTATCTTTCTATTAAGGCTTTTTTGGGATTTTGGGCTTCTCTGTTATTTTTGTTTAGCCGTAGCCTTTTTTACCTTATTAACTGTTTTTACCCTCTTTTCCTATCTTCTAAGAGAGCCCCTAACGTCAACCTCAACTCTTGCTCTCTTTCTTGGTTCCGTGATAGGGCTTATAATAACTTTTCTTCTAACAGGAACTGGTCAAGCCCTTAGAACAAAAATGGATTTAAATAGGGGATTTCTCATTTATTCTGAAGAGTGCCCTAAATGTCAGGCCTTTCTCAAAGACCCTAACTTTGCCCATTTGGAAAAGGTCCATGTGAAAGAGGTTTATCCTCTTTTAAAGATACTAAATATCTCCATCTTACCTATAATGGTTGAAAAAAAGGGAGATACTATTATTATTACTACTCCACAGGCTCCTACTTCAGCCTGTGACTCTCAAGCCCAAGGAGGTCTTTGTGTCATACCCTGATCTTAGTTTAGCAACCACGCACATAGGAAGTCTCCCCTTCACGGAGGTTGAAGAGGCCCTTGCCTTTTCTTTTAATTTCGATATTCCTGCCTGGCCTCAGCTCCCCAAATATAAAGAAGAGGGAATGCTCTGGCAATTTGTGAGAACCTTTCCTGGATTTGATTTGCAAAAAGAGAGGATCCTAACCGATACTTCAAAATTTGAAGAGGGTATGCTTAAGCTCTATGAGGATTATGTGGCTATCATTGAAGAAGGCAAGCTTGAGATACTTGAGACGCAACTTGATAGAGGCTTTTCTAAGAGCTTTTTTGTCTTCATAGATAGGGCAAAACAAAGTAATTACTCCATTCTAAAAGGCCAAATTACTGGCCCCTTTACATTAGGTATTTCTCTGAAAATCGAAACAGAGGAAGCCCTTATTTTTAGAGAGGATCTCCGTGATCTTTTAGTAAAATACCTTACCATCCAGGCCCTTGCCCAGGTCTATAATTTAAAGAAAGCTGCCCAAACAGTCATACTTTTCTTCGACGAACCAGGCCTTTCAGGGTTTGGGAGTAGTGCCTATATTACGCTTTCTAAGGAAATAGTTTTAGGGATGCTTGGAGAAATCATAAGTATCCTTAAGTCCCATGGGTGTCTAACAGGTATTCATGTTTGTGCCAACACCTCCTGGGATATCCTCTTTGACTGTGGGGTAGATATTATTAATTTTGATAGTTATGCCTTTTTTGATAAATTCGTTATCTACGCTGATAAACTTATTCCCTTTCTTGCTCAAGGGAACAAATACATAGCTTGGGGTGCCGTACCCACTGAAAAGGAGACCCTATCAAAAGTTACCATAGAAGAATTACTGAGTGGATTTCTTCGCCAACTAAAGAGCTTAGCTCAGCTTCTATCCCTTGATGAAGAATTTTTAATAAAGCACTCTATGCTTACGCCAGCCTGCGGAATGGGAAGTCTCACTGAAGAAATGGCCTATAAAGTCTTAAAATTCATAAAAGATATAAAGGGAAAAATCCTATAACCTGCTTCAAAACAAATTTTCCGCACATTGTAATAGACTTGACAAGTTTCTCTTCAAAGTAAGGTTTTCTACAAAATTAAAAAGAAAAATTCAGAGCATACGGATACTAAGGGGTACTAAAGTGGTTACCCCTGCTCTCCGTAGCTCTGCTAAAAGCCAATTTTATAGATAGTATTTCTACGTTCTAAAATGCCCCATAACCTCCTTTATCTCATGGGTTATTTTCATAACTTTATTATAAACACCCTCCAAATTTTTTACAATATTATATAACTCTATAGATTCAGTAAATATATTATTTGCTTGCTGTTGACTAAATGTAGTTTTATCTTTTACACTAAGCATATGACCAGTAAATTCATCTATTACTATATTTTGTTCTTCTACAGCTGAAGCGATACTTACAGAGATTTCTTCAACTGATCTTACGTAATCTAAGATACTTCCAACACCTACAAAAACTTCTTCGCTACTTTCTTGTAGAAGTCGGATCTTATCCACAATTTTTTGCGTGGCCTCTTGAGTTTGTCTGGCCAATTCCTTGACCTCATTTGCCACAACAGCAAAGCCTTTTCCAGCTTCTCCTGCACGAGCAGCTTCAATAGATGCATTTAGTGCCAAAAGATTTGTTTGATCCGCAATGTTATTAATTAGATTTACTATCTCTTCTATCTCTTTTGATGCAGTTTTTGAAAATTCAACTTTTGTCAAAGTATTATTTACAGAATTAACAGTTTCCTTAACCATTATACTACTATCTTGGGTCCTCTTAGAAATTTCTGATATTGCAAGAGTAATTTCCTGAAGTGATTTCATAATATCTTCAAGACTTTTAAGAACCTCACTTGACGATTGAGCTATACCCTCTGAGTTTCTTTTAAAGCCATCACTTTTTTGCACTAATGAATTGACCATATTATTGATTATTTCTGCTTCATAACTTAAATTATTTATCCTATCTATCAAATTCATCACAATCTTCTTCAAGGTAGACATAAGCTCATTGAAATTTCTACTTAATATACCGACTTCATCTTCTGTTTTAACAGGGAGTTGGAAATTGAGGTCTGCACCACCCTTTGCCAGGTCCTCAATAGCCCTTGAAGTCTGAACAACTGGAGCAAGAGAGGAATTCAACAGTTTGTAAACTAAAAAACCAATTAGCAAAATACTAATGATCCCTGATATAAAAAGCATGATTCCCAAGATATTTGAAAACTTTGAAAATTCACTCTTTGGTATATTTAGAGTAATGAGCCATTTGAAATCTGAAAAGTATTTATAATAATTTATAATAGGTCATGAAACCATCACCAGATATCTTCTTTACACTACTATCCTGAGAAGAACTATTTCTTACCTGAGTAAGAATATTATCCAAGATACTTTTATTGACTTCTCTCTCTGTCATTAATTTGGGGATATCTTTGGATAAATCATATACAGCCACATAACCACCCTCTCCTATTTTCAACTCCTTAATATACTTAAGAATTTCTACTATTTCATGAGTAATATCATATCCTATAAAAAGTAAACCCACAACTTCTCCCTTTCATTTTTAATAGGTGTATATTTGGTTATATATTCTTTACCAAAGAGAGTTGCCTTACCAACATAGGGTTCTCCTCGCATAAGATAAGCATAGCCAGGATGAGTTTTACCTAAAAAAGTGCCCACTGCCCTTGAACCATCCTCCTTTTTAAGAGATGTAGCTATTCTGAGAAAATCATCACCCTCTCTACGAAATATGGTGGCCACACTCCCCTTTGTTATAGCTGTAAATCTATCGCAAACCTTAAAATCAGGCTTTATGGCTTTTTCACCAGAGGGATTCATACTCTCAAAAAGGTGAGTAAAACTTATCTGCAACAAGCTTTCGTAATGTACTTCATTCCGTTTGTGATCATAGTAATCAATAAAAAGCCATGTTGAGACCATAATGATGAGCTGGACAACTAAGATGGTAACAAGAAGATAAGCAAATACCCTAAAAGTAAGGCTTTTTTTTAACCTATTTTTAATGCCCCCCATGTTAATACCTCCTACCTTTTTGCTCAAATTTTAGTACAAAAAAAGTAGTTTTAAAAAGTTATATGCTTTTTAGCAGTCTTGAATAGTAGTAAACCTTTGGGGAAACTAAAGGTCTTTTTAGATTTCTCATAAAATGAATTGTCCTGCCTGCCTTCAAATTTTTTTTATGGGTAAGCCTGAGGGTGTTCTATAAATATTTTCAGATTTTCATTTCATGCTCATAGCATAGGACTATGATAGGTGGTAAGCAACTTGTCAAAATATGAAAAGGTTCCATACTATTAATTGAGAGATGTTTAAATCCTTTAGCATGCCAAAGAAGGAAACTTAAAGTGCTTAATGTCCCCCAACCAAATTGGCTTGAATCACAGGAATTTAGAGAGGTGCTTTCTCAAGTGATAAATGAGCTTTTGAATGCCAAACTAACAGAGTTTATTATTCAGAGGGAAAAAGGAACTCACAAAGATTTCTCTATTAGAGAGGATTTTGAGGGTGGAAGAGGAGCTTAAGAGTTTACGGGAGCTTCAGGAAAAGCAGTTTGAGGCTATATTGAGAGAGATGAATGTCCGCTTTGAAGCCATGAATGCTCGTTTTGAGGCACTGCAAAAGGGAATGAACACACGCTTTGAGGCCTTGGAGAAGCGTTTTAATCATATGCAGTGGTTTGTTGGAGTTGGTTTTATTATTTTGAGTATACTTATCGGTTTATTAAATTTTATTAAATAGGCTCAATGTATACTTATAGATCCACTCTCTTTTTTTAAATTTCCCCTTAGTTACTATCCTTTTTCTATTTTGCAGGGGAGCTTTGTCCCCTCTTTTTGATAAACTTTTGGGGTGGCTGACCTTTATAGAACACCCTC
>Ga0105162_1000324_pt1 | contig 31816 bp, 28 predicted proteins | sample JNZ201metaG_FD_81532 | JGI IMG/M metagenome (GOLD analysis project Ga0105162, IMG submission 81532) | Hot spring microbial communities from Jinze hot spring, China to study Microbial Dark Matter (Phase II) - JNZ 20120812A | ecosystem: Environmental > Aquatic > Thermal springs > Hot (42-90C) >...
ACATAATCTGTTCGGCTGGCCTTTGATTTTCCAACTACTCTTTCGGTAAAGTAGTCAAACGTTCCGCTGTCAGGCCCCGCGCCGTAGAGTTTGATGGGCTGATTTGGCCACTCGGGTCTGACGTCGCTCCAGAGCTTGACTGTGCTGTCTGGCTTCCATATCTCCCTGAGCTCGGATATCGTTATACAGTCGACCCAATTGTTTGAAGGATGAACAACCACCACCAGCGCGTCGATGGCCACCGGAACCTCAATCCATTCGACACCGTTCTTGGCCGCAGTCTCCGCCTCGGCCTTAAGAATGGGCCTTGAGGCGTCGTTGATGTCTGTTTCACCTATCACGAATCGTTTGAATCCGCCTCCTGTCCCCGATATGCCGATGCTTATGGTCACTCCCTTGTGAATGTTCATGAACTCCTCCGCGGCCGCTTCAGTGAGCGGATAAACAGTGCTGGAGCCATCGACCTCTATGTTTCCCGCAAGCTGAACAGGTGTTTGAGTCCCTACTGTTACTGTAACTGTCTGGGTTACTGTCTGCACTCCGCCACCAGTTCCTCCAACCGTCACGGTCACCGTCTCTGTCCCTACTCCTAGCAAAGATGGACCAGTCAGAAGACCTACCACAAGCCCTACCGCTAACGCAGCAACAACTCCAACAACTAGAGATGTTGTCACACCTTTTTTCTGATTCTTCATGGCGGTTGAGGAGTGAGTTTTCCGCGATATATAGATTGAGTGGCTGGAATATTTTCATGCAACAAATCTATATACCGCCAACAACAAGACAAAACCATGCAGCCTACATACACTAGAAGGGTTCAGAAAACAGGCCGCTCCACCTTCATAATATCTCTTCCCAAGGAATGGGTGGAGAAGACTGGTCTCAAGAAGCTTGACACGGTGAAGATTGTTACGCTACCGTCTGGGCTGCTGGTCACGGCTGATGGGAATGAGGGGGGACGTGAATCAGTTATTCGTCTGGGTGGAGGCGAGACGCCTGACGAGGTTGTGCGGCTTTTCTTCTCAAAATATCTCGACGGCAGCGACAGAATACGTGTTGAGCTCACTGCCTATTCTCCACAGACAATATCCGTCTTGAAGGATAGGATAAGGAGGTGGCTCGTGGGGGTGGAGATAATCGGCGAGACAGCCACAGAGCTTACGGCCCAAGTTCTACCCGCCGGCGATAAACTACCTCTAAAAATATCTCTGGAAAGGATGGGGGAGATCACGGCGCATATGCTTGAGGAGGCTTTGGCAGCGTTTTCCAGAAACGACAAAGCTCTCGCAGAAGATGTGGTGAGGCGGGATGATGAGGTCGATAGGTTTTACCACTTCATAGTTCGCCAGCTCAACATAGCCGTGAGAGACTATGCCACGCTTAGGAACCTTAACCTCTCAGACCCGAGCGAGTGCATAAACTACGTGCTTGTGGCGAAAAGCATCGAGAGAGCGGCAGACCACGCAGTCACAATCAGCAACAGAACCCTCACTACAACCAACACCTACAAACCAGACCAGCGACTGTCCAAGATCAACGCAAAGGTCGTGGAACTCTTCAAAACTTCCTTGACCTCCTTCATTTATCCCAGCACCGACCTCGCGAACAGGACCCTCAACCAGATAGCTGATGTATCGTCGGAGATGAACGCCTATCTTAGCTCACAGAAAAAGAGTTTGGATTTGGAGCAGAGGCTGACGGAGCTTGTTGTGATAAACAGTTTGCGGCGGGTTGCTGAGTATGCTGCGGACATCTCGGAGGCGGCCATCAACATCGCGACGAAAGATTCACCCAGCAATTAGCTCGTTTATCTTCTGCGCCAGCTTCACGTCATAGGTGCTTATGCCGCCGAGGTCGTGTGTGACAAGCCAAATCTCCAGCTGGTTGTAGACGTTGAACCATTCGGGGTGATGCTGCATCTTCTCAGCCTCGATAGCAACTTTAACCATGAAGCCTATGCAATCAATGAAATCCTTGAACTCGATTTTGCGATAGAGCTTTCCATCTTTCAGTCTCCAGTTTTCAAGAGTTTTGAGGGCCTTCTCCAGCTCTTCTTCCTTTAGCAAACGATATTCATCCATGGCCATGGCTGTGCATAGACTTGATGGGATTTATGCTGATGCCTGTTACACGTGGTTAATGTATTAAGCCTGCTCGTAGGACGTGGTCTGCGAGGACAAAAGCTACAACCGCTTCGACGACGGGAACAGCTCTAGGAACCACGGTTGGGTCATGCCGCCCCGGCACCACTATCTCGGTCTCCTTTTTCTCGACGATGTCCACGGTCTTCTGAGGCTTTGCTATCGAGGAGGCTGGTTTGAAAGCTATTCTTGTTACAAGCTGTTCTCCCGTGGAGAGGCCTCCGAGTATTCCGCCCGAGTTGTTGGATGCGGTCTTGATTTTTTCCTCTACGAGGATAAAGGGGTCGTTGTTCTCGCTTCCCCGCAACCGAGCGGCTTCAAACCCTCGACCAAACTCCACACCCTTCACCGCAGGTATTGAGAACAGGGCTTTAGCAAGGTCTGAGTCAAGACTGTCGAAAACAGGCTCCCCCAGTCCGATGGGTAGGTTGAGGGCTATGCATTCGACGATGCCGCCTACACTGTCACCCTGTTTCCTCGCCTCGAGCACAACCTTCTTCATCTTCTCCGCGGCCTCAAAATCCGGACACCTTACCTCGTTCGCGTACCTATGTTTCCTGATTTCGTCGACAGATAGTTGACGGGCCCTAACACCGCCGATTTCCAGGGAGTAGGCGAGAACCTCGACACCGAGCTTGCTCAACAATTTCTTCGCGACAGCGCCGGCCATCACGTAGCCTGCTGTGATGCGTCCTGAAAACCTTCCACCGCCTCTGTAGTCGTTGAATCCTCTATACTTGATGTATGCAGGGTAGTCTGCGTGGCCCGGTCTTGGTGTGTTGCGGATTATCTCATAGGGGCGTGAGTCAACATCCTTGTTCCAGACAAGCATTAGTATGGGTGCTCCTGTTGTCCTTCCCTGGAAGACGCCTGACAGAATTTCCACACGGTCTTCCTCTGTGCGGGTTGTTGTAACAAGCGACTGCCCGGGCCTTCTGCGGTCAAGCTCAACCTGCACATCAGCCTCTGAAAGCTCTATGCCTGGCGGGCAGCCGTCGATCAGCACCCCTACACATCTTCCATGACTCTCCCCGAAACTGGCTACGACAAACCTCTCGCCGATTATGTTTCCCGTCATCAGCCAAGTCACCTCATGCGTCTCTCTTTAGCCTTAATCAAAACTGTTGCGATAACCGCTAAAAATGCAGCAGAGATGAGCAGTGTTTGGAGTGATACACCAGCGCTGACAACGGCGTGTCTCATTTCTGGCTCCAAGACAATTTTTTGACTCCAAAAAATGTAGTCAAGCACAGCGGTTTTTGCGTCATGGCTGACAGGGTAGAGGACAATCCGGCCAGCTCTGTCAACCGTTCCAGAGGCCTCGACCACGCCCATGCTGTTCAGGAGTTTGACCCTTGCACCTGCAAGCGGAAACCCCAACAAATCAGACACATCGACCTCGACACTGTAAACACGGACAGGTATGTTAAGGCGCCCCGGCTCAGTTATACGGAGTTCTGCTGATGTCTTGACATCGGCGAAGTTGAAGCTGACGTTCTCCACTATATATCCTCCTGTGGGAAGCCATGTCTTCTCAAAGGGTTTTAGAACATATTCACGCTGGTTCACTTCATCGCGCAGCGATATCTCAGCTGAGACAAGAAAACCTTCAGCGTCGACGAAAACAAACTCAACCAATGCCTCTTCGCGGTAAACCTGTCTCAAGAATTTCGGGCCATCGACGACCACTGTTATCACACGCTCTCTGCTCTCATTGTCGCCGCTCCATCCGAGGAAAAGAAATCTTCTACCCGGTTCTGTTTCCACGGCTTCTTCAGCCGATAACGTGACAGTCTCACCCAAAATGTGCCAGCTTTCCGCTTCTCCTCCAAGGCCTTTCACCAGCAGCCTTGCTTCTTCGACCCAGAGCGCCTCAACTGTTAAAGGTCCCTCAACTGTTATGCTCGTCTGGTTCCCAATCTTTTCCCATCCCATGAAACGGCTGCGGAAACCTTCTCCATGCATTCTGAGCCGCGGACCAGGGTCGAGGAATACGATGTCACCTCTCTTAACCCAGCTCGTTGAAACATTGACGGGAAAACGGGAAACCACTTGGACAAAGTAGTAGACATCGTATTGAGCCAGCAGGTTCAAGGGCCTGTCGACTGTGACGGATAAAAGGGGGTTGGAATTGTCCACTGGCCTCCAGCCTTGGAGGAGTGCTTTTGTGCCGTTGTTCCACGTAATCTCAGGCAGGGCCGTCAGGTTCAAAACAGTTCCATCAGCAACCCAGCCGTCAAACAGGTCGGTATCGCCGTGGGTAGCCCTCGCCACAACCCTATACTCCGTCACCCAATCCACCGTAATACTTGCAGGACCATGGACCACAAACCGTATAACATCATCCACAACCTCGCTGTCACCTGGCAGAGACATGTTGGAAAGACGCAGACGCACATCATCCCCAAGATACACCATCTTACTCAGCACAGCAATCTCCGCATCCTCGCCCTCGTTATACCAGCCCTCACCCTCGAAAACGTCAACGGAGGAGATGACCTGAACAAGATACTGGCGGAGATAAAAGGCCTCTATGTCGACCGGGCCGTTGACCACTATTTTCCTAACAGGCTGTTCGACACCGTCGCTCCACCCCGTGAAGACCATTCGTGTAGCGTTCTCAAAGTTGATGAACTCCCTCGCCGTAACCGGCAACTCCTCGCCTAAACCATACCAGCCCGACAACACCTCTTCAAACATTTGCACCCGTACAAAGTAGAAGACACGGTAAACAACCACAATCTCCGTATCGTCTTCAACCCGGACCTGGATAACCGGTGAACGGCTTTCCCCCATGCCGTTGACAACCCAGCGGTCAAAGACAAGCTTGGTCCTGTTGTCAAACAGTTTCTCCGCCTCAGCGACCTGCCTAAAGACTGTTCCACGAGGCAAGGAATAGGTGTTGAGAAGAAGTCGTCCAAGCTCGGATTGTAGATAGACGCGTACTTGACGTATCTCTGTGAGAGGTGGTAGCTGTTTGTATTCTATGGATGAGGGGAGTGAATTTATTGAACGAGTGGGCGGAGGTCTGTAGAGGTTGTTTTCGGTCCATGCGTAGGCGACTGCAAGCGCGTAGACGTTTAGTGTTGATGGGTAGGTTGCTGTGTTTACCCTTTCATACATGAGGTCGACTGAGTTGCTTGAATGGCCTATGCCGAGAGCGTGTCCATACTCGTGCGCCACCACCTTGTAGGCGAGTTCGGCGTCAGAGCCTACGCATGCCCTCGAAATCTGTATGGTGGCGCTGACTATATCATAGACGAGACCTCCATACCTTATCGTAGCGAGCCCGCAGATGTTCCCTCCCAGCGTCGAGACATAGCGTATAGTTATGTCTGCGTCTTCAGGGCTTGTGGCAAAGGTAAAGGATAGTGAGAGAAGGTAGCTGTAGCCGTATTCTTGGACAAAGGCCCTGATGCTTCCATACCAAACCTCCACACCTCTTCTTGCTGCCTCATCCAAAACAGCGGAACCTGAGGAGTATAGATAGACGCTGAGCGTTTTCTTCCCCCATGCACCCAAGACCTCAATAGAGCCGCTGGATGTCTGGGCTATGGAAACATCCTCGGCTGCACTTTGCACTGGGATGGTGATTTCGGTGAATATGTCTGGCCTATTTGATATGGTGGCCGGAAACGTCAGGACGATTATCAGTAGCAACGTTAGCGTTGTCCGCACTTTGTGTAAAGCTTTGGGACGGGAGATATAGGTTTTATGGCGGCTCAGCCAAATGCCTTCTCTTCACCAATCTGAATAACTCTGAGACATCACCGCCGCGTCACATAAATAGCGAACAGAATATCTAAACTTTTTCAGAGATGCAGCAGCATGTTTTCCAGGAGGGGGACCGGGTTCTAATTGTCACGGAGAAAAAGAAAAGATACATGGTGCAGCTTAGAAGCGGTAAAAAGTTTCACACAAGCGAAGGCTTCATCGACCTCTCAAACCTCATCGGACAACCGAGCGGATGCGTTCTCCACTCCAACACAGGAGCGGTCATGCAGGTGTTTAAGCCGACGTTCCTCGACCTCCTCATATTTCTCCCACGTACGACTCAGATAGTTTATCCAAAGGACCTTGGCTACATAGCGGCTGTGTCCGGTGTGGGGCCGGGTTCACGGGTTGTTGAGGCGGGGACGGGCACAGGTGTTTTGGCTGCTTTTCTCACCTACCTCGTCAGGCCAACGGGTAGAGTGTACAGCTATGATGTCAGGCTTGAGAACATCGAGACAGCCACTGTCAGGATGAGGCAGCTGGGGCTGCTTGACTACATCGAGCTAAAGCAGGGAGATGTATGTGAAAAAATTGTGGAAAGGGAGCTGGACGCAGCGGTCATAGACATTCCAGAGCCATGGAGAGCTGTCCAATCATGTTATGATGCTCTGAAGCCGAGCGGGGTATGGGTCTCGCTAAGTCCTACTGTTGAGCAGGTGGTTCAGACCTACGAGGCTCTCGAGGCAGGTGGATTCTCAGACCTTTCATGCGTCGAGCTGCTTCTCAGAAACATGAGAGTGAAACGTGGCATGACGAGGCCCGAGTTTCTCATGAGGGGACACACAACCTACCTCGTCACAGCCCGGAAAATATTACGCTAAATACTTGAAAGTGACTTGATGGTCTGCACTATCTCCTCAGCCGCTGCCTCAGCATGCTCAAATGGCCTCCTCTGCTCATACCGTAGTGAAACAACCTTGAGATAGCATGCCGCCGTGTTAGCTGCCGCTGCTACGAAAAACTTGCTCATCTGCTGGTCCGCCTCAATCGCTTCAACACTCTCTGTCTCACGTTTCCTGTCAACACCTTCAGCAACATCCTTAAGCCTCCTACTTAGAATGTCCTCCGGCCTGCAATCGAGAAAAACTATCAGATGGGGGTTCATTATCCGAACCGCTTCAGAAGGAAGCCCAGGATAGTAGCCAAAAGGGGTCTTGATTACCGAGTGTGTATCAACCACAACATTATTCATAGCTTCTATCCTCTCTGCTGCACTCATCTGAAGTCTCTGATAGTCTCTGAGGCCAAGTTTTTTCCTCATATCATCTCTGTGCGATATGCCGTAGAGCTTAGAGGCCTCCTCGAACATGAGGTCGCCGTAGTTAACGACCACGAGGCTGGGCATCTTTTCAACAACTTTCTTGATGGTGGTGGTTTTCCCAGAACCCGGAAGAGCGGTGACTATAACCTTCACAGCCGATCAATGATTTGCGGGCTAAAATATCTAACCTCCCCGTAGCTCCAGTTGTCTCTCAAGCTTCTGCTTAAGCGACAGGTACTCGCTTTGCTTAAGCTCGCCGATTTTGTACCGTAGCTCCAGCTTGTTGAGCTCTTTCTTGATTTTCTGATGCTGCTCCATCAATACCTCCAGCGCCTTCAACGCGGATTGGACATCCTGCTCAAACATGTTTATGAACTCGTCCTGCATTCCTAGGTCGCGTCCATTTGTTTTTACCTTCTGTAGACGCTCCTCCAGCTGTGTCTTGAAGGTTGGCAGGTCAGCCAATCGAATGTTGAACGGGTTTCTCAGGTACATCAGTTTTGGCCTAAGACGCCCCATCTCCTTCTCAATCTCCAGCTTCTGCGTGATGTATTGACGGTCTGGAATTTCTCCAACCTCGTGCTTAACCTTAAGCTTCTCAAGCGTCGCGTTAAGGGTGTTGATACGCTCCTCAACCTTAGCTATCTCAGCCTGCCTCCTCTCGTCAAGCGTCTTAAGCCTTGAGCGATACTCTTGGAAAAGCTCGCTGAAAACTTCGGGGTCAGCCTCGCGGTCGAGAAACAGGTCAATGAGACGGAAATACCATAGATACACTGTAGACATCTGGTCCACGAGCCTCTTCTCCTCAACAGCAACATCCTCTCCGACGGGCGGCTGAACTGCCTGCTGCTCAACCGACTCCGCAGATGCCTCCGGCAACTGCTCGACAACCTCCTCGGCCTCCGTCACCTCTGGCTTAGGTGGCTCGGCCGGCTGCTCCAAAGTGTAGCCGCAGTATATGCAGAATTTCCCCTTTATGGTGAGCCTGTGACAATTCGGACACTCAATTCTTGTGGTTGCCAAACCGGTTACGCCTCAGCTTACTGTTTAAAAAGAGTTACTGATGGCTTTTAAACCCATATTTGGCCATAAATACCTAGAGATGTAACAGGGTATCCTGTGGGAAATTCATGGAAAGGCTGTAGAATTCAATGGGACTGTAAGGGTTTTATGTAGGTAGAAATGAGATATGACGATGTCCGAGAAAGAGGCCGACATTCCGTCGGCACCCATTCACCGTATAATGAAGAAGGCCGGAGCCGCGAGGGTGAGCGAGGACGCTGCCGATGAACTCCGCAAAATACTGGAAAACGTCGGAGCCATGATAGCGCGAGAGGCTTTCGAGCTCGCCCAGTACGCGGGACGGCGGACCGTGAAGAAGGAAGATGTTGAGAGAGCCGCTAAAACCGTTCTCCGCAACCTTCCAACGGGTTAGACTTAAATTATTCCGCACATCCAACCCCGATAGAGGTTGATGAAGCATGTCTCTAGCACCAGGTCAACCAGTAATAATTCTGAAGGAAGGCACGACGCGGACACAAGGTAGGTCTGCTCAGCGAAACAACATAGCCGCCGCCAAGATAATCGCCGAGATTGTGCGGACAACTCTTGGGCCGAAGGGTATGGACAAGCTTCTCGTGGACAACATCGGCGACGTCATCGTAACAAACGACGGCGCAACCATTCTTGAGAAAATCGATGTCGAACATCCCGCGGCCAAGATGATTATCGAGGTGGCCAAGTCTCAGGACCATGTGGTAGGCGACGGTACCACAACGGCCGTCATCCTAGCGGGCGAGTTGTTGAGAAAAGCCGAGGAGCTGATTGAGCAGAAGATTCACGCAAGCACCATAATCTCTGGCTACAAAAAAGCCCTCGACAAAGCCCTAGAAGTCATAAACGAGAACGCCATCAAAATAGACCTCAACGACAGAGCCACTCTGAGAAAAGTGATAACGACATCTTTGGGGAGCAAGTCTCTCGGCTTTGCCATGGACAGGCTTGTCGACATTGCAGTCGACTCTGTCCTAAGCGTCGTGAAGGAGTTCAACGGCAAACAGAGGGCCGATAAAGACGATATCCAGATTGTGAAGAAAATTGGCAAAAGCCTGGGCGAGACAGAGCTGATTCGCGGTGTCGTAGTGGATAAGGAGGTTGTTCACGCCGCCATGCCCAAACGTGTAGAGAACGCGCGGATAGCTCTCATCGACAGCCCCTTCGAGATTGAGAAGACAGAGTTCAGCGCCGAAATCCGCATAAGGGACCCGCTGAAAATAAAGGAGTTCCTCGACGAGGAGACAAACATACTCAAGGGCATGGTTGACAAGGTGAAGGCAGTCGGCGCCAACGTTGTCTTCTGCCAGAAAGGAATAGACGACGCGGCTCAGTTCTTCCTCGCGAAAGAAGGCATTCTCGCAGTTAGGCGCGTCAAGAAAAGCGACATGGAGAAGCTCGCCAAAGCGACTGGTGGGAGAGTTGTAACAAACTTTGAGGACCTTTCCCCCAAAGACCTTGGACGAGCGGGACTCGTCGAGGAGAGGAAAATAGGTGAAGACCGGATGGTCTTTGTGGAGAAATGCGAGAACCCCAAGGCCGTTGCGGTGCTGTTGAGGGCTGGACTTGAGAGACAGCTTGACGAGGCTGAACGGGCTCTTAACGACGCCATCATGAACATGATTGACTTGGTGGACGACCCACGCGTAGTGCCCGGCGGAGGAGCTATAGAGGAGGAGATCGCGAGACAGCTGAGACAGACGGCGGGCAAGCTTTCGGGCAAAGAGCAGCTTGCCTACCTCGCATTCGCTGAAGCTGTTGAAGCAATACCGAGAACCCTCGCCGAAAACGCTGGACTCGAGCCTGTGGAGATTATGGCTCAGCTACGTCACGCCCATGAAAACGGGCAGAGAAGTGTGGGCGTCAACATCTTCGGCGGCGGCGTCATCGACATGCTGGCCAAAGGTGTGATTGAGCCGGCGAAGGTCAAGCTCCACGCTCTCCGCTCAAGCTTCGAAGCAGCTTCGATGATACTGAGAATAGACGACGTCGTGGCAGCCTCCAAGAAGAAGGAGGAAAAGAAGAAGGAAGGCGAATCAGAGACGCCTGAATTCTAAACCATTTTTTGTTAAACCTCCCAAGGTTTTTTAGAACCATTTTGAAACATTTTTCACCATGAACAGTCGCATGATTATTGGTGCTTTGATAGGCGTTGGTGTTCTGGTGCAGATAGCGATTGGCGAGTCTGGGTTCGCGGCGGGTTCTTTGCAGCTGGTTCACGCAGCCATAGGTATTTTGGGCATATTTGTTGTCGGGGCTTATCTTGCTGTGGGGAGAGTTAGCCGAGTGGTGACCGCTTTGACGGCTGTGGTGCTTCTTGTGACGCTTACACAGGTGGTGATGGGGATGGGGTTGATGCGATGGGTTGAGCTGGGTATTGGTTTGAGGGCGCTTGAGGAAAGCCACCGCGGCACAGCCTACATCCTCTTCATTCTCGGGCTAGTTGTAAGCGTCGTCGCAGCAATCCAGAGAAGAAAGGCGGAGAAAAAACCCTAACCTCAACCGCTTCCTTAAATTTCTCCCCATCTCTCTATCTACATGGTTTTCCCATTCTCCTCTGTTTTTGACTTCGCCGTAGAGATGAAGGAAGAATACGAGATTTTCCGCAAATCTGTTAGGGCCTTTGCCGAGAAGGAGATTGAGCCTCTGGTTAAGGAGATTGAGCGCACCAACACTATTCCGCCGGCTCTTTTGAAGAAGGCTGCGGAGCAGGGCTACCTCGGCCTCGGCATTCCCGAAACCTATGATGGACAGGGAACGGACATGATGTACTCCACCTTGTTCGTCGAGGAGGTTTCACGCATATGCCCCGCGTTCACAGTCGCCACTTTGGTTGGCGTTCTCTTCACCTACCCTGTCATGGTCTATGGCACCGAGGAGCAGAAACGCAAATATCTTCCACCGATAGCACGTGGAGAAAAGTTCGCGGCACACGCCACAACAGAGCCTGGGGCGGGCACAGACGTGGCTGGAATCGAGACCACGGCCAAGCGGAAAAACGGAGGCTGGGAAATAAATGGAAGAAAATACTTCATCTCAGGAGCGGATAAAGCAGATTATTTCATCGTCCTCGCCAGAACCTCTCCCCCACCCAGCAGAAAAGAAAGGCACAAGGGACTCAGCTTCTTCATCGTGGAAAGAGGCACTCCCGGGTTCCGAGTAGGTGAAAAAATCGAGGTGATAGGCATCAGGGGCAGCCATCCATGCGAAGTCATACTTGACAACGTCTATGTGCCTGAAGAGAACATGGTGGGGGAGGAGGGGCAGGGATTCAAAATCGCGATGGACACCTACGACCACGGCAGAATAGGTGTGGCGGCTCAAGCTGTCGGAGTTGCCCAAGCCTGTCTCGAAAAAGCACTACAGTATTCGCTTCAGCGTAGAGTGTTCGAGAGGCCGCTGATATACTTCCAGGCGGTGCAGTTTCATGTCAGCGAGATGCTCACCATGCTCGAGGGCGCGAGGCTAATGCTCTACTGGGCAACCACCCTCGCCAACAAGAATAGGCCCGAGGCTGTAATGGCTGCGTCGATGGCCAAACTATATGCCACAGAAGTGGCAGAAAAGGCTGCGCTCAAGGCTATAACTGTCCACGGCGGCGTCGGAGTGGCTACAGACGGCATGGTTGAAAGGTTTCTAAGAGATTCGCAGGTCTTCAAAATCTACGAAGGCGCCAACGACATCCAGAAACTTGTAATACTCCGCCAGATGATGAAGACCGCGTTCGGCATGGATGTCGACTAAATTCGTATGAGATAGGCTTTTAAAAAGCCGGGCTAGGCTAATATGCTGGTTGAGATGTGGGGTTATCTACGCTTTGCCGCCGCCACGGTTCTTTCCTTCGCAATCGCCTTCATCCTAATCTATCTGGAAAACATTTACATCAACCCACTTCATCCAGCCATAATCTCCATATTGTTGACGGCTTCGGCTGCCGGTTTGGTGGCGAGGGCCTCCGCCAAATCCGCTCTCGCTGCAGCGGTCGGGGGCTTGGCTGCGTTTGCATTATCCCGGTTTCTCAATTTCTCGCTTTGGAGCCCGTCACAGCTTGAGGCTGACCTGTTTGTGTCGAGGCTGCTGCTCATCGGTGGCGCGACATTTCTCGCCGGGTTGATGGGATATGTTGCGGGTAATGTTTTCGCTCCTAAGCCTGTCGAAGCAGAGAAACCTGTTCAGCCAACGTCTGCCACCCAAAAAATAGAGCAACCTCCAACAAAATCCCCGCCACCGCAGGAAAACGTGCAGCAGATTATGAAAATCTGTAAGTTCTGCTCCAGCGTGATACCGGGGGAGTCGAGGTTCTGCCCCATGTGCGGAGCCAAGCTCATCGAGACCGGTGAAGAATCGAGTGAAAGCATCCAAGGAAGGGGTTGAGGTCCTCAACAGCTTAGCCAAAGTTTTGCGAGACGCTGTGCTGGAGAGGTTCAGCGACCTCACGCCTCCGCAGATACAGGCCATTCCACATGTCTTGAACGGTGAGAACATTCTGTTGATGGCTCCTACAGGGACAGGCAAAACAGAGGCGGCCCTCATCCCCCTAATCAACAATCTGCTACTGTCATCATCTTTTGAAGGTGTGAAAATCCTCTACATAACGCCGCTAAGGGCCCTCAACCGTGACCTTCTAGACAGAATAGAGTGGTGGGCGAGCCGCTTCGACATGACGGTGGGCGTAAGACACGGCGACACAGGCCAGCGAGAGAGAAGGGCACAAGCACTCTCGCCGCCAACCATTCTGATAACCACACCTGAGACGCTTCAGATACTTTTGACAGCTCGGATACTGAGGCAGCATCTGAGACGTGTTGAAGCCGTTGTGGTCGACGAAGTGCATGAACTCGCTGGCGACAAGAGGGGCAGCCAGCTTTCCCTAGCCTTGGAGAGGCTTGTGGAGATAACGGGGAGAGATTTTCAGCGGATAGGGCTGTCGGCCACTGTGGGGGCGCCTGATAAAATTGCACAGTTTCTCGTGGGCCATGGAAGAAGCTGCGCTGTGGTGAGGGTTCCATTATCCAAGTCACTTCAGCTCTCTGTGGAATATCCCGACCCCGACGAAAATGATTACGAATTGGCTGAGAAACTCTCCATTCATCCCGAGGTGGCGGCGAGACTCAGTCTAATCAGAAGACTGGTTGACCAGCATGAATCCACGCTAGTCTTCACCAACACAAGGCCGCTCTCGGAGATTTTGACCAACCGCTTCAGGGCATGGGACGAGGCCGCACCAATAGGCATACATCATGGAAGCCTCGCCAAATCCACCCGCATAGGCGCTGAACAGGCCTTGAAGACAGGCGGCCTCTCGGGAGTCATATGCACCTCATCCCTCGAGATGGGCATCGACGTGGGCCGCATAGAACTATGCATCCAATACAACTCCCCGCGTGAGGTGACTAGGCTTGTCCAGCGTGTGGGCAGAAGTGGCCACACCCTCTCAGGCACAGCAAAAGGTGTTATCATCGTCACAGACTCGGACGACGCGTTGGAAAGCCTCGCAATCATCAGAAGAGCCTACAGCGACTTGATAGAAGATGTCACAGTGTTTGAGAATAGCTATGACGTCGCGGCGCACCAGCTCGCTGGACTGCTAATCGAGAGGAAACGTATCAAACTCGAGGATGCTCTCAAAATTTTCCAACGCTCCTACTGCTACAGAAACTTCACCATGGAGCAGCTTTTGAAAACCGCTCAACATCTAGAGAAGCTTGGAGCAGCAGTTCTCACATCGGACAACATCCTTGAAACACCTCCCAGAAACAACATCCTCTACGAATACTACTTCAACAACCTCACCATGATACCTGAGGAAAAACAGTACCTCGTGGTCAACGAGTCATCAGGCGAAGCCGTCGGCATACTTGATGAAGAGTTTGTCGCCGAATACGGTGAACCCGGGACACGCTTCATATTGATGGGAAAGGCGTGGGAAATCATACAGACTGGTGGTGAACGCATTTACGTGGCACAGCTCGACAGCCTCGAGGGAGCTGTTCCCTCATGGGTCGGGGAAGAAATACCTGTTCCCTACGAGGTGGCACAGGAAGTCGGAGCGATAAGGAGAAGATATGCCGAGGCCCTGTCTAAGGGTGAAGAGGAAAAGGCTCTCGAGATGCTTGCCCACCAATACCGCACATCCACAACGTTGTTGAAGAAGTCGCTGCGAGAAGTTAAGATGCATCATGAGCAGGGATTGCCTGTTCCCTCTGACAGGCTTGTGATGCTCGAGGAGACACCTGAATACGTCGTGCTACATGTCTGCGGAGGCCTCAAAGTCAACAGAACCTTAGCCCGCACAATCGCTTACCAAGTCTCCTCCGAGCTGGGAACAGCCGTCACCGTCCAGCAGGACGCGTATCGAATCGTCTACAAGTCACGCGAAATAACCGCTGACGCGGTGCTCAACGCTGTGAAAAATCTTGCGGAGGAGGAGAGTTGGTGGGAGGGCTTCAGGAAAGCGGTCGAGTCGTCGAGCCTCTTTAGAAGGAGGCTTGTGCATGTAGCCCGTAAGATGGGGATGATAGCGAAGGATGCGAGCCTACTGGACATCGACACAGCCAAGCTCGCTGATGTTTTAAAGGACACAATCACATACGAGGAGGCGTTACAACACTGCTTCTCAGCAGATTTTGAGCCCGAGAAAGCACACTATCTCCTGAAAAGCATCGTCTCAGGAGAGCTAGAGCTGGTGGTTGTAAGGCTTCTCGAGCCATCGCCGCTGACGAGCCTAACAGTCAGAAGATACGCCAGCGACATAGACGTGATTGCCTCGGAGCGTTTGCAGAGGCTTGTTGTCAACGCCGTCCGTGGGAGACTTAACAACGAGCCTGTCACCCTTGTCTGCACCGTGTGCTGGAACTGGTTCGGCAGGAGTTTGGTGCGGGAGCTTGAGCAGTGGCCGAGCTGCCAGTCATGCGGCTCAAGACGCCTCGGCGTGTTGAGAGAGGAGCCAGATGCTGTGATGAACCTTGTCTCGAGAAAGGGGAAGCCGGTCAACATGGTTGAGAGACAGATACGGCGAAGGGCTTTGGAGACTTCTAAGCTGGTTGAGAAGTATGGGAAAGCTGCAGTATTCACCCTAGCCAGCAAATACCTTGACGTCGAGGAGGCCTCGGCTATCCTTGAGAAGGAGAGCTCTGTCGGTGTTAGGCTTGTGGAGTTGATTGTCGATGCTGAGAAACGGCGAATTCAGAGTATGTTTAAGTGATTTCCCTTGTCTGTAGGTCTGTCAACGCCTTGAGCAGTTGCTTCTGGTCAACCTCCGCAACAGCCCGCCAACCCACTGAGAGAACACCATCACCCGAGTCAACGAGATAGCCTCTCCGCATAAACTTCTCCAGAGCCGATTCAACCCTCCACTTCGGCATCTTAGCCTCCAACAGCTCCATCAAATCTTTCCGAGGAGCCTTTCCACCTCTTGAGAAAAGAAGCGCCAAAGCCGCGGCTAAGACAGCCAATTCATCCACCCTCCATCCTGCGGCAACCACGTCCGAGAGAGTCAAAGGCTCCGCCAACGTGATGAAATACCTCGCTCTATCATAGTCTTCTTCACCCGGCTGCTCGACAACTGTTTCGAACAGAATCTTTACACGCAGCCCCATCGGCTCAAGCCTGTGGTTAAGGGTCTCGATGACTTTGAGATAGTTTTTGCCCAGCCTTCGCCGTAGCTCGTAGCCGCGTACCCCGGGTAGTCTATGGCTTGTGAATAGCAGCATGGCCATGGCTGTTTGTAGACGTTTTCTCGCCGTGGACTGTTCAGGCTTCTGCTCAGACAACGAGTTCACCTCCCTTGACCGTGACGACAAGCGATGAGACGCTGCTCCGTTTCACCTTCTCAGTGTAAGGTATGATGCGTATCTCACCCGTCAACGGGTTCTTTTTCAAATCAGCGTATCCCTCGCTCACCACAAAAGCTGTCAGAAAAGCTCTCTCAACAACCTTGGAAGGACCCTCAGCGTTAACGAAGCCTAGATAATCCACACTCCCATCAACATCCCTAGCCCCCAGCATCTCTCCATGAATCCTTCTAACATCTTCCTCAAGCCTCTCATACTGAGAAAAAGTCTTTGACAGGTTTTCCAGAGCAAGGCCCTCCGACGGCAGCATCTCTCCAGCTGTTTTTTCTCCACGCGTGGGTAGGCTGAGGAAATGCTCCAGCCCGATGTTGAGCATGTGTATGGTGAGTTGCTCGGTGTAGAGGATGGGTCTCCAGCTTGAGACGAACGCCGCTGCGAGAGACTTCTTATCCGACGAAGCTATTTTGAGAGCTATAACTTGGCTGTCGAGGAAGAGCGAGTTGGCCCTGTCCTTGAGCCATTTATGCTGAAGAGCCACCACAACAGCTATCCTGTAGAGCGTCTCGGCGTCGAGGACCAGAACCTCTGCGTTACGGAATTTCTCCAAAATGCTACGCAGCTTGCTGAGCATCGACTTCACGTCAAGGTTATAGGGGTCAGTCCCCGACTTGGCCACCGCTTCACATAAGGCAATAAGCCTCTCCAACTCCTCCCTAGCCACTTTGACGCTCGTCACCCGAGACCACCTCCGTCTGAGCGGGGAGAAGCACTGCCGACTTCCCTTTAACGCTCTGCACTATTATCACGTTCATGTCCTCTGTGAAAGGCACTCTGCCGGGTGTGATGACTATGTACTGTGTGTGTGGGTCGTTCTTCGCAGAGGACGTGAGTATGTGGATTATTCTCTCGCGGTTTAGAGGGTCGAGGTGTACGTCGAACTCGTCGACGGCTCTGAACGGTGACTTGATGTGTTTCTGGACGGCGAGGAGAAAAGCCATGGTCGCGACTATTCGCTCCCCACCGCTCTGCGTATGGGTGTCAAGAAGCGTTGGCTCGACCCCGCGGAACCCTACGTATATCTCGATAGAAGCCTTGTCTATGTCATGGAGGTTACGTAGCTCAATCTTTCCAGCGCCGCCGACGAGGGAAAGTATTTGCTGATACTCTGGCTCAACGGAGGTGACGAGCCCCCTCACAAACTCGGCCCACTTCTGCTTCCTGTATTCCACCTCGGCCATTGTTTTCTTGGCGTTTTCGCTGAGCTGCTGGGCTTTTAGCTCGGCTTCACGGTATTTTGACTCGGCGATGAGATACATCTCCTCCGCCTGCGGGTTAGGTGTTCCGATGGCCGCTATCTGGAGGCCGACAGCCTTGATCTCCTCTGATATTTCGGCGGGCTTGCGTCCGTTATCCGTCCTCGGCCCCTTGGCCTCGGCTTCACCCCGTCTACGAATTATTTCTTTGTCAAGAGCCGTGACCTCGTAGCGGAGCTGTCTCAGCTCATCCTCCCGTATCTCTCGTCTCTCGAGGAAACGGCCCAGCGACTCCGCAGCAGCCACTATTCCGTCAACCGTCTCAATCAAAACCTTCTCACCCCAGCCCTCTCTCAGCCCCTTCAGTAGCGACTGGTAATATGTTGAGACTGTGTTGCGCGCCTCCAAAATCTTAGCCTCAAGGCTCTCGGTTTCTCTTCTGATGCTCTCTATCTTCTCCTCAAGCCTCTCCCTCGACTTCTCGGCCTCTCTGACAAGCGACCAGAGATATTCCAGCTCAAGGAGCTTTCTCCGCTCCTCGAGACGCCGTAGAACGGTGAGTTTCTCATACTCCTCTCTCCAGAACTCGACGGCGGACCGTGCCTCGTCAAGGGTTTTACGCAGCACAGCCTCCTCGGCCAATAACGCTGAGAGCTTCGCCTCAGTGTCCCTTATTCTTTCCCTTAATCCAGCGGCGCCGACAGCCTCCTCTATCAACACGAGCTTCTCCCTTCTGTCTCTGCTCACAAACTGCTCAATCATGTTCTGATGCATGATGATGAGGACGTTGTCGGGGTTTATCCCAATTCTTGAAAGGAGGTTACTTACTTCTGCCTTCGTCTTGAAACGGTTGTTGACATAGTGCCAGTATTCGCCCGTCTTTTTGAGGAAACGTGTTATGGTCACGGTGTCGGAGTTTATCGATGATATGGGGCGTACGCCGTCCACTGGCCTGTTGTCAAACACCACTGCAACCCTTGCAGACTCGTATCCTCTTCGGATGAGGTCGGCCAGCCTTTGGCCCCTCTCGGTGTAGGTTTGACCGAGCGCGACAGAGATAGCCAGCAGTATCGAGGATTTCCCCGCCCCATTAGGACCCACGATTACGTTGAGTCCTCTGCGAAGAGGTATCCGGCTGTACTCATGCGACATGAAATTCTCCAGAATAACCTCTTTGATGAAGGGCTTCGGCCGAGCCTCCGCAGCGGACGACAACTTTCCTTCCCGCGGGGCCAGAGTCTGGCTATAATATAAATTCCCTCAAACATAAAGCCTCAACCGGCTTAAAATATGCCCGAGGACATAGCGGAGTATGTTATCTGCTATTACCGTATGCCGTGGCTGCGATAAGATATAAAGAGTTGACGCCTTGTCGGCTGGGTTGGATATGTCTCAGGAGCTGGAGAGGATAGCTGCCTCGAGGGCCCGTGAAGCTGTTCAGTATGATAGGAGCGGGCAGCGTCACAAGGCGATAAAGTCGTACCGTGAGGCGATAGACGTGTTGTGGAAACTTTACCGCCTCAGCCCCGATGGCTCGGTCAAACGCATATACGCGGAGAAGATTAAGGAGTATCAGGCGAGGATTGAGGAGCTTCAGAACGGTGTTGATGGGCCTTCTGTGAGGATTGAGGCTTTTGCCGAGCAGTCGCCGCAGCCGCGGCAGCAGCTTCAGAGTGAGAAACCAAACGTGAGCTGGGACGACATCGTCAACATCGAGGAGGCGAAGAAAGCAATACGGGAGAGCATAGTTTTCCCCACGAGAAGACCCGACCTTTTCCCGCTTGGCTGGCCACGTGGAATACTGTTATTCGGCCCTCCGGGCTGTGGCAAAACACTGCTGGCGGCTGCAGTGGCGGCTGAGCTTGACGCAAGCTTCTACGTCCTTGACGCGGCCTCCATCATGTCAAAATGGCTGGGCGAGTCTGAGCGAAACGTATCAAAAATCTTCAACCAGTGTAGGCAGGAGGCGAGAAGCGGTAAACCCTGCATCATCTTCATCGATGAAATCGACTCGCTGACCGCGGAAAGGTTTATGGAGGTCGGTGGAGAGGCGCGTGTTAGAAACCAGTTAATCAAGGAGATGGACGGCATCCTCGACAAAGGGCGGCGGGACTTTCTCTATGTATTAGCTGCAACGAACAAGCCGTGGCATCTCGATGAACCTTTCATCAGAAGGTTTCAGAAACGGATTTTCGTGCCCCTGCCCGACATAGACGCGAGAATAATGCTCTTCGAGAAATACACCAAAGGCCTCCGTCTCGAAGCCGGTGTCGAGCTTTCCCAACTGGCAAAAATAACCGACGGCTACTCCGCCGCAGACATACACGACATCTGTATGGAGGCTCAGCTGAAAGTGGTCAGCGAATTTTTCGCATCAAACACTGGTGAGAAAGGAGAGCCGAGGCCGATAACCATGGATGACTTCATGGAGATAATAAAGAAAAGAAAGCAATCAGTGGTGCTTGAGAACCTGAAGAAGCTGCTTGACTGGAACTCTAAACACGGCACCTAAGTGGTTTCAGCGAACTCCAGCTGTATCAGACCCTTTTCATGTAGGTTCTTCAACACGTTTGAGACTGTTTCAGGGTCGAGGCTAAGAGCGTTGGCGCACGTCTCCAGGTCAAGCTCCTCATGATTCGCTCCCAAGACATACTCGTAGACAGCTTTTTCAACATCAGTTAGCCTCGGCGCCTCGGGGAACGTCTCCCGCACCTTCTCGGCCGCGATTTTTCTCGCCTCCTCTAGAATGAAGGAGGCCTCCTCCGAAAACTCGGGCATCTTCTCCGAGGAGGGCTCAACGTAGACGCCCGCGGTTGCCATGAAATCGTCAATCATCACCATCAGGCTGCGGAGATGCTCCGATGCCTCCGGTGTCACGTAGCTTATCTCCTCGGCCACGTTTTCGAGCAGTGTTGCCAGTGGTTTGAGCAGGGTGAGGGCTTCTCCGAGTTCAAGGATGCTTTCAAGCCTTATCTTGACTTGCAGCAGCACGAGTTGGCTGTGGAGCACGATGCCCGCGAGTTTCTTAATCTCCGCTATCTCCGATGCGTAGAGCTTGGCTTTCGCGTCGTCTTTGGCCTGAAGTGCCTCTACTGTTCTGTTAAAGTATTCACGGCTCCTCGCGAGCATGTCTCTGTACTTGTTGTTGAGCCTCTCGATGTGCGCGTTGAGGGATGTTACCGCTTTCTCAACCCTCGCCCTAAACTCTTCAGTGACCTCGAACGGCTGTGGCTCAGGCTGGTCATCGACAACCCAGTCGTCTTTTCTGCGCAAAAACCGGAACATCCAGCACCTACTCCAACTGAGATGTTAATAATCTTCAACCTTCTCGGCTTCACTGGTATTCTTGAGCTAATACCGTGTTACTACACAGCTATTCTCTCAGCTACATCGTGAGAGGAAAATATCCTCCCTCTCATACTCGGCGACCCAAACCTGTTTGGAGCTTGGTTTAAGCCTGATGCCTACAAAGACATATCCCTCGGGGGAGTTCTCGAGGGCCGCTGCAAAAGCTTCTTCAACCGAGTTCGCTGAATGTTCCTTGAATATTCTCTTCTCGCCTTTTTCACGCTCAACTCTATAGCAGTTGAGACAGAGTGTGCGGCCTCTCAAAACCGTCACGGTCATCCGCCTCACCTTCGCACCGCATCCATCGCAAACAACCGGCTGCAGCCCGCATCTTCTGCAAACATAGCCAAATCCCGTAACATAGTGATGGCTATCAGGTTTCTCGGCTACAGCTCCACACACCCTACACACTATGTTCTCAGCCCGTTTTCCCAGGTGTCCAAGCATCAAAAAGCTCTGGGCTGTTTATCCAATAAAAGGTTTGGCCGCGATAGAGCTAATAGAGAGGCGGCAACGGGTTTTTGTACAGGGTTTGAGCGAGCGTTTAGGCATTTTGAGTAGGAGGTTTAGCGGCGAGCCGGAATGGCTCTCGAGGCTGAGAGCCCGTAGCCTTGAGATGTATTTCTCCCTCCCGCCTGAAGTTTCTGAGCTCTATGTGAGGCATTACGAGGCACCATCTCTCCCCGAAGAGAGCTTGATAGAGATGACCGACCCAGGGGACCAGAGGCAGATACCGGCAGACTTTAGACACCTCGCCGAGGACACAGAGCATCCCACAGCGATTTTCGTCGGAAGCAAACTTGTCCACATCAGTATACCAGAGAACCTCGACGGCCAACAAATCGAGCTCCTACCCCTCGAAGAGGCCCTGAAAAAACATGAACAATTTATCAGGGAGCTTTATCAACGTGTAACGGCTTCATCCTACGCCGACAAATACACTCACCTTGTTCACGCTCTCACAAACGCCGGAATATTTCTGAGGGTGGCGAAAAACGTTCAGCTAAGCCGTCCCATACGCGTTGTCTATGTTCTCGACAAGCCGAGAGAAGCTGTTTTTAGCAAAGTTGTCGCCGTAACAGAGCCGGGTTCGGCTGCATCTGTTATCGAGGAGGTTCATGGCCTGCCTGGAGCAGATGAATCTGTGTTCGGCCATCACACCCACCTCTACTCTCTTGACGATAGTAGCTTGAAACACAGCACTCTACAGAATCTTTCACATGGGCAGACATATGTCTCCAACAGGATTGCGGATGTTGGACGCGGGTCGTCTGCGATGGTTGTGGGCGCGGTAATCGGTGGACAGGTTTCGAAGGTGAGGGTGGACAGCTCGATGTATGGCGACGGCTCATCCGTCAACGACCTCGAGATTGTTTTCGGCGACGCGGAGCAGAGAATTGACGTGACAGCCAACCTCCACCACATAGGCTTCGGCACACAGGGGAGGGTCTTAGCCAAAGGAGTTGTAAAGGATAAGGCCAAATCAATCTTCAAAGGCGTGATAACCATCGAGAAACAGGCCAAAAACACCAGCGCATATCTCGCTGAACATGCCATGATTATGAGCCCCGAGGCAAGGGCTTATGCCATCCCGTCGCTCGAGATTATGACTGATGAGGTTAAGGCGACGCATTCAGCCAGCGTCAGCCAGATAGACCCTGAGCAGCTCTACTATCTGATGGCCCGTGGAATACCTGAGCAGGAGGCGCGGAAGATGCTTGCCCTCGGCTTCTTCGAACCCGTCGTCTCGATGATAGACCTCAACGAGGTCCGCTGGGGTCTACGAACTCTTCTGGAGAGCAAGTGGGGCGGAGCTTTCACCGAGTTGTTCGAGGAGCCCGAGGTAACCGTCACAAGCCTATTCGGCACCCACTACAAATACCGATATGGAAAATAAGCTCCGAAAAATTCTTGCAAACAGCGATGATGTCGAGCCTGGGCCCGGCACAGCCGCGGTCGCAATCGTTTTGAGAGAAGGGCCAGAGGTGCTTTTGGTAAAGAGGGTTGAGCGAGAAGGCGACCCCTGGTCAGGCCAGGTTGCTTTTCCCGGGGGACGTTGGAGACCCGGAGACATGGACTTTATCGCGACAGCTCTTAGAGAGCTTTACGAGGAGGCCTATTTGCCTGCGGAGGCTGTGGGTTTTATCGGCTTTCTCGAGACAGTCTCACCCCGTAACGTGCCGACCCTTAAGGTTAAGCCGGTGGTTTTCCGACTGCTACATGATGTATCTCCGCATCCGGGTGCCGAGGTTTCGAAAGTCTTTTGGCTCCCCTTGACTAACCTCCCCATGTTCTACGCCAAAGTTTACTCACGGCACCTCAACCGCGAAGTTGTCACAGAGGCCTATTCCTACGGTGGGGAGTTGATATGGGGGATGACGGCCCGTCTAATCTCTGTTTTACAGTCTGCTTTTGCTTAGGGAAGCGAAACTTTCCGCGGCTTCTACGAGGTTGTCGATGTCTTCTTGGCTGTGGGCTGCTGAGATGAATAGGTGGGGGTTGTAGGGTGGGACGAAAAGTATTCCTTTGCGGTAGAGATGTTTGCTGAACTCGATGGTGAGTTTGTGGTCTTTTGTCCTGTTGGCTGTGTGTATGTCTCTCGGCTCCTCTTTCGTGAAATGGATGCAGACAAGAGAGCCTACCCCTGTTATGTATGCTCCGAGCGGTTCAAGAGCCTCTCGTAAACCTCTTCGTGCTCTTTCACCCAGCTTCTCCAGCTTCTCATAGACTTCGCCTTTCTCCAACTCTTTCAACAACACGTAGCCAGCCCTCATCGTCAACGGGTTTCCGCTGTAAGTTCCGCCGTGGAAAACCCTTTCATAGAAATTGGTCCTTTTACGCTGGTCTAGAACCTCCATGACATCCTCTCTTCCGCCGAACGCACCCGCGGGAAAAGGCCCTCCTCCGATAACCTTGCCTAGAACAGTGATGTCAGGCAACACGCCGAACCGTTGCTGAGCCCCACCGGGCGCGAGCCTAAACCCAGTAATAACCTCGTCAAAAATGAGCAAGATGCCTTCTCTGTCGCAAATCTCCCTAAGCCCTTTAAGATACTCTATGTCGGCGGGTATGAAGCCGCCGGCTCCTAGAACCGGTTCGACAACTATTGCGGCGAGTTCTTTTCCCTTTATTCGTTTTTCGACGCCGTCGAGGTCGTTGTACGGGAGGAGAAGTGTGTTGGCGGTTGTTTCGGGCGGTATGCCGAGGCTTGAAGGCTTGTCAATTGGATAGGTTACACCTATTTGGAGGCCGTCGTATCCGCCGTGCCATCCTCCCTCAATCTTGCCCACGAGTTTGCGGCCAGTGTATCCACGAGCCGTGCGGACAGCATACATGTTGGCCTCTGTGCCGCTATTCGTTGGCCTAACCATCTTCACCGAAGGGACCATGCTACAAACCTGCTTAGCCCATCTAACCTCCCAGATGTGTGGATATCCAAAATGAGCGCCCTTAGCCAGCTGGTCCATAGCAGCCTCAATCACAGGCCTATAGCCGTGGCCCATCAGCAAAGCTCCATGACCAAGCCAAAAATCAACAAACCTTCTACCACTCAAGTCATAGACATAAACTCCCTCAGCCCTCTCAACATATATGGGGATAGGGTCAACGTAGCGGACGCCATATGACACACCTCCAGGCAGATACCGGAGAGCCTCCTCGAAAACCGCAGGGTCCACAGCCCATCACAGGTAAGCGTCAATAAAAACATCCCATACTATCCAGAAAAATTCAGCGTCATATCTGGGCCATACCAACACACCTCATGCGGGAAAAAGTTAAACATCTCGCAGACAGCCTTCATTTCCGGATGCGGAGAATAGTTTTCGGGATACTCTTGATAGCCGCAGACCTAGTGTTTCTATCATCCATTGTCTACTTCGCCATCGTTTAGTAGATATATCTTGATATAGGGGCTGAAGCGGGTTGGGGTAGGATATGACCACAGCTACTTTGGCGGAGCCTGAAACCGCCTACCAAAAGGTTCTCGACCTATTGGAGAAACATCACAGCATGATGAGGAGGTCTCTCCCCCTCATCGCGAGCGAAAACGTTGTAAGCCCCGCCGTGAGAGAAGCCCTTGTCAGCGACTTTATGCATAGATACGCCGAGGGGTGGCCCGGTGAAAGACTCTACGCAGGCTGCCGATACATCGACGAGGTGGAGCTTTTGGCCATAGAGTTGGGGAAAGCCGTTTACCGGGCTGAGTTTGTGGACGTAAGACCCATCTCGGGGGTGGTTGCAAACCTGGTGGCTTACACGGCTTTCGCGAGACCAGGAGACATGATGGTGGCGCTCACAATACCTCACGGAGGACACATCAGCCATGGAAAAGAAAAATGGGGTGGAACAGCCGGTGTGGTGAGGGGACTCGACGTTGAAAGATACGAGTTTGACGAGGAGAATTTTGAGATAGATGTAGATGCTTCGGCGAGGAGGCTGCGTAAAATCGAGGCCGAGACCGGTAAGAAGCCGAGGCTGTTTATGCTGGGGGCCAGCGTCTTCCTATTTCCTCACCCTGTCAAAGAAATCAGAAGCCTAGCCGACCAATATGGAGCATATGTTGTTTACGACGCTGCACATGTAGCGGGGTTGATAGCTGGGGGCAGGTTCCAGGACCCGCTCAGAGAAGGCGCAGACTGCATGACAATGAGCACTCACAAAACCTTGGCGGGGCCCCAGCATGGGATGGTTGTTTCATGGAACAAGTACGGCGAAAGACTCAAGCAGGTCGCTTTCCCAGGGCTCCTCTCCAACCATCATCTCCACGCCGTCGCAGGCCTCGCCATAGCTCTCGCAGAAGCCCTCGCCTTCTACAGGGAATACGCCTCCCAGATCATTAGGAACGCCAAAATCCTCGCCGAATCACTCTACGAGCTCGGCATAGATGTTCTATACCCCAACAAAGGTTTCACAGAATCCCACACAATCGTCGCAGACGTCTCAAAATACATGGATGGAAGAACAGCTGAGGAGAAGCTTGAACAAGCTGGGATAATCGTGAACCGCAACCTAATACCCAAGGACTACAGGCTTAAAACAGATTACAGGCGTCCCAGCGGGATAAGGCTCGGAAGCCAAGAGGTCACGAGGCTGGGAATGAAGGAGTCTGAGATGAAGCAAATAGCGGAGTTCATAGCGGACGTCATCGTCAAAGGCAAAGAACCATCCAAAGTCGCTGAGGATGTGGCTGAGTTCCGTAGCAATTATCGGAAAGTGCACTACTGTTTCGAGAACGCCACAGGTGCGTACGACTACATTAGGATAAGGTGAGGTAAGGTTGTCTGATGACTATGTGATGGTTGTGGAGAATTTGAGGAAGGTTTATCGAAACAACGGCATCGAGACCATCGCCCTAAACGGTGTAAGCTTCAAGGTCAGGCGTGGGGAAATGGTTGCCATAGTTGGGCCAAGTGGAAGCGGCAAGTCAACTCTTCTCAACATGTTGGGGGCGCTTGACAGACCCACCGAGGGCAGAGTGATAATAGATGGTGTGGATATAAGCCATGCCGACGACGACAAAAGAGCAATCATCAGAAACAAGTTGATAGGTTTCGTCTTTCAATCCTACAATCTCATCAACAGGCTTACGGCTATAAAAAACGTCGAGATGCCTCTATCGATACAAAACGTGCCGGAGCAGGAGCGGCGGAGACTGGCTCTCGAGATGCTGAAGGAGGTGGGCCTGGATTCCAAGGCTTTCAAGAAGCCGACACAGCTAAGCGGCGGAGAGCAGCAAAGAGTGGCCATCGCAAGGGCTCTCGTCACCAAGCCAAGCATCATTCTCGCGGACGAGCCGACGGGAAACCTCGACTCAAAGTCGGGGGCCGTCGTGGTTCAGCTCCTCAAGAACTTGGCGCGGAAAGGTCACACCGTCATAGTTGTCACACACAACATGGAGGTCGCCCGCGAAGCCGATAGAATAATCTACCTCAGGGACGGAAAAATCGAGAAAGAGGAGATAAACACGGTCACGGTGCAGCAGGCATGAAAACCATCACAACAATAATTCTTCTCACCATATCCCTTGTTTTCCCAGCCTCGCTTCTAACAGCAGACTCCTCAACAATACAGCTCATCGACGTCCTTTGGGGGAACATCGCAAACCCGGAAAAAGCCGTTCCTGGAGACCAGAAAGTAGACCTCACCATAACGGTTGCAAACATAGGAAGCAAGCCTCTCTGCGCCTTAGTAGGCGACCTCCATCCCCGACCTGGAGAGTCTCTGCCAATCACAAACTGGGACAGCAGACCTACCTTATCAGCCAGCGTGGGGTCCCCGGTCCAGCCCGGGTCGATAACCTCTCTCACATACAAGGTGAATGTCAGACCCGATGTCTCCCCAGGTGTCTACACGGCTGAACTAAGGCTCAGCTACCGCGACTGCACCTCAACAAGCGACCTTCTCCCCCAGTCCACGCAAACCATTCCGCTAAACCTTGTCGTCTACGAGCCGCAGAGGCCCCGATTCATCGACTATCGATGGCTTGTGGACGGTGTCGAAACCTCTGTGGGTCCTGGGACTGGGCAGGCTTTTCTTGAGCTGGTTTTCGAGGCGCCTGCGGAGACTTCTGTGGCAAACGTGGAGGGCTGGCTCACCCTGCCCGATGAATTCGGTGGCGGAGTGGTTTACGCCAACTATCTTCAACAAGTGCCTGCCTCGGGTGTTTTCAGGCTGATGTTTCCCATGATTGTCCCCGACACGGTTAAGGTTGGAGAGAAAAACTTCGGCCTCACCCTAACCCATCGAAACAAATTCGGCACACTCATCAAAACTGAATACACCGTTCAGGTGGATGTCGGCGGCAGAGCTGATGTTGCGGCGGTTATCTACACACCCTCTTTCACCGCCAACAGCATCTCAATCCTGAACTATCTCATAACCAACAACGGAACAGCACCAGCATACAACGTTGAGCTAAACATCCGAAGCGAAATCCCAACCATCAGAGTTCTCCAGCCCGTCTACACGCTTGGGACCATAGAGCCGGGGCGAACAACTCAAGTCACTGTGCCTATATTCATAGACAAGACCACTCAGCCATCATTATACGGCTTGTCTTCCACCATATCCTACCGAGACGTCTACGGGAACATACGCTCAAAGCAGTTCAGCATGCCTTTCGTGGTTGAGGAAAACGCGAAACCCGGGTTCACAGCACGAGCCTCGCAACCATTCATAGCCGCAGCACACACCACACCAGTCTCGATAACCTTCACCAACACAAACCCCTTCCCCGCACGGGACGTAAAAATAGCATTGCGCTCGTCTTCGCAGCAGGTTGTCATCATCGAAGGCGAAACAGACCTCTTCATACCAGTCATCCAACCCGGACAAACCATATCCACTGAACTCAAGCTACTCGCCACCCCCCAAGCCGGAGACACAGTCATCCCCCTCAAGGCCTCCCTCGAATACAAGGATGACATAGGCCTGTCTGCAGCCGAAAACCTCGACATAAACTTCGCAGTCACCGCAGACATCTCCATCAAACTACGTAGCCTCACACTCTCTCCTCAGAAAGTTCAGCCCGGGGAAACAGTTGACATCGCTGGCGACGTTGTCAACGAGGGGACAGGCATAGCCCGCGCTGTCTACGTAGAGATAGATGGTCAGCCGCCTTTCAAAGTATTCGGGGAGCCTTCAACATTCATAGGACAGATTAACCCGTCTCAGGTAGCTGCCTTCACCCTCAACTTCGTCGTAGACTCGCAGGCAAAACCAGGAACCTATGAAGTAAATTTGAGGGTTGTCTATAAAAACGGCTTCGGCGACGAATTCCAAGCATCCAGAACACTTGTCTACCAAGTGGTTGAAAGACAGCAGACAAGCATCATACTGCCTCAGCCCGAGCAGTCGTCTTCGGTGAACCCGTTGATTGTTTTGCTGGTGGTTGCGGCGGCTCTGGCAGCGGTAATCCTGATTGTGCGGAGGCGTGGACGACGTGAAGCCGGGTGACTACATCAGGTATGCGTGGTCTGCGCTTAAAGATAGAAGGCTGCGGACAACTCTAACCGTTCTCGGCATAGTCGTCGGCCCCGCGTTGATAACAGCTCTCAACGCCACCACAGCGGGTTTGACACAATCCATCGTCTCAAATCTTGAAGTCTTTGGAACAGACCTTGTCCTCGTCCAGAGAGTGGGCGACTTCAACTTCGACGACAACGTCGTGAACTACATCAGCTCTCTCCAAGGAGTAAAAGAGACCTATCCATATTATCTCATCGCATCGGGAGAGATTAAGACCCGTGGAAAAACTTTCCCGATGGACCCGACGAGGTCATACACGGTTCTCGCTGTAGAGCTGAGAGACCTGCCCAAACTCTTCCCAAACATCAAAGTCGACTCGGGCACAATTGTGGACAATCCCTCGGCAGCTGTCGTGGGCTACAACGCCTGGAACCCCCGAGACCCCGACCTCCCACCCATAGACGTGGGCTCCATCTTCACGGTGACTCCGCTTTCGGGAACCGGTACAACACGTTCTTTCACGGTGACGGCTCGTCTAGGCAAATACGGTCAATCTCTTTTCCTAAACCCCGATAACCAGATATTTGTATCACCGGAGGCAGGGAGGCTGATAACAAACCGGAGAAGCTACAGCGGGGCATTCATCAAGTTGACGGACCCAGGGTACAGCGACCAAGTCGTCCTCGCCATAGAGCAGAAATATGGAGGAGACGTACGAGTCTTCTCAATCACGGCGATAGCTGCGACCGTTCAGCAGATAATCGGAACCCTGAACGTCTTCTTCTCCACGGTTGCTTCGATGAGCCTCCTCGTCGCATTCCTAGGAATAATGACGACGATGTTTACCTCGGTGACTGAAAGGGTTAGGGAGATTGGGTTGATTAAGGCTCTGGGCTTCCGCACCCGCGACGTTCTTCTCAGCTTCCTCTCTGAAGCAGTAATCATAGGCATACTGGGGGGAGTTTTCGGTACTGCTGTTGGTATTGGGGCAGCCTTCGCACTCTCGAACATATTCTCGGGTCCGCCCGCCGATACACGACCCGGAAGCTTTATCACAGGGCCCTCGGGAGAGGGGCCCCGCATAACTCCGTTGATATCTCCTGAGCTGATACTCACCGGTGTGGCTGTTGCGGTTGGTGTCTCCGTTCTTGCCGGACTGCTGCCGGCCTACCGTGCTTCACGGTTTGAGCCTGTCGAGGCTCTCCGACGAGAGTAGCCGGCTGTGTTTTTATTGAGGCAGGAGACGGATTAGTCTGTGCTGAACATTAAGGCGGTGAGGGCTAACCCTGGCTTCTACAAGGCTGGAATGGTGAAGCGGCGCCGGTCCCCGGAAATCGTGGATGAGATTCTGGGATTAGATGAGGAGAGGAGGTCCATTCTGAAGACGATTCAAGAGCTGCGGCATAGAAGAAACCTTGCGGCTGAGAAGATAGCGGCCGCCAAGAAACGCGGAGAAAAAACAGACCAAATTCTTCTCGAGATGCAGGAGGTCAACCAGAAAATCGAGGAGCTCGAGACACGGCTTGCAACAGTCGAAAACAAGCTTGAGACGCTGCTTAAAACCGCTCCCAACCCTCCGCATGAATCTGTGCCCGATGGAGAGAGTGAGGAGGATAACGTGGTGGTTAGGAGCTGGGGTGAGCTGAGAAAAGGTGAATGGCTGAGGGACCATGTTGATGTTCTCTCGGCGCTGGGTCTCGCTGATTTTGAGACAGCAGCCAAGGTGGCGGGTGCGAGGTTCTACTACTTGTTTGACGACCTTGTTCTCCTGAACTGGGCCCTTGTACAGTACGGGCTCGACTTCCTGAAAGGGAAAGGGTTTAGGCTGGTTCAGCCACCCTACATGCTTACGAGACGGATTATGGAGGGGGTTGTGAGCTTTCAAGATTTTGAGGACATGCTCTACAAGGTTGAGGGCGAAGACCTTTACCTAATAGGGACGGCTGAGCACCCTCTCGCAGGCTTGCATGCTGGTGAAATCCTTGACGGCAGAAAACTTCCGCTACGCTATGCGGGGATAAGTCCATGCTTCAGGAAAGAAGCGGGCGCACATGGCAAAGACACCAAAGGCATCTTCAGGGTTCACCAGTTTGAGAAGGTTGAGCAGTTCAGCTTCACAAAGCCGAGTCAATCGTGGACCGAGCACGAGTTTCTCATATCCAACGCCGAGGAGCTGTACAGGAGCCTCGGCCTACCATACAGGGTTGTGAACATCTGCGTCGGGGAGCTGGGGCCCGTTGCTGCGAAGAAATACGACCTCGAGGTATGGATGCCCGCCCAGAACAAATACCGTGAAGTGGTTTCATGCAGCAACTGCACAGACTACCAAGCCGTGGGCCTCGGCATAAGATACAGAGAGGCTCCACACATAGAGGAAACAGAATACGTCCACACTCTTAACAGCACCTTGATAGCCACCGAGAGAACAATAGTGGCAATCCTCGAGAACTACCAAACACGCGACGGTGCAGTCGAGATACCCGAGCCTCTTCAGCCCTATCTACATGGGCAGAAGATAATCAGGCCAGCCGCTCGATAGAGCTGTGAACATGGTCGGCGAGGTTTTTCGGGTTTTCGAGTATGGGTAGCTCGGCTGAGCGCAGCAGATAGCTTGCGGATGCCATGGAGAGAAGCGGGTCTGCCCCGGATGAGATGAACCATGCCACCAGAGCCGCGGCGTAGGGGAAATGGCTCTGTTTAATTGGCTTGCCAAGCCAGTTGGCGAGAGACTTGACACCGTTGGAGAGCATGTCCACCTCACCGACAACGTACACAGGTGCCGCCAGCTTTCTACACAGCTCCTCCACATCTTTTAGATAATCACGATGCTTATCCCTAAAATCTTGAAGCATCGGCTTATCGCTCCAGAGGACATAAATAGGGTTTGTCAGGAAGCCTGTGGGCGCGGTGAGGACGATGGGTTGGCTTCGTGGAAGAAATGGCTTGATGCTCGAGGGGCTTACATCTGGGGATAGGAGGACTGCGCGAGAGGATGCAACCGCGTACCTTAGCTCAGGGTTTTCCACCAGCATGTTGAGGTCGCAGAACGCTGTCGCACCCTTCAACCCCGTGAGAAAATCCCGCACAAAATCAATCGGACCCTTCTCGCCAAAAACATATGCAAGCCTAGCTGATGAAAGCTTACCCAAACCAATCTTCTTCAACAGAAGCTTAAGCTGCCCCGGGCCCGCGAGACATCAAAACTCCGGTGGCATCCCTATAGGC
>Ga0105162_1000328_pt1 | contig 31620 bp, 31 predicted proteins | sample JNZ201metaG_FD_81532 | JGI IMG/M metagenome (GOLD analysis project Ga0105162, IMG submission 81532) | Hot spring microbial communities from Jinze hot spring, China to study Microbial Dark Matter (Phase II) - JNZ 20120812A | ecosystem: Environmental > Aquatic > Thermal springs > Hot (42-90C) >...
AAAAATTGCTTTTGTCACATTGTTGTCTTCGGGGATTTGAACCAAAACTGGATAGCCAGTCATCTCTTCAATTTCAGCTTTTGTTAATTCATATTCTTTCTTTCTAACCCTGTTTGCAACCACACCAATTATCTTCTTGTCCAGCCTTTCAGCAAGCCTTATAGTTTTCAAAGCATCTGCAACTGAAGGCAAGTTTGGATTTGTGATTATCAAGACTTCTTCTGTTGCTTGCAAGGCTGAAGTTGCTTCCCTGCCCAAGCCTGCTGCTGAATCCAAAAGGATGAAATTGGTCTTCCCTGTCAAGTTTAAAACTACTTCGTAAAGTCTTGAAGGATCAATTCCAGTCAAATCATCAACACTCATGCTTGCAGGCACAACTTTAAACCCAAATGGATGAGGATAAATTGCATCTCTAAGCTTTGACTCTCCTTTCAACACATCATGTAAAGTTATTGGAGCGAAATGCATTCCTAAGTGCAGGCCCAAGTTTGGTGTTGTTAGGTTGGCGTCAACAGCAACAACATCTTCCCCTTGCAAACATAAGGCAGAAGCCAGGTTTGAGGTTAAGGTAGTTTTGCCAACCCCGCCCTTACCACTTATTATTGCTATCGTCCTTGTCATCCAATCAAACCTTAATTTGTTTTTATAGTTTAAAAGTTTATTAGCTTTTATTTTTAAAGTTATTGGAAAAAATTGTGACTAGTGGGAAAAACAAAGCTTAAGTTAATTTTATTTGATTGACTTCAAGGCTTTTCTTCTGGCTTGTCAAAGCTTTTGAAGATCATCTTGTCAAAGTTGAAAGGCTTCTTTATTTCTTGTTTCACTCTTTCAATCCAACCTTCTAGGATTATGACTGCATCACTCAAAGGAAATTTTTCGCCTTTTGTTTTGAGCTCAACTTGCATTTGTTTTGTTTTCTTGTTTATTCTTCTAACAATGTAAATTCCAAACCTTTGCTCTTCTATATCTTCTGACATACTTTATATCAAGGATTATTAGCTCAAAAAGGTTTGTCATCGAATATAAGAAACCACTATTGATTAAGTTTTTATTATACCTAGTTTATTAAGGAAAAAATATGGAGAAAAAATTAAAAGAACCAAACTATTTTTTCTTAGGAATACTTATTTCAACGCTTGTTAGTATAGCAATAGGAATATGGTTAACATATTTAATTAGATTTTTTGATATGTTATCAAGCGATTATACTTATACCACATATATCACAACTATTTTTGGAACATTTCTTGTTGGTTTTTTACTTTATGTGATTTATCGTAAAACATTCGATGTAAATTAAGAAGACATTTTTATTAATTCCCAAAAAATTTTGATAGGATGTCATTATCCAAATTCATTAATGCCCCCGGTGGGATTTGAACCCACGACCTTCACCTTTCTTTCATCTTTCAATCAAACCTTCTAGTCTTGCTAGAAGGGTGCTGCTCTATCCAAACTGAGCTACGGGGGCTCATTAGTTTCTTTTAGTTCTACAACAAATAAATTATTTACATTAGCTTGAACAAAATTGTTTAAAGGCGGGTAAATGAGTGAAGTTCTTTCGCAAGAAAAAAAGGCTTTCTTGCTGGGAAATGAAGCTATAGCGAGAGGTGCTTTGGAAGCTGGTGTAGCAGTAGCAACAACTTACCCTGGAACCCCAGCTTCAGAAATTGGTGACACTTTTGCTGAAGTTGCAAAAGAAGCAGGAATTTACTTTGAATACAGCACGAATGAAAAAGTTGCGGTTGAAGTTGCTGCTGGTGCTGCTCTTTCAGGCTTAAGGTCGATCGTTTCCTTTAAGGACTTTGGACTGAATGTTGCCTGCGATTCTGTTTTTCCTTTAGCTTACACTGGAGTTAAAGCAGGCATGGTTATAGTTGTTGCTGATGATCCTGGATGCTGGAGCTCAGCTCAATCAGAGCAAGATAGTAGGCTTTTTGCAAGAATTGCTCATTTGCCTTTGCTTGAGCCTTCTGATCCGCAAGAAGCTAAAGACTTAACAAAACTTGCTTTCGATCTTTCAGAAAAGTTTGGTATTCCTTTTATCATAAGAAGCACAACTCGAGTTAGTCACATGAGAAGTTTGGTTAGATTGGAAAAGATAAAGAAAGGTAAGGGTGAAGGAAAATTTGTTAAGGACATTGCTTTCAGAAATTATCCTCCAAAGATAATTCAAACACATGCTGAAATCCATGAAAAGCTGGAAAAAATAAAAGAGTTTGGAGAGAAAAGCAAGATCAACTTCATCTTGAACAAAAATTCTAAAAGCAAACTTGGAGTAATAGCTTCTGGTGCTTCTTTCAATTACGCTTTAGAAGCTTTGGAAGAGCTTGGGCTAAAACTTCCTTTGCTCAAGATCAGCATGAGCTATCCTTTGCCAGAAAAGCTAATAGCAAGCTTCATCAAAAATTTGAAGGAAGTTTTGGTTGTTGAAGAACTTGAGCCAATTCTTGAAGAAGATGTGAAAAAAATAGCGAAAGATGCAAACCCTAAGCTTAAAGTTCTAGGCAAAGGCTTACTTCCTTTTGCTGGTGAATACAAACCAGAAATTGTGATTCAAGCTTTGGCTAAGCTTGCCAAGAAAAAAGTTCCGAAAGAAATGGAAAGCAAGTTTGAGCTTGAGAAAATAGAGAAAAGATTTCCACAGCTTTGTCCTGGCTGCCCACACAGAGCAAGTTTTTGGGCAATCAAGAAAGCTGTTGGTGTTGATAAAGTTTTTGCAGGCGACATAGGATGCTACATGCTTGGAATTTTTCCTCCTATAAGTCAGCAAGATTTTTTCATTTCAATGGGAGCAAGCATGAGCGTTTCTCAAGGAATAGAAAAAGCGATAAAACAAAAACCTGTTGTTTTTATTGGAGACTCAACTTTCTTCCATGCAGGAATTCCTGGTCTGATAAATGCTGTTCACAACAAAAGCAATTTGCTTGTTGTTGTTCTCGATAACAGAACAACTGCCATGACAGGACATCAACCCCATCCTGGAGTTGCCTTGACTGGAATGGGAGAAGAAACAAAAGCTTTGGCGATAGAAGATATAGCTGAAGCTTGTGGTGTGGAGAATGTTAGAGTTGTTAATGCTTTCAATCTTGAAGAATTCATAAAAGTGGCGAAAGAACTTTATTCTTTGCCGGGGGTAAGTCTTATAGTTGCAAGAGGTGAATGTAGGCTTCAAACCGTGAGGAAGCTCGCAAGAAATGGAGCAAAAATTCCTAAGTTTGAGTTTGTTGAACAGCCTGACAAAGAAAAAGCTGAAGAACTAAAAGCTTTTGGTTGTCCGGCGATAAGAAAAGAAGAAAAGTTTTACATAGATCAAAATCTTTGCTGGGGTTGTGGTGTTTGCACTCAAATTTTCAAAGGAATAAAACCAAGGGTGGAAAAATGAAATTCAATTTGGTTGTTGCAGGCTATGGTGGTCAAGGAGTTTTGAGCTTAGCTGAAATAATAGCTAGAGCAGCGATTGAAGAAGGGTATGATGTTAAAGCAGTAGAAGTTCATGGTCTTTCTCAAAGAGGAGGAGCTCTGCAGTGTCATGTTAGATTTGGAGAAAAAGTTTTTTCACCTTTGGTGAGAAAAGCAGGAGCTGATTTAATAATAGCCCTAGATGCTTTGGAAGCTTGGAGAGCTTGTTATTATGCTAACAAGAGAACTGTTGTGCTTACAGATAAAAAGCTGCTAAGCCCGAAGCCTTTAGCTAGAATTTTAGATGCAAAAAAAATCTTGGAAGAAATGAAAAAAATTGCTAGAGTTGAAGCTGTGAATGCTAGCGAGATTGTGGAAAAGCTCACAGGAGAAGCTGCAATGAGCAACATCTTCATGCTTGGCTATGCTGTGAAGAAGAAGCTTTTGCCAATAAGAAAAGAAAATACTTGGAAAGCTGTTTCTAAAAAGATAAGACCGCAATTCTTGGAAGCCAACAAGAAAGTTTTTGAAGAAGCGTTTAAACTGTAAGTTTTTTACCATAAAAAGAATAATTAAAACTATATGATTTTTGGTTTTGGAAATTCTTGGGTTGAAAAGAAGGGTGAACTTTATTGGCCCTCGAGGAAGATGAAGAATAAAGCATGGGTTAGCGACAAGAAAATTTATGAAGAAGCAAATAAAGATCCTGTGAAATTTTGGGAAGATTTGGCTGATAGGCTCTTTTGGTTCAAGAGATGGGAGAGAGCTTTTGAGCATGAACCGCCTTACTTCAAATGGTTTTTGGGTGGAAAAATAAACATAACTTCAAACATTTTTGAGAAAAGGATCAACTGGGAGAAGATCAAGAACAAACCGGCTATAATTTGGGAGCCTGAACCAGTTGAAGAGAAACCAAGAATTTTAACTTATGAAGATCTTTTCAAACAAGTCAACAAAGCTGCAAATGCTTTTAAAAAACTTGGTGTTAGGAAGGGAGATGTGGTTGGAATTTACTTGCCCATGATTCCTGAAGCCATAATTTCCATGCTAGCTTGTGCGAGGATAGGGGCTGTACATACAGTTATCTTTTCGGCTTTTTCTCCTGAAGCCTTGAGAGTAAGGCTTCAACTCACAAAAGCAAAGTTACTTATAACTGCTGATGGGTACTATCGTAGAGGAAAAATTATTAACTTGAAAGAAAATGCTGATGAAGGAATAAAAGAAACTAGTGTAAAGAAAATTGTTGTGGTGAAAAGGATTGGTAACCAAATTGCTTGGAATTCTGGACAAGATTTTTGGTGGCATGAGATTGTTGAAAGAGAAAGCGAAGAATGTGAAGCTGAGGTTATGGATTCTGAAGATTTGCTTTTTATATTGTACACATCAGGCTCTACAGGAAAGCCTAAAGGCTGTATGCATGTTTGTGGAGGCTATACTGTTCAAGCTTATTGGACTGGAAAATGGATTTTTGATTTTCATGAAGATGACTTGCTTTGGTGTACTTCTGATTTAGGTTGGGTCACAGGGCATACATATGTTTGCTACTCTCCATTGTTAAATGGTATAACAACTTTGATTTTTGAAGGCTCTTTAGATTTTCCAAGCCCAGATAGATGGGCCCAAATAATTGAAAAATATAAGGTGACAATTTTCTACACAGCGCCTACTGCAATTAGAATGTTTGAAAAATTGAGTGGAGAAGCTGTAAAGAAGTATAAGTTCAAAAGTTTGAGACTTTTGGGCTCGGTTGGTGAAGTAATAGATGAAGGTGCTTGGAAATGGTATTTTGAAAATGTGGGGAAGAAAAGATGTCTAATAGTTGACACTTGGTGGCAAACTGAGACTGGCGGCATACTGATAACTTCTTTGCCAGGAATTGGACCTTTCAAGCCAGCTCATGTTGGTTTGCCTTTTCCTGGGATAAAAGTTGATATACTGGATGAAGAAGGTAAACCTTGTCAAACAAACCAAATAGGAAATCTTGTTATATTGCCTCCTTTTCCTCCTGGTATGTTTAGAGGAATTTACAAAGATCCGGAAAAATATGAGGAAACTTACTTCAGCAAGTATGGAAAGGAAATTTACCTTGCTGGAGACGGAGCTTTGAAAGATGAAAATGGTTTGATTAGAATTACAGGAAGAATAGATGATGTGCTGAAAGTTGCTGGTCATCGCTTATCTAATGCTGAAATTGAAGATGTGATTAATCAACATGAAGCTGTTGTTGAATCTGCTGTTGTTGGATTGCCTGACGAAATTAAAGGTGAAGTTCCTATAGCTTTTGTTGTTTTGAAAGCAGGTTTTGAAGCAAGTGAAAAACTTTCTTCTGAGCTGGTAGAGCTTGTGGCCAAGAGAATTGGGCCAATAGCAAAGCCTGCAAAGATTGTTTATGTGCAAGATTTGCCTAAAACAAGAAGCGGGAAAATAATGAGGAGGATAATTAAAAATTTAATCAAGAAGGAAGAACCAGGAGATGTTTCCACTTTGGCAAACCCTGAAAGCGTGGAAAAGCTGAAAGAAATTATAGCCATGATTTAAAAAACAACTTTTTAAATTTAACTAACCATCTTTAAAAAAAGAGATAATGGGTACAGTTATAGAAAAAATAATAAAGAAAAAGGGTAGAGTTGAAGGTGATATTGCAATTCTGCCAGTAGATATGATAATGTCACATGACCAAACAACACCTTTGGCTATCGAGTCTTTCGAAGAATTTGAGAAAGAAGGGGCAAAACCTAAAAAAGAAAAAATGATTATAGTTTTTGATCATATTTGTCCTCCTTCCTTTCCTGAAGCTTCATACAATCAAAAAATAATTAAAGAGTTTTGTAAGAAGTATGGAATAAATTTTTATGAAGGTCAAGGCATTTGTCATGCGTTGATGTTAGAAGAAGGTTTTGTAAGACCTTGGGATGTTATTGTTGGGGGTGATTCACACACACCCTGCTATGGTGTTGCTGGAGCTCTTGGACTTGGGATGGGATCAACTGATATAGCAGCATGTTGGAAAACTGGTGAGACTTGGATCCAAATTCCGGAAAGTATTCACATAAAAATTGAAGGTGAACCAAGAAAAGGTATTTATCCGAAAGATGTTTCTCTCAAATATGTGGGTGAACTAGGAGCAGATGGTGCACTAGATAAAGCAATCGAATTTAGTGGAAGCTTCCTTAAGAAATTAACTCCATATGAACGCATGCCAATTGGTTTAATGGCAACTGAAGTTGGTGCAATCACAGAGATTTTCTATTTAGAAGAATATGGACTATTTCCAGAAAACCCGATATATGCTAAAGAATTGGAAATAGAAGTTGAGAAATTAGAACCACTCATAGCATGTCCTCACAAACCACATAATATTAAAGCTGTTAGAGAAGTTGCTGGCAAAGAAGTTGATCAAATTTTCATAGGAAGTTGCACCAACGGCACGATTTACGATTTGAGAGAAGTTGCCAAAATATTGAAAGGGAGAAAAGTCAATCCTTACACAAGAACTCTAATCATTCCAGCAACTCTAAAAACTTATGAAGAAGCTTACAAAGAAGGTTTGATAGATATTTTTGTTAGAGCCGGGGCAATGGTGGTACTACCACCTTCTTGCGGTCCATGTCTAGGAAGGCAAGCAGGTGTATTGGGAAAAAATCAAGTGTGTGTTTCCACTAGTAATAGAAATTATGAGGGAAGAATGGGAGACCCAACTGCCGAGATATACCTAGCCTCTCCTGCAACTGCAGCAGCTACTGCAATCGAAGGTAGAATTGCTGATCCAAGGGGGTATTTAAATGGGTAGGGTTTGGGTTTTTGGTGATGATGTAAGCACTGATGACATAATTCCTGGTAGGCTTAATATTACAACTGATCCTAAAGAACTAGCCAAAAATCTATTTGTATACAAGAAGGAAGAGTTTAAAAATGCAGAACCGGGAGATGTAATCATAGCAGGAAAAAATTTCGGTTGTGGGTCTAGTAGAGAACATGCAGCAATAGGATTAAAAGCAAAAGGTGTTTATCTAATTGCAGAATCTTACGGATGGATTTTCCTATAGAAATTGTGTAAACATTGGGCTCTTGCCTTTACAACTTGAAAAGCCTGTGGAAATAGAAGATGGGGAAGAAGCAAAAGTTGATTTGGAAAATTATAAATTGATTACAGAAAAAGGAACTTATGAGCTGAAAAAGGTACCAGATTTTATTTTAGAAATTTGCAAAAGTGGGGGCCTGATTAATTACTTAAAGAAACATGGGGGTTATCAGAAATGAAAGTTGCTGTTGTGCCGGGGGATGGTGTTGGTCCATATGTAGTAAATTCTGTAGTTAAGATAGCTTCATATATAGCTCCTGAATTAGAATTTGAAGAATATTTAATAAGTCAAAAAACTTGGAAGGAAAGAGGAGAGTCAATTTACAAAGATATAGAAAATCTTGTAGATAGAAATAGAAATATATTCAAAGGCCCGATAAACACAAAAGGCATGTCAAAAAGTGCTGTAGTTTACATGAGAGATGTTGCCCAAGTAAATGCTATCATAAGACCGATAAAAAGTCTTCCTTGGTCAAAAGAATCTTACAATTTTATTATTTTTAGACAAGGTAGAGAAGGGCTGTATTCCGGAAAAGAAAGAAGAGAAATTAATGATGATGAAATTGTTATCACAGAAAGAGTGTTTTCTAGAAAACAATTGGGAAGTTTCTTCTCAAAAGCCTTCGAGTATGCTGAAAGAAATAAGCTTGGTGTTATTTGTGCTTCCAAACCAACTGTCATAAAAATGGGAGATGGTTTTTGGAATGAAATATTTGATGAAGTTGGAAAAAATTATCCTTTAGTTCCAAAAGAAAAAATAAATGTGGATGATTGCTTCCACAAAATCGCACAAAATCCTGCAACTTTAAATGGAAAAGTTATCGTGTTGGAAAACTCTCAAGGAGATTTAGCTTCCTCGATTTCACCTGTACCCCCTTGGTCACTGGGAAGTGCTGCCATAGGTGAAAAAGCAAATATTTTTGAGCCTGTACATGGCACGGCAGACGATTTAATAGAAAGGGGACAAAGAGAAAGAATTAACCCTACAGGAGCTATTAGAGCTTTAAGTCTGATGTTGTATTCTTTTGGATGGGATGAAAAAGGAAGAAAGCTAGAGGAAATTACAGATGAAGTCTTAAAAGAAAGTTATGAAAATGGAAAAATTGATGGAAATATGAATTTCATTGGAATGAGTACTGACGAATTTACAAACCGAATAATAGAAAAATTGCAGACTACATGAAATAGTCTAAAACTATGTGTGCTTCTGTGTTGCTAATCTTTTTTTCTTATTCCATTTGGTTATGGAATTCGATTTATTCATATTCCTGATGTTGCTCAGATGCAATATATAATCAAAAATGCCTGTTCATAAATTTCATTAGTAGTCTCGTGTTTTTAACTAATTACGAAAAATTGGACTCTAATTTATCCTGTAAAAAAGTGTTATAAACCCAAAGCTTTTTAATCTTTTTATCCTAAAAATAATTTAGTGAGCGAGATGGGTGAGCGACTTCTCCTGTAAGCTTAAAGCCTTCTTTCTCTATCTTATAATCCATCGAGGAGGTTATTTATGAATCTGAAAAAAATAGAGAAGAAATGGCAAGGTGAATGGGAAAAGGCTAAGATTTTTGAAGCAAATGTTGATCCAAGCAAGAAAAAATTCTTCACTTCGATAATCATACCTTATGTGAATGCCGACTTGCATATAGGACATGCTTTTACTTACAGCAGGACTGATGCTTATTCCAGATTTAAAAGGATGCAAGGATTTAATGTCCTTCTTGCTATGGGATTTCATGCAACTGGTGAACCTATATTGGGCTCGATAGAAAGGATTAAAGCTGGTGACCAAACACAGATAGAAACTTTCCGTTTATTTGGTGCTAGTGACAGAGATTTAAAGAATTTTGTGGAAAAAGGACCAGAATTTGCGGCAAAATTCTGGGCAAAAAAAATTGAAAAAACTTCAAGGTTATTTGGACTTTCTGTTGATTGGAGGAGAAAATTCATCACAGCAATAGATCCCTGCTTCAATCGCTTCATCGAATGGCAATATAACACTTTGAGAGAAAAGGGATATGTAGTTCAAGGTACTCATCCAGTTATTTGGTGCCCGAAGTGTCAATCACCAACAGGAGATCATGATAGACTTAAAGGTGAAGGAGAAAGTCCAATAGATTACATTTTGATAAAATTCAAGTTAGAGTCTGGAGAAATTTTGCCGTGTGGTACTTTAAGACCAGAAACTACTTATGGTGTAACAAATCTTTGGATTAATCCAAATGTTGAATATGTTTGGGCTAAAGTTGATTCTGAAACTTGGCTTTTGAGTAAAGAAGCTGTTGAAAAACTTAAAGATCAAATGAAAAAAGTTGAGGTTTTGAGTAGCATAAAAGGATCTGAGCTTGTTGGTAAATATGTGGAAAATCCAGTGAATGGAAATAAAGTTATAGTTTTGCCTGCAAGTTTTGTAGATCCTGATGCTGCTACTGGGATTGTGATGTCCGTACCTTCTCATGCTCCTTATGACTGGATTGGTCTTTATGATTTACAAAAGAATCCTGAAGAAGTGAAAAAATATGGAATTGATCCAAAAGTTGTGCTTGAAATTGAACCAGTCTCGCTCATAAAAACTCCTGGATTTGGTGATCATCCAGGAATAGAATTTTGCGAAAAGTTAGGAATAAAAGATCAAAATGATAAAGAGAAATTAGAAGAAGCTACTTCCCAAGTTTACAAAAAAGAGTTCCATCTTGGTGTTTTGAAAGAGAATTGCGGTGAATATTCTGGAATGAAGGTTTCTGAATGTAAGGAAAAACTTTCAAGAGATTTCATCGAGAAAGGTATAGCTGACATAATGTGGGAATCAACGGGCTTGGTAATTTGTAGATGTGGAACAAAAAACCATGTTAAGATTTTAGAAAATCAATGGTTCTTGAAGTTTTCTGACGAAAATTGGAAAGAAAAGGTGAGGGAATGTATAAAAGCTATGAAGTTTTATCCAGAAGAGATAAGAAGTCAGTTCTTGAACACTGTAGATTGGTTGAAAGATAAAGCTTGTACTAGAAAAACCGGTCTAGGAACACCTTTACCTTGGGATAAGAGCTGGAAAATCGAAACTCTTTCTGATAGTGTGATATATATGGCTTATTACACTATAGCAAAAGTTATAAATGAGAAAAAAGTGAGAGCTAAAAGTCTGAGAGATGAAGTTTTTGATTATGTGTTCCTAGGAAAAGGGAATATAGAGGAAGTGAGCAAGAATTCTGGATTAGATAAAGAGATTATAGAAGAGATGAGGAAGGAGTTCGAGTATTTCTATCCTGTCGATTTAAGAAACTCTGGCAAAGATCTCGTGCAAAACCACTTGACATTTTATCTTTTCCATCATGTTGCAATTTGGGATGATTCAAAATATTGGCCAAAGGCTATAGGTGTGAACGGTTTTGTTAATGTCAGCGGGACAAAAATGAGTAAGTCCAAGGGCAACATAATACCTTTGAAAGATTTGGTGAAGAAAATTGGGAGCGATTTGGTTAGAATAAATATAATAGCTTCTGCTGAAAATTTGGATGATGCTGATTGGAGAGATGAAAATATTCCAATTTATGCTTCAAGAATTAAATTCATTTCAAAATTAATCAAAAATCTGAAGAAAGCTGAAAGGGAAGAAATGAAGAAAATCGATCTGCTAATTCAAAGTAAAGTCCAACAAAATGTGAAAAGGGTTACAGAAGCTTATGAAGAATTAAAGTTCAGAACAGCTGTTCAAGTTGCTCTTTTCGAGTTTGTTAATGACTTGAAAGAATATGTGGAAAGATGTGGAGGAATCAAGAATTGTAATAGGCAAATAATTTCAGATGCTGTTAGCACTATGGTGAAATTGTTGGCTCCTGTTTTACCACATTTGACTGAAGAGTGGTGGCATGAGCTAGGAAATGAAGGTTTTATTTGTTTAGCTAAATGGCCAGAAGTTATAGAAAATAAAATTGATAAGAGTGTAATCGAGCTTGAGCAAATCTTCCAGAAGTTAATGGAAGACATCTCTCAAGTAAGAAAACTTGCTGGAGAAAAAGAGAAAGCTTACTTTTACTTTGTAACTGATAAAGAGCTAGAATATTTTAAAGAAAATGTAAAGTATTTGAAAGAAAAATTTGGGTTCAAGAAAATTTTCGGTTTCAAGGTTTCTGATGAGAAGAAGTATGATCCACAAAACAAGTCATCAAAAGCAAAATATGGTAAGCCTGGAATTTATTTGGAGTGATCAAACAACAATTAAAGTTGTTTCTATAGCTGCAGCTATCATAAGCAAAGCAAAAGCTACCATCATCATTTCAATGCTATCTCTCAATATGAAGCTAAATTTTTCTGTTTTTCTTTTTGTGAAAGCAACTGAGGCTAGTCCACCTGCAATTCCTCCTATGAAGTAAGCCAAAATTTCAAGACTTCCGTGTGGAAAGAAAGTCAAAATAGCTAGGGGTATCCCTTTAAAACCACCCAAACTTTTTGCAGTCATCCCTATGGCAACGGAAAGAACTGAAGCATTCCAGGCTAAGATAAAAATTGCTCCTGCACCGAAGAGAAAGGAAAAAAGGAAGGAAAGCATTAACACACCAGAATTGTTTATCAATATTGTGGAAAATGTTCCACCAAATGTGGCTCTGCCTCTTATTAAATTAATTTGTGTGATTTGGTCTTGAAAGAGTTTTTGGGACCAACTTTCTGGTATCATCATATAGAGAATTGTTTGAGTTAAGACCATGCCTGCAAAAAAAGCTATGTAGACCATGATGACATTTCTATGTCTCTGGAAAATATTCATTTTCTTCAATTCTTCGGCTTTTTGCTCTATGTTAGCTCCTTCGTATCTTATGAAATCAAGCATAAAAGGCATTATAGCAAAAGTTATTAAGAAATTGCTTATCAAACCTGCGGATTCACCAAAAACAATAAAAGATAAGGCTAAGCATATTGTAGAAATTAGACCACCCAAGATAAATACCCAAAAAGGTTGTTTCAAGGCAATCCTAACATTTACCAATCTTTCCAGGACCATTTTTTATCTATAAAAAATTTTAATACTTTAAGATTAAATCTCTTAAGTATGAAAAAATCAGTCTTACTCGGATGGATGCTGATCTTGCTTGTACTCAGCTCTACTCTAATTTACTTAATTTCTTCCTTATTAATTCAACCTAGCTTACCTACAGGCAATATAGTTGAGTATGAGCTCGATATTCAACAAAAAAATTTAGCCTTGAGACAAGGTAGAGTTCTGATGGAATTCTTTTATGGAAGAAATTGTAAGGATTGTCAAGAAAAAATCTCTATCCTTGAATCTATTGCAAACAAATATCCTGATAAAGTTTTTCTTGAAAAGGTTTTGCTCGATGAAACTCCAACAAGACTCCACTTGATAGGCTTTAACATAACTGAAAACGTAATTTATCTTCAAGAAAAGGATTTGGAAGAAGAAAATGTAACAGAAGAAAATATCATGAATCTCTTGTGTGAAATAATGCTTTATCCACCTGTAGAGTGTGTTAAAATTTAGTTTTGGTGTTGAAAATGAAGAAGAAAGGATTTTCTTTTTGGTTTAATCAAGATTCTATTTAAAACTTCTGAATGATTTTTATTTATTGGAATTAACATGAAGATTGTGGGTATAGATTTGGCTGGTAGCAAAAAACAAGCTACTGGATTTTGTTTTATGGATGAAAATTTGAACTGTGAAACTTTTGTTTTACATTCAGACAAAGAAATAATTGAAGAAACTCTCAAAAGAAATCCTGATATCATAAGCATAGACGCTCCTCTAAGCTTACCAAAAGGAAGAAAAAGCCTAGAACAAAAAGGTCCTCCCCATTTTAGAGCCTGTGACAAAGAATTGTTAAAAATGAGAATAAAATTCTTTCCAATCACTCTTGGGCCTATGAGAAGTTTAACAAAAAGGGGAATAAAATTAAAGAAGTTTTTTGAAGAAAAAGGATACAAAGTGATTGAAAGTTTTCCCGGGGCAGCTCAAGATTTGCTAGGAATTCCTAGAAAACAAAAAGGTAAAGAAAAACTGAAAAAAGCTTTGATAAAACTTGGAATTAAAAAAGGTATTGAAAAAGAAAAAATAACAGATCACGAACTGGATGCAATAACTTGCGCTCTAGTGGGAAAGTTCTATCTGGAAAAAAATTATATCGCTCTAGGCGATAAAAAAGAAGGTTTGATAATTCTGCCAAAAAAAGTTTAAGTTTTGCTAAGCAAACCCTTTCAGTTTTTCTTCCATTTCTTTTATTTCCTTTTGAAATCTTTCTATAACCCTAGGCAAATCTTTATCTTCAACTCTGAGAATTTCTGCTGCCTTTTTCAATATTTTCTCTTTTTTCTTGAGTTCTTCAAACTCTTTTTTCGAAATCATTTTTTCTTCCTCATTTTTTTCAACTGTTTTCTGAGTTTTTTCCATTTTTCAAATAGTTCCTTTACGGCTTCAACTACTTTTTCTCCTTTTACATTCAACCTCTTTTCTACTTCTTCAAGTATTTTTTCTTTTTCTTTCAAATATTCTAAAGCAACTTCTCCTGCTTTTATTTCAATTCTAACCAAACCATCAGCAATTCTTTTTGTTCTCAAAATTTTAATCAAACCTACTTCTTTTGTGTTGTCACCATGCAAACCTCCACAAGCTTCAACATCGAATCCTTCAATTTCAACAATTCTAAGCTTTCTTGAAGGTATGTAACCACCCGCATAAATTCCAAAACCATATTTCTTTTCAGCTTCACCTCTTTCCAAAACAAACTTATTTATCCTCAAACCTTTTTGCACAATTTCATTTGCAAGTTTTTCTATCTTTTCTTCTTCATCTTCACTTAAAGCTTCAAAGTGTGTGATATCAATTCTTGCTTTTTCTTCTGTTTTTTCTGCACCATATTGATGTACATGTGAACCCAAAATTTTTCTTGCAGCCCCACTTATTATGTGAATTGCATCATGATGTTTCTTTAAAATTTCCCTTCTCTTTTTGTCAACTTTACAATCAACAATCTGTCCCTCTTTTAAGTTACATTCTTCAAGCTGATGAACTATAATAGAATGAATCTTAATCACATCAACAACTTTATTATCACCAATGTAGCCCGTATCATGCTCTTGACCACCAGAAGTTGGATAAAAAGCTGTTTGATCAAGAACAACAAAATTTCCTGAAACTTTCAAAACTTTTGCTTGAAAATTGATAACATCATCATAGTAAAGAATTTTTGTTTTTGGTAAGCCAGAAACATCCAAAGCTATTTTTTCACTTTCTTTTTTCTCAACCATATGTCTTTCCGTAATCTTCGTATAAAAATCAGAAGAAACTTCTATTCCAAGTTGCTCAGGTGTTATCCCTTCAGAATCGTATAACCTTATCAATTCTTCTTCTGTTGGTTTTCTCCCGGCAAAGGTTTGTACGATTCTACTAACTCTTTCTCTGGTATTTTTATATCTATTAGTTTCAACTCGCAAAATCTTTTCAATTTCTTCTATTTTTTCTTCAAGCTCCGGAAACATTTTTTTCAAATACTCTACATGCCAATGAGCAACATCCTCTATTTTCAAATTCCATCCAAACTTGTCTATGAAACTCAATGATCTTCTTAAAATTACTCTTAAGTTGTAGCCACCTGCAACATTACTAGGCAGACCACCATCTGCAATTGCAAAAACTAAAGCTCTTGTATGATCTGCTATTGCGTACAAAGCTTGCAAAGGTTCAATTATTTTTTGCAGTTCTTCAGGAGATACTTTAAGTGTTTTAGCTAAAGATTGTAAAACTGGTTTAAAATCGGCAAACTCATCAAGATTGATCCTTCCTGAAATTTTTGAGTATTGTGCAAAAAACTTTTTATCATATTTTATCTCACAAGCTTTTTTCATTTTTTCCAAAACTGGACCAAAAGCTGCATCGTAGCAAGTAGGTGTGCCTTGAGTTATCCAAGTAAACCTTTCCCAACCAGCACCCATATCAATTATTTTTTCTTTTGCTTCTCTGTAATTTTCAGGCGTTCCTAGAAATTCCGTGAAGACCGCATTACCAAGCTCTATTCCTTGAACATGGTATTCCAAACTACTTCCAAAAGCAGCATAACCGAGCCAAGCATCTTCTATGAAGTTTATTTCTTCTGGTTTAATTCCGAAAACTTTTGTCAATAGTTCAAAATCTAACTCTATACATTTATCTTTCCAATAACCATTTTTTCCATCAAAGAGAGAAGTTTGCTGAACCATACCAAAACAAGTGAAGCTTTTTGAATTCAGACCAACATTTGGTATATCATTGAAGCGCAAACAAGGTTGTAACATTATAGTTGGGTTTGCTGGAAACTCCCAGTCTAGGCTTCCATCTTCACCAACTCTATAAAAATTTACTATTCCTGCAATTGTGAAGTAAAGTGGATACCATCTGCAAACTGTAGGATAGCGGTTGAGAGTGATGTGATTATTATCGACAAAAAATTTCTGAATTTTTTTCCAAGTCTTAAAAATATCCCAGCTCTTTTTTGTTGGTGGCTTACCTATGAAATCGTAAGTTCTGCAAGTTGAATCATTGCAAGTTTCTTGCTCTTTAATTGACCAGAAATATTTACCACATTTGCTACACTGCCTTCTTTTAAAGTTTAATTCGTCAAAGAGTTTAACCTTCCAATAACGGTCTGGGTTTTTTTGAAATTCTTGAATTAATTCTTTTTTCGTCATCATACTTTCACTTTCTTTCGATAAAGAAATTTTTTGATTTTACTCAAGATATTTTTTTCTTCTTCATTTCTCTTTTTGTAATATTCACAAACCTCTCTCACCAACTTACTATCTTTTCTCATTGCTCTAATAGTTGACTTTATATGGTGTGATGTTCTAGTGTTCATATATTTTCTAAATCTTTGTCTCTCATATTTTTCAACTTCACTTGGAAAATTTTCTTCCCACAATTTTTCTGGTTTTCCGTCCAAAAGCTCAATTATAATTCTTACATGGTTTATTCTAGTTTTTTCCTCCCCCTCACATTTCCAACTAGAAATGTAATCTTTTTTTAAAAGTTCTAAATATCGTTCCAACTTTTTCATTATCTAATAAAAAAGTTTAAAATTTAAATTCTTAATGCTGAAAGAATTGAAGAGTTTAAACCTGCAAAAAACAAAATGCTTGGAATCAAAAGAACACCCATACAATGACTTCTCCTTACTTCTAAATGAACACAAAGTAAGCCAATTGCAGTTGAAATTGAAAGTATAATTAAGCCAATAATTCCAGTCCATATGAAGACCATACCACAAATGAAAGTTATAATTGAAAGAGTTAAAGTTTTGTAATCTAGCTTGACTAAGAATTTTGGTATTTGTTTACTAAGATAAAGTGTAAATAAAGCTGAAATGCCTGAAACAAAACAAATAGCTCCAACTAAAAGCAAAACATCATAAAAGCTTAGCTCCGTCAAAATTCTTTGAATTACAACACTTGAACCACTTCTTGGGTTTGAAACTAAGTAAAGAGAAATTAAGGAAAAAACTTCATTTCCAACATTAATTCCAGAAAGTGTAACTAGAAAGCTTCTTGCATCACCTCTTCCTCCTAAATATTGCACCATCACAGCAGCTTCTGAAATTCCCACTGCTGGTAAAAAGCCTACAATGATACCGGCAACTGAGCCTAAAAAAATTGATTTCAAAATTTCTTTTGTTGAAATTTTTAAAAGAAAATCTTCTTCTTGTTCTGGAATTTTTGAATTTTCACAAAAGCTTATGATTAAGGTACTCATACCGAACATACCTGTCAAAACGGGAAAAAGAACATGTTGTGAAGGTAAAAATTGAGAATTCAAAACAAGCACTCCAAAAAATCCAGAAAGCAGAATTATGGAAGCTGAAAAGATTATTTTCTTTAGCTTTCTCTCAGAAAAAATCATAAAAGCAATAACAGCAATTATAGCAAAATGTATGTATGATCTTGTGAGTTTATAGAAAAATGTGAAAAAAGGTGAAAGAAAAGTTATTAGAAAAAGTGTGAAAATTAAGGAACCTATGCTACCTATGACCGTAAGCTTAATTGCTTCATAACCTCTTCCTTCGAGAAGAAGTTTGTGGCCTGGAAGAACAGATAGAGCCGTACCTTCTTCAGGTGCACCGATGAAAATTGAGGGAATGAAATTGAAGAAAATTTCACTCATAGCTGTTGAAACTATTAGAACTGCTAAATGGTGAGATGATAAGTTAAAAAATGTTGAAAGGGAGAGAAGCAAGGGCAATAAAGTGTTAATATGCATGCTTGGCATCAAACCTAAAAATAAACCTAGAGAGAGTCCAAGAATTGAAATCAACACAAAATCCAACATACTTCAATCTAAAATTTGGATGTCTGTTGGTTTTCTTGGAACAATTTGGAGCTGACCTTTGTATTCACCGATAATTCCTGTTATCCTCACAGTCTTACCTTTTTTCAAATCATATTGAGTTATTCCGTTACTGTTTAGCTTACTTGCCAGGCTCGAAAAAATTGGAACTTCTATTCTTGAATTCTCATCAACCAATGTCAAAAAAATATGACCTGCAGAATGTGTTCTCACATAGGAAATTTTACCTGTGGTAGATACAAGCCTACCAATTAGACTTGAATCTATCCGGCTGATTTTTATTTCAACTGGTGAAATAGCCAAAGACGAAAAATAGATAAAAACTAAGCCTACTAATGAGATTAAAGCACAAGTAAGTAGTAGAATTTTCTTCTTGATCTCCATGTTTTAGTTTTGAATAAAAGATTGTTGATATAGATTTAGAACTTCGGAAGTGAGTTAAAAATCATTTTTCAGAGCTTTTTCTTGATGTTGAGATAAACAATTGTAGCGAATGGTGTTGATACGGCTAAATTTATTGTAGAAGTTATAATATTGGTTAGAGTGGAAGTATAAGGAGTTTGTAGAATTTCTTCTACAATAATGGCCAAAAGGTTTATAGGAAGTGAAATTATTATCATAACTAAAGTAAGAAGAAGAGAACCACCAAGAATAGACCAAACTCGACCTTTTGTCTTCTTCCAACTTTCTTTGATACTTTCCAATGAACTTTTATTTTCAAGCATTAAAATTGGGATGGCTAGGGATAACCTTAAGGAAAAAAAGATGAAGAGAATAAGAAAAGGTATTAACAATATGATAAAAATTAAGAAAAGGTATTGAAGATTTAAAAAAATAGATAAAATGAGAAATGAGAAAGGTATTGAAATTATGCCAATAAAAATACTTGCAAGTAGAATTAATGTAAGTAGAACTTTTCCAAATTTCTTTAAGGAAGATTTAAGTGTTTCTGTAAGTTTAATTTCCTTCTTCTTTAAGCTCTGATAGACAGCAAGGGGAAAAGCACCTATTACTATCACCGAAAGAACAAGGCTAAAGACCAAACAAGCTACCATAGCACTTATAAGATAAAACAAATTCGAAAGCCAAAATAAATTCAAATCTGATAGCATAATAAAACTAAGTGGTACTTCTGATAATGATGAAAGGAATGCTAAGAAAAATACTTTTGGATTATTTTTCACAAAACTGAGTGTGTCTCCGAGAGATTTTAAACCTAAACCCATTTTGAATTACCAAAAAATCTTATGGAAAGATAAATATAAATAATTAAACTTAAGCTTTACTAAAAGCTATGGTTATTTTCTTGTTTTCAAATTCAAGAGTTTCTGAAAATTTTCCTTTCGTGGTTCCTATTACAACAGATTTAGCTCCAACTTCTTTACTTATCAAATCCTTCTTTTTCTCTAAGAGCTTATTTGTCTCTTCATCGGAACTTAAACTCAAATCAATCATTTCCTTCACAACAAAACCAAACTTCTTCCTCATCTCTTGAATCCTTCTAATCAGTTCTCTTAATAGAGCTTCATTCAAAAGCTCTTCATCAAGTTTGAGTGGAATAAAAACTTTGCCTAGACTGAAATCTGCTACTGAGAATTCACCTTTTGGCTCATCTTTTGAAATCTTTATAATTTTGCTATTACACATTCTAAGCAAAACTTCCTTCAAATTCTTCACTGTACTCACAACTCTCTTATCTTCAGACATCACAATAACAAAACCGATTGGCCATCTTAGTTTCAAGCTAGCTTTTTGTCTTGCAGCACTACAAGCTTCCACAATCTGTTTCGCAACTTTCATCTTTTCTTCCAAGTTTTTATTTATCATCTTCTTATCAACTTTTGGCCAATCCTCCATATGAACCGAAAGTTTAGATTTTTTCAGAGGCTTGATAATTTCTTGATAAACTTGTTCTGCTAGGAAAGGACAAATTGGAGCTAAAAGTTTTGCTAAAGTTTCTGTCACAGTTATACAAGTGTAGAAGGCTGTTTGTTTGTCTTTACCTTCATACAAAGGCCAAACCCTGTCTCTTATAAGCTTAATGTACCATCTTGAAAAATCATTCAAGATGAAATCCAAAATTTCGTTTGCAGCTTTGTGAGCATTGTAATCTTTGAAGTGTTTCGTGCAACTTTCTATTAATGAATTCAGTCTAGAAAGAATCCATTTATCTTCTTGCTTTAAGCCTTTTGGGTTTCCTGGAGAAGAAACATAAGTTTTAACAAAATTGAAAGTATTTCTCACCACAACAAAAGATTTAGAAATTTCTTCCATACTTTGCCAACTAAAATAATAATCATTCCACGGCTCATTCGAAAGATAGTAAAATCTTAATAAATCTCTTCCATATTTTTCTATTACTTCTTCTGTTGTTACAATGTTTTGCAAGCTCTTTGACATTTTTTGACCATGAGCATCTAAAACTAAACCATGCATTAAAACACTTTTGAAAGGAGCTTTTTCAAATGTCATCATACTTGTTATCATCAAAGAATTCCACCAGCCACGAAACTGATCGGAACCCTCTAAAATGAAATCTGCTGGCCAAAGTTTCTTGAAAAGTTTTTTCTCTCTTGGGAAACCTAAAGAAGCCCAAGAAGCAACTCCTGAATCAAACCAAACATCAAGCACATCTGGGATTCTTTTCATATTACCTCCACACTCACATTTCAGAGTTATTTCATCTATGTAAGGTCTGTGGAAATCTTTAGGTATTTTTGGCAATTCTTCCCTACAACCAATAACTCTAATGTTTTCACATTTTTCACAAACCCAAATAGGCAAAGGAATTCCCCAATATCTTTGTCTTGAAATTGGCCAGTCTCCTAAGTTTTCAAGCCAGTTTTGAAATCTTTGACTCGCCCAAGGTGGATTCCACTTTATTTTTTTGTTTTCCTCTATCAACTTGTCTCTGATCGCAGTAACTCTGAAAAACCATTGAGGAATTGAAATTTGAAGCAAAGGAGTATTACAGCGCCAGCAAATGGGATAATCGTGTTCAATAGTTTCTTCATGAAGCAACAAACCTTTCTTTCTTAGCTCTTGCAATATCAACTTATCAGCATCTTTAACAAACATGCCGGCATATTTTCCACAAGTTTCATCAAAAGTACCATCAATTTTAACAGGAGAAACTAGTGGTAATCCTGTTTCCAAACCAACTTTATAGTCTTCTTCTCCATGGCCTGGAGCCGTGTGAACTAAGCCTGTACCTTCTTCCAAGCTTACAAATTGGTCTGAAAGGACTACACGATGAGCATTTGTTAAAACTTGTTGGAATTTAAACTCATCAGCAAAAGGATGCTCGTACTTCAAATTCTCCAAGTCTTTGCCTACCTTTGTTTCCAAAATTTTGTAATCTTTTATCCCAACTTTTTTCATCACTTCTTCTAACAATGGTTTAGCCAAAATCAGAATTTCTCCATTGGTTTGAACTCTAACATATTCTGCATTTGGATTTGCCATTACACCTGTGTTAGCAGGTAAAGTCCATGGTGTGGTTGTCCAGATAACAAGATATTCATTTGGCTTGTTTTTCAGCTTGAATTTAACATAGATAGAAGGGTCTTTTAGTTTTGTATATTCTATTTCATTGTAAGCTACAACAGTTTCACATCTTGGACAAACATGAACAGGATAATTTCCCTTGTACAAGAAGCCTTTTTCAAAAGCTTTCTTGAAGGTAAACCAAGCTCCTTCTATGTAGTCGTTTGTTAGAGTCAAGTAAGGATTTTTCCAATCCATCCAAACTCCAAGATTTTCAAACTGTCTCCCCATAATTGCTATGTACTTTGTGGCAAATTCCCTACATTTTTGAATAAAATTAGCAACACCGAACTTCTCTATATCTTTCTTGCTCTTGAAGCCTAACTCCTTTTCCACTTTATTTTCTATCGGCACACCATGAGTGTCATATCCTGGCTGATCCCAAACATTAAAACCAAACATTCTGAAAAATCTCAAGTAGCAATCTTTTATCACTTTGTTCATTGCAGTACCAACATGAATGCTTCCAGTAGCATAAGGTGGACCATCTAAGAAATAAAACTTCCTTGCATTTTTCCTTTGGGCTTTAACTTTTTCGTAAACTTTATTTTTCTTCCAGAATTGTATTATCTTTTCTTCCTGCTCTTTTGGCGTAGCTTGTCTAGTCATAATTTCTTTTTTAGAATTTTGATTAAATAAAAATTTAGAATTAGATCCGAGTATCACCCTTCATTTCAATCCTCAATTTATTATAAATAGCAATACACTTAAAGTTTTCTTAAGATTTGAAATTAATATCTTAGAACTGCAAAAAATTATTAATACAAAATTCCCTGTTCTTCAACTATAATATCTATGAAAGCGTGAATCAAAATCCCTAAAGAAGGAAGCCAACATTATATTCCAAATCCTTGAACTCTTTTCTTTTAAAGTATTTTGAAAGAAAAGGAAGGAAGCTACAAAAATTGTTTGAAAAAACATCCACAAGATGAGAAAAGAAGTGTCTCTGTGAAGCCAGTAAGAAGATGAGATTATTTTCGTCAAATCAAGTGTTTTTAGAATAACTAAAATAAAAGGTAGGATAAAAATATTGTGAAGGAAATTTCCTATGAAAATTGCGACAGAATATTGCCACTTCTTGAAATTGCGATAAACTATTAAAGCTGAGATTGAGCCAAAAACAAGATGATGTAGTAGCCCTCCCATTTAATAAAATTAGTGTTTGGGGAATTAAATGGTTTTAAATAACAAAACCAATTTTGAAATATGTTTTGTCCTTTGAAAGAAGCTTGTGGTGTGTTTGGTTGTAGTTCTTCAGAAGATGTGGCAAGGAAAATTTATTATGGTCTTGTAACTCTACAACATAGAGGCCAAGAATCTGTAGGAATATCAAACATTGGAAGATTCAAAAATTCATGTGAAAAAAGCGATGGGGCTTGTGACTGATTGCTTCAAGGAAAGGACAATCGCTGAGTTGAAAGGAAAAGTTGGAATAGGACATGTTAGATATTCAACTATGGCAACTTCAACACTAGAAAATGCCCAACCTTTTGTGATAAATTACCCTAAGCGTGGAATTTCTTTTTGCTTCAATGGGAACATCGTAAACATAATTAATTTGAGGAAAGAGCTTGTGCAAAGTGGGAGATTAATTCAATCCGGAAGCGATGCTGAAGTTTTAACCCATCTATTGGCAGAAGAGCTAATAAGGAAAAACGATTTGGAAAATGCAATTCTGAATTGTATGAACAAAATAGAAGGTTCTTATTCTGCTGTATTTTTAACAGGAGATTATGAGCTCGTTGCTTTCAGGGATCCACACGGCTTTAAACCTCTTGTTTTTGGTGAAGATGAAAATTTAAAAGCATTTGCTTCCGAAAGTGTTGCTTTTGATATAAATGATATAGAAAATTTTTCAGATGTGAAGCCTGGTGAAATGGTAATTGTGAGGAAAGATAATTTTGAAAGAAAACAAGTTTTTCCATGTAAACAAAAAGCTCATTGCATGTTTGAATATGTTTATTTTTCTCGTCCTGATAGTGTAATTGAAGGAAAATGTGTTTATGATGTGAGAATAAAGTTGGGGGAAAATTTAGCAAAAACTTATAAAGCAGATGCTGATGTTGTCATACCGGTGCCGGATACTTCAAGACCGGCAGCAGAAGGTATTAGCAAACAGACCGGATTGCCTGTTGCAGAAGGTTTAATCAAGAATAGATATATTTGGAGAACTTTCATCATGCCTGTACAAAAAGCAAGAGATGGTGCTGTAAAATTCAAGCTTAATCCAATAAAATCTGTGATAAAAGATAAAAAAGTACTTTTGGTGGATGACAGTATTGTTAGAGGAACTACTTCCAGAAAAATTGTGGAGATAGTGAGAAAGGCTGGAGCTAAAAAAGTTGAACTATGGATAACTTGCCCTCCCATCATTTCTCCATGTTTCTATGGAATTGACATGGCAACTCACACTGAACTAATTGCGGCAAACCACAGTGTAGAAGAAATTGTAAAGAAAATAAATGTTGATAAGCTTTGCTATCAAACAATTGAAGGTCTTGTAGATGCTATTGGCTTCAAAGAAGAAGAACTTTGCACAGCTTGTTTAACAGGAAGATATCCTACACCACTTGCACAATCTTTAGCAGACAAAATGAGAACTCAATCTACTGTAAAAAGGTATTATGAAGTTGAACTTTAAATTTTACCTATATTTTTCCTATACCTCATTCCTGGGAAAAATATTTTCTCGATTTCAGAATAGGCTTTTTGTCTAGCTTCTTCTAAAGTTTTTCCTTTAGCAACTAATGTCAACACTCTTCCCCCTGTTGTTACTAGGTTGCCATCTTCATCTCTTTTGCTTGGGTCTATGCTGCTTGGGTCTTTGGGATCTTTTGGTTTGAAAGCTGTTCCGTTGTGAAAAATTAAGCAGCTTGGGTCTACTTTTCTCAGACCAAAAATTGGTTGGTTTGTTATATGAGGACCAGGATAACCTATGTTCTTTCTTTCATCATATTCTTCTCCCCTACCATATTCAAAAAGTGGCCTGATTATTTTTCCGCTAACTGCACAGATTCCCAAATAATAATCTGGCTCCCACTCTAAAGTGATTTCATTAAGCCTACCTTCTACTATAGCTTCTGATAAGTCATAGAAATCTGTTTTCAATCTTGGCAAAATTACTTGAGCTTCTGGATCCCCCATCCTAACATTGATTTCTAGAACATAAGGGTTTTTCTTCCCATTTTCTTCACATATCATCAGACCAAAATACATTATCCCCTTGTACTCTATTCCCTTCAATTCTTTGAATTTTCTTATTGTGGGAATTGCTATTCTTTCCATGATCTTCTGTTTTAGTTCTTCATCAAGCCAAGGGTGTGGTGAGTAGCCACCCATCCCCCCTGTTCTTGGATTCAAACCACCGAAATATTTTGTTCTAGCATCGTTATCATCATCAAAAGCTGCCTTGTAGTCCATAGCAGATTCCATCGGTAAAACGGTTTTGCCATCAGTGAGAACAAAAAACATAAGCTCTTGGCCATAAAGCCTTTTTTCTATAACAACCCTTTTTCCAGAATCTCCAAAAGCTTTTTGAATCATTATGTAGTCTATTGCATATTCTGCATTCTCAAGAGAATTGCAAACAAAAGAACCTTTACCTTCAGCAAGGCCATCTGCTTTAACCACAACATTCTCTCCTGGTCTATTTTTGTAAAAATCTCTCACGTAAGCTTTAGCTTCTTCTGGATCTTCGAAAACTTTGAACTCTGGGACCGGAACTCCTATCTGACTTAGAAAAATTTTCGTGTCGCATTTGCTTGATTCCAAAATTGTTGCTTCTTTTGTAGGCCCAACTATTTTTAAACCTCTTTCCAAGAACTTGTTGACTATCCCCTTTGATAAATAACCTTCTGGTCCAACAAAAGTCAAATCGATTTTATTTTTTTCTGCAAAATCTATCATCTCTTCTATTGATTCGATTGGAACTTGCTGACATTTTTCAAGCAAGTTGCTGCCGGCATTTCCAGGAGCCACGAAAACTTTCGAGACTTTCGGGCTTTTGGCAAAAGAGTAAGCAATTGCATTTCCCCTTCCACCTCTATCGACAACCAAGACAGTTGGCATAAAAAACATATAACCCTTTCAAAAGAAATTTTTATTGTTTTGTGTGGATAATTTGCTCAACAAGGAATACAAAAAATGAGAGTTGGTATTTTATATCTTTTCTCAAGAATTAATTTATTAGAGGCGAAATAGTGAAGTTTCAACCACCAAAAGGTATGAGAGATTTTGGAACAGAAGAAATGATTATTCGTGAATATGTGATCCAAACCATCAAGAAAATTTTTGAAGCCTATGGTTTCGAAACCATAGAAACCCCTGCCCTTGAAGAGTTGGAACTTTTGACGGCAAAAAGTGGGGAAGATGTTGCCAAACAAATTTTCAGAATTGAGAGTGAAAAAGAAAAAAAGCTAGGCTTAAGATTTGATTTAACTGTACCTTTGGCAAGATTTCTTGCAAACAACCCTCAACTTCCAAAACCTTTCAAGAGATATGCTATTGCACCGGTTTGGAGATATGAAGAGCCGCAAGCCGGAAGGTTAAGACAATTTTATCAAGCTGATGTTGATATCTGTGGATCAAGCAGCATGGAAGCCGATGTCGAATGTATAGCATGTGCGGTAGATTGTTTGAAAGCCTTAGGCTTCAAAGATTTGAAAGTTAGAGTAAACAACAGGAAACTTTTGGAAGCTTTTGTTGAAATCTTGAAAGAAAAAATCCCTGAAGAAGTTAAGATTGAGTTTGGAAGCTTAGAGATTTTCAGAGCTATAGACAAATTGGGGAAAATTGGAAAAGATGGAGTGAAAGAAGAATTGAAAAAAATTGGAATGCCAGAAAAACAAATTGAAGAACTTCTCAAGATCATATCAATTGAAGGAAAATATGAAGAAGTTTTGAAAGAAGGAGAAAAATTGTTAAAAAATAACTCAAAAGGAAAAGAAGGTATTGAGGAGCTGAAACAAATTTATGAATTTTCAAAAATCTATGGAATAGCTGAACTACTTGTTTTAGATTTCAGTTTGGCAAGAGGCTTAGACTATTACACAGGACCTATATTCGAAATTGAAGTTAAAAAAGAAAAGATTGGTTCTTTGGCCGGAGGCGGAAGATATGATAAGCTTATAGAGCTTTATGGTGGAAAACCGACACCAGCTACAGGAATTTCGCTTGGAATAGAAAGAATAATGGAAATATTAAAAAAAGAAAAAAAGATTAAACTTCAGAAAACAAGAGTTAAAGTGTTTGTTGCCAATGTTGAAGAAAGTGTGAAAAAAGAAGCCATTGAAATTGCAAATAAATTGAGAAAAGAAGGAATTCCAACTCAAGTAGATCTAATGAAAAGAAATTTGACCAAACAGCTTGAATATGCTGATGCTTTAGGAATACCTTTTGTTGTGATAGTAGGAAAAAAAGAAGTGGAGAAAAAGAAGTTCAAAGTTAAAGATATGGAGAAAAAAATTGAGAAAGAACTTGGAGTTGAAGAAATCATAGAATTGTTGAAAGAGGAAAAATAGTTGAAAGATTTTTAAATTATTCTTTTCCCCGAGATTATACTTTCTTCTATAACTATCCCGCATTTTTCACATACCAAGCCTTCAAAATCATGTTTCAGATTATCACTTCCACACTCTGGACATGCTTTCATATTTACCTTGATTAAAGAGAATCCCTTTACTTTTATATCATTTACTCTTCTGAAAACATTGTTTTGGAATGAATAAATTTGTTATGAGTTAAAAGTGAATAAAGATAAGGTTTAAAACAAAGGAAAAACAAGGTTAAAATATGACAAACAAAATTATTCCAGACACTTCAGTTATAATTCATGGAAATTTGTTCCAAATGCTGGAGAAAGGTGAGCTGAAAGACTGTGAAATAGTCATACCTCTAGCTGTTTTAGATGAACTACAAGCACAAGCATCAAAAGGTAGAGATGTGGGTTTCATTGGTCTTGATGAATTGAAAAAAATAAGGAAAATTTGCGAAGAGAAGGGAATAAAAATAAGGTTTACTGGAGAAAGACCAAGCCTGGAGGAAATAAAACTCGCTAAATCAGGGAGAATTGATGCTTTGATTAGAGATGTAGCAAAAGCTGAAAATGGAAAGCTAATTACCGCTGATTATGTTCAGGCTTTGGTTGCAGAAGCTGAAGGAATTCCTGTTGAATACATAGCACAAGAAATAAAAACAACTGGGTTAAAATTTGAAAAATATTTTACTCCTGACACTCTTAGTGTACACTTGAAAGAAGGTGTTCCACCTTTGGCTAAGAGAGGGAAGCCTGGAAAGTTTGAGCTTGTGAAAATTGGAGAAGAAAAGTTGGAAGCCAATGAAATTGAAGAAATGATAAAAGAGATTTTGGAAGCTGCTAGAGTGAGTGAAGAAGCAAATGTGGAAATAGCTAGAGCTGGAGCAATGGTTTTACAGCTCGGTGATTATAGAATAGCAATAGCAAGGCCTCCTTTTTCTGATGGTATTGAACTAACAATTGTTAGGCCTATTGTAAAGCTTAAGCTTGAAGATTATAAGCTTTCTGAAAAACTTATGAAAAGGTTGAAAGAAAAAGCAGAAGGAATTTTAATTGCTGGGCCTCCAGGAAGTGGAAAAACAACTTTTGCTTCTTCGATTGCAGAATTTTACAAAGAACAAGGCAAAATTGTTAAGACTTTAGAAAGTCCAAAAGACTTACAGGTTGGTCCTGAAATCACTCAATATGGACCCTTGGAAGGAGATTTTGAAAAGACTGCTGATATATTGCTTTTGGTTAGACCAGATTATTCAATTTATGATGAAGTTAGAAAGACAAAAGATTTTGAGATCTTTTCTGATATGCGTTTGGCTGGAGTTGGAATGATAGGTGTAGTTCATGCAAGTGATGCAATAGATGCAATTCAAAGATTTATAATGAGGACAGAACTTGGTATGATTCCTCACATCATCGATACTGTGATTTTCATAAAGGAAGGGGAAGTAAAAAAGGTTTACGAGTTAAATCTGACTGTAAGAGTACCTACGGGAATGACAGAAGCAGATTTAGCAAGACCTCTGGTCGAAGTAAGAGATTTTGAGACAGGAAAGCTTGAGTATGAAATTTATACTTTTGGTGAAGAAAATATTATTGTTCCTGTTACTGAACCTACAGTTTCACCAATTAAAAAATTGGCTGTTGAAAGAATAAAACAAGAAATAGAAAGATTTGATCCAAGAGCAGAGGTTGAGCTTGTTTCTGACAATAAAGCTGTAGTAAGAGTTGATAATAATGTGATTGCAAGGCTGATTGGAAAAGAGGGTAACACCATCTCAGCAATAGAGAAAAAACTTGGTTTACGAATAGAAGTTGAACCTAAAGTGCCTGCAATAGGAAAAGAAGTTGAATTCGAAATCACCGAAACTGGAAATAGTATAGAGTTTAAATTCAATAAAAAGTTTGTTGGAAAAGTCGCAAATTTCTATGTTGAGGATGAGTTTTTATTCTCTGCTACCATAGGCAAAAAAGCAAACATAAAACTCAATAAAGCATCAGAAATTGGAAAAGAAGTACTTAGAGCCCTAATAAGTAAGAAAAAAATTAAGGTTCTTATTTAAAATTCTGATGAATGTTTAAATGAGGAAGTAAAATTATTCAAGTTTAATTTATCTTTATTATTGTTTGGGATAAAATGAGGAAAAATTTAAAGGTTCTTGTTGCTGACATTTTTACTGAAGATTTTTAGAAAACTTGAAGAAATTACAAAAGTTATAAAAATGAAAAAGTGGAAAAACAAATGAAAGGATATAGGATGTTGATGTTGTTATAATCAGCAGCAATATAAATGTAAACAAAGAACTCATAAATAAAATGCCAAAATAGAAGCTTATGAGAATCACCACTCACGGTACTAATCATATAGATAAAGAATACTTGAAAGAAAAGGGTATAAAGCTCTACAATACACCATTACAATCTTATGATGTTGCTCAAGGTGTTATGACATATGTTCTTGTTTTTGCCACAAATTGGTTGAAGCTGATAGATTAATGAAAAAAGAGGGTGGAAAAAGAAAGATTTGGTTGGATACAGAATTTCTGATAAAATTTTGGAAGTGATAGGATACGGAAGAATAAGGAGTATGAAAGAAAATATAGAGGGGTTGAATTTGCTTCACTTAAAAAACTTTTAGAAAATTCGGATCTCATCACAATTCACGTGCCTTTAACAGAAGAGACAAAAGGCATGATAAGTTATGAAGAATTTGAAATAATGAAAAATGGTGTTTATATAATCAACACGTCTAGAGTGGAATTATTGATGAAGAAGCTTTTTCTAAAATCTCTTGAAGATGGAAAAGTAAAAAGTGCATACTTAGATGTTTACTTCCCAACCTCATTTTGGAAATGAAATTAGCAATAGTTTAGCAAAACATACAAGAGTTATAGCTACTCCACACAGCACTGCTCAAATAAGAGAAGCAAAAAAAGGAAAAGAGGTTTTAAAGATAATAGAGAATTACATGAAAAGTTCAAACCCTTATCAGCTTGGAGAGTGTTAAACTTATTGGTCCGTTTTTTGTTAAGAGAATTGTATTCTCAAATCTACAACCACCTAAACCTTTAACATACACTGCTGGCTCGATTGTGAAGACCATACCTTCTTGAAATCTTATTTTCTTCAATTTCTCCAATTTCTTTTTCTTCTTTTTATTCAGTTTTTCCAATTTTTCTTTCGGTATTCCAATGGTAGGCAATTCATGAATTTTTAAGCCAACACCGTGGCCAAGAGAATGTTGCATTCTAAAGCCCTGTTTTCTCAAAAAATTATCAACTTTTTGAAAAAGTTGAAAACAAGGAAGACCAACTTTCAAAGATTTAAAAGCTAAGCTATAAGCTTGAATAACTGCCTCGACTATTTTTTCTTCTTTCTTACTTATTTTTCCCTTTATGAATGGTACAGTGACATCTGTTTTGTAGCCCTTATAAGAAGTTCCAAAATCTACATATCCCAACCCAGAGATTATTTTGTTGGTTGCTCTTGGCTTTGCATGGATTCTTGCAGCTCTTTTTCCACAAGCAACAATTGTCCTAAAAGCAAGTTTTGCTCCTTCAGAATAAATTTTTCTTCTGATAGCTGAAGCTATTTCTTTCTCTGTAATTTTTTCTTTTTTTAACAAGCTTTCAATCAGTTGAATACAAGAATTTGTAATTTCAGCAGATTTTTTTAAAAGTTTGATTTCTTTTTTAGTTTTAATCATCCCCATGAGCTACACTATCTTTCCATTTTTCATCAAAAGCTCACCATCAACATAAATTTCTCCTTGCTTCATGTCTTTGAAGAAATCCCAATGGAGAGTTGAATTGTTTTTTCCACCGAAGTGTTTGTTGTGTCCCAAAGCAAAATGAATTGTTCCTCTAACTTTTTCATCTACAATTATCATTCCTCCTGTTGGTTTTGCTTTTGGATTTGTGCCAATAGCAAATTCCCCTATTCTATCTTTATCACCAGAAGCGTGCTTAAAAACATCTTCAAAATTCTCTCTTCCTTTTTCTATCTTGTAATCTACAAGCCTTCCTTTTTCAAACTTGAACCAAACTCCTTCAACTTGTTTTCCATAATGCCACATGCAAGGCAAATCAAAATAAATTTCTCCTTCAACCGAATCCTCAACCGGAGGACAGAAAACTTCGCCATCAGGCAAATTCAAATAGCCAATCTCACCTTTTTTTGTCACGAGGCCACAAGCATTGATGAACTTTCTTCCTTTAACTGAAAATTTCAAGTCAGTTCTCTCGCCTATTATTCTAACTTTATCTGAATTTTTCAACTTTTGAATGAGCTTTTGGTTGTATTGGTAAAGCTTCTCATAATCAACTTTCATAGCCTTCCAGAATATCTTGTCTAGTTTTTGAAAAGGTATACCTAAAGCTTTTGCTTCTTCTTCTGTTGGGAAGCCGATTAAAGCAGCTTTCATTTCTTTTTTTCTCTGTCTCTCTTCTTCTCTTTCCCTTATCGGCTTAACAGTTTTTCTCCTTATCTCAACTTTCCATTGAGGAAGTTCTCTTGCAACAAAAGGATTTGTATCGTCTATGACAATTTTAACATCAACAAGCTTGGAAAGAACATCAGCAAGCTTTGGCCATTGTTTTAAAAACTTTACTTTAATGGTTTTGTAAATTTTTAAGCTTAGCTCATCGCTTCCATAAGTTATTGTTGGTTGGGCTCCAACTTTTGCTGCCTCAAAAGCCAAAGCTTCAGCAAATTTCAAAGATTTGGGACCACATGAAATCAAAG
>Ga0105162_1000329_pt1 | contig 31577 bp, 27 predicted proteins | sample JNZ201metaG_FD_81532 | JGI IMG/M metagenome (GOLD analysis project Ga0105162, IMG submission 81532) | Hot spring microbial communities from Jinze hot spring, China to study Microbial Dark Matter (Phase II) - JNZ 20120812A | ecosystem: Environmental > Aquatic > Thermal springs > Hot (42-90C) >...
AACGCCATTTTCCCACAGAGCAAGTAGTGTTCTACCGCTATGATGACCATCAGGGTCTTTACCAACCAGAAGAAGAACGCGAATGGTAGGATTTGTTATAATATTCTTAATAACTTTATCAATGCCTATATTCTCCGTCTCCGTCTTACCAACAATGCAAAGTTCCTTCGGTCTTGAGATAGCAAGCTTTTCAGCAAGTTCTGGACTTGCGAGAGTTGAAACCGCAACAGGGCAGTTTGCTCCATCGCAGAAAGCAAAATATTCTCCTGGAACAGGAGGCCAACTCTGAGATCTGATTTCAAATGCGCAACTTAAGGATTGAGAAGCAATTTCAAGAAAAGATTGATTAAAGATATTCATCGCTACCGCTGGAAAACAGTAATTACACCCAAGGCAAGCATATTTTATTGGTTCCATCTCATTTATCCACTGTTCTATATTTTTAATCAAATCCGAAACCCCTTCAACCGAAAAAGATGAAAGAGAATCTTTCAGACTTTCCAAAGTTTCTTTCATACATCCACACTTTCTACACTTTGCTAATCTTATTCCCTCTTGCAGTTCGGACTTTATTCTATCTAGCGGAGTTCTATTTCTTCCACCTTCTTCCATAATTTTCTACAACTTATAAATTTAATTATTTCCCAAATTTATACCTAACTATAATGTTCTACTTTTGTAGAAGGAAAAAATCTCAGAAACCCTGAAATGTATTGAAAAATACATAATTTTATTACGAATTTTCTCTTTCTTTTCTTTGATTTGAATATGGTTAGCAAAGGCAATGTAAAGCGAGAAGACGAGTTGTTTGTAAGCGATATTTCAAGAATTTGTAAAATAAATAAACAGACCATTTATTACTATGAAAGATTAGGTTTGCTAAAACCGAAAAGAAGAACTCCGTCTGGTTATAGAGTTTTTTCAAAAGAAACATGCGATAGAATAGAATTTATTAAAAAAGCACAGAAACTTAAACTCAAATTAAGAGAAATAAAACAGGTCCTCAGAATAATAGATTCTGGTAAGAAACCTTGCAGGCATATTCTTGATTTGATAGATGTGAAACTTCGGAGGGCAAAGAAAATACTTAAAGATATCCAAGATTATATCAATGAACTTAAAAGAATAAGAAGAAAGTGGAGAAGAAAAGGGCTTTCCCGATGTGGTGGAAAATATTGCTCCATAATTGAAGATACAAAATATAATCTTTAATTTATCAGAAATCCCATATCATTTTATCTTCCCTTGCAGAATAGCGTAAAAATATATCGTTCCCTAATCTTTTCAACTCATACAAAGTCAGATTTAATTCTTCTCCGAACAAAAAAGAATCAAGAAAATCAAAACCTTTTCCCCCACCGAATATCTTAGGAGCTATGAAAACCCATAACTCATCAAATTTCCTTTCTTTTATAAACAACCAGAGTGTTTTAGGACCTCCCTCAACAAGAAGAGTTAGACCTCCATTTTCATACACAAAACTCAAAATCTCACTTGGATTTATCTCTTTGATTGAAAAAAATGAAATATTATTCGCCTTATCGTCAGAAATGAATCTTCTGATTTTCTCAAACTCTTCATCAATACCCTTGAAAATAAATACAACATTATTACCATTTTTTATTTTGAGCTCCTTAATAAAATTTGGTATTCCGAGAACAATTTTTACAGGATTTGGGAATTCACCTCCTATAAATTTTTTCATCTTTAAAATATCTCTATTTTTGAATTTTCTCGTATCAAGATGAGGATTATCTGCCTCTACCGTTTTTTTCCCAACAAGTATGAAATTCACCTTCGCTCTTAGCCTATGCGTAAGAAGAAGAGATTTTTCAGATGAAATATATTTTGATCTCCCCTCCCTATCTGCAAGCTTTCCATCAATTGATTGAGCATACTTCAAAATAACATAAGGTCTTCTTTCCTTCAAAAATGTTAGGAAAGGCAAAAGTATCTTTTTTCCTTCTTTCTCCAGAACTCCTCCTATAACCTCTGCTCCCTTGATTTCATATTTTCCTTCCACATTTAAATCATAGACAGAAAAGAAGACCCTTTTTATTCCATACTTTTGAATTATTTGAGTACATGGTGGAGTTCTCCCATAGAAATTGCAAGGTTGAAGAGAAACAAATATATCCGCTCCTTTCGGATCAAATCCATTTTTTATAGCAGATTCTATTGCCTCAACCTCCGCATGAGGAAATCCGGCTCCCTTATGAAATCCCTCTCCTATTACTTTATTTTCTTTCACCAAAACTGCTCCTACTGGTGGATTTGGAGCAGTTTTTGTTCCTATCTTCTTTGCGAGTTCAAATGCTTTCTTCATAAAAGACTCAATCCTTCTCCTTTCAAAATCCGCCATAACAGATATAAAAATGTATCTAATTTTTTGCTATCAAACGAATTTCAAAGAACACAACTTAAATTTTATTCTAATGGGAGAAAACGGAAAACCAAAAAAAGAAAAAGAAGAAGAGATTTTAAAACTCTATGAATTGGGAAAAGGAAAAATTCATCAAGCAGAATCAAAACAGGAAAAATTTCTCAAATTTATGAATGAAATAAATAAAGAAAGAGAAGTTCTAAAAGCAAAACAATCTACCGCTCAAAGAATTGTAAAAGTGTTTGCTCTTCTTTTTGTCATAGGAATAGGAATAGCTATAATGTATCTGCCCGAGAAAAATATATTAGGGAAAAATATTTTTGATTTCTCCCCTCCCCCCAATCTTTACATTGATATGGAAAAATTCACAGTCATCAATTTCTTTGCATCTTGGTGCGACCCATGTAGAGAAGAAGCCCCAGAACTGGTAAAATTTTACCAAAACTCTTCATCAGCAACAATCGTGGGAGTAGCAGTTGAAGATAAAAAAGATGATGTTGAAAAATTCATAAAAGAATATGGGATAAACTTCCCTGTCATCTTTGACAATGGAGTATTCTCAAAAAAGCTTGGAATTTCAGGTTTACCTACAACAATAATTGTTAGTCCAGATTATAAAATAAAAAAAGTTATTTTTGGACCAGTAACACGAGAAACACTTGAAAAATATATTTCACAATTAACAAAATGAAATTTATCTGCTTGATCTATTTTTTGCGTCAATTTACACTTCTCATTCTAAAAATTTATATTTTTTATATAAAGAATTAGCTGATAGAAGGGGGGATATAAGCCTTCTTTTGGGAAGAGAAACCAAAGAACGGAGAATTTCCTTCTTATGATTATATATCAGAAAACGGGGAAGATATACCCTATAAAAATCCAACAGGAACAAGAAAGAAAATAATAAAAAGAGCAGTACTTGTTCTGAATAGAAATTACATTCCTTGTTATATAACTAATCTCAGACATGCCTTCTCTCTCCTTTTCAGAGAGTCAGCTCTCGTACTTGATAACGAATTCAAAACATTTACAATATGGGAATGGATAAACATTGAGCCAATGGATGAAGATGATTATATATCAACAGTTAGCAGAAAAATCAAAATTCCAAAGATAGTTGTTGCAAAGACAGATGTTGAAACAAGAGTAAGCAGACCCAAGGTCTCACGAATAGGTGTTTTCATAAGAGATGGATTTACTTGTCAGTATTGCGGGAAAAGATTTTCATATAAGAACTTGACGATAGACCATATCATACCGCGCTCACGCGGTGGAAAAACCGAATGGTTAAATGTTGTAACAAGCTGTATTTCTTGCAACATAAAAAAAGGAGATAGGACACCAGAAGAAGCCAAAATAGAACTTATAAAAGAACCTCGTCTGCCTATGATAACAATTCTCAATATAAAAGAAATTGAACTGAAATTCTACCCAGAATGGGAACCATATATACTAAGATAAAATTAGCTATATGTAATTTAGCTTTTATCCGTATAATTCCATCAATCTTTTTATATTTTTCATAGCTTGCCTTATTCTCTGATCATTTTCAACGAGAGCTAACCTAACATAACCTTCTCCCGATTGACCAAAAGCAATACCCGGCGCAACTGCAACCTCAGCCTTCTCAAGAAGAAACTCAGAAAACTTCATTGACCCCATACCAGAGAATTTTTCTGGTATTTTAGCCCAAATGAACATACTCCCGCGCGGGAATTCAAAATCCCAACCTAATTTTTTAAGATATGAAGAAACAACATCTCTTCTTTTTTGATATATTTCTGCTACTTTTTTAGGGTAATCTCCTGCCTCCCGAAGAGCAATTATTGCCGATATTTGAACTGGCTGAAAAACTCCATACTCCATCCAACTCTTTATCTTGTATAGAGCTGAAATCAAAACAGGATTACCAACAGCAAATCCGACTCTGAAACCCGCCATAGAAAAACCCTTTGACATTGAATAGAATTCAACAGCTATCTTCTTTGCGTCCTTGACCTCAAAAATAGAATGTGCTCTATATCCATCAAAAACTATATCTGCGTATGCAAAATCATGAATCAACCATATACCTTCGGCCAAACAAAAATCTACTATTTTCTTAAAAAAATCCAAATCAACACATCTTGAAGTCGGATTATTTGGGAAAGATAAAATTATCGCTTTTGGTTTAGGATATGTTGTTCTTACAACTTTTTGCAAACCTTCAAAAAAAGGTCCATTTAACATTGAAAATGTTCTGACATCTGCACCAGCAATTATTGGTGCATAAAGATGAAGTGGATAAGCAGGTTCAGGAACAATAACCGTATCTCCATTAGATAAAATTGCAAGCATAAGCTGAAAAAAACCCATCTTGGTACCATTCACAACAAGAACTTCATCGTCTGGATCAAATTCAACTCCCCACACGAGTTTATACCTTTTAGCTATTTCTTCCCTGAGCTTTTTCAATCCCTGAACCACAGAATACCTGTGATTTTTCGGGTCATCAACAGCTTCTTTTACCTTCCTTACAACCTCATCGGGAGCAGGAACATTTGGATTCCCCATCCCAAGGTCTATAACATCAAATCCTTTCTTACGCATCTCTTGCTTTTTCTGATTTATAACCGCAAGAACATACGGTGGGAGCCTTTTCAATCTCGGGAAACTATCAAAAACGAAAAATTCGTTTTCAAACATTTCAGCAGTATCTGATTTTAATAATTTTGCTTTTAGGTGTTGCATTTTTTGATTTTCTGTTGAAGTTTCAATATTTCGCAATAAAGTTGTATAATTTGATATTATGGAGCAGGTCATCTTCAAAACAAAGACGAGAATTTTAGACCTCTTCGCGCTATTTTTCTCTATAACTCTTTTCAACTGCCATACAATATCGCGCCTCAGCTCAAAAGTAGATACAATTGAAGCACGCCAGATAAAAAACGAAGAGTACATTGAAAACATGAAAAAAGATTTGGAGTATATAAAGAAAAATCTTGCCAATTTGGATTCAAGAATATCATCTATTGAAGAGAAATTAGCACGCCAGCAAGGAACATCAAAAGATATTGAAAAGATAACAGCAGACATACAAAAACTTGAAAAGAGAATAAGCTTCCTTGAATCAAAAATAGAAATTATTGAAGCGCGAAACAACAGCGGAAAAACTCCCTCTCCCATCAGGAAAGAAACAATTTCAGTCAAAGACGCACAAGAGAAAATATCAAACGCAAAAGAGATGATAATCAACGGAAAAACAGATGAAGCGATAAAAATTCTGACAGAACTCATATCAGCAGGTTATGATTCCGAAGAGTTAAGATTCACTCTTGGAGAAGCTTTCTTCAGAAATGGAGATTATAAATCTGCAATAAGAGAATGGCTCTCTGTAATAGATAAAGAAGGTAAAGTAAAAGATGGAACTGAAATTTTCCCGCGAACATACCTCCGCCTTGCACAAGTATTTCTCAGAATAGGAGATAATAAAAACGCAGAAGTTATGCTCAAAGCCATACTCGTCAAATATCCAAACAGCCCAGAATCAAAAACAGCAAAAGGACTTTTAGATAATATGCAACAGCAGAAAAGATAAAAATTAAAAGCTCAGCCGTACTTTCTTATGAGTTCATCTACTTCTTTTTGAAGCTTCTGAACAATTTCAGCAGACCTTCTCAACGCTTTCATCTCTTCATCTTTAAGATCGAACTCTAAAATCTTTTCTACCCCATCTTTACCAAGAACAACTGGAACACCAACAAAAACACCATTTATACCATATTCCCCCTCGCACAGAACACAGCAGGGAAGAATTCTTTTTCTATCAAAAACAATTGATTCTATCATTTCAAGAACAGCAGCAGAAGGAGCATAGTAAGCAGAACCTGTTTTGAGAAGAGAAACTATTTCAGCCCCTGCATTTCTTGTCCTTTCTATTATCTCGTGAAGCTTTTCTTTCGGGAGAAGATTCTCAACAGGAACACCACCAATATGAGTATAGCTCAAAACAGGCACCATAGTGTCTCCGTGACTTCCAAGAACAAAAGCAGTTATATCTTTGGGAGAAACTTTGAGCTCCATAGAGAGAAAAGCTCTGAACCTTGCAGTATCAAGAACTCCCGCCATTCCCATAATTTTATTCTTTGGAAAACCAGTGATTTTATAAGCCGTGTATGTCATCGCATCAAGAGGATTTGAAACAACTATGACTATTGAATCGGGACAGAACTTTTTTATTTTTTCGGAAACATCTTTGACTATCTTGAAATTCACTTCAAGTAGTTCTTCTCTTGACATACCCGGCTTTCTCGGAACACCCGATGTTATGACAACTATTTGAGAACCTTCCGCGATCTCCCATAAATCGCCTCCTTGTATGTTTATATCATAGTCCATTATCGGAGCACTCTGAGTTATATCAAGAGCTTTACCTTTCGCAAGGTCTCCAATTATATCTATCAGTGCGATATCTGCAAAGTTTTTTTCTGCGAGACGCTGAGCGAGTGTTCCGCCAACCATTCCGGCACCAACCACAGTTATCTTCATCTTCGGCATAACTTTTTCCTCCTTCTTCGAGCTTATTTCACAACTTTTATTTTTTCAGTTAGCTATACTTTTAGTGAAACTTCAAGAAGATTACAAAAATAAATGAGGAGGAAAAATTTTTGTTTTTTTGTATTTTATGACGGAGAATTATTATTTTGTTTTATGCTTCTTTTAGCAGAAGCTCTCCTAGAAATAGGAGAGCGGAAGCGAGAAGAAACTTTCTTCTGAAGTGAGGAAAAATTTTTCAAAAAAATTGTCTTTCTAAAAAGTTGTGATTAAAATATAAAACGCTCTCTTTCAGAGAACCGGAAGAGCTCCCGAGAGGGAGCTTGGAAGGTTGTGGCAAGAAGCGGTCAGAAAAGAGGTTTTGAAAAGATGTACTGAGGGTGAAGGTCTTGCGGCAAAATTAGCTCTGAGAAATTTCTCCTCTTTGGCAGATTTGATTTATGCCAAGGAGGGTTTGATCGTGGCTCAGGGCGAACCCTGGCAGCGCGCCTCACCCATGCAAGCCGAGCGACACAGGTCGGGCAACCGGTCTGTGGAGCGGCGGACGGCCGAGTAATACACAGGTAACCTACCCCCAGGAAGGGGATAACCCGGGGAAACCCGGGCTAATACCCTATAAGCCCACACCTCGGATGAGGCGTGGGAAAAAGGTTACAGGGGGGTAACTCCCTGTTTCCGCCTGGGGATGGGCCTGTGGCCCATCAGCTAGTTGGTGGGGTAATGGCCCACCAAGGCTATGACGGGTAGCCGACCTGAGAGGGTGGTCGGCCGGACCGGCACTGAGACACGGGCCGGACTCCTACGGGAGGCAGCAGGGGGGAATCTTGGGCAATGGGTGAAAGCCTGACCCAGCGACGCTGCGTGCGGGAAGAAGCCCTTCGGGGTGTAAACCGCTGTCAGGAGGGACAAAGGTCCCGGGTTAATAGCCCGAGGACTGATTGTACCTCCAGAGGAAGGGACGGCTAACTCCGTGCCAGCAGCCGCGGTAATACGGAGGTCCCAAGGGTTGCCCGGATTTACTGGGCGTAAAGGGTCCGTAGGCGGCTTGGTAAGTCTCCCGTGAAATCTGCCCGCTCAACGGGCAGAGGTCGGGAGATACTGCTGAGCTCGAGACCGGGAGGGGGGACCGGAATTCCCGGTGTAGCGGTGAAATGCGTAGATATCGGGAGGAACGCCGATGCCGAAGGGGGGTCCCTAGCCCGGTTCTGACGCTGAGGGACGAAAGCCGGGGGAGCGAACCGGATTAGAGACCCGGGTAGTCCCGGCTGTCAACGATGGGGGCTAGGTTTCGGGGTAAAGCCTCGGAGCCGAAGCTAACGCGTTAAGCCCCCCGCCTGGGGAGTACGGCCGCAAGGCCGAAACTCAAACGAATTGACGGGGACCCGAACAAGCCGCGGTGCATTTGGTTTAATTCGATGCAGCGCGAAGAACCTTACCTGGGCTTGACATGCCAGCTCAAGCCTGCCCGAAAGGGTGGGGTGGGTCAGGTGATGAGCCTGACCAGCTGGCACAGGTGCTGCATGGCTGTCGTCAGCTCGTGCCGTGAGGCGTCGGGTTAAGTCCCAGAACGAGCGCAACCCCTGCCCGCTGTTGCCATCTCCCGAAAGGGAGGGCACTCTGCGGGGACTGCCGGCGAAGAGTCGGAGGAAGGAGGGGACGACGTCAAGCCCGCATGGCCCTTATGCCCAGGGCTACACAAGTGCAACAATGGCCGGGATAAAGGGATGCGAACCCGCAAGGGGGAGCAAATCCCAAAAACCCGGCCCCAGTTCGGATCGGAGTCTGCAACCCGACTCCGTGAAGCCGGAGTGGCTAGTAATCGCGGATCAGCTACGCCGCGGTGAATACGTTCCCGGGTCCTGTACACACCGCCCGTCACGCCATGGAAGTTGCCTGCACAGGAAGTCCCCAAAAGGGCCGAATGTGCGGGCAGCGACTGGGGCGAAGTCGTAACAAGGTACCCCTACCGGAAGGTGGGGGTGGATCACCTCCTTTCTTTCTCTCTTTCAAAAACCTTCACCCTCAGGTATAAAAGGGCCCATAGCTCAGTCGGCAAGAGCGTACCCCTGATAAGGGTAAGGTCTCCGGTTCGAGTCCGGATGGGCCCACCAAGATTTTCGGGGACGTAGCTCAGCGGGAGAGCGCCCGGTTTGCACCCGGGAGGGCACGGGTTCAAATCCCGTCGTCTCCACAACCTCTTTTCTGACCGGGAGAAATTTTGAAATTTGGGAGATAGAGGTTTTCATGTTAGATAAGGGCTCGGGGTGGATGCCTCGGCGGCCGAAGGCGATGAAGGGCGTGGCAAGCTGCGATAAGCCCGGGGGAGGCGCAAGCAGCCTGTGATCCCGGGATGCCCGAATGGGGAAACCTACTCGGGGGAAACCCCGAGTATCCTCCGAGGAAACTCGGAGGAGGCGATACCCCCCGAAGTGAAACATCTCAGTAGGGGGAGGAAAAGAAATCAACCGAGATTCCCCGAGTAGCGGCGAGCGAAAGGGGAAGAGCCTAAACCTCACGGGTGCAAAAGCCTGCCGGCGTTGCCCGTGAGGGGTCGTGGGATGCATCCGGAGGAGGCGGCAGACTCCTCAGGGAGTTACAAAACCTTGGCATAGCCGAAGTGGTCTGGAAAGGCCCACCATAGAGGGTGATAGTCCCGTAGGCGAAATGCCAAGGTCTCCCGGGGATGCAGTCCCGAGTACCACGGCCCACGTGAAAGGTCGTGGGAATCAGGGGGGACCACCCTCCAAGGCTAAATACTCTCGGCCGACCGATAGCGCACAAGTACCGTGAGGGAAAGGTGAAAAGAACCCCGAAGAGGGGAGTGAAATAGAACCTGAAACCCCGAGTCTACGGACTGCGGAAGGGCTATTCTCCCTTTTGGGAGAAAACGCGCCCGACCGCGTGCCTTTTGCGTAATGAGCCAGCGAGTTGCCGTCAGTGGCGAGGCTAAGTCCCTCTGGGACGAAGCCGTAGGGAAACCGAGTCCGAACAGGGCGCCCAAAGTCGCTGGCGGCAGACCCGAAGCGCCACGATCTACCCATGCCCAGGGTGAAGGATGGGTAAAACCATCCGGAGGCCCGAACGGGTCCGGGTTGAAAACCGGTCCGATGAGGTGTGGGTAGGAGTGAAAAGCTAATCGAGTGGCGGTATAGCTGGTTCCCCCCGAAATGCATCTAAGTGCAGCCTCACGAAATGCGCCGTGGGGGTAGAGCCACTGCTTGGGCTACCGGGAGGGAAACCTTCCGGAACCCAGGCAAACTCCGAATACCACGGCGCAGTAGTGGGAGTGAGTGGCCCGGGGATAAGCTCGGGTCACGAGAGGGGAACAACCCAGACCCACGGCTAAGGCCCCTAAATCCGGGCTAAGTGAGAAAGGATGTCTATCCGCTAAGACAGCTGGGATGTTGGCTTAGAAGCAGCCATCATTTAAAGAGTGCGTAACAGCTCACCAGCCGAGCGGATAGGCGCCGAAAATGTAACGGGACTCAAGCCCGGTGCCGAAGCCTGGGGTCTTCTCCTCCTGCGGGAGGAGAAGGCGGTAGGGGGGCGTTCCCGGTGCGTTGAAGCTCGACCGAAAGGACGGGTGGAGCGCCGGGAAGTGAGAATGCTGGCACTAGTAACGAGAGGGAGGTGAGAATCCTCCCGCCCGTAAGCCCAAGGTTTCCTGCTCAACGCTCGTCGGAGCAGGGTTAGTCGGGACCCTAAGGTGAGGCCGAAAGGCGTAGCCGATGGGGAAGTTGGGTCAACATTCCCACACCACCTTAGGGCGCTAAACAGGTGCGGTGACGGCGTGGTAGGATGCAGAGGGTTGACGGATCGCTCTCTGCTACCCGAAACACGTCCAAGAAAGAACCGACCTGTTTGCCCTAAGGTGCCCGTACCGCAAACCGACACAGGTGGGCTCCGGGCCAAGCCCGGAAGGGTAGCGGGTGAAACCCCCCTAAGGAACTCGGCAAATTAGCCCCGTAACTTCGGGAGAAGGGGTGCCCAATCCCGTGATAAGCGGGAATTGGGTCGCAGGAAATTGGCGGTGGGGACTGTTTACTAAAAACACAGGTCTCCGCCAACCCGAAAGGGGACGTATGGGGACTGAGGCCTGCCCGGTGCCCGAAGGTCAAAGCGAGGGGTTAGCCCGAAAGGGCGAAGCTCCGAGCTTAAGCCCGGGTAAACGGAGGCCGTAACTCTGACGGTCCTAAGGTAGCGTAATCCCTTGCCGGGTAAGTTCCGGCCTGCATGAATGGCTTAACCACTGCCGCACTGTCTCAGGGGGGTGCCCGGTGAAAATGTAGTGGGGGTGAAGATGCCCCCGACCCGCGGCAGGACGGAAAGACCCCGTGCAGCTTTACTGCAGTCTAACGCTGAACTCTGGGAGATCCTGCGCAGAATAGGTGGGAGCCTGAGAAGTCCCCGCTCCGGCGGGGATGGAGGCGCCAGTGAGATACCACCCTGGGTCTCTCGGGGTTCTAACCACATACGTCAACCCGTATGTGGGACACCGTTAGGCGGGCAGTTTTCCTGGGGCGGGATCTCCCGAAAAAGTATCGGGAGAGCGCAAAGGTGCCCTCAGCCGGGATGGAAATCCGGCCCCGAGTGCAAGGGCATAAGGGCGCCTGACTGCGAGCCCGACAGGGCGAGCAGACGCGAAAGCGGGCCCTAGTGACCCGACGGTCCCATGTGGGAGGGCCGTCGATCAGCGGATAAAAGCTACGCCGGGGATAACAGACTAATTTCCCCCGAGAGTTCACATCGACGGGGGAGTTTGGTACCTCGATGTCGGCTCACCCCATCCTGGGGCTGAAGAAGGTCCCAAGGGTCGGGCTGTTCGCCCGTTAAAGGGGTACGCGAGCTGGGTTTAAACCGTCGTGAGACAGGTTGGTCCTTATCCGCCGCGGGCGCAGGAGGACTGAGGGGAGCTTGCCCTAGTACGAGAGGACCGGGCGGGGGCAGCCTCTGGTGTACCGGTTGTCCCTCCAGGGGCATTACGCCGGGTAGCCATGCTGCCACGGGATAACCGCTGAAGGCATCTAAGCGGGAAGCCCACCCCAAGATAAGTCCTCCCTGAAGGGCCCTCGGAGACTACGAGGTCGATAGGCCCAAGGTGTAAGCGGAGCAATCCGCTGAGCCGATGGGTACTAATCGCCCGTCCGACATGAAAACCTCTATCTCCCATTTATCTTAACTCCCAAATCAAATCTCTTATCCTCTTCACCTCAGGCTGATCAAACGGATTTATACCCATTACCTTCCCAACAACAGCTATCGCTATCTGAAAATGAAATATAAGAGAAAAAACCTCTCCCCTGTTTTTTATCTCAAGCTCAAGAACAGGAATTTTTTCAGAAAACGCCTTCAAAGTTGCTTCCTTCTCCTTCATTAAGTCCTTCTCAGCACCAGAGTAAGAAATAAAAACTGCACATTTGCCTTTGGGATTTGCAAGAATAAGCTGAGCTACTGAATGCTGAAAATGCGGCCCCAAAAGAGCAACGGGAGTCATACCTTTACCATCCTTACCCAAACTCTCTGCTATCAGCTGACAAAAATTCTCAGAAAGCTTCGCCAAATCCTTTGAATAAAAACACAAAAATATGTCTTGCTTATCTTGATTTTCAAGAATAAATCTCGCAAGCTTAAAATGTAAACTATCTTCATCAAAAATCCTCCTTCTCACATTATCTAAATTTATCTTCATAACTTTCAAAATGTTCCTGTACCTCATCAGAACAGGATAAAGTATGAAAAATGTTGAAAACCTTCCTGAAAGATTTGGAGGAAAATCTATCACTTTCCCTTGGTTCCTTATAACTAAATTTGAAATCGGCGAATATTTATTTGAGGTAATCCCTAAAAATCTCACCTCTTTTTTTCTTTTTACGACCCTCTCCGCAGTTTTTGATAAAATCAGCGTCTCAAATGTTTCACCAGATTTCGAAACTATATATAAAATTGGCTTCTTGCTCTCTTTTATCAGCTCGCTAAGCTCTTTCTTTTCCTCGGGCGACTCAAAAAACTTTATTCCAAGACCGAAAATTTCAGATATAGCTTTCGGTCCAGATGAAGACCCACCAATCCCTATCCAGAAAATCTCATCACCAAAAGCCAAGTCCTTCAACAAATCTCTTTTAACCTTCAAATAAGAATCTATAACTTTATCCTGTATAAGAAATATCCACTCGGAGTTTTCCCTTACTCTATCTGCCTCCTCAAGAACTTTCACTATCTCATAACTTATTCCTGATAAGCTCATTTTTTTGCTCCTTTGTTTTTGCTTAAATTTTATCAAACCAAAATCGCTTTTATATCTATCAAAAATTTGGAATATTTATAACCTTTGGTTCCGAGTAAAAAGAAGACCTTCCATCTTCAAGCTCATACCAAACCCTCCAAAAATAAGACCTTGAAAATCTCGGAAGAGTGAGAGATTGCGGGAAAAATTTGTTATCTTCAATCTCGTAGAAAAATACAGGTTTCAAAAAATTCTCATCAATCGCTATCTCCAAAAAGTATCTTCTGGATTTATCTATTTTTTCCCAAAGAAACAGGGGAATAAAGACCTCTGCACCATCTCGCGGGAAAATTATTTTGACTTCCCTTGGCAAAACATAAATATCTTTTGTCTCCACAGAGTATCCTTGACCTTTTTTTATTTTGAACCCAAGAAATTTCGCTTCACCATCAATAACCTCAAAAAAAAGTTTATCACTTGCCTTTATTCTCATCTCGCCGTCTGAAAAAATCAAGTCCCTGAAAAAGAAATTACATTCATGTGCTATCAACACAACTATTCCTGAAACAGATTCAAGAAAAATTCTTATCTCTTTACCACGCCTGAACGCCTCGCCAATTTTGACATAACTTTTCGGATAAAGTTTTATCAAGCAAACTCTCTTATAAAATGGGAAATTAATCAAAATGATTTTTGAACCTGAAAAAATTTCTCTTCTCTCAACATCTGAAAGATCATAACTGAAATCAGATGAAAAAAATAGATTAGGTCTAACCTCCTTTCTACATTGAAATGATAAAAAAGAAAGTATAGCTATAAACCATAAAACCAAATTTGCTCTCATAAAATTCAAAGTTATCTTGTACATCACTCCATTATAATTTTTATTTCAACTCTTCTGTTTCTCGGACTTCCCCCGCGAGATACATCAACAGGGAAGTTCATTCCAAAGCCGATTACTTTTACAGGGAAAACAAGTCCTTTGCTGAAAAGAAATTTTCTCACCTCATCTGCACGTCTATAAGAAAGCTCCATATTCCATTCATAACTGCCTGTGTCATCTGTGTGCCCCTCTATTCTTATATCCTTTATCTTACCGATATTTGATTTTACAAAAGATAGAACTTTTTCAATTTTCAGATAGGCATCTTTTGGCAAGGTATATGAATTGAGCTGAAAATTATCTATCACCTGCTTGAAAATCACTCCTTCTCGGTCAATATAAACATCAAGAGCGCGAACTCTTGCAATCTCCTCAAGATTTATATTTTCTTCATATTTTTCACTCGGGCCAAAATTTTTCCCCCGGAATTTCTCCTCTTTAAATTTCATTGCTTTTTTGCCTTCTGTGGGTTTCCCTCCTTCAAATTTTTCCTGTTGAGATTGCACATCTTGTTCATTCTGAATATTCTCCTCACTTCCTTCCGCTAATTCTTTTTCCTTCACTATCGCTCCATACCAAAGGACTTTTCCATAAGAAACATTAACAGAATAAAAAGTATCTCCGACCTCTAATTCGTATTTTTCATATCCCTTTGCGGTAAGGTAATGAGTATCAAATGAAAAGGATTTTTCTCCAAATTTTAATTTAATTTCTCTCTCTGCTGGGATACCGTTTTCATCTGTTGAAAATACCACAATTTGTGGGAGTGATTTTTGCAAAATAATTTTAACATCTTTCGTATCTTCGGTTATCCATACTCTACCCATAGCGAAACCTTCACATAGCGCTACCGCTTGCCAAGTTCCATAAGGTAGCTCTAAAACACTCTGCCCATATTTTACCCTGTATGTTTTAAAAAGCTTATCAACCTGAACAATACAGTTAGATACTCGATTCCCAAATTCATCTTCCAAAATCAAGTTCACCTTAAAATATCTTATGTTTTCTATTTGGTATGATGGGAAAATATTGAACCTCGCAGAAAAAGAAAATCTGAAATCAGGAACTCCTAAGCTTTCACCAAATCCTTTTCCCGCTCCAAACAAAATCGAAAAATCTTCAAAGTCCAAAAATATTCCTCCTATAAGTTCGCTTCCTAAACGAAGATAAGAAAAATCAAAAGGAAAAAAAGAAGTTAGCTCAAAGACCGGAAAAACGGTCTTGGTTAATCCATATCTTAATCCAAAAGAAAGTAAAGATGTAAATGGTATATTTTTTCCTGCGTAAATAAGCCCAAAGTTTGCGTGAAAGTTCTTCAAAGATAGAATAAAGATTCCAGAAGTTGAAAAAGGTCGGCTTCCAAAAAATCTCCTATCATCTCCTGTCGGCAAAGATAAAAACGAATCAAAAGAGAAAGAAAGGTTTTCTCTCTCAAATATATTTGCCCTCCCTCCAAAGTATATATCTCCTATGGAAAAATTCCCAGAATTTTCTGAACTCAAAAAAGAAAAAGGGAAAGATAAGTAGAGATTGATTTTAGGAGAAATTGAATATACAGCTCCGAAAAATAAAGGGAAAGCATAATTTATAATTTTTTGACTTGAAACCTCTTCATCTCCCTTCAAAACCGCTCTGTATAACGGAGAAGATACATAAAAAGAAGAAAAATATATACGATATGAATTTTGTGGGAGAAAAGATGATGTCCTCACAAAATTGAACTCATCATACGAAGGAGTAAAAAAATGAAAGTTCAATGCCAAAGAATAAGAAAACGAAAATGTCAAAAATAAAAAAGAAAAGAATAACAAAGGGAAAAATTTTCTCAAAAATCTGATAAAAAGAAATATTGCAAAGAAAATAAAATAAGCGAGCAAGAATTGAGTTATATCTGTTAAATAGCATCCTCCCCCCTTCCAAATTTCCTTTGGTTTCTTCACATAAAATCTTACCGGAACAGAAAGCTCTGGCTTTAAAGGATCATCAGATATTAAAACTATCTCATCTCTTATCTCTCCTTCAAGAGAATTTACAGAAGATATAATTATCTCAAGAGGAATAGATTGCCCCGGTTGAATATCAACAGATGAAAAAGATAACTTTATAATATCACTTTTACTTCTCACGAAAATTGAATATATCTGTAATGGAACAAAACCAGTGTTTTCCAAAGGAAAAACCAATTTTTTACTTTCATCACTCCAAATTTCCCCTGCGGAAATTTCATATCTTGTCAAACGGAGATAAGGATATCCACCCTTACCCGAAACAGAAACAAAAAACCTTCTCAGTTCAAATTGAGATAAGTCAGACATACTATATGAACTTCTCGGAAAAAGGAAATCAAACTCAAAATTTGAAACAAAATCTGTTGATGAATCTGGTGAAAAAATTATGGGTATGCTGATACTATCGCTATAGTTCAAGGTCAAAGGCAACGAGAAAGTTAATGAAAAACTGAAATATCTCTGCTTTTCAAGAGTTCTTACATCACTCAAAATAAATGGGAAATAACCAGAATTAGCAACAAATATATACGACTTTTTCTCCCTGCCAACCCTTGCATATCCTAAATCTAAATTTCTCGGAAGAACAAGTTTAGGAAAATATGCTTTACCTAAAAGTTCAAGTTCATACCTTGGTTGATCAGGATCAGAAGAAACAATAACAAGCTTATCTTCAAAATCACCCTCTTTATCGGGGCGAAAGTATAGATTCAACGAAAAACTTTCATCAGGTTCAAGAAATATAGGAAACAGAATATTATCTGTAAAAAAATATGGAGAACTTGTATTTATACTCTTTATGATCAGATTTTCACCTCCTAAGTTCTTTATTTTCACTTCAACAGAAGACGATTCTGATGGGAATATATATCCGAAATCAACGAATCTGGGTTGAACAGAAATCGTGGGAAAAGGATTTGCTATCCCTCTTCCCTTCAACCTCACAGTGAAAGTTCCTGCATTTGAATAAAAAACAGAAAAAGAATCAAAGTAATCAGCAGAAACAGGATAAAAATAAACTGGTATAAAGATTTTTTTTGATGGGAAAACCGAGACAGGAGTAGAAATCTGAACAAGAAAGCTTTCACTATAAACCGCAACAGATGTTATAACAAGTTCATAATTCCCATCGTTCCATATCTCAATCAGAGAATTTTTTAATCCACCAACTCTCACAACTCCAAAATCTATCTCTTCAATGTATTTCGGTATAGGGAAAGCACTCTCTCCTGAAAAGTAGAAAGTAGCGGAGACCGGAAAAGAAAAGATTTCAAAATTAGCTTTTAACATTCCTGAAAAAACTTTACCTTTTCTTGAAAGATCATATGGAACACGGAATTTAAGAACGCATCTTGTACTATCGCGTGGGATGATATAAGTTAATTCACATGAAAAAGATATAAATTCAAAGTCGCCTTCAAAATTGGAGTTTTTGAAAAAAGCGGGTGAGAAAAATGAGCGGTTGTAAAAACTTAAATTTACATCAAGATTTTCTCCTGGAAGAACTTTGCCCAAATATGAAGAAGATGGTTCAGAAAAAACAGCACTTTGAGGGTCTATTCCTTCACCTTGAACAAAAAATTTATCTCCAGAAGCAGAAGTAATAGACGCAAAATAAAATGTTTGTTCAGATGGGAAGAAAAAGATAGAGATAGAATGAGAGGATACAAATGTGGTTTCAAGAAAATATGTAGATGAAAAAGAAAATGTTCTTTCAGGTTGAGAATCAGGTTGAGAAAGAAAGATCTGAAAGCCCGTATTAGAAAAATTAATTTTGCATTCGTATTGAGTATTTAAAGGTACAGAACCGCAGAGAAAATTTGTGGAAGAAAAAGCTAAGTGGAATTGTGCAAAGCTTACAAAAATCGCAAAACTTATTTTAGCAAAAAAGCGGAATATTTTAAACATAGTAGAAACCAATATTAAATTTAGTCATTGACCTATGAAAACTTTTCGCCCGCTTATATTTTTTTTCTTATTTCTCACCGCAGTTGGAAGTTATCTTGCAATATTTATAGCTCCCCCTGATAAACTTCAAAGTGATGCTCAAAGAATAATGTATATTCATGTTCCGAGTGCCTGGATTGGACTATCATTTATGATAATATCTGCTATCGCATCAATAATATATATAACCAAAAAGAGAAACTGGGCTGACTATTTCGCATGGTCATTCGCAAAAGTAGGAGCAGTATTTACATTTATCGCACTAGCTACTGGCTCAATTTGGGGAAGACCTATCTGGGGTGTGTGGTGGGTATGGGAAGCAAGATTGACAACAACTTTAATCCTCTTTCTCATATACATAGCATATATACTGAGCGGAATAGAAAAAAGAACAAGGGAGAAGACAAAAAGATTGAGAGCAACTATATCTATAATAGGAGCTGCAAACGTTCCATTAATATGGTTTTCAGTAAAAATATGGAGAACATTACATCAGGAATTTTCTATAATAAGGGAAGGAGGTCCTTCAATCTCTCCCGAAATGCTAAAAGTTCTACTCTTCAACATATCTGTAATATTTGTATTTGCTGTACTCCTTGCAGTATATGATGCTGTAAAGAATTACTCTAAAGACCTTTCGCAAGATCATCAACAAATGAAACAACTTTAGAAAATGTCAAAATAAAATCAAAACTCTCGTTTGAGGTTGATATATAATCTCTCAAAGATTGGAGTGACTCTCTGAAATTTCCCCTTGCGAAGTTTATCTCCCCTATTCTTCTCATAGCTGGCCACATGAAAGGGTCGGTTTCAAGAGACATAGAAAGACGGCTCAATTCATTATCTGAAAAATCTCTGTAAAACTGCGAGGCAATAAAAATCTTTACCGCATCTGCTCTCTTTGCGGACTTGCCCGGCAGAAGAATAGTCAATATTTCTCCTGAAACTTTAACTCTCTCATCTTCAACAAACTCATTCTCTGTAATAAAATCTGGACCCTTTTTCATCAAGAACCGCAAAATGCAAGACAAACCATCGTGTATCTTCCCCTTTTCAAGAAAATCAACCCCGATGTAAAACCACAAATCAACCTCAGATGGATCCCTTACTATGTTCTCTATGGCAAGGTTAGAATCAATTTTTTCTCTGCTCTTTAGCTTTGCAAGAGCAGAAGAGATTTTGTTTATGCTATCTTGCGGGAAGTCATATTTTATCGGATTGAATTTAGATTTAGCTTTTGCAACCGAAGAAATGTAAAGTCGTGCCATTCTTGAAACATAAGTTTTCGCTTCATAGATAACCTCAGGTAAAAAAGAAAAAGTGAAACTATCTACAATATAGTAATCTTTTCCTTTGATAAAACCTCCTCTCTTTGAAAGTATATTGATATAAAAAACTATCCTCCTTCCATCTTTTCCTCTCTTGAATTTTGAAAGAACAATAAAATCAGAAGAAGGGAACTGCTCCTCTTCAATAAACTGAGCTGGCAGAGAATCTTTTTTTAGTTCAAGATGAATTGCTCTGCCAAAAGTTCGCGAAATCCAATCAATATCTTTATCTTGTGATATATTTTTCGGCAGAGCAACTACAACATCTCCGTTCTGAGCAAAAACTTCGTTTATCCAAAACAGAAAAAAACAAAAGAAGATAAAAAAATAGCAAGTTCTCTTTTTTTCATCAAGCATATCAAAAAATCAAAAATCAATCTTATAATTCACCTTTAATTACTTTTGAGTAATAAAAAATTATGAATTACGAAGAAATTTTTGTTTTTTTAGGAGCTTTGACATTTGATATTCTGCTCGGAGAACCTCATATAAAAATCCACCCAGTATATATTACTGGGAAAATCTTAGAGAAAATTGAAAAGATAGCAACAGATAAAAAAAATATGAGACAAAAAAGAGAAGATAGTTGGAATAAAATCTTTGAAGTCATCTTTGGAGCATTTCTTATAGTAGCAGGAATTTTAGTATATCTTTCTCTATACATGGTTTCAAAAAAACTAGCTCAAAAAATTGGGGAATCATCAGGCATAAAAGCATTTGAAATCTTCGTTGATATATTTTTTCTGAAAACCACATTTGCTATAAAATCACTCAAAGACCACGCCCAAGATGTCCTGAACTCCCTCAAAAAAAACGATATAAAAGAGGCAAGAGAAAACACATCAAAGATAGTCAGCAGAAACACAAAAGAACTTGAAAAACCGCATATTATATCAGCTACAATAGAAAGCGTTTCGGAAAACCTGGTAGATAGCATTATCGCCCCTTTATTCTTCTTCTCGCTCGCCGGCATAAAAGGAGCAATCATATACAGAGTCATAAACACTCTTGACGCAATGGTGGGATACAAAAATGAAAAATATAAATATATCGGATTTATTCCAGCAAAGATTGACGATATTTTAAACTTTATTCCCGCAAGAATATCTGCCCTTGTTATAATATTTTCTGCAATACTTAAAGGGTACGACTGGAAAAGCGGAGCGGAAAATCTGAAAAAGTTCAAGAAAGCAACCCCAAGCCCGAACTCATGGATACCAATAACACTCTTTGGAGGAATACTCAAAATAAAACTTGAAAAAATAGGATACTATTCAATAGGTGAATTTGAACTCCCTCAAAGTGAAGAAAAAATAGAAGAAGCAATAAAACTTATGATGACATCATCACTGGTATTTGTTTTCTTCTTTGTCGTGCCAATTCTTTTGTTATTAGAGAGCATAAAGTAGACAGAAAAAGCACAAAAAATAAAAAAACAAACTAAATTTTTATGATGATAGTAAATTGGTTGATAGGCGGTCCCCAGGGAATGGGGGTTGAAACATCTGCAAACTCATTCGCAAGGTCATGCGCATACGCAGGATACTGGGTCTTCGGAAAAAGAGAATATCACTCAAACATAACAGGGGAACATTCATATTTTATAGTCACGGTTTCAGATAAACCTCTTCATTCTTTCAGAGATAAATTAGACGTTCTTGCAACATTTGATGAAAGAACCCTAAGATTGCACATAAACGATGTGAAAAGCGGTGGAGTGGTGATCTATGACGCAGAAATATCTCTTTCATCACTGAACATAAAAAGAGATGATATAGTTTTCGTTCCGATAAAATACAATGAAATCATAAAGGAGACAGCTGAAAAATTCGGTCTCGGAGATATAAAAAAGCTTCAGGTTATGAGAAACTCAATCTGTGTTTTCGCTTCCGCGGGAATTTTGGAACTTCCTGCCGAATGTGTCGAGGAATCTATGAAGCACATATTCATCGGAAAAAGATCAAAAGTTCTTGAACCAAATAAGTATGCTGGGCTTACAGCATATAAATACGCACAAAGCTTTTCACATAAAATAGAAAAAAAGCTACACAAAAGAGAGGAAGAAACAAAAAGAGTTATACTGACAGGAACGCAAGCAACAGCACTTGGGAAACTTGTCGCGGGATGCAGATTCCAGACATACTACCCGATAACCCCAGCAACAGATGAAAGCGAATTTTTGGAGTCAATAGCAAAAAAGTATAACATGGTTGTGATTCAAGCAGAAGATGAAATAGCAGCTATAACTATGTCAATAGGCGCATCATTAGCTGGCGCAAGAGCTTCATCTTCAACATCTGGTCCCGGATTCTCCCTTATGGCAGAAGCATTAGGATGGTCAGGAATGAACGAAGTACCAATAGTGATAATAAATTACCAAAGAGGAGGACCATCTACGGGACTTCCCACAAGGCACGAGCAGGGAGACCTCAAATTTGCAATATATGCAGGACACGGAGAATTCCCAAGAATAGTTCTCGCTCCCGGAGATATTCAAGAGGCATTCTACATGGTAGCTGATGCATTCAACCTCGCTGAAAAATATCAGTGCCCAGTGATAGTCCTTGAAGATAAACTCCTCGCAAACAGTGTGAAAACTATAAATCAGCTTGACATATCAAAAGTAAAAATAGAAAGAGGGAAAATACTTCAGGACTCACAAAATGGGCAAACGTTAAAGAAGTTCAGGAGATTTGAATTTTCAGAAGATGGAATATCTCCGCGCGTGTTTTTAGGACATGAAGGATTCATATTCTGGAACTCGGGAGATGAACATGATGAATTCGGACACATAACAGAAGACCCTGAAAACAGGTTAAGAATGCACGAAAAGAGAATGAAAAAACTCCAAAAAATAGTAGAAGAAACTCCAATGGAGAAAAAAATAGGAGAGTTTGGTAATCCTGATAGCAAATTCGTCGTTGTAAGCTGGGGTTCAACAGTGGGAGTAGCTCTATCAGCATTGGAAGAACTAAAAGAAAAAGGGATAGAATTCTTCCTTCTTCAGATAAAAATGATTCATCCACTTGATGCAGAACTCGTAAAGTCAAAGATAAAAGGGAAGGTCAAAATAGCGGTTGAGAATAATTATTCAGGACAGCTCGCAAGTCATATAACAGAAAAAACGGGAGAGTTCTTTGATCACCTTATCTTGAAATGGACAGGTCGCCCCATATCTCACGACGAGCTCGTATCAGCACTTGAAAAGATAATAAAAATGAACTATAAAGAAAAAAGATTGGTTCTGAGCTACGGAATATAAAAGAAAGATTTAAAAAGAAAAAGGAGGTGAAAAAATATGCAGAACTTCCAGAGCATATATAGATCTGATGTTGAATCAGATTGGTGTCCCGGATGCGGTGATTTCGGGATACTATCGGCAATAATTCAGGCACTCGGAGAGTTGGAAATACCTCCATGGAAATGCGCAATATTTTCTGGAATAGGATGCTCAGGGAAAACGCCACACTTTATAAACACTTATGGAATCCATACCCTTCACGGCAGACCCCTCCCGTTTGCAATAGGAGCAAAAATGGCAAATCCTTCCCTAACAGTAATAGCTATAAGTGGAGATGGAGATGGCTACGGTATAGGAGCAGGACACTTTGTAAATGCGGGCAGAAGAAATGTAGATATAACATACATTGTTCATAATAATGGTGTTTATGGTTTGACAAAAGGGCAAGCATCTCCTACGCTAAAAAGAGGAGCTCAACCCAAATCTTTAAAATACCCAAATCTCAACGATATGGTAAATCCGATAGCGATCGCTCTTGCGTCCGGATACTCATTCGTCGCAAGGGGATTTGCTTACAACGTCAAACACCTCAAAGAAATCATAAAACAAGCAATAATTCACAAGGGATTAGCTCTCGTAGATGTCTTACAACCATGCCCGGTTTTCAACACAGTGGATACAAAAGAAAAATATATGGAAAGAATAAAGATTTTAGATGGTAATGAGTTCCCTACAAATGATATAAAAAAGGCATTCGAAAAAGCGCTTGATGAAGAAAACCTGTGGATAGGAATATTTTACAAAAACCCCGAGAAAGAGACCTACGAAGAAAGATATTCGGAAATTTTAAGCTCATATCCTTCTGAATGCCCTGCAAACCTGAAAATGTCTGATGAAAAAGGTAATCCCACAACAGATATTTCAGAGGTTCTCAGCAACTTCCTCTGTTGAAAATTTTTATAATTTACTTTAATGCGAATCCCAAAAATATTTTTCATTTTGTTTGCAATATCTTTTCTTCTCTCCCTATATCTTCTACTTGATGAAGAAGGTATCTTCACATTTATTCACCAGAAGAAGAAAATAGAAGAACTTGAAGAAAGAATAACAAGTTTAGAAAATGAAATTTCTGAAATAAAAACAAAAATAGACCTGCTCACGAAAGGAGATTTATCATACTTAGAACATGTTTTCAGAAAATTCGGGTGGGTTAAGAAAGATGAGAAAATATTGAAGATTGAAGAATCTTCTCCTCCTGCTTACGAACAAAATCGTGGTCAATACCACGAATTGAAAAATCAAGAGTAAAAACATCAAATCCAAGCTCAGAATAAACGCGTAAGAACTTTTGAGAGTTCTCATACAAGAAATTTTCAAAATCAAGAAGCTGTGAGAGTTGCTTCCTTTCTTTCTTCTTCAGTTTTCCTTCAATCAAAATCATCTCAACCCATTTTCTCTCATAATCAGAAAGTTTTCTTGTGTAAAACTTATTAAGACAAATAGCTCTGGGTTTCAGACCTTCGTTTTTCAAAATTTCAACAAATTCACGCGTCTCTTCATAAGGTAAAATCTCCGGCAAAGTAGTTATAATAAGGTTTATTTTATATGTAAAATCAACCATCTTCATCATATCATCTTTGACCGGTCCCCCTATACCAGATTCAACTCCAGCCTTAGGAACTCTGAAAAGAGATACAATCTGTCCTATGGGTAACCCATCAAAGACATAAAAGTCAGCAGCATTATTATACCAATCATACCACATCTTTCCAAGAAGAATTAATTCGTAGAAGCCGGGAATAACTTTTGAAAAGACCCTGAAAATAGATGAGCGAACGAAAGGGAACCAAAAAAGAAAGAATTTAAGCTTTATTTTGACATATTCTTTGGCTTCCTTTTCATAATCTATGGGATAAAGAACAACGTTTTTTGAAACGAACTCATAAAGTGGAGAAGGGAAAGCAGATGGGAAGTAAAGAATTGTTTTTCCTCTTCTTGATAGGGAGTTTGCTAAAACAACGCTGAGTAAGCTTTTGCCTGTCCCTCCCTTCCCAGTCACAAAGATGAACAATGCGAAAAAATTGAGTACGCCCGGCGGGATTTGAACCCGCGACCTCCGGGTCCGCAACCCGGCGTTCTTCCCCTGAACTACGGGCGCTTCACAAAAATTATAGTTAGAAACAACCCCTCAACCTTTCAAAAATTTCAAAAATAAACTTACTCAAAAACGCAATTATTAAATTTTAAAAGTAAAACAAAAGGAGGTGAAAAAATGTTCTTGAACGAAAAAGATAAAGATTATCTGAGGCAAAGGTTCTCAAAAGAACTTGAAAAAGAAGTCATATTGAAACTTTTTACACAAGCAATAAATTGTGAATACTGCCTTGAAACAGAAGAACTTCTCAAAGAACTTGCTGAAACTTCCGACAAAATAAAACTTGAAATAATAAACTTCGCAGTAGAAAAACAAAAAGCAGAACAAATGAAGATAGATAAAGTCCCCGCAATAATTATTGGAAACGAAAGAATAAGGTTCTTCGGTATACCAGCTGGATACGAGTTCGCAGTCCTCATAGAAGATATAATAGAAATATCAAAAGGTATCCCTTTTCTCTCCTCTGAATCCGCAAGAAAAATATCAATCATAAAAAAACCTGTGAACATAAAAGTTTTCGTAACCCCAACCTGTCCTTATTGCCCAAGAATGGCAAAGTACGCTCACTCTGCTGCTCTTATAAACGAAATGATAACCGCAGAAACAATAGAGGCAACAGAATTTCCCGAACTCTCATCAGCTTACTCAGTTTACGGAGTCCCTAAAACAATCATAAACGATACGATAGAGATAGAAGGAGCAGTCCCAGAAGAACATTTTGTGAATGAACTATTGAGAACCGTAAACGGACTTGCTGAATAAATGCCAAGTGGGAACTTCAAAGTCGGAATAATAATCTTTCCCGGAACAAATTGCAATATTGAAACCAAAAAGGCAGTTGAAAGTGCTGGATTTGAAGCAGAATACATCTGGTATGAAGAAAAAGGAAAAGCAAAAAGATTTGGAGCCGTAATAATTCCCGGTGGGTTCTCATACGGAGATTATCTCAGGGCTGGAAAGATGGCAGTGTTTTCCCCTGTGATGGAAGATATAATTGAAATGTCAGAAAAAGGTAATCCGATTTTGGGAATATGCAACGGTTTTCAGATACTCTGCGAATCAAAAGTTCTTCCCGGCACACTTCTGATGAACATCGGGACAAAATTCATATGCAAATGGGTAGAACTTGAAGTCGTAGATAACCAAACTCCTTTCACATGCGCTATAGAAAAAGGAGAAAGAATAAAGATGCCAATAGCTCACAAGTTCGGAAATTACTTTTACGAGGACGAGAGCCCGAATGTAGTTTTCCGTTATGTTATTAATCCAAACGGTTCTAAAGATAGCATAGCTGGAATCTCAAACGCTAAAAAAAATGTCGTTGGACTTATGCCCCATCCTGAAAGAGCATCCTTTAAGTTCCTCGGAAGTGAAGATGGGATGAAAATTTTCAGATCACTGAAAAAATGGCTGAAAGAGTAGAAAAAAATTAATCTTTTATTATTATTCCTGCATACCCTACAACAGAAGTGTAATCTCCGGTTACATCGCCTGAATTTCCATAAGCGACAAGTTCAACATTTTTCTTACCCCTTTTTACCGCAGAAAAAAGAAGGACATATATCGGAGCAATACCGCAAATCGTTATATTTTCCTCAAAAACAATTTCAATCAAACCTTCATAGTCAAGCGACTTTATCTTATCAATAGCTTTTTTATCTTTTTTACGAGAAACATCATCTACTTCGTAGTGGTTCATATCAGAAGAAGCAACTAAAAGTACATCAAAATTTTCAGATAACTTCGCTATCAACTCACCCAACGATTTGAGTATTTTTGTGTTAAGTGTTCGGAGACAGATAACAGAAATCTTCACATCGCGTCTTTTGTAATACAAAAAAGGTACTATTACTTCTGCCGAATGTTCTCTCAAATGAGCACCTGTGTCAAGCTGAAAAATATCACTATTACTCAAAAGGAAATTGTTGATTTCTTCATCTATCTCAACTGAAAAGCCTGGAAAATTCCATACCCCATATGGAAAAAGTGAAACATCAACTCCATAACCTGTATGGTTCGGACAGATGATAAGAACCTTTTCTGGAACTTCAACACGAGAAAAAACTTTACCCGCTATCTTTCCTGAATAAACATAACCAGCATGCGGAGATATAACTCCAAAAACCTTCTCCTCTTCTTCTTCATTACCTACAAGCTCGCTGAGAACAGAAAAAAGCTTATCTTTATCTTTCGGATAAAATAGCCCCGCAACAGCTGGATTCCTTTCAACTCTAAATTTCATCTTTACCTGATTACATCTCCTTTTTGATTTTCATTTGGAAGTCCTTCTGAAATCATCTTCTTTACTTATTCAGATTCTTTTGAAGATTTTTTTCCTCTCTTTCCTCCTTTTCTTTCCTCTACTTCCTCCTGAATTTCTTCACCCTCTTGCGACATCGGAACCATATTCTTTCTCTGGTCGTAAATATAGTCAGCAATAAGTTCCGAAGAATCTAATCCTGCTTTTTCTCTTATCTTTTTCTCTATTTCACGGGCAATCTGGGGATTTTCTTTGAGAAAAGTTTTCGCTTGTTCTCTACCTTGCCCTAAATTAATATCACCATAAGAAAACCACGAACCAGATTTTTCAATTATACCATACTCCAAACCAAGGTCAACAAGTTCTCCCTCATAAGATATTCCTTGTCCATAGATTATATCTACGAGTGCTTCTCTGAAAGGTGGAGCAACTTTGTTTTTAGCTATCTTTATTTTCACTCTTGACCCAATCGCTTTCTCTCCCTCTTTTATAAGGTCAACTTTTCTGACATCAATTCTGACCGAAGCATAAAATTTAAGAGCAACACCTCCCGTTGTAGTTTCTGGGACACCGTACATAGCTCCCATTCCTATTTTCTGTCTCAGCTGATTTGTAAAAATTATTATTGTTTGGGTTCTTCCTATTGTTGAGACGAGCTTTCGGAGAGCTTGCGACATAAGACGAGCTTGGAGCCCAACCTGCATATCACCCATGCTCCCTTCAAGCTCACTCTTTGGCACAAGAGCTGCAACAGAATCTATAACTATAAGGTCAACAGCACCTGACGAAGCAAGTTCCTCCGCAATTTCAAGAGCTTGCTCTCCATAATCTGGTTGAGAGATGAGAAGTTCATTTACATCAACTCCGAGATTTTTCGCATATATTGGGTCAAGCGCGTGCTCGGCATCTATAAAAGCAACCTTTCCCCCTTTCCTCTGAACCGAAGCAATAGCGTGAAGAGCTATCGTTGTCTTCCCAGATGCCTCAGGACCGAAAATCTCTATAAATCTTCCCCTTGGATATCCCCCGCAACCTATTGCTATATCTATTGAGAGAGAACCAGAAGAAACAACCGGAATTTTCAACGACTCCCTTTCTCCCAACTTCATTATTATTCCTTTACCAAAAGTTTTCTCTAAATTCTTTATCGTTGCCTCAAGGATTTGTTCTTTACTGTCTCCCATAACTTTCACCTCCCGCTGAAAAATGTAATAAAAATTTAGTACGCAATAAAAAAAAGTGTATTTGTGATGATTTTTATTTTTTAAATTCGTTCATCTTATCCTTTCAAATTGGCACTTCAAATCATCCCCCTGGCATAAGATTATATTTTTGCTCTTCATCTTATCTTCCAGGTTCAATTCGCATATATATATGCATGCAACATCTTTCATCTTTGAGACCTCACTCAAAACTCTATCTATATTTATGTTCTGCCTTGTAGGAATAAAGTATAGCTCATATTTTCCGTCATATCTTTTTTCTTTTCTCACAATAAAGTTTCCGAAAAAATCATATCTTTCAGAAGTTATAAGATGGAAAATAGGAGGCAAAATCAAAAATGTAATAATAACAATTTGCTTGAAATATCTTTTTATCTTTTCTTTCAAAAGTACAAGAAAGAGAGAAAACAAAAGTACAGCAAATTCAACGGGAAAATTTATTTTTGAAGAAAAAACAAAAAACTCAGAAATATAGGAGAACACCTGAGATAAAAAGATGAGGAATTTTGATACAAGTAAAGAAAGGTAGATAAATAAAAAACCAAGAGGTTCAAAAATCCATCCCAAGAACAAAGCGACAACGCAAAAAGATATAATCAGAGAAAAAGTAGGGACAAAAACAAAGTTTGCCAGAGGAGAGATAAGAGAAAAAGGCATTCCTGTTGTTATGCTTATCGGAAATGTTCCAAGCGAAGCAATAAGGGAGACCCAGAAAAGTTGCTCAACTTTACCCTTTACCCGAGTAGTAAAAAGAATAAGAAAAAGAACAGAAGAAAACGAGAGAAGAAAAGATAAACTCCATATATCAAATGGGTTTAAAAGAAGTATGAAAAAAGAAGACGCAAAAAGCGAGTTCAGAGCAGAAAAATTCCTTCCCGAAAAAATTGAAAGAGAAAATATAAATGTCATCACAAAAGCTCTTAACGCAGTCACAGGAATTCCGCTCACAAAAAGAAAAAATATCTGAAATAATATTGAAAATATGATTTTGAAGTTCTGCGGCTGAACGATAAAAAATGCTCTGAACAAAAAATGTGATAAAAAAATTAATAAAATCTCCCCCACAATATACCCCAAAAATGCAATCGCCACAAAATGAGAGCCAGAAATAGCAACAACATGCAGGACCCCAAGCTTTGAAAAATCCATCAGAAGTTCTCGGTCTATGTCATCGCTATCTCCAAAAACCGTAGCTTTCAAAATTTTTAATTCGTCACCATAATTGACTACATCAAAAATCTTTTCGCTCTTTTGCCTCAGACCATAAAGTAAATCCAAAAACCAATCCCTTTCAACTTTCTTGAACAAAAAGGGCTTTCTACATATATACCAACCACTTTTCAATCTTGAAAAACCTTTGCAGGCTACCACCACCCTATCGTATATATCAAATCTCTCTTCCTTTTCGTTCTCGATCACTCCGTTATCAGTGAAAGCAGATGATTTACGAACTTTCAGGTATCCGCCTTTTCTCTCAAAATGTGGGCTAAACTCATCTCTGAACCAGCTTACCGAAACAACATAATACGAAAAAGATGAATTATATATAGTCCCGATAAAATATGCATTTCCTCTCCTGCCACCAATATCTGAAAGATTACAATAAAAGAAAAAAGAGATAAACACAAGAAAAAGCAGAAGAAAATCTAAGAAGGAAAAAATCAATGCAAGAAGAAGAAAAAGTACAGGCAAAAATAAAAATAACGGTGAAGTGAAAAAATTTTCTAAATCAGCAAATTCAATACCTAAAACCGCAGAAATGAAAAGAAACAAAAAAGGATATCTCCGAAATAAAGAACCAAGCTTATTTTTTAAAGGTGAAAGAAATTTATGCAAGGACCGATACATAATTTCCTGTATTCGCTTTTTCCCTTATATCCCGGAACTTCCTCTGCAATTGATCCTCTGAGATCAAACCAGCTAAAAACAGCATATAATTCCTCAAAAGCTCATCCCTCAATTCTTCGCCTCTATCTGTAAATGAAAGCCGTGAGAGAAGAGAGAAAAGTTCTATCTGAAAATTTAACTCAAAATTATTACCATCAGAATTAATCAGACGAGATGGGAATTGTACTCCCTTGCCATTTGTTGTATCAATATTTTTTGGGTTTTCCGGCTTTCTGCTTTGAATAGCCGGGAAGTTTTGAGTTTTAGAGTTCTGAAATTGCTCGCTTCTTTTCAGGTATGTGACAGAAGATTTTCCACCAACACCTATCATTTCAGCTCCGGAGAAAACGAAAGTTACTCCGACCCATGATGTTATCGGTATATCTCCTTTTCTAATAGCTTTTTCTTTCATTCTGATAGCATTTCCTATTTCCCAACCGGCGATCCAGCTCGCAGAAATGAAAGATGGGACATAGTTTATACGAAGCCCGAATTCGTGGGGCAGAGGATGAAGCTTTATAATCTTCAGACCCTGCACAAATTAAAATTTAATCTTCAATAGTTTGCTTTTCTTTTATCTCATATGACATGACAAAGTTTTTGAGGTAATCTATGAGTTCATCTTTGTTTTTGATTTTCAAGATCGATTTCAAAATCTTATTTGTTTTTGACTTTGGGAATGTATCGATAGCTTTTTTCAGGAGATTTCTGTTAAACTTTCCTTCTTCAAGTTTGATGGCGAATGCAGAAAGAAGAGAAAAGCCCCTGAAAACATCGGCGTTTTTCTCTTTTCTTTTTTGTGAGATGCGCCACGCTCTTTCGAAAAACTCGTGAGCTCTCATAAAGTCACCCGAAACGAAATAGTGTCTCCCGACTTTATAAAGTGAAACCGAAGATTTTACAAAAGCTATTGCTTCTATTTCTACGAGAGCAGAGCGAGGTAAGGCAGAGACACCAACAAAACTTCTTGAAGGCAAATTTTCTCCAAATCTTCTAAAAAAGTTTTCCCATACCGCGTTAATCTTATCGGCTTGATCCATGCATGTTGTGAATATTGTGGCTTTGATTATATCAGATGGAGAAAGACCAAGATACACCAAAATTTTGTATATGTTTTTGAGAGCTTGCGAAGTTTGTTCTTCAAGAGTGCTTTTCAGTTCTTTTCCATCAAATCCGATCTGTCCGGAGATAAAAACGAAGTTCCCTTCAACACGGAAGAGGGAATAAGGTCCGAGAGGTTTCAGATCCAGCTCCATCAGATGTTCTGATTAATAATTTATTGGTAAAATATGAAATCCGCATTTTTTGATTTTTTGATATGAATTAAAATCGGCTGGATTTAAATTTTTTATCCAATGTCTTAAATTTTTATTTCTTATTTGTCTTTCTGTTTATGACGAACTTTGAGAAAATGATGAAAAAGAAACTTGAACAGTTGAAGGCAAATATACTGTCAAAACTGCAAAAAGCAACATATGTCCCAGAAGAAGAAAAAGCAGATATAA
>Ga0105162_1000331_pt1 | contig 31309 bp, 29 predicted proteins | sample JNZ201metaG_FD_81532 | JGI IMG/M metagenome (GOLD analysis project Ga0105162, IMG submission 81532) | Hot spring microbial communities from Jinze hot spring, China to study Microbial Dark Matter (Phase II) - JNZ 20120812A | ecosystem: Environmental > Aquatic > Thermal springs > Hot (42-90C) >...
CTCTCCGAAGAGAGCTCTTGCCGTCCTCTTCAGCATATCTATGCCCCGAACTTCAGTTTCATAAAGGGGGATAATAGCTCTGACCATGCCGTTGAACAACTCTTCAATGAGCTTAAGGTAGCTCTCCTGAGCCGCTATCCTGTTCAGGACAAACTCTGGCGGATTTTCCCCAACCGCATTCTTATCAATCATCATGTTGACTATTACCCCGCCTATGGGGATGCCGAAATCCTGGAACCAGTTTATGAAACGACGGATTACAGCAATGGGCAGGGCTTCAGGCAAAGTTACGAAGAAGAAAGCCGTCTTCTCAGGATCAGTAAGTAAAGCTTTAGCCCTATTAATCCTTTCCCTGAATTTAAGCAGGTATTCCATAAGGGGGTCCTTTTCTTCCTTCTTGGTGAAGGACAGAAGTTTGCGGAGGGACTGAGCTTCTTTCCGGCTTTCCACCATTTTATCAACCCAGAGGGAATAAACACTGGACATCCCCAGGAGCCGACGGGCGTTGGCGGTAGGTGCGGTGTCAAAAACGTAGACCTCGTATTCGTCCTTGAACATAATGTCCACCATGTTTTCAAACATGGCCGACTCTTCAAAGGCGGGGTTCATGGTAGCTGATTCCACGAACTCATCGGCCCTTGTCTTTATATCAGCATACTTGAGGAACCACTCAATTTTTTCCCGGATTTCCCTCTTAGAGCGCTCAATAGTGTCTTTGGTGTCAATCTCATAAGCGATGAGGTTAGAAACCCCCTTGACCGGCGTAGGCTTTCCGAAAACATCCTGGTCAAGGAGGCTTGTCAGGCTATGGACGGGGTTTGTGGATGCCAGGAGGGTATGTTTGCCCTGTTCAGCAAACCATAAAGCAGCCGCTCCAGCCAGCACCGTCTTACCCACACCTCCTTTGCCTCCGAAGAAAACATACTTAAGCTTCGGGTGCTCCTGCATAAACTGAAGCATGCCTTTCTCTATCTTTATCATGGCTCCCCCTCCCATTAATCAATCTTGCCGAAAAGGACTTCAGCTACCCGGTGGATCATGTCCAGGCCGGTTATATCCCTCTCAAATTCCGGGACATAGGCCACAATTTGTTGGCCAAATTTCTCCTTTATAGTAGCCAGGTGCTTCTTCTGCATCTCCAGACGGTAACGGAGATACTCCGGTATATTCTGGTGTTCCAGCTCCGGTGGGAGAACGCGGTTGACTATGTAGCCAGAGATAGGCACTTTATACTTGGCGAAAAGCTTAGCGGCCTTTTCCGTGTCCAGAATGGCCATCTCCTCAGGAATGATCACGAAGAAGAAAGCAGTCTTTTCCCGATCGGTCAGGATGCTGGAGGAAGTATTTATGCGGTACCGGATTTCCTGAAGTTCTCGCAGGATTTTATCCTCCTCAAACTCCCTCTTGCGTTGCATAATAGCAGCAACCTTGGAATATTCTTCCATCTCCTGCCTGAGCTTGGTAATTTTATCAATCCACTGGTCGTAAACAGTGGCCATGCTCAGGTAGTATAGGGCGTGGCCAAGGGGCACAAGGTCATAGATATAGTAATCATAGTCGCCCTTGACGACGATATCCACTACCTGGTCAAAGATAGCACTTTCTTCCATGGCTGGCTCGGCAGCAGCTGCTTGAATATATCGCTCCACCTCGTCAGGGACTTTATCCAGCCCATACATATCCAGAATCTTCTGCCTGATTTCATCCTGGTATTCCTTTATGCGTTTATCGGCGTCAATTTCCTGGGCAAAAAGCCCCGGGATTATCTCTACAGCCCCTTTGCCAAAGATATCCCGCTGAAAAATGTCGGAAAGACTCGCCTGCGGATCAACGGAGAAAATCAAAACCTTATAACCCTTTTTAGCCAACCAATAGGCGGTGGCTGCGGAGAGAGTAGTCTTACCTAAGCCACCCTTACCTCCGAATTCAATATAACGCCGTTCAGGGTGTTCCTCAAAGATTTTAGCCAAGCTCATTTTTCACCTCCAAGGCAGAATATCAGGCCAAAGCATCGGTAAGGTCACGCTCTCTAAGCATTCTGCGCTTCCAGGTGGCAATTTGAGGGACAACGTAAGGTAGAATACGCAGTGAATAGTAAGGGGGAAGAATGGGGACGCCCAGCATATCACCCATGGTGATGAGGATGAAGAGATGCTCCATGCTGCCCCTGGTCTTCAGGGCAAACCTGGTCATATCGTGACCTGCCATTCCGTAGAGGAATTCAAGAGCCGAGTCAAGGAACTTCCTGAAACCTTTAGCTTTCTCCTCAGACATAGCGCACCTCCTTTAACCAATTTCTTCAGTAAAAAGTTCAGTAAAATCTCTTTCCCTCAAAGCCCTCCTCTTCCAGGCACCAATTTTGGGCAAAATGTAGGGAAAAAGGCGGAGGGAATAATACGTGGGCAAGACCGGAGCCCCCAGGAGATCCCCAAAGGTTATAAAAATGAAAAAATTCTCCAGTGCTCCGATCTGCTTGCGGAGCTCCATTACCATGTCATAAACAGTCATTCCGTAGAGAATTTCTCCAGCAGTGCGAGCTATTTTGCGGATAAATTCCCTCAAGTTTTTCATTGTTCACACCTTTTGAAAATTATAACACACTCAAAGGGAAAACACAAATTCCCGTATAAAGTCTGTCCACGTCCAATATGCTGGGAAAAGGAGCACGCAAGATTCCGGGTCTACCCTGCATGCGTCCGCATACAATTTAGCCCTTTGACCGAGTTCCGTCAACCCCTAAAGTGCGGAAAGGCCGGAGCTTTCAAGAGCTGGGTAAGCTATGCAGACACCTCCCAGGATTCTCCTGCGCAGCTTTTCCCCTTCCTCCGGAGGTAGGTTTTCACTCCACACTACCACAACTCCCTGGATGGCTAAACGTATCCCTTCCATAAACATATCAACCAGGTGTACACACCCTTTTGGGCCCCCAAGAAGCCTGGTGACGGTACGCCTTATCCCTCGCTCTACCTTCAATCCTTCCAGTTCCTTTACCCTCTCAAGAGGTTCCCTGCAAACCGGATACGGCGCCCGAGCCATAAAAGCTTTCGCCTCTTTCACCACCATTGCCTCCGGTTTTGAAGCGTCCAGAACCAGATCCATCTCAAGGTGGTGGTAAGGATCCACTAAAGTGCAATGGACCCCCACCAAACGGAAGTCCAGGGGAGATATTTCAACGGTGTAAGTGCGAGGGAAAGTAAAAAGAGCCATATTTCCTCCTTTGCCTTGCGAAAATGGATGTGATAAAATTTTGCCTGAAGAAGTCCTGGAGTGCAAATTTATGCCCATAAAAGTCCTCCCTCCCGAAGTGATCAGCAAGATAGCGGCTGGAGAAGTTGTGGAGAGGCCAGCTTCTGTAGTTAAAGAGCTGGTGGAAAACTCCCTTGACGCCGGCGCTACGGAAATTAAGGTGGAGGTTTTCAGGGGAGGTATAGGACTGATAAAAGTTACTGATAACGGTTGCGGTATACCTTTCCAGGAGGTGGAACTGGCTTTTGCCCGTTACGCCACCAGCAAAATTTCCTCAGTAAACGATCTGTTCGGGATAAAGACTTTAGGCTTCAGAGGGGAGGCTCTGGCCAGCATTGCCGCCGTTTCCAGAGTTACCATGATAACCAGGACCCCGGAAGAATCGGTGGGGGTTCTAATAAAAGTAGAGGGTGGGAAAATCGTTAAAAAAGAGCCGAAGGGGGCTCTGGTTGGGACGATGGTTTCGGTAGAAAACCTTTTTTATAATGTCCCAGCCCGGCGCAAATTCTTGAAACATCCTGCCACTGAAACTGCCCACATTACGGAGGTGGTAGTCCACTACGCCATGGCTTACCCGGAAGTAAAATTTACGCTGTTCAAAGAAGGACAACTATCCTTTCAATCCCCCGGTTCAGGAAACATGAGGGAAGTGCTGGCAAGAGTTTATGGTTCGGAAGTGGCCGGGGCATTTCTGGAGCTGGAGACCGTTGAAGGCTACCTTAAAGTTCATGGTTATATAAGCCCACCATCCCTCCATAAGGCTCAGCGCTCTCACACATTCTTTGTGAACAGGCGATGGGTTCAAGATTCCATTCTGAGCAAAGCTTTGCTGGAAGCTTACCACGGTTTCCTTCCTGCGGGGCGATATCCGGTGGCGGTAATAAGCCTGGAGTTAGACCCCCTGCATGTAGATGTGAACGTTCACCCCACCAAACGGGAAGTTCGCTTCCGCAACCCCGAAGAGGTCTTTCAGGCCCTTCAGAAGGCTGTCCGCCGTGTCCTTCTTAGTTCTCAAAGCTCCTTTGCGGTTTCACCCCGCCCCGTAAGCCCTGTAAAGGGTGAAGGGGAGCAAAAGCCTTTCCCCATACTTCAACCGGAACCCACAAAATCTTCAGAGACGGTTCCCCCTTTGGTTAAAACCTTACCGTTGCTACGGGTCCTGGGTCAGATAAGTTTAACTTACATAGTGGCTGAGGGCCCTGATGGGCTTTACCTTATAGACCAGCACAGTGCCCACGAGAGGGTGATTTATGAAAAACTTAAAAAGGAACGGGGAAGAGCCATCCCCTCCCAGCGCCTTCTGGAACCGGTAACTGTGGAGTTTGCTCCATACCAGAGCGATCTGGTGGAATTTCTGCTCCCTTCACTAAAGGAAATGGGGTTTGATATGGAAGAATTTGGCCCCAATACCTGGATTATAAGGGCCGTACCTGCTCCTTTAGCCAGCCGCGATGTGCGTAAGGCTGTGACGGAATTTATAGAAACCCTGGCTTCGGGAGGGACAGAACACATTGAAGGGGATAAGCTCTTAACAACTCTGGCCTGCCACTGCGCAGTAAGGGCCGGTGACCCTTTATCTATGGAAGAAATGAGGAAACTGGTCCAGGAGATGGAAGCCCTTGATGTAATGCAAACCTGTCCCCATGGCCGTCCCACTGTAGTGCGTATAAGTATTGAAAGGTTGGCCAGAGAATTTGGGCGACTTTAATAAATTGAGGAGGTGAAGAGTATGAAGGAAATCAAGGTGCCCGACATTGTGATAAGCAGATTGCCGCTTTACTTAAGGGCACTGGAGTTAATAGCCCTTGAGGGTAAAGAAAAAGTTACCTCCGCAGAACTGGCCGAAAGGCTTAACATCAGCCCAGCTCAGATCCGCAAAGATCTTTCCTACTTTGGAGGATTTGGAAAACAGGGAAGAGGTTACGAAGTGCAAAGGCTTATATCGGAACTGCGCCGTATCCTCAATGTGCAAAGGGAGTGGGAAATGGCACTGGTAGGGGTGGGCGATCTGGGAAGAGCCCTGGTTCACTACCAGGGTTTCAAAAACAAAGGCTTCCGCTTATCCCTTTTGTTTGACAACAATCCTCAGAAGATAGGCATGAAAATCAACGGTTTGGAAATAATGGACAGCGCTCTCATCCCCAAGATTATCCCGGAGAAAGGGATAAAAATCGCCATAATAGCTGTACCTCCGCAAGAAGCCCAGAAGGTGGCCGATGCCCTGATCTCGGCCGGGGTCGAAGCTATCCTTAATTATGCTCCCGTAAACCTAAAGGTTCCGCCACATGTGAGGGTCCAATATATAGACCCCGTAGTCAGCCTGCAGCATATGACTTACTATCTCCGATAGCCTCAGTCAACTTGCTCAGAATCAAAGAATCCAGGGTTCCCCTGTTTGTCAGGGTTACCAGGATGATTTCCACATCAGAGCGTCGTTTAATGCTTTCTATGAAGGGACCTCCTCCCATGGTTATGGTCCCCAAGACGTGTTTGCCGGAATCCAGGGCTTTAAGCACGGTTTCGCAGAAGCGAGAAGAGAAGCATTCCATCTTGCCGATTTCGTCTATCACGATAATGGCAGCCTCAGGGTGAAGATCGGGGTCTATAGATGGCACAATTAACCGCTCAAAGGTGGATACATCCACCCCATATTTGCTTACATAATATGGGCCTCTAAAATCAACATGGGCTAAGATGCACTTTTTACCTTCCAGGGTCACGGCTTCAAAGCCCAGGCGCCCCTGAGGTCCCCGTATTTCCCGGGTATAAAAACCGGTGGCCGGAACTTCCAGGGCCTCCAAAACTCGCTTGATGATGGTGGTTTTGCCTATACCTGGTTTCCCCGTCAGAAGCAGGTTCATCTCCCACTTCTAAAACGCTGTGTCTTTTCCCACTCTCTCCGGTAAGCGGCCAGCTCCTCCTGAATTCGGGCCTTGTCCCAACCCAATTCCGCTGCCATGAGGTTTGCCACCTCGGCAGCAACGCTCAAGCCTCCATCAGGGGCTTCGTAAAGCAGACGAGTGCGGCGCATCATGAAATCCCGCAGGGTTAGAGCCATTTCATAGTGGATGGCATAAGGTATCTGGGCTTTAAGGTAGGGCAAACCGGAGACAATGGGCTGAGCTAAAGAGGGATCGGCTTGGATAAGTTTTAAAAGGTTGGCCAGCCCGGAACCATAGGAAAAAGCCAGGTAATCCAAAGTTTCGTGATCCAGGCCAGTAACCTCCCTCAGAGCCCGGGAAATTTCTTCAGCGGACAAGCGCTCACCGCCCGGAAGGGTAGATAGTTGGGTCCGGCAACGGGCTACAGGCCGAATGGAGAACTCGCGGAAAAGCTTTTCTGCCGCCCTATTTACCAGGTCGCAGGCCATTTTGCGGTAAGTGGTGAACTTTCCTCCGGCAATGCAGAGCATTCCGCCCTGCGTCTCAAAGATTCGGTGCTGGCGGGAGACTTCATAGGGTGATGTGCCACCTTTAAAGGCCAGCGGCCTAAGAGCAGCGAAGGTGCTTATAACATCTTCCTCCTTTAAAGCAAGGTGAGGAAGGTTGAAGTTAACGGTTTCAAGGAGGTAATCCACATCCTCGGGCCCGGCGTATACTTCATCAGGGCTGCCTTCATAATCTGTATCGGTAGTGCCTATTATTGTGAACTGCCACCATGGGATGAGGAAAACGAAGCGGCCGTCGCGAGGGGAAGAGAGGGTCACCGCATTCCGATGGCCAATCCTTTCCCGGCGCACCACAAGGTGAACCCCTTTGGTGAGGCGAAGGCCCTCGGTATAACCTGGTGATTCCATCGCTAAGACCATATCAGCCCAGGGGCCAGCAGCGTTTACCACTACTCTGGCTTTTACCTCCGTCTCTTTCCCTGAGAGAAGATCACGTGCTGCCACACCCCGCACTTTACCCCGGCTTTTTAGCACCCCTACTGCTTCTACATAATTGGCACATACAGCTCCTGCCTGATGAGCTGCTTTGGCAGTAGCGATGGTTATTTGGCTATCGTTTCCCAGGCAATCGTAGAAGAAAGCAGCACCCCTCAAACCCGATTTTTCCAGAACTGGCTCCACCTCCAGGGCCTCAGCGGAATTCAGTATCCGGTATTGCCCAATGCGGCGGGAAAAAGCCAGAAGGTCGTATAACCACATGCCCGCTCTCAGCTCTAAAAGGCCTATTCCCCGACCTCTGTAAGAGGGATAAATGAAGGGAAGGGGTCTGACCATGTGAGGGGCAAGGCGATTGAGGAGCAGGAAACGTTCTTTGCAAGCTTCGTAGACAAGATCCAGCTGAAAATAGCGGAGGTAACGGAGGCCACCATGGATGAGGCGAGAGGAGCGAGAGCTGGTGCCGCTTCCGAAATCGTTTTTTTCAAGGAGGGCGGTTTTAAAGCCTCGCAAAGCTGCATCCCAGGCTATCCCTACTCCAGTTATTCCTCCACCTATAACCAGGATGTCAAACTCTTCCCGGTTCAAACGTTCAAGGTTTTCCTCCCTTTCCCTGAAAGAGAACTTCATGGATTAACCCCCGGGAAATTTTTCCTCCCAAATGATTATATGCTTTCAATCGCCGAGGCGCAAAACAATTGGCCCGGAACTTAAGGGTGTGGTGCTGGGCTCAGGGGAAACTGGAGGCTCAACCCAAAATAAGTATAATACGCCATGAGCTGCTTTCAAACCTTTTAAAGGAGGACGCCATGAAGGTGTACATTTCGTGCGATATGGAAGGTATTTCAGGAGTAGTGAACCCTAACCAGGCAGGGGAAAACAGGGAAGAATACAATCGCTTCCGCAAGCTCATGACCCTTGAGGTTAACGCGGCTGTGGAAGGAGCAGTAGAAGGAGGAGCCACTGAAGTCCTCGTTAACGATGCTCATGGTTCCATGGACAATCTTCTCGTAGAAGAAATACACCCTAAAGCCCGGCTTGTGAGCGGTTATCCCAAACCTTTGGAAATGATGGAAGGCATAGACGGGGGGTTTGATATAGCTTTCTTCATCGGTTACCACTCCAGGGCTGGAACCCATGCGGGGATCATGGACCACACTTACATGGGCAGAATTGTCTATAACGTTTACCTCAACGGACAGCTTGTAGGTGAACTGGGATTGAACGCTGCTTTAGCCGGAAGATTTGGAGTCCCGGTAGGACTGGTCACGGGGGATGATAAAGTAGTGGAAGAGGCCCGCCAGCTTTTGGGAGAAATCCAGACGGTAATAGTTAAAGAAGCGGTGGGGCGATATTCAGCCCGCTGTCTTCCCCCAGCTGAGGCGAGGGAAAGGATCAGGAAAGCCGCAGCAGCTGCTTTAAAACAAGGAGGAAAGCTTTTCCGTCCTGATGGCCCTTTCGCGCTCAGGGTGGAATTCATAAACAGCGCATATGCTGACATGGCCGAACTAATTCCCGGCGTTCAGAGGATAAACGGACGCACTCTGGAGTTTACACATCATGATTATCTAACGGTTTACAAAGCTTTTAGAGCCATGGTGGGGCTGGCGAGTAAAGTCCTAAGATGAAGTAAGGTGCTTTAGGATCACTATAGCCGCCTCTTTATCCAGGGGTTCGTTATTGTTACCACACTTGGGGCTCTGGATACAGGATGGGCATCCACCTTCACACGGGCAGCTTGATACAAGCTCAAGGGTTACTTCCAGAAGGCGCGGCAGAAGTTCAAAGCCTTTTTCGGCTATCCCTACCCCACCGGGGAAGGCATCGTAGATGAAAATCTGGGCACGTCCCGTATCAGGGTGGCAAGGGGTGGAAAGCCCCCCTATATCCCATCGGTCGCACATGGCAAAAAGGGGTAACATCCCTATGGAGGCGTGCTCTACAGCATGAAGTCCTCCGTGCCAGTCCAGTTTTTTTGCTCTAACCTCCTCTAAAGCTTTCAGAGGCAAATCAATCCATAACCCCACCGTATCAAACACCGAAGGGGGCATGTCCAGAAATTCTACCCCGATAGTGGCTTCGGTATACTGCCGGATTTTCTTGTAAGCGATTACCTGCTGGTAAACCCTCAGGTAGCCCAGGTAAGCTTTAACTCCGTTCACTTCCCGATGTCTTATTGACCTTATTATGTTCACATCGTTTATCTCCCTGGGCTCGGTGTAATAATCCACGTCCACAGGTTTGAGGTAAGCTATCCCTTCATCCAGGTTAAGCTCGGTTACCAAATAAGTTTCCCCCTGGTGGAGGTATATAGCCCCCGGGTGAGCGCGGTAGGGTGCAGATGAGGCTTCAATTTCCTCTAAAACAACGCCCCGGCTCTGGTCTATAAGGCGAACGCTTTTCCCTCCCACCGAGCGAAGGCTTACAAATTCAGCCGGGTAATTGCGGAGTATGTAGAAGAGGCGACCGTAGCGGTTCTGCAGGACTCCCTGCTTTTCCAGCTTTTCCGCGACTTCCCGGAATCCAGGCCCGAAGAAGCTTTCGTCAGAGCTCTCCAAAGGGCGCTCGTAAGCAGCACAGGCCAGGTGTTGCTCCAGGATATAAGGGTTATCGGGGTCAATTAGGGCATTTTCGTGGCTTTTGCCGAAGAATTCATGCGGATGCCGCATAAAGTATTGATCCAGGGGGTTATCAAGGCCTATGAGTACGGTAAGAGCTCGCTTGACCCCTCTGCCTGCCCTTCCTGCCTGTTGCCATGTGCTGGCAATAGTCCCCGGGTATCCCACCAGGACAGTAGCATCCAGAGTTCCAATGTCAACGCCCAGTTCAAGGGCATTGGTGGCAGTAACTCCCAGGAGTTTACCCCCAAAAAGCTCCCGCTCAATCTGACGCCGTTCTTCTGGAAGGTATCCAGCACGGTAGGCTTTTATAAGAGGAATTAGCTCAGGAGAATCGCGAGCGAGAAGTTCCCGGGCGTAGCGGAGGATTAATTCAGCAACTTTGCGGGCCTTCGTAAACACAATAGTCCGTATGCCTTGTTTTATCATCTCCACAAATAAAGTTGTAGCTTCGTAGTTGGGACTGCGGCGAACGGAGCGGGCTAAATCAATGAAAGGCGGATTCCAAAAGACAAAATCCCTTGCCCCTCGCGGAGCCCCATCATCTTCTATAACCGTGACAGGTAGCCCTATGAGTTCCTGGGCGTGCTCCTGAGGGTTGGCAATAGTTGCGGAGCAAAGGATAAATATTGGGCTGGAGCCGTAAAAACGGCAGAGGCGCCTAAGTCTGCGCAGGACGCAAGCCACCTGTGACCCGAATACTCCGCGGTATACATGGGCTTCGTCAATGACGACAAACTTAAGATGGGTCAGAAACGAGCTCCAGAGGTTATGGTTCGGCAAAATCCCTACATGGAGCATGTCAGGATTGGTCAAGATTATGGAAGCGGTTTTCCGCAGCCTATTCCGGGCCGATTGAGGGGTATCGCCATCGTAAGTGCCGAAGAGGATGGGACTGAAGCGGGTCAGTTCGGCCAGGCTCCGTAGCTGATCCTGGGCTAAGGCTTTGGTAGGGAAAAGGTAAAGGGCTCTGGTCCTCCGGTCCTGAATAATAGCTTCCACAACTGGTATGTTGTAAATAAGGGTTTTACCGCTGGCAGTTCCCGTAGAGACAATTACGTTTTCCCCCCGACGTATGGCATTTATCGCCTGAGCCTGATGGGAATAGAGGGCCTTTATCCCCGCTTCCTCAAGAGCCTTTTGAACGAGGGGATGCAGAGGCTTTTCAAGCTCCCCGTAGCGGGCTTCCCGCTCCGGGATCCGCTCAATATGCACTATCTGCCCTCGGTAAAAAGGCGCCTGTTTTATCTGGTCCAGAAAGGAAAAGGAATAAGGCATAGCTATCCCTTTATCAGGATAGCACGGCGAGGCTTTTAAGGCAACCCCTGTGACGGTCCTTTCTTAGGAGAAAGGACTCATCTCCCTCAGTCTTTGCACTATCGGTGGGAGAACTTCCAGGACGTAATCCACATCTTCATCGGTGTTTTCCCGGCCAAGGGTAAGCCTTATGGAGCCGTGGGCATCCTCAGGCGGAATGCCCATAGCCAGAAGGACATGGCTTGGCTCCAGAGAGCCACTGGTGCAGGCAGAGCCACTGGAAGCACAAACCCCTTTAAGGTCAAGCCCCAGAAGGATGGATTCTCCCTCAGCATTCTTAAAGATAAAACTGGCATTATTGGGGAGCCTATTAGTGGGATGGCCTGTAAGGTAGGTATTGGGTATGCGCTCCAGGATGCCCCGGATGAGCTTATCCCTCAAGCGCTTTACATGGGAATTATTAGACTCAAACTCCTCGTAGGCGAGTTTAAGGGCTGTAGCGATTCCTACTATGTAAGGCACGTTTTCGGTGCCGGCTCTGCGATTGTGCTCATGTCCACCTCCGGTCTGCATTGGGAGGAGAGGAGTTCCCTTGCGGACATACAGGATTCCAATGCCTTTGGGCGCATAGAACTTGTGGCCGGAGAGGGACATGAGATCCACATTAAGCTCATCCACATTCAGGCTCAGAGCACCAGCCGCCTGGACAGCATCGGTGTGGAAAGGGATACCTTTCTTGCGGGCAATCTTGCCAATCTCAGCAATTGGCTCAATGGTCCCTACCTCGTTGTTGGCATACATGATGGTAATAAGCACGGTGTCATCCCTTATAGCCCGCCCGACATCATCGGGGTCCACCACTCCATACTTATCCACGGGAACATAGGTAACTTCAAAACCAAAGTATTTTTCAAGTTGCTCCACGGTATGGCCTACAGCGTGGTGCTCTATGGGGGAAGTGATTATGTGGTTTCCTTTGCCCCTGTGCCTCTGAGCAAAAGCCACTCCCCTTATGGCCAGGTTGTCGCTTTCCGAACCGCAGCTGGTGAAAATTATTTCCTCCGGCTTGGCGTGGAGAATTTCAGCCACCGTGCGGCGGGCTTCTTCTATAGCTTGACGCGCTTCTCTTCCCAGGCTATATATGCTGGAAGCATTCCCGAACTTCTCGCTGAAATACGGCAGCATTGCTTCAAGGACCCTCGGATCCACAGGGGTCGTGGCAGCGTGATCCATGTAAACTAAGCGCTTATTCTCCTTCATTTTCCTCCCCTCCTTTTGCAATTATGTAAACAGGCTGGCTTTCTGCCATTTTCATCTCCAAAGAAGCTACTCTCTTTTCTAAGGCCTCTATCCTTTCCAAGAAAGCTTCCATCACCTGAGCCAGGGGGTCAGGTATGCGCTCATGGTGCAGGTCAATAGGTTGAGGTTGCCCATTTATTTTGACCACTCTTCCTGGAACCCCAACGACAGTTGAGCCCGGGGGAACTGATTTTACCACCACGGAGCCAGCCCCTATGCGGGAATTATCGCCTATAACCACTGGCCCTAAGATTACTGCGTGGGCTCCTATGACCACATTGTTTCCCACCGTGGGATGCCTTTTGACCTTTTCGGTGGAAACGCCTCCGAGGACGACTCCCTGATACATCGTTACATCATCTCCAACTTCTGCTGTTTCCCCTATAACCACTCCTGCACCATGGTCTATAAAGAAGCGCCGGCCTATTTTGGCTCCAGGATGAATTTCTATACCGGTTAAAAAGCGGTTCAAGTGTGAGATAAAACGAGGCAGAGTTACAAAACCTCGCTTCCATAAAGCATGGGCCAGGCGGTGAAGCCAGAGAGCATGTAAGCCAGGGTAACAGAGGATTATCTCCAAAGTATTACGGGCAGCAGGATCTCTGGCATAGATGGTGGCTATATCTTCTTTTAGTGTTTCCAGAAGTCTGCGTATCATTTTTCGCCCCCCGTATCTGATTTTTGCGGGCAAGCTGGTGGTATATTTTTAGCAAGATCAGCTATGGTTACTCCATCCAGGAGGGAAAAAAGGAGGGATTGCGTTTTGTTCCACAATTCCCAGGTGCTACATTCCCTCCCTTGAGGGCAACAACAACCCCCACTTGTAACAGCGCAGTTTGTGCTTCCGAGCGGGCAGGGGATTGAGAATCTTTCCCCTTCCAGAGCCCTCAAAACATCGCCAACGGAAATTTTGTCCGGTGGTCTGGCAAGCCTGTATCCGCCTTTAACACCTCTAACACTAACCACAATCCCGGCTTTCCTCAAGAGCGGGATAATCTGCTCCAGGTAAGGAAGAGGTAGCTTCCTGACGCGAGCTATCAGGGCCAGTGAAACCGGCCCTTCGGAGTAACATCGGGCCATTTCCACCACTGCTTTCAAGCCGTAAAGTTCCCTGCTGGAGAACCTCATCCCAAAAATCCGAGCAAAAAGTCGGAATTATTATAAACCAGCAGAAGGTGCTTGTCAAGAAACTTCAAAGCTATTCGTAAACTAAGGTCGGGGCGACTTGTGCAGCGCCTCAGGTTGGCGAAATAACTTTGGCTCTTGCTGTGCAATTAAGCCACATTAACGGCACGAGGTTCAGCCACTGTCACCTGTTCCAAGATCGTCTTACTCGGCAAACATCCTCAAGCGCTTGCGTCTGAAATCGTGCTGCCGCTCACTCTCATGGCTCCCAGCGTCCAGCACGGCATGCACCCGCATGCGGCCTTCGGTGATTGTGCCCGTTTTGCCGGAACAAAGCACCTCCATACTGTAGGAGCAAAGGCATCACATACAGAAATGGACCCGTTCAGGAAACACTGCCCGTTTGACAAAAGCTTAGAGGGTGATATAATGGCTTTGGTTTATCAAAAACAAGGAGGCTTCTATCATGCAAATAGCTGGGTTTGAGTTCCCTGATGAGCTTTATTATGACCTTAAACACGGTTGGGGACGAGTTGAAGGGAATATCGTCACCCAGGGCCTCACTGATTTCGGTCAGAAGTTAGCAAGAGAAATCGTTTATGTGGAAATACCCCCTATTGGTAGGTCTGTCACTCAGGGGCAGACATTTATGTCCATTGAATCTGGCAAATGGGTAGGACGCATACCAGCTATCGTCAGCGGTAAGATTGTAGCTGTTAATGAAGAGCTAGAATGGGAACCCAACCTCATAAACAAATCTCCTTTTGACCGTGGCTGGCTTGTAAAAATTGAAATGTCTAATCCGGCTGAGCTTGATAAGCTTATGAGGGCTAACTCCCCTGAATTTAAGGCTTTTATTGAGGCCGAGGCTGAAAAATTCAAAAGCGTGCTTGGAGGTTAATACAATGAAACTCTACCGGCTTGGAACTGTCGCCTGGCCCTATTCTCAGCTCCTCTATCATGCTCTCCCTAGGCTGAACCGCGAAGGATTGATCTTACTTTCTCCAGATTCCCCCTATGTCTGTATCGGGTATTTCCAGGATCCTGAGCAAGATGTGGATTTAGCTTATTGCCGCGAGCACGGCATCCCCGTTTTCCGACGGGAGGTGGGAGGAGGGGCAGTTTACTTGGATGGAAACCAACTTTTCTGGCAACTTGTGATCAGGAAAGACCATCCCCTGGTTCCAGCGAGCCGGGAGGAATTTTACCGGAAGTTTCTCCAGGCTCCCATCGCTGTTTACAGGGCTATTGGCATCCCCGCTGAATATAAACCTGTAAATGACGTTATCGTTCATAACCGCAAGATTTCAGGCACGGGTGTGGCGGAGATAGGCAATTACATAGTCTTTGTGGGCAACCTTATCCTGGACTTCAATTACGAAATGATGGTTCGGGTCCTGAAAGTGCCCGATGAGAAGTTCCGGGATAAAGTATATAAAACTTTGCAGGAAAACCTTACAACGATAAAACGGGAGCTTGGGGATATCCCTCCGAGGGAAAAGCTGTGGGACCTTCTTGCGGAAAAGTTTTCAGAAATCTTAGGGCCAATGGAAGTGGAAACAGGGGTTGACCCTGAATGGCGAGCTGAAGCCAACCGCCTTGGCGAGGTGATGCTTAAAGAGGATTGGCTATACATGCGGAGAAGACCTCATACAGATTATGGCGTTACTATTCGCTCCGGGGTTGAGGTACGACAGAAAGTTTATAAAGCTACCGGGGGCCTGATCCGGGCCATAATAGTAGTTCAGGAAGGGACCATTGCTGATATAACTTTATCCGGTGATTTCTTCTTTTACCCGGCTGATAAGTTAACCGAGCTTGAAAAGGCCTTGATAGGAGTGGAAGTAGAGAAAGCAGAAAAAATTATAGTGCGGTTTTATTCCGAGCAAGGGGTGGAAAGTCCTGGTATCACCCCTGCTGATTTGGCTATGGTCATAAATCCATAAGGAGAAAGATATGACGGAAGCCATTGACCTTGCTGTTATAGACCGAACGCTGGTCCAGAAAGTTGTCCCTGGCCGTTGGGAAAAGATGCTTTCCTGTATCCAGTGTGGAACCTGCTCCGCTTCCTGCCCCGCCGCACACGCGATGGATCTCTCCCCCCGCCGGATGTGGCGGATGGTCCAGCTGGGCATGATTGAAGAGGTGCTCCGCTCCAAAAGTATCTGGCTTTGCAGCCTCTGTTACACCTGCCACGTTCGTTGCCCACGCGGGATCCCACTTACCGAAACCATCGTCCGGCTGAAAGAACTGGCGATAGAGCGCGGCATCGTCTCTTCGCCTCAGAGCGACGCTTTCTACCGAACCTTCGCCGACGTGATGCGCCGCTATGGACGAATGCGGGAGGTGGAGTTTATGGCCCGGTACTTCCTGGCTTCTAACCCCCTGGCAGCGCTGGGCTTTGCCCGCTTGGGCCTGAAAATGCTGGCCCGGGGCAAAATCGGCCTGGAAGTGCCACGGCTGGGCGGCAAAGGACGGCTGGACCGGCTCTTTCAGCGAGTCGCCGAACTGGAGGGGCAGAAATGAAGTATATCTTCTATCCTGGGTGTTCACAGGAAGGGACGGCGCGGGAGTACCGGGATTCCACGCTGGCCGTCCTTCAGGCCCTGGGTGCGGAGGTGCAGGAACTGAAGGACTGGACATGCTGTGGGGCCAGCGTCGCCCCAGTTATGAGCGACCTTTTGGGCCTGGTACTTCCAGCCCGCAACCTGGCGCTGGCGGAACAGCAAGGCAACGGCCGGGATGTGCTTACCGTCTGCAGCGCTTGCTACACGAACTTCCGCCGGACCGCAGCCACGTTGGCCATAGACCGGAGCCTGCACGACAAAGTCAACCAAGCCCTGGAGGTGGAGGGTTTGACATACCAGGGAAAGGTGACGGCCCGGCATCTGCTGGACATTCTGGCCAACGACTTCGGACCGGAAGCGATCCGGGCGCGGGTCCAGAAGCCCCTGGAAGGCCTGACCGTTGCCCCGTACTACGGCTGCCAGACAGTCCGTCCCTATAGCCCCCACGACAACCCCCAGCGTCCCACCTCCATGCTCCCGATTTTGGAAGCGCTGGGTGTGAAGGTCCATCGGCATCCCCGCGAAGCGTCCTGCTGCGGGACATCGCTATTGATGACCAAACCGGAGGTGGGCCTGACTATGGTTAGCGCGGTGCTGGCAGCTTGCGAGGGCGCGGATTGCATCGTCACCGTCTGCCCGATGTGCCACATGAACCTGGATGCCTACCAGGATAAGGTTTCCCATCTGCTGGGCCGGACGGTGCGCATCCCCGTCGTCCACCTGCCCCAACTGATGGGCCTGGCCTTTGGCCTGCCGGAGGAATCCTTAGGCCTCCGGCGGCATGTTACACCGGTGGATTTGAAGTTTTAGCGGCAGAGGACGCGGAGAATTTAATTAAACCTTTGCGTTCTCGGCGTCCTCCACAATAAACGCAGTAAAAAAGGAGTGATTATGATGGAAAAACCACGGATTGGTGTCTATATTTGCGAATGCGGTATCAACATCTCAGCAACTGTAGATGTGAATGCGGTGGCCGAAATGGCATCCAAGCTCCCCGGCGTCGTCGTGGCCCGCGTCTACAAATACATGTGCTCTGAACCAGGTCAGCTTATGATTCAGGAAGATATCCGCAATTTAGGCCTTAACAGGATTGTGGTGGCTTCGTGTACCCCGAGAATGCATGAAATTACTTTCCGGAGGGCTTTGGAAAAGGCTGGCCTTAATCCTTACTTCTTTGAGATGGCTAACATCCGGGAGCATGTGTCCTGGGTCACTAAGGACCGGGAGGAAGCTACCGAGAAAGCCAAAAGGCTGGTAAAAGCCGCAGTAGCACGGGTGGCTTTCCACCAGCCCCTTGAGCCTCGGCGTGAGCCTGTTACAAAGGCAGCCCTGGTAGTTGGTGGGGGGATTGCAGGCATCCAGGCCTCCCTCTCCATTGCCGATGCGGGCTACCAGGTGTATCTGGTGGAACGGGAGCCATCTATTGGTGGCCACATGGCCCAGCTGGATAAAACCTTCCCAACGTTAGACTGCAGTACCTGAATCCTCGGCCCCAAGATGACGGATGCCGGTCGGCATCCCAATATTACCCTCCTTACCTACAGCGAGGTTGAAGACGTATCCGGTTACATTGGCAATTTTACCGTTCGGGTTCGGAAGAAAGCCAGATCGGTCCGGGAGGATCTGTGCACTGGATGCGGGATTTGCCAGGAAAAGTGCCCGGTTAAGGTGGTGGACAATGTTTTCCAGGCGGGGATGGGTAAGCGTAAAGCTATTTATCGTCCTTTCGCCCAGGCTATACCCAACATACCAGTGATTGACCGGGAGAATTGCCTCTGGTTCACCAAAGGGCGATGCAGAGCCTGCGAGAAGCTTTGCCCTGCCGGAGCTATTGATTTTGAACAGCAGGATCAGATTCTGGAACTTAAAGTCGGCGCTATCGTGGTGGCAACCGGATTTGCTATGTGGGATCCCACCAAGCTTCCCCAATACTCTTACGGCCTTTCCCCCAATATTATTACCGGCCTGCAATTTGAAAGGCTTGTAAGTGGAACTGGCCCCACAGGCGGGGAAATCCTCACGGCGGAGGGGAAGAAGCCGGAGAAGGTGGCTATTATCCATTGCGTTGGGAGCAGGGATGTGAATGCTCACCCATATTGTTCCCGAATATGCTGTATGTATTCCCTTAAACATGCCCACCAAGTGAGAGACTATACTGGCGCTGAGGTTTACGAATTTTACATGGATATGCGCTCCTTTGGGAAGGGTTATGAGGAGTTCTTTGAGCGGGTCCAGGAAGAGGGGGTAATTTTCGTTCGGGGCCGTGGGGCTGAAGTGGAAGTTCTGCCCAACGGTAAGCTTAGGGTAAAAGGGGAAGACGCTAACCTGGGCAAGTTGGTCTTCGTGGATGTGGACATGGTAATACTGGCCACAGCTATTGAACCGCAGCCTGATGCGGATCGTGTGGCAGCGCTTTTCCGGCTGGGGAGGACCCCCGATGGTTGGTTTGCTGAAGCTCACCCCAAACTACGGCCTGTGGAGACAGCTACAGCCGGAGTATTCTTAGCTGGCGCCTGTCAGGGCCCCCGTGACATCCCGGATACCGTAGCCCACGCTGAAGCCGCAGCTATGGAAGTGGTGAAACTTTTTAACGAAGGCGAAGTGCTTATCTCTCCCACGGTGGCTGTTGTAAACGAAGAGGCATGCGTAGGTTGTGGTGAATGCATCTTGGCCTGCCCATACTCCGCTATCTCCCGCAACTTGCGGGGCAAGGCCGAGGTTAATCCAGCCCTCTGCCAAGGCTGTGGAACGTGCGCAGCTACTTGCCCATCTCACGCTATCACCGCTCTCCACTTCACCGACCAAGCAATAGTAGCTCAAATTGATGGGCTTATGGAGTATGCCAGGCTTTGAAAACCTTTCCGACTCGGCCCCCCACAGTCCTGGGGGGCCTTTTTATTATCTGGGCCAGGGCGAACTTATAGTCACGCCATCATTTCTCCGAGTTCTCGCAGTGCTTTGAGGGCCCCCTTCGGCAACGTCACGGGTTTTCTGCCTACTGCATAGCAGCACCATATAAGCTGGGCTGTTCTTTCCACAGTTTCCAGAATGTTGCACGCCCGCCGCAGGCTTGTTGCAACTGCCACAACCCCATGATTCTGTAAAAGACACACCTGATTCCTCTGCCCCAGCGCTTTAACTACTGCTTCAGCCAGCTCCTCAGTTCCGGGCATTATAAAGGGAACCACCGGCACTTCCCTTAAAAAAGCAGCCTCAGCGGTGATGGGAAGGAAAGGCAAGCGAGCAAGGGCCAGAACGGTAGCATAGGGGGCATGGGCATGGACGATGGCCCTTACATCCGGGCGCATCCTGTAGATGGCAGTATGCATGGGCCACTCTGATGAAGGGGCGAGGGCACTTTCGCCCAGCACATTGCCCCGCAGGTCTATCCGGATCATCATTTCCGGCCTGAGGTCTCCTTTGTGAACCTGGCTTGGGGTAATCCAGCATTCTTCTCGACCCTCTATCCGCACGCTGAGGTTGCCACCGGTGGCAGTTATGAGGCCTAATTGGTAGAGCTCGTTAATGGCCTGCACCATTTCCTCACGAGGGTCTTTAACCGAAACAGGGGCAGGGGTTGTCACTGCGGGCTTCTGAATGGCGGAAAAATCAATGCCACCGGCCTCTTTTCGGGCCAGGGTGTAAAGCCGAATTATTTCCCCCTGAATCCGCTGGAGGCCCATAGCCAGCCGGACATCGCCAGTAAAAGATAGCTTCCCGCTCATAGCGGCTTTGGTTCCACTGATTCGCCCGGAGAGAATCCCGTCCATGGTCTCAACGTCAGCTTTCATCCTGACTTCAGCAGGTTCAGGGGGAGTTCCAAGGCCTGCCAGGACTTTCCCATCCTGGAAGCCGAGGTAGAATTCCAGCCCCAGATCGCTGATTGTGTAGTGGGTTGTGACTTTCTTCCCGGATGCAAACTGATTGAGGACCGGATCAGCAACGGCCATCTCGCAAAACCGGGAAAGGATGCGCTCCATTTGAGCCCTTGCACCTGTGCTTTCCATGGCTTTTGTCATGAACTCCTCCTTCCTGAGAATTCTCTGCTCTTGCTGAAGGTCGCTGACAGCCGGGGCAGGTCTGGCAACGCTGATCCCCGGCCTTTCCACCTGACGGCGCGGGCCTGTCCAGGAAAAACCTTCCAGGATCTCGGGGTTCAGGATGTTCTGTGGTCTTTCCCCAGCCAACAGGCGCCGCAAGTCTTCCACCACAATGCGGCCCTGATGGATAGCTACCTCTTCAGTATTTCCCCCGATGTTTCGGGGGAGCCACGAAAGTCCCTTTGCCCTTCTTGCGGACAATCAGACCATCATTGACAAGCTGTAAGATGGCCATTCGGGCGGTCATGCGGGAAACGCCACACTGAACTTGTGTAGACATTATACTAACTTCAGCAGAGGGGCGCAAGCAGGAACTTTACCCTCCAGTTTGCCATTTACCCTCACCGAAGTATAATTACAATTCGGAGGTTAAACCATGCTTTTTTCCAGGTTTAAGTTCATGGCCCTGGTTTTCCTGCTCCTGGCTGGAGCATGCCTTTTTTCTTTGGCAGGATATTTCGGCTTAAAGCAGGGGGTTGAAAAGACTTACCGCTCCCTTCAGCAACGCTCCTGGGAACATTATAATAGAGGAGAAGCTTACTTGAGGGAAGGGAACCTGGAACTGGCCTTGGCTGAATTTGAAGAAGCACTGCGCTTATACCCCCGGAATGAGGAAGCCCTCCGAAAGATAACCGAATTAAAACCTTTCTTTCAGCAAACTGTTACCATCCCTCCTCAACAGGTGACCGAAAATGTGCTGGAGGCATACTTTCAGGAAGCACAGAACCTCTATCGGGAAAAGAAGTGGGAAGAGGCCGCCCAGGCCCTGGAAAACCTTCACCTCCTTGCCCCTGATTACCGCAAAACTGCGGTAGTTGACCTCATGAGCATGGCCTTTTACCAGGCGGGCCTCGCCAAAGTGCAGGAAAACGAGTTAGAAGTGGCCATTCAGTATTTTGACAAAGCTTTAGCTGTAAACCCGGAAGACCCAAACGTAAGGAAGGAAAGAGAAAAAGCTGCCCTCTACCTTGAGGCCCTAACTTTCTGGGGTGCCGATTGGGAAAAAACCCTGAAAGCCCTGGAAACCCTTGTCCAGAAATATCCCGATTACAAGGATTCAAAGGATAAGCTCAGGGAAGCGCGGGTTGAGTACGCCAGGGCCCTCGCCCGGAAGGGCGACTGGTGTGGAGCCGAAGCTCAGCTTAAGCTTGTCCCCGAACCCGAGCCTGAAATCAAAGCTGAACTTTACAGAGCTTATACCCTCTGCCATGTGAAAACTCCAACCCCGTCTGCTACCCCTTCACCAACGGGCACTTCAACTCCCCTCACAACCCCCGGAGTGTGCACGGGACATATCGCCTGGGCCGACTACGACCCTGTCAAATCCGTATTCGTCGTTTATTCTATGGACGTAAGCAGGGGCCTGGTGAAAAAAATCGCCGAGAAGGCCGCAAATCCAGCCTTTTCCCCCGATGGAAGCACCATCCTCTTTCGCTCTTTGCAGGAAGATATGATAGGCCTGGCCCGGATAGCTATCTCAGGGGGTGAAAAGATAAGGGTGACCGCTTACGCCGAGGATACTTTCCCTGCATGGGCTCCCGATGGTAAACAAATGGCTTTCGCTTCCCGCCGGGAAGGCGACAGGAAATGGAGAATTTACTTTGGCTGGCCCACAGGTATGGAGGCGGTCCGGGAATTAGCCTTTGGCACAAGGCCCGCCTTCTCCCCTGATGGCCGGAGCTTAGTATTCCAGGGGTGTATACCTTCCACTACCCATTGTGGTCTCATTTCCATGGGCATAGATGGGTCAAACCCGCAACTTTTGACCCCCTTCCCCGGCGATACCGCACCCACCTTCTCACCCGATGGCACAAGGATAGCCTTTATGTCAGCGGAAAGGGACGGGAACTGGGAGATATACATTCTGGAGACAAAGGCAGGCAAGGTAAGTCGCTTAACTTTTAACCCCGATATAGATGGCCTTCCAGCATGGTCTCCTGACGGACGCTGCCTTGCCTTTCTCTCTCACCGGGATGGGAAGTGGGGCATCTACACAATGCGGCCTGATGGCTCGGACCTCCGCCTCCTCATCACCCTTTCCGATTCTATAGGGGACTGGATGGATCACAACCTTTCCTGGGGGCCGTAATATGCCTCTGTATGTAGCTTTTATCTGGCACATGCATCAACCATACTATAAGGACCCGATATCAGGCAAATATTTCCTGCCGTGGCTCCGCCTTCATGCCGTTAAGGATTACCTCCACATGGCAGAAGTGCTGAGCCAGTACCCCCGCGTTAAAGCCACTTTTAACTTTGTCCCTTCACTCCTGATGCAGCTTCTGGATTACCTGAAAGGCGATGCGGTTGATCCAGCTATGGAACTGGGCTTAAAAGACGAATGGTCTCAGGAAGAGAAAGAATACGTTCTTTCCCACTTTTTCAGCATAAACCGGGAACGCTTGCTGAACCGCTACCCCGGATACCGTTTGCTACTGGAGCTAAGCCCCTATGTCCGCCAGGCCCCCCATCTTTTCTCCCCCGCCTACTTTCGGGACCTTATAACCTGGTTCAACCTGGCCTGGACCGATCCTAACAAGGTGGAAGGAGATGCTTTCTTAAGGAGCCTGGCCGAAAGAGGGAGCAACTTCTCCAGGGAAGATTTCGCAAAACTTTTAGAAAAACACCGGGAAATAATGATGAAGATAATCCCCCTTTACCGGGAGCTTGAAGCGAAGGGGCAGGTGGAACTGACAACTTCTCCCTTCTACCACCCGATCATTCCCCTACTCATAAATGTTGAAAATGCTCGCCGGGCCAGCCCAGGGCTCCCTCTACCTCCAGTTTCCTTCTCCCATCCTGAAGATGCTGAAGAGCAAATTCGGAGGGCGGTAGAATTTCACCGAACTATTTTCGGCCATGAGCCTGCTGGCTTCTGGCCACCGGAAGGCGCAGTGTGCCCCGAGCTGGTTCCGATCCTGGCGCGGATAGGCATTTCCTGGTTCGCTACCGATGAAGCCATACTGGCTTGCACCCTCAAAACCAGCCTGGAAAAAGATGAGGACGGTTATCCCCGCAACCCCGAGCTTCTTTACAAACCCTATAAGGTTCAGATTGAAGGCAAAACCCTCGCTATCCTCTTCCGGGATCGCTTCCTCTCGGACCGTATTGGTTTCGTCTACCAGCATATGGATGGAAAAGAAGCGGCGCGGGATTTGGTGGGGAGACTTCTGACCATAAGAGAGCGCCTGCCAAAGGAAAAGCCTTACCTTGTGACTGTAATTCTGGACGGGGAAAATTGCTGGGAGCACTATGAACACAATGGAGATGTTTTCCTCCATTCCCTCTACCGGATGCTCTCCGAAGAGCCGGAAATTGAATGCATAAGGGTCAGGGACTTTCTGGAGATGTTTCCCCCACAGGAAACTCTCACGGAATTAGCTACGGGTTCCTGGATAAACGGAAATCTGGAGACATGGATAGGAGAAGAAGCACAGAATAGAGCCTGGGAAGCCCTGGCCCGCGTCCGAGAAGACCTGGTGAACTGGCAGAAAACATACCCCCTGGCCGACCTGGAAACTCTGGAGAAGGGATGGGAATGCTTTTACAGAGCCGAAGGTAGCGATTGGTTCTGGTGGTATTACAGCCGAAATGTTTCGGAGCAAGAGAAAATTTTCGATCAGGCTTTCAGGGGACACCTGGCAGGGGTTTACACAAGCATCGGCCTTCCCGTTCCTGAATGGCTTTCTTATCCTATAACAAAGGCCGGAGCAATGCCAGAACGGGCTCCTTCTCACTTTATCTCCCCCAGGCTTGAAGCTTATCCCGAGGCCTCATCGGAGTGGGCAAGGGCAGGGTATATAAGGGGAGGGATAGGAAGCACCATGCGGCCTTCTGAGCTGCTTATCAGCGGGCTTTATTATGGTTACGACCCCGGAACCCTTTACCTTCGGATAGAAACTTACGAACCCCTTGACTCCTTTTCCCTGTCCATTTACTTTCTGAGCCCCTCGGCCGATAAGATGAACTGGCAGTTTCGCAACCTTGACGAAAAAGTTGAAGTTATGAATGGCCTTGGGCTTGCGTGGGCCCTGGAGATAATCCCGTGGGAGTTAAAAGCGATCCTTTTCAAAGCCCAGGGCCAGGAAGTCTGGCATCCCATCAGGGAATTGATGAACCTGGCACGCTCTGAAAAGGTCGTGGAGCTGGCCATACCATTAAGCCACCTGGGACTCAAACTTGGAGATTCGCTTGGTTTAGTGGTCATAGGGGAGAAAGGAAAAGTTCTGGAAAAGATTCCCCCGTCCGGTCCTCTGTTTTTCACCCTCAGGGATAAATTCTGAGGGGAAAACTATGCCGCTGGATGTGCACCTTGACGATGAAGTTAGATTGCGAAAACCGCATCCCTGCGGGGCCAACCACTGGCTCGTGGTCAGGGTGGGAGCAGATATTGGCCTTAAATGCATGAAATGCGGCCGCAAAATCCTTTTGCCTCGTTCCGTTTTTGAGAAACGTTTCAAAGCTTTTATAAAGCGCAGTCGCCCAAGTTTAGATGATATAGCGGCAATGGTGGCCAAGAAAACCTAAAGCAGCTTTAATAAACCCAGGGCGCTCTCCTTCCCCCTGCACTCCGGACAGAGGTTTTTCCATTCAGGCTCCTCTCCCACAATGCTTGAAATCCTGGAGAGGACATAGGCCAGCTCTTCTTTCGTGGCAAAAGGCTTACCGCACCGGTCACAGAAGGCAAGTTCAAATTCCAGAATCGCGGATACACCCGGTTTTTCTCCAAAGGCTATGGCTCGGGTAGGACAGGCTCTCAAGCACCGGTCGCAATCTTCCTCACAGGAAGGGGGAAAAGCTATCACTCTGCGGTGACCGTCATCGGTTAAAGTTATCAGGAGAGGCGAACAAATTGTGGAACAGGCTCTGCACCCTATGCACTTTTCCCTGTTAACTTCTATCGCCTTCATTTCCCCCTCCTCTCATGTCCCATGGCCCAGCTCAGGCCGGCGATCTTGCGCTTTCGGGAGGAGAAATCAGCCACGCAGGAGAAGTTCATAGCCCCGGCAGGACATGTCAGGACACAGGCAGGCAAAAGTCCTTCCTCCCGACGGTGAGAACAAAGATCGCATTTGTAAGCTCGCTTCCCCTCAAGCTTTATGGCTCCAAAAGGGCAAGCTAAAAGGCAAAGTTCGCAACCGGTGCACTTTTCCGCGTGCAGGAGGACTTCTCCATCCCTCCGTTCCAGAGCGCCGGGGTAACATACCTCAGCACACGTAGCACCCTGACATTGCCGACAAAAAATTGGGATGCCCGGAGGGTAAACCCGGACATTGCTGATGCCTCCATGTTCCCGGGCGCAAGCAACCTCGCAAGCATAGCAGGATATGCAGCGTTCAGGACGTACCAGGATTTCATACCCCATAACTTACGTTCCTCCTTTCTCCAACCGGCACGCGCTTACCTTAAAGGCCGGAATGCGAGCTTCCGGGTCCAGTTCTTTCAGGGTAAGGAAGTTAACCCCGGGAAAGTGGAAGGGCAGGAAGATAAGGCCAGGGATAACCCTCTCGTTCACCCTTACCCTGGCTTTTACTTCCCCTCTGGGAGAGCTCACACTCACAATTTCTCCCTCGGTAAGGCCCAGTTTTTCCGCATCATGGGGGTTAATTTCCACCCATAGCTCGGGAGCATAACGTGAGAGGGAAGGAATGTTCCGGCTTATAGCTCCAGAGTTATAATGCACTATCACTCGGCCAGTAGTAAGCGTAAAGGGGAACTCGGGCCCCGGCTCTTCCCTGGGAGGACGATGGGCTACAGGATAAAAGCTTGCTTTACCATCGGGAGTGAGGAAATTCTCATGGTAAAGTATTGGTGTTCCGGGATGGGAAGGATCTGGACAAGGCCAGAAGAGGCCTTCAGCTGTGGCCTTCAGGCGCTCCGGGGTTATGCCACCGTATGCTGGAATGGCCACATTTATCTCCCTAAGCACTTCTTCTGGTGAGGGAACATTGTCCCAAAGCCCTATTTTCTTGCCCACCAAGCCGATTATCTCAAGGTCCGAAAGCACTCCTTCAGGCTCCACGGCTTTCTCCGACCATTGAACGCGGCGCTCGGTAGAAGTATAGGAGCCGGATTTCTCGGCCCAGCAAGCCACAGGAAGGACTAAATCAGCCATTTGGGCAGTTTCGGTCATGAAAAGGTCTTGAACTACGAGAAACTCCAGTTTCTCCAGGGCTTTCACGGTATCCCCTGCGCAGGGGTCTGAGACCACAGGGTTTTCCCCCATGATGAACATAGCTTTGATCTGGCCTTCCAAAGCTGCTTCCATCATTTCCACCACTGTGAGACCGGGCCTTTGGGGCAGGTCTTCACGGCCCCAGAGGCGGGCAAGCACCCGGCGTCTTTCTTCATCCTCAATGGAGACATAGCCCGGGAGTACATCGGCAAGGGCTCCCATATCTGATGCCCCCTGAACGTTATTCTGACCTCGCAAGGGGAAGAGGCCTGTGCCCGGACGCCCCAAATGCCCGCACATAAGGGCTAAGTTGGCACAGGCAAGGACATTATCGGTCCCGGTCGCGTGCTGGGTAATACCCATGCAATAAACTATGGCTGAAGCTTCAGAGCGGGCATAGGTTCTGGCTGCCAGGAGAATATCGGCGGGGTTAAGGCCTGTGATCTCGGCTGCCTTTTCAACGGAGAAGTTTTCCAGGGAAGATTTCAGGGCTTCAAAGCCTTTTGTCCTTTGAGCAATGAACTGATAGTTAGCAAGCCCTTCCCTTAAAATTACAGCCATCATACCATTGAGAAGGGCGATATTGGTGCCAGGACGAAGGGGGAGGTAAAGGTTAGCCAGTTGAGCAGTTGGGGTATAGCGGGGGTCAGCCACGATAATGTAAGCACCGTGCTCTCTGGCCTCCAGGACCCACCGGGATACGATCGGATGGTTTTCGGCAAAGTTGGACCCCAAGATAAAAATACAGCGGGAATTAACAAGGTCCGGTATGGGGTTGGTCATGGTGCCAGAACCGAGAGCCTTCCTTAGCCCTACCACAGAAGGAGCATGGCATAGGCGGGCGCAATGGTCCACATTGTTTGTGCCTAAAAGGCGAGCCATTTTCTGGAAGAGGTAGTTTTCTTCATTCGTGGCTTTAGCCGATGAAAGGAATCCCAACGCATCAGCACCATATTTCTCCCTGATTTCCAGCAATCGCTCGGAAGCTATGTCCAGAGCTTTATCCCAGCTTATCTCCTTCCACCCATTCTTTTCCCGAACCATAGGAGTTCGGAGACGGTTGGGGTGGTAAAGAAGTTCCAGGACAGCATTCCCTTTAGGGCAGAGGGAACCATGGGTAAGAAGATGCTCGCTCAAGTATTCTATGCCTACCGCTTTTCCATTAACGATTTTAAGACCCACAGGGCAGCCTGCCCCACAATAAGGGCAAATCGTGGGGATTACTTCCATTATCTACCTCCTTTCGGGTAAAAATCCCCCTCTGCCTCCGGATTTTTAAGCAATCCTAACGGGGGAAAGGAGCATAAGCCCCTTCCCCCCTACAATTACGGTAGTATAGCGAAGACCCGCGCCGGGAAGCCTGAGCCACCCTTAGGTTTGGGGAAGGCCACTATAACGAGGGCACCATATTCTGGAACTTTGTCCAGATTGGTGAGGAGCTCCACCTGGTAGTGGTTAGTCTTGAGGACGTAAGCTTCCAGGGAATAATCTCCTTTGCTGGTAGCTATGCCAGGATCCGTATCCGTGGGTTCGTGGCCTATGGCTGTGACCTTCCGCTCCTCAAACAGGTATTTGAGGACCTCCATGCTCCAGCCAGGGTAGTGGGCAATCCCCTGGGCATCCTCATTGCGCATGGCTTTCATATCCGGCCAGCGCTTGGACCAGTCGGTGCGCATGGCCACGAAGGCACCCTCCGGGATAGGGCCATACTTCTTCTCCCAGGCCTTCACGTCCTCCATGGTGATGGTGTAGTCGGGGTTCTGGGCCACTTTCTCGTGGACATCAATGACCACCAGAGGCATAATCATCTCTTTTACGTCAATTTCATCTATAGTGCGCAGGCCCTTGTGGAAGTGAGCCGGCGGGTCCACATGGGTCCCCCACTGTCCTACATGGCAGAATTCTTCGGCAAAGAAGCCTGAACCCAGAGTCCCTACCCCTTCCTCATACCAGTAGAGGGTGGTAACCCTTTCATCGGGGAAGCCAGGCCAGTGAGGGATGCCGGGATGGAAAGCGTGGGTGAGGTCCACAAACTGCTTTTTCTTGATGATGGAATAGATTTCCATGAGGGAAGGTTCCTTGGGCTTGGGGGCACAGCTGGAAAGCAAAGCCAGAATCAGCAATGCACTTACAAAGAGCAGAATGCCCCTTCGCATTGCCCACCTCCTTTGATTAAACTTTTATTCAACCCGATAGCTTCGGGCCACTTCCTCTGCAGCCTCCCGGCGGGTAAGTCGGGCAAATTCCTCCTCTTCCATGAAGACCAGGGCGCGAGTGGGGCACGCTTCCACGCAGGCCGGTATATCCCGGCCAGGACAACGGTCACATTTGAGGGCAATCCTCCGTTCCCATTCCCGCCCGATCACCCCGTAGGGGCAGACCATGGTGCACATCCAGCATCCAATGCACTTATCAGGGTTGTGGGTTACAATGCGGGTAGCGGGGTCCTGGATGAGAGCACCTGTGCGACAGGCCCGGACACAAGGGGCATCCTCACAGTGCCGGCAAAGGAAAGGCATCTTGCGAGCGAGCACATATTCCACATAGAGGCGGCGGCGGGGGCGTGGGGTTTCGGCTATGGCAGAAAAGAGGTTCTTGGAACGGGAATGCTCTACAGCACAGGCCAGCTCACATGAATGACAGCCAACGCAGCGGTCCAAGCGGACGAATATCTCCTTCATGGCTCACCTCCTTTATATCCCCAGCCCCTTCCGCCGCTCACGGATAGCTTCCAGGAGCTTCTCGGCTGCAGCCTTCGGGTCTGTTTCTACGATGAAATAACCACCAAAGATGTTCTTGACATCCTGGGTGAGGATTCTGCTGACCACGGGGCTTCCGAGGACGGGTGGGACAACTCCAACGTGAGTGGGAAGGCCTGCAGTCACTGCCCAGGTGCCGATGGATATGGCCTTTTCGGTTGTTGCTTCGGGGGCGCTGGCCACCACCGGGAGCTTGTCTATATCTACCCCGAGCTTGTTGGCCACAGCCACAGCCACATCGGCAGGGCGAGAGTTATCAACACAGGAACCCATATGCAAGACAAGAGGTAGAGGTCCGCCCAGACCCGCTGCCTTGCCCACAGCCGTGAGCACCGCTTTGAGCCCGTTGCCGGCATATTCCTCGGTAGCCTCAGGCGTAAGGAGGCCGTGGCGAGCAAAGGCACCCGCTCCACACCCGGTAGCCAGAAGGAGCACATTGTTGCGTGCCAGCTCCTTGGCTATAGTCAGAAAAGCTGAATCCTGAGGAACCTTAACGTTATTGCAGCCGGCGAAGAGGCAAACCCCAAGGATGTTTCCGGCCACAATGTTGTCAATGAGGGGCTTCAGGGGGTCTTCTTTATTAACCTGGGCCAAAGCCTCAATTATAGCTTCAGTGGAAAAGCCTGCGTAGGCCTTGTGAGTGTAGTTGGGGATGCGAACCTTAGCCGGGTCGCGCTTCTTGAAGGCCTCTATCGCCAGGCGGAGGATTTCCTTTGCTTTCTCGCGAGCTTCTTCCTCTTTGAATTCTATGTGGGTAGCGCCGGGTATCTTCGCTATAGACATGGTAGTTATGAGCTTGGTGTGGAAACATTCAGCTACGTTGGCCAGGGAAGGCATAACGCACTGGTAATCCACCACCATGGCATCTAAAGCGCCAGTTAAAATTGCCATCTCCTGGCTGACGGAGTGGGTGATGGGGGGAATTCCATGGCGCATAAGGACTTCGTTCCCGGTGCAGCAGATGCCCACCAGGTTTATGCCACTGGCTCCAGCAGCCTTAGCTTCCGCCTCCATTTCCCGGGCCACTTGAACAATGACATCCGAAAGGACGGGGTTATGACCATGAAGGGCTACGTTTACAGCATCAGGTTTAAGGGCACCCATATTAGCAATGCTTACCACAGGCTTGGGCGTTCCGAAGAGGATATCCGAGAGGTCAGTAGCCATATGACAGCCAGCAAAGTCAGCCAGAGCACACTTTACCCCTCCAAGGAGGATGTTAACCGGATCGGCATCCACACCGTAAGAAGTGCGGTGCATGATTTCAGAGATGGCACTATCAATGCCGGTGGGGACTACGTTATACTGAACGGCTTTCTCCACCCTTCCCCTGGTGAGGGTTGTAGCTACCCAAGCAAGAGGGGTTGTCTTCTCGGAGAATTCTAACAGAGCGGCCTCGGCCACCTCTTTAGCCAGCTTTTGGATGTCTTTTCCTTCCGTTGGTATGCCGAGGCGAGTGGCTACAGCCTTCAATTTGGCTTCATCCTTAACCGGGTAATCAGGGGCTTTACCTTCGGCCCAGGCCAGGAGGGTATGAGCGAGGTGCTTGGCATGTCCGGAGTGAGCGGCAGCTCCACCAGCGATGGCGCGAGCAAGGTTTCGGGCTACAATGGTATCAGCATCAGCTCCACATACTCCCTTCTGGGGGCCTTCGCCGAAGGGGTCAACGCGGCAGGGGCCTTGCATGCAGTTGCGGCAGCAGGTTCCCAGCTCTCCAAAACCACACTGGGGAAGCTGCGCCTCGTAGCGGCACCAGGCGGTTTCAACCCCCATTTTCTCGGCCAGGCGCAGCATCTCCTGCACCGCCGGACACCAGGAATATTCTTTTGCAGCCTTCATGGCTACCTCCTCTCCCTTAAAAAAATAATAAGGCATCTTCGCCTTTGTTTAATTATAGCCTAAATATGCCCCCCTACGCAATTTTTAAAGGGGCAAGCCCACCACTGACAGATTGCCTGAGAGAGGGAAAAAGGGAAATGGAAGAGTGAATCCCCTCCTTCGGGAGGGCTCGGGGGTGCCCCCAGGACCCTCAAAAAGGGCACACTGCCAGCAAGTGGGACCAAAACCGTGGTAAACCTCAAGCCCCCGAGGGTAGAGAAAACTGGAGTTGGAGGGGGCAATGCCCCCTCCCGGGGGAACTGGGGGGTGAAGAAGGGGCCAGGAGGCCATGCCCCCTGGCAAGAGGTTTGGAGGATGTGCCCCCAAAAACCTTCAAAGAAGGGGCAAACGGCCAACACTGGCCATCAGCCCACGAGTGGGACCTAAAACCACGGCAAACCC
>Ga0105162_1000333_pt1 | contig 31270 bp, 37 predicted proteins | sample JNZ201metaG_FD_81532 | JGI IMG/M metagenome (GOLD analysis project Ga0105162, IMG submission 81532) | Hot spring microbial communities from Jinze hot spring, China to study Microbial Dark Matter (Phase II) - JNZ 20120812A | ecosystem: Environmental > Aquatic > Thermal springs > Hot (42-90C) >...
TGTCCCATCTGCATAATTGGTCCTGTTCGAGGAATTAAAGCATTAGCCTGGATAAAACTAATATAGAGACTCTACAGAGTCCGCAGCCTCCGCAACCCCTCCACAGCTCCATGCAATTTCCGACAAATTTTCCACTCTTTCAGCAACTTCCTCATTCCTCAACAGAGATTTGACAGCCTTTTCAAAATTCTCGGGTGAAAGGTTTTTCTGGTCAACCATTTTTGCAACTCCCATTTTCTCCGCCTTTACGGCGTTGGCAAGCTGTTCACCATGTTGAGGAGGCGGAATGACCACCATGGGCTTCCCATAGAGAATGCATTTTAGCAGGAGAGTCAACCCGCCACGGCATACAACAAGGTCGGCGGCCTCGATGTAGAGGTCGAGGTCCGGTATCCAGCTTCTAATATGCAGAGGCCCCAGCCGTCTATCCGTTTTCGCTGAAGGCTCTGCCGTGGACATCACATAGACAAAATCGCTGCTCAGCTTCTCACCAAACATGTTGAACCACTCCACAAGAGCCCTTTTTTCCTCAACTCCGCCACTGAACACCAACAGAACAAACGGCTTGTCCAAAGCACCGTGAACAGACCTTATCTCCTCTATCTGTTGACGACTGTGTAGAATAGGCTTGGTCAAAGGCCCCGTGTAGACAACATTCGTCGTCAGCTTGCTGGGCAGTTGAAGGGTGTGTTCGGAGAGGGTGTAGGGGGGAGGTAGGTCGGGTATAATTATCTTGTCTGAGAGGTTCCAGACCAGCTGGGGAGCTTGTAGCATAGGCTGAATAAACTCGGCTGCTCTTTGATGTTTCTCGCTCTGCAGCAGAAGGTTGTATTGGTTGAGAATAGTGGCGACCGGTTTTCGGCGAAGCTTCGCGGCGAGGATTGCCGAGGCCCTTGTATCGGAGACCACAACATCTGCGTCAGCGATGATTGAGATTTCGGCTAATGTCTGTGCAGCCACCTTGACTGGGAGAAAAAGGTTGTAGACGATTGTTTTCTTCACCGAGATGGCCCCATCCACTCCAACTCCATAACCCACCGAGGGAACATGAGCTGGCTCGCATCCGTTTTTCGACAGAAACTCGAAGCCCTGTCCATATGAGGAGAAGGTAAGTGTGTGCCCTCTTCTCCAAAGCTCTTCAGCAACAGCGTAAGAGCGTGTGGCATGTCCCAGCCCGATGCCGCAGACAGCCAGATGTATCAACATTTTCCCAACTTGAAATTTCTAGGGAGAACCGGGCCTCCGGGACGCTCTTCAGCAAAAACATCGGCGGTAAACTTTAGCAGCCTCATCTTGCCGTGAAGCCAATAGGTCGGGTTTAGTCCAGCCTTGATGCAGAGATGGCTTAGAAACTCCTCGGCATTCCATCCATACTCGACAGGAACCTGTGGAAGAAGAAGCCCCGAGCCGAAAGGTGTCTCGATAATCAACCCATCCACACCCACCTCAACCAAGTCGGGCAAGCTATTTCTATTAGAGACGTCGATTTCGACAGGTTTGGATAAAACGCTGACCTCAAAGACAACGTGAGGCAGTTCTTCGGGAGAAAGAGGTGGAAACCTTGGGTCCTCCACCGCAGAGGCCACCGCTGCGCGAACGGTCGCTTCTCCAAGCGGCAAAGTTGGTAAAGGATATCCTATACATCCACGCAGCTCTTTATCGGGATATGTGTAGATGGAGACAAACACTCCACGTTTCTCCACGAGCCAATCAGCCGTTGGAGCCTTCTCAAGGGTCCCCGTCTCCAGATAAGTCTCTACAGCTCGCCGAGCTAGATGAACAAGCTGTACCCCCTTTTCATCGTCCACTGGCCGTCGCCCTAACCTTCTCCAAAACTTTGCTGATGTTCCGCCAGTGTCCTCCTATCCAGTAGGTTTTTCCACATCCTCGGCATATCCATCTATGTTCACCGGCCTCTTGAAAATGTTCCAACAAAGTGTTGCAGACAGGGCATCTGGTATTCAGCGGGTTGAAAACCAGTTCTACACCGGTTTCGCTACCTATTTTAGCCAGCGTCTCGACGGTGTCAACTGTTTCGAGCAGAACTGTTTTTACGCCAAGTTTCTTCAGCTTAGCCGCAAGCATCTTGTCACGGGTCACCACAACCCTCTTCTCAGTCACGGACATCGTAATCAAATCATCGTCCGAAGCTTCTCTAACATATATAGTGTCGTGTCCTAGTAGACGGAGCCAAGTAACCAAATGACCCATCATGGTGTCGAGGAGAAACTTCATTCTGAGACAGATGCGCCGCCTTTTCTCTCAAGCTCGATGCGACAGTCTTCGCAGAGAAGCTGGTCCTCCACACGCACTAGATAGTCAGACCATTCTCCACAAAGCTCGCAGTAACCTTCGGTGACTATCTGGTTAGATGGAGACGCGGGGGCACCTATCCTCAGCTTTTCACGCACGATTGACAGTATCTCCGGTGTAACCTGTAGGATGTCCTTTATAGTCACTATTCCCGCGAGTCTTTCCTTGTAGACGACGACTAGGCGGCTCAGCTTGAGTTTGTTCATCTTGCTCAGTGCATCGTCGATTGTTACATCTGGTTCAACAGTCTGAAGCGGGGTATTCATTATGTCGCGGGCCTTCACGGTGTTGGGGTCTGTTCCGTTGGCGACAACCTTTGTTACCAAGTCTGTTTTGGTGATTATGCCTACCGGCTTGCCTTGGGAAGATATCACGACGCTTCCTATTCCATATCGCCTCATAAGCTCAGCCACTTCAACCGCTGACGCCTCTACATCAGCCTCGACCACGGGACTCGACATCACGTCCCTAACCCTCAGCTCCTCAACGAGTGTCGCGGGCTTCACCATCCCACCTAACAACCTAATCATGGATTAATAAGCTTGTCTACTATGCTGCATCGGCCGAAAGGAATCTGAGCGGCGACTGCCTCAACTCTTTCCCCCGCAGCGTCGAAGCCGAGTAGCGTTAAAATTTTCTTGGCGGCATCAGATGACTTGACGTGCCCTGGTCTTATCTCCACAAAAGGTTTGTTCATCCGTTGAGCGGTCAAATAGGGAACAACTTTAACATCATCATCTTCTTTGAAAGCGGCTAGCCGCAGCTCGACTACATAGAAGTTTTTGGGGCCGTAGACCATGAATGAGCCTTTGGGCAAATACTGTCCCGACGGCGGAGTAAAGGAGACCTGCTCAGCCTTCACGGCATAAACCGATACGTTGCTGAAGTTTTCGCGCCAAGCCCTACTATGGCAACCCACCATCTGGGCACATTCTTCGACATCGGTTTCAGAGGCCTTGGAACCGTTTATCAGCACGGCCGCTGGAGAACCGGGGGTTTCCGTGTGTAGGACAAGGTCATTCTCCCTTAGATGTCGTTTGAGGAGCATTATGTTGCTGCGGGCGTCCTTGCCTAACAAGGCCCTGAACCCGCCAGAGGTGACAAATTCTCTAAAAGGTCTTGGCTTTGACGTGGTCTTCTTGACCACGACAGCGGGTCTGGGCACATATTCTACGCTAACGGTGTTCATCTTTTCCTCTATCTCAGCTATTTCCTGCCTAAGCTTCTCCACCGCCTTCCTCACTGTCTTAAGCTCCTCGTAAACGGGCCCTAGCTGCTTCACAGGGGAAGTATCCTTGCTTAAGATTATCTTCAACCCGTTTTTGGTGAGAAGAATTTTTCCGTTCTGCATCTCTGCATCCAAGCCCGTTGTCTCTCTTATCTTCTCGAGTGCCTCGTCTGGTTTCTGCCATAGTATTTCCCAGAAAGCCGAAGCCTGCTCAACCCCTGATATGAAAAACTCAAGCTCCGATTTTCTTCTCTCGAGATTCTCGAGGGTGTGCATTCTATAGCTCTTCTCTTTCTCCAAGGACTCTAATTCCCTGCGACTCTTTTCCTCGACCTCACGCATACGCAGGCTCCTCAGCTCCTCGAGATAAGCCAGGAAAACGGCTTCGGAGAAAGAACTAACCTCAGTTACCTTGAGGCCGCTAAGTGTTTGAAACTCTGTTGCACAGGGTATTGCTTCACCGTCTCTTCTGTAGAGTCTCGGACGCGGATGCTCAAGCTCACGCATCAACTCTAGCCATGCGGTGTTGAGACGGTTGACCTCTTCGTCACTAAGCTGCTCAACACGCTTTCTTTTGTCCAACCCAGCTCTTGCCACAAGCTCTTCCGCAAATTTGCCTCCTAGTCCAAGGTCGCGCGCCAGAGCGACCACGATGCTCGTCTTGGGGTTATGGTCTTTGAGAAGCGGTGGCCACGCTTCTGCAATAGGATGCGAATGTTTGGCTGGTGGGGGATGATATTTTTCCCCGACCTTCAATATCCTAGTTGAAGACTCAAACTTTTCTAAGAGCCACTCCACCACTCCGTCTTTCACCAAAACTATGTTGCCCGGCGGCATGCATTCAACCACAATCTCGAAGCCGTCGAGGCCAACGGTAACCAACCGTTCTCCACCAACCTGCCTAATCTCGTTAATCCGTTTGCCGACAACTTTTCTCCGCAATTGGAGCACTTGACTCGAGGGGGTGGGCTCTTTTTCCACGGATTGCTCCGCGTAGAACACGGAGTATCCGGCTGCCAGCCAAAGCTCGCCACTCCCCATCGAGGGCTTCCAAACCTTGATCAAAATCGCCTTCGAACCGACACCGTAAACGTTTCTCACATATGAGTCTAGAGCCTTCTCTCGACACTCCGCGACAAGAACACCAATCTCATATGTGTTAAGCCCAGGCAACCCCTCCATCACCACTGTTTTGTGCCAAGATTTAATTCATGGGTCATGTAGAAGCTGGACGGTTGAAATGGCGCTGGATGCTGTTTATTGGACGAAGTTTGTCATAGGCCTGGGATATGGGGTTCTGGCAGCTTGGCTGGCGGCGTCTAATCAAACACCCCTGATGACCTACCTCCTGATAATTGGTGCCGCCTTCCTGTATGTAATTGTTGCAGAGATTTTCTGGAGGCTTTTCGACAAAAAACTGCGGAGACGCCAGTCTTACTTGAACGGCCTCGGAGGATACGCTGGAATATTTCTGCTCGTTTGGATACTTATGTATAACCTGTTTGTTGGGGCTTGATTTTCTGTGGCTCGGGCAAATTGTCGACGAGGCTTAAAAAAGTCTGCCATGCTTGGAAAAACCGGTCGTTTAAACCGAGTAGCCCCTGCAAGCTGTTGAAGTATTCAGCGATTTTCTTTATGTTTTTCCGCTGGATTTCGTTGGTGTAAATTGTGTATAAAAGGGAGTCTTTATCCTCGCCTACGTAGCTTAGATAGATGCCGCGTAGAGCATGTAGGTAGCGTGTGTCCTCGGGATGTTTCTCGGCAAGCTGCTGAAGGATGCGTTCCGCTTCGGTGAGCCTGTTTCTGAAAAGGGTTTCCAGAAACTCTTCCGTCTCTTTTTTTGAGACCAGACTCATCTACTCTGTCGCCTCCACGTCTTCGACACCTCTTTCTGTGATTTTGAAGACTGCCTCACCTTCTGGCAGGTAGGGGCTTGAAACCAGTCTCGCTATGCGGAGCGGTTTTCCCGCTACTTTCCGGAGAAAAACTCTGTTATGGCTTGTGTGGCCCACTATGTGTCCACCGATGGGGTATACGGCCATGGTGCTGAAAATGTCGTCAGGCCTTGACATAACTTGATTTGTCACGACTGCTGCTATGTTGAATGCTCGGCACAGTCTTATCAGTTTATGCATATGCTTGTTAAGCTTCTGCTGCCTCTCTGGAAGAAGTTGTCTACCGAGATATTCGCTTCTGAAATGAGAGGTGAGAGAGTCGACTATGATGAGTTTCACGTTCTTCTCCTTTATTATTTTGTCCGCTTTCTCCACGAGCAGGATTTGGTGGTCGCTTGTGTATGCTTCTGCGTAGATGATCCGCTCAAGGACTTCGTCGGCGTTCAGTCCGAGGCTGTTGGCCATCGACGTCACCCTCTCCGGCCTGAACGTGTTTTCGGTGTCTATGTATAGGGCTGAGCCGTCGAGTCCTCCGCGTCGAACTGGGAGTTGAACGTTCACGGCAAGCTGATGACAGATCTGAGACTTCCCTGACCCAAATTCTCCGAAAAACTCTGTGATAGCTTGTGTCTCGACTCCTCCCCCTATTAAGAGGTCCAGTCTCGTGCTGCCCGTGGTAATGCGTCCAATGTTTGTCTTGATTTCAGCCAGCTCCTTCGCCGTCACCCAAGCAATCTCAATCCCCTCCCGCGCTGCGGAAATGATACGCGAAGCATGTTCCTCATCAACTCCGGCTGCGACCAGCTCGGAGACGGTCGCGGTCGCTATGGACTCCACTGTCGAGTATCCGAGTTCCCTAAGTTTTTCAGCCAACTTGGCCGATACACCGGGCAGCTCCTCGATGTCGTTGTAGCGTTGGCTCAAGTTTTCCTCATAGTTAAAGGGGCATTGGGCTTATAAAAACTAATAGCTGGTCAACCCTTCTCATTCTTCATGAAAGCTGTGTTAGTTGTTTTGGATGGTTTGGGGGATAGACGATGTAAAAGCCTCGGCTACATGACTCCTTTACAGTATGCTCGCAACAGGGTTTTGGACCGTTTAGCGGCCGAGGGGGAGACTGGGTTGGTTGACGTAGTGGCCCGAGGCATCCCCAACGGAAGCGACACAGGTCATCTCGCTCTTCTCGGATACGACCCGTTCACGTGCTACACCGGCAGGGGACCGTTTGAGGCGCTTGGCGCAGGTCTCAGCCTAAGCCATGAAGATGTCGCTTTTCGATGCAACTTCGCCACAGTTGCGGATGATGGGACAGTGCTCGACAGGAGAGCTGGGCGAATATCAACTGAGGAAAGCAGGGAGCTGGCTGAATCGATACAATCGATGGAGATAGACGGTATCCAGTTCATTTTTAGACACACCGTTGAACATAGAGGAGTCTTAATCATGAGAGGCGAGGGAATCTCTCATCGTGTTTCAAACGTCGACCCTCATGGCAAAACATCGGCAATCCAGAAACCAAGGCCGCTCGACGATTCGCCCGAGTCATTAAAAACCGCACAAGCTCTGCAAAAATTTCTAGAGAAAACGAGTCAGATTCTACAAGCTCATCCGATCAACATCAAGAGACGTGAGAAGAATCTCCCCCTCGCAAACTATATACTGACACGTGGAGCGGGGCGGTTACCTAACCTAGCGCCTTTTGAGCAAAAATTCGGGTTAAGGGCCGCAGTCGTCGCGGGCGGAGCGCTTTACAAAGGTGTATGCAGGGCGGCGGGTTTCGACGTTGTAAATGTTGAGGGGGCAACTGGAACTGTCAACACAAACCTCGGAAACAAAGTCAAGGCCGTCGTAGAATCTCTGAAAACTCATGATTTCGTCCTGTTGCATGTCAAGGCGACTGACACACTCAGCCACGACAAAAAACCCCGCGAAAAAGCCGAGATGATCAACAGGGTCGGCGATGCCTTGGAGAAGATGCTTGAGCAGCTGACTACAGACACCTATGTAGCGGTAACAGGAGACCACACAACGTCGTCGGAGGTCGGAGACCATCGGGGAGACCCCGTGCCTGTTCTGATATGGGGCGCTGACGTGAGGGGTGACCGTGTTACAAAGTTCGATGAGATAAGCTGCATGGAAGGAGGCCTTGGTAGGATAAGGGGTGTAGAACTTATGCCAATCCTCGCCAATTACCTGGGCACTTTGGAGCTGTATGGCGAATGAGTGGAGCGAGGATACCTATTGTCGTTCATGTCGAGGGGCTTGAACAGGTTGAGGGAGAGCTTCACAGGTTCGCGGCTCCGCTTACAGTGGAAGAGGTTGTGAAACGACTGCCCATTGAAGGGTTTGTCGCAAGATGGCAGAACGCCGTCTACATCATAACCGAGATAAGAAGAGGTGTGGAAAAATCGGTCACCAAACTTGAGAAAGGCGATATCTTCTACTGGTCACCTGAACAAGCTCTCGGCATAGCTCTCTCACAGCATGCCGCGCCAAGCCAAACCATCAAGATAGGAAGCGTGGGAAAAGGTGCTGATGAAATATCCAAGGCCCGGGTCGGTGCTATGATGAGGATTTTTTCGAAGACCGTTTAGCCTTCGCAGGCTTCTCCTCTGTTGTCGCGGCCTTCGCTTCGGTGGCCACCGCCTGTACTAGTGGCGCGTAAACCCTTAACCTATTGCTTCCCACCACCTCTTTCACCAACCCTTTGGCGACGAGTTCGCGGAGAAGCGCCTTGGCAACTGACAGCCTCACCTTGAAGCGTTCCGCGAGTGATGCTGGAGTCAAAACCTTGACACCCTTGACATATTCTCTAACCTCTTCAAGAGAAGGAGCGGCTACACCCATCACACCCCTCTCAACAACTTCCTCCTTCTTCTCAGGCCCTTTCTTCTCCTTCCCACCCTTCTTCTTAGCCTCCGAGCTCACGTACTCATCAGCAAAAAACTCGGTTAATAAGGCTTAAACGGTCGTCAGCCAAAACATTCACCGGTGAAGCCCAGCGTCAAATACCTTGGAAGAGTGGCGATAGTGAGGGTGCCGAGAGGCTCCAACATAGACCTCGTAGAGTTCGCTAAAGATATAATGAAGAGGAACAACGGTGTGGAGACTGTTCTGGAGATTGAGAGGGTCGAGGGGGCTTATCGGGTTCCGGTGGTTCGGCATGTTGCTGGCAGCCTCGACACCGTTACAACTGTTAAGGAGGACGGTGTTATATACACTTTCGACGCTTCGCGTCTCATGTTTTCTCTTGGAAACTTTGAGGAGCGACGCCGGGTAAGGAAGCTGCCGCGTCCCGGAGAGATAGTGGTGGACATGTTCGCGGGAGTGGGCCAGTTCACGCTTCCAGCCGCAAAATCGGAGGCAAGCCATGTATACTCCTTCGAAATCAACGAAGAAGCCTACGCATTTCTCGTTAAGAACATAAGGCTTAACCGGGTCGAGCATAAAGTGACCGCTTTTAATGCCGATTGTCGAAAATCGGTAGACATGGGTCTCAAGGGATGTGCAGACAGGGTTCTGATGGGTTATTTTAAGGGGACGGTCGAATATTTTCCGACTGCGCTACAGCTTCTCAAGAATATGGGTGGCTATATTCATTTTCATGAGATTGCCGAGAACGAAAGCGGCTGGGCCACGCTATACAAAACTGTTTCAGAATTGGCTGAAAGGCTCGGCTACTTCGTCGAGCTTGTGAACAAACGTGTTGTCAAAACTTATTCACCGAAGCTGAGCCACTGGGTTCTGGACCTATTCGCTCGCCGAAAGCTTTGATTTGAGCCATCTCGCAACCTGTGTTAGGAGACTGCTTCTTGAGACGTTAATCACCATGGCTTCGGGGCCTTTCTCGACACTAAGCATAGGCGAATAGTTGGCCATAGGTGCGAAGGATACGCTCATCCAGAAGACACGGCCGTTTAACAGCTCCTCAACAACTTTGGCGTTGTTTGTCGGGACAGGGATGGGGAGAAAGACAACCCCTTCAGCCCAGTAAAGCACAGCTGGCTGACCCGGAGGCAGCATCATGTTCCGCACCAGCTCCTCAGCCGAAGGAAAACGGATATACTCCATGATAACGAGCTCTTTCACGGGCTGGTGAACAATTTCAACCATATCATCTTCAACTTGCTGATGTCCATTTAAGGTTTCGCGATAGATTTTTAAGCACTGCGGTGAAGAATTATGATGTAAAATGAATGGTCTAGAGTTTGTTCTAAGTAAGCCTTGGACGCGCTTTTACCACAGCAAAGTTAACCCAAACATAACCGCGCCACTTGTTTCTCTGCCCCAGATGTTCGACGAGGTTTGTTTAAAGTATCCGAAAAAGGTGGCGGCAATTTTTCTCGACACGCCGGTAACCTTTGAGGCGTTGAAAAACTTCAGCGACAGGTTTGCATCAGCCCTGAACAAGCTCGGCGTGGGGAAGGGAAGCCGCGTGATGATAGTCCTCCCCAACAGCATACAATTCATCGTCTCATACTACGGTATCTTAAAGACAGGCGCCACGGTTGTTCCAGTCAATCCACTCAGCACAGGTCAGGAGATAAAGGAACTCGCCAAACTCTCTGAAGCCACGGTAATCGTCACACTCGACCTGTTCATAGACGAGGTAATGAGTGCGTTGGGCGAAACAGCTGTCAAACACGTTGTTGTCACAAACATAGCCGACCATCTACCATCTCTCAAAAAAGCTCTTGGAAAAATGTTGAAGAAAATCCCCTCTAAACAGGTGCCGAGCAACCCGGCGGTGAAGAGCTACCTCAAGATGATAACAGGTCCCGCTGAGAAGCTTGAGGTCGAGGTCAACCCTGAGAAAGATCTCGCTTCAATACAGTTCACCGGCGGCACAACAGGTTTTCCAAAAGGCGTGATGCTCACCCATCACAACATCGTATCCAACATTTATCAGATGTATGAATTTATCAAGCCCTATCTTGATGAGGGTAACGAGCGTTTCGCAGCTCTGCTACCGTTTTACCATATCTATGGCCAGAGCGTTATACTGGGAGCCGGCCTGCTGATGGGCAACACATTGGTTGTGTTCCCTAGGCTAGAGCTGGAGAAATTCATGAGGGACTTGGAGAAATATGATGTGACCATCTTCCCCGGAGTTCCGACACTGTTTAACCTAATGTCTAACCATAGGCTCGCAGACCAGCTCAGGTATCCCAAGCTCAAGATGGTGATATCGGGAGCCGACATGCTTCCTCCCGAGGTGGCTGAAAATTTTGAAAGGAAATTCGGGAAGAAAATTGTGGAGGGTTATGGGTTGTCCGAGGCCTCGCCGGTGACACATGTGAATCCGCCAGACAAGGTGAAAAAAGGGTCTTTCGGGGTTCCAATCCCATCTACCCTCGCCGCAGTCATAAATCCAGAGACTAAGGAGTTTCTGGGACCGGGTGAAATCGGTGAAATCATCGTATCCGGGCCACAGGTGATGCAGGGTTACCTTGGCCAGGACAACAGCAACGTCTTCCTCTACGAGGCGGGGAGAAAATGGCTGAGAACAGGAGACATGGGACAAATGGACAGCGACGGCTACTTCTACTTCGCCGAGAGAGCCAAAGACATCATCAAACACAAAGGGTTCACAGTTTTCCCAGCAGAAATTGAAAAAGTTCTCTACGAGTCAGATGCGGTTAAAGAGGCAGCCGTTGTCGGTATACCGGACCCCGTTGTGGGTGAAAAAATTGTGGCAGCCGTTGTTTTGAAGCCTGGATACGGCCCCGAACAAGTTAAAACTCTTCATGAACTCTGTCGTAGCAAGCTCGCCGAATACAAGAGGCCCTCTGAGATTGTTTTGGTGGACGAACTGCCCAAATCTCTCGTCGGGAAAATGCTGCGCCGCCGAGTCCGTGATATAGTGAGAGAAAAGCTTTCAACCCCCATGTGAATCATCTATTTATTGTGAACCCTCCAGTCATGCCTATGTGAATGTCGGCTTTGAGAAAGTTGAAAAAGGTTTAGAAAACATCGCGATAAAGGAAACCCGTTTATCAAACATCGATGGTGAGAAGGGGAAGCTTTACTACGTTGGCTATTCTATCGAAGAATTGGCCGAGTATTCATCGTATGAGGAGGTCTGTTTTCTACTTCTAAATGGTAGATTGCCAACTAGAAATGAGTTGGAGAAGTTTTCTGCAATGCTTGTCTCCGAGAGAAGCCTTCCCCGACAGGTTGTGGATGTTCTTAGAACACTGCCCCGCACTGCTCCCTTGATGAGCTGGCTAAAAACAGGAGTCGACCTACTATCACTCTATGATCCGGACGCTGAGAAGACTGACGACGAGTCGAGAATGAGAACGGCCACGAGACTAATCTCCAAAGTGGCTACATTAACTGCCGCGGCTTATCGACTTGCGCGTGGTCTTGAGCCTGTCGAGCCAAGTCCTGAGCTTTCCCATGCAGGAAATTTCCTCTACATGGTTAAAGGAAGCGGTCCTTCCCCTCTTGAGGAGAAAATAATGGATGTTGCGTTTATTTTACACGCCGAGCATGAATTGCCTGCTTCAACCACAGCGGCCCTTGTGGTGGCCTCTACCCTGTCGGACCTTTACTCGGCTGTTTCCGCGGGCATAGGTGCGTTGAAGGGGCCGCTACATGGTGGAGCCAACGAGAGAGCTCTCGAGATGCTGCAGACGATAGGGTCTCCAGACAAAGCCGATGAATACGTGGCTAACGAGCTTGCGGCCAAGAGGAGAATAATGGGGTTTGGACACCGTGTATACAGAAGCTTCGACCCACGTGCAAGAATATTCAAGAGATATCTGGAGCAGCTCTCCGAGAGAATGGGTGACAAAACGCTGTTGCAAATTGCAGAGGCTGTGGAAAATGCCATGATGAATCGTATGGGTGGCAGAAACATTTTCCCAAACATCGACCTATACTCGGGACCTGTTTTCCACCTGCTTGGATTGGGTAAAGAAATTTTCACACCATTTTTCGCGGCTGCGAGAACAGTTGGATGGATAGCCCATGTTCTGGAGTATTGGAGAGATAACCGGTTGATTAGGCCACGCGCGGTGTATGTTGGCCCCGATCCACGCAGCTACATACCCCTTGACAGAAGATAAACCAGTCCGCTTACTCAAAACTGAGGTCCGAACAGCCAAAGTCCTGACAAGGCATAACAGGTTTTTAGTCGAGGCTGAAGACGACGGGAGAAAAGTCCTCCTACATCTAACAAACACAGGACGTTTACATGACCTTATCTACCAAGGTGCAACAATCCTCTATACTCCAAGGCCCTCCGCTAAGACAGAGGGAGTTCTCTCCGGTGTGGTTGTTGGCAATCTAGCCGCGGTGGTCGACACAAGGCTCCAGGCGAGATGCTTTGAAGAGGCATTCAATCGTGGACTAATCCCATGGCTCAGCAGATTCAGCAGATACAGAAAAGAAGTATTCTTCATGGGAAGCAGAATCGACTACTTGCTTTCGTCGGACGGTGAAAAAGCGTTTCTAGAACTCAAGTCTGCGGCCTACCTCGGCCGAGACGGCGCAGCGATGTACCCTGACACAGTATCAACCCGAGGGATAAGACATGTCCAAAAACTCGCCGAAATCGCCGCAATCTGTCAAACATACCTCGTCTTCGTAGCAGCTCTTCCAGATGCACGTTTTTTCACACCATGCGACGAGGGGGACCCCGATATGAGGCCGCTGTTGATAAAAGCGAGGCGGTCAGGTGTTGAAATTCGCTGCATCAAGCTTCACATGACCCTCGACGGGGAAATCTACCTTGATGACGCCGACCTCCCTGTCTTGCTATAGAGCTGATGATGCAGCGGTTGCAGCAAATATGATGAAGAGCCATGGGCTGGAGATTTTGAAGGCTCGCCAAGCAGCTGATGGAGAGTATTTTATGCATGGTTTGATGCTTTCAAATAGAAGCCAAGCTGAAAAGGTAGCCGCGATGACGAGGTAGAGGAGCGGGTTGCTTACCAAGGTGGACATGAGAAGGGCAGCAGCCACAGCTATCATATTTGACACTAGGGTGGCGATTGATGTTGTCCGCACTCCGTAAACAACCGGCAGCATCGGTACACCTGCGGCTGAATAATCTTTAACAGCTCTCGATGCCAAGGCCCAAAAATGGCCGGGTGTCCAGAGAAACACAAGCAAAGCCATGAAGACAGGTAAAGCCCCAATCTCACGGCCAGCCGCAGACCAGCCAGCCAGCGGAGCGAAAGACCCCGCAACACCTCCGATAACTATGTTCCACACAGTCCTACGTTTGAGCCAGACCGTGTAAACTAACACATACACCAAGGCCCCCGACAAAATGAACACAGCGGTCAACGGATTGTAAACGATATACGAGTACAGAACCGAGGCCGCAACCATACCCGAACCAAGCAGAGCAGCTGTACGAGGCTTTATTCTCCCCGCTGGAATGGGTCTTGCCGCCGTCCTCCTCATCCTAGAATCGATGTCCGCGTCAAGAAAATGGTTCAACGCACTGGCGCCGCCAACAGAAAGATACCCAGCAAGCAACAAATGAATCATGTTTGCCAGGTTTCCTCCCGCGGATAAGAATGATGCTACAGCGGCGAAAATGTTTAGAAGAGTTATCTTAGGCTTAGTGAGGTTCAGGATGTCGCGCCAGCTCATTTGGAATCGCTTGCGCTATGCATAATTTATAAGTTCTGTGAAAGAAACAGGCTGATGTAAGACAAGGCGACAACGGCGGCGACGGCTTTCTCCCAGCTAACCCCTTTTGCGCTCACCAGCACAGCGGCCAAGGCAGCCATCTGCCAAACATGGAAAAACACGTAAACTCCGAAGGAAACTATGCCGAACCAGCCGTTACCCAAAAGCCCAAACCCTGAGAGAACAGCGAAAACAGTCAAAAGAAGGTTGGATGGCGTAAGAGCCAAAGGAACCGTCGCAGCTATCAGCGCCTCTCCACCTTTTTTAAACGTCGTCAAAAACCCGGCAACCAACATCAAAACAATCAAAAAAACCAAGTTTCCGGCGGCGTAGAGAAGCGCCAGCTCAGGAAAACCAACTGGCCTAAAATGGAGAATAAGCTGACTATTCGATAGCCGCCAAGAAAGTAAAAGGTAAACCATGGCCGAGGCAAGAGAAACGGGGACGAGAGTGGTGTTTGTCAACTGAACCCTTTGAAGCAATGGGTTAAGGGTGAAAGCATAAACATACTTTCTAAACCCCGCAGGCTCAGACACACTGGTCTCAGCGAGAAAATCACTGACCTTCATGGAATCAACCAGCCTAAGCCCCTTTTCACTCAACCGGTATCTACGCTTATCGGTCTTGACCACAAAAGGCTGCATAAACTCCAAATGGTAGTAGAGGGTGCCGACACTTATGCCCAGAAGCTTTTTAAGGTCTGAAGCAGCCATAGAACCGTTCTCCTTCAATAGGGTTATAATCTGCCTTCTAACCGGGTTCTTCAGCAAACTGTAAAAGAGGAGCTTCTCATCCTTTGGTTCTAATGATTTAGACCCATTAACTAAATCTAGGTTTTCTTCCTGCCCCATGGTGTATCTCAAGTTTCGAGAAACCCTACTAAAAATCTTTCTCTCTAACTTGTTAGAACATTAATCCAATATATAGAGGGGCTGGATACTGGCCCCAAGGAAGTGAACAAAACCTCCCAGCTTGCAACGGCTACACTGCTTATAATCACAGTCCTCTTATCCAATAGCATATCCTGGGCTGAAGAGAAAACCCCATATGCAAAAAGTGTTTCCGACTACGTAGCAAGCTTCGCCGCAGAGGGTATCGAGCTTCCCAATATCACCGCCTATGTGCAGGTATGGGGGCAGAGCCGTGACTTGTCGTATCTGAGGCGTTTGCTAGAGTTTCTCTGGAATGTTTACCAAACTGACCCTCAGACAGGTAGGCAGGGGGTAATGGTTCTCGAGGAGATATATGGGTTGAGGCTTGACCAGAGGCTCGAAGGCATGGCTTCCTATCTTCTCGACGCGGCTGAGCAGCTTCTTCAACAAGAAACTGTGTCGGTTTTGGAGGGGAAGACTCGGGACTCGTTTACGAAGGCATCTGTGTTGGTTGAGGCGGTTGGGAATGTTTTGAAGGGGAGGGGGGTTGATGTCCGCGTCATAAAGGGAGGCGAGGAAGATAGGCGGCAGATGGAGGTCAGCATAGCAACGGTGACAACATCCAGAGGAGAGGTGAAAATCTATGTAACACAGGAAGCGGAGACGTACAGCAATCAAACAGTCACCTTTTCTCGAAGCATCTACATCAGCCTCGGCAACACCATCATCATCCAAAAAGAGACAGAGAGAAGCCTTCAGCCATCTGAGCAGGAAAAACAGTTAATGGTGGGAGAAAACATCGGAATAGGGGCCATACTCAGCCTAAGAAAAACAAACGCACAAAAACAGCTGGAAAAAGCAGAGTATGACGTTAAAGTTGTTGAACACGGGTTTGACCGCGGCTTCATAAGACTTGTACTAACATCCGATTCCTCTGAGCAGGGGCGGCTAATAATCTTGGATGTTGACAAATCTATTCAGCGAGAATATTTTCCACGTGACGTCTCTGTCAGGGTGAACGGGGAGCCCGCCAAACTCGCCTCATCCGTGTCTGAGGTATTGTCAGGCGAGTTAGATAAGCCTGCCTATTTTCTCGCAGTCACAGGCGGGGGTCTCGAGATTGTTCTATACATCCCCAGTTGGTCAACCAAAGTTGTTTTGATAGGGTCCTCTTCCTCACTCTCATACCTAATATCCATCCCCAGCTTATTGGGTAGAGAAAACGAGTTCACAGCAACCACCTTAGCCGCAGCCCTGCTTGTCATAGCACTTGTCGCCAGCCGTCTAAAGCGAACAAAATAGATCTGCTATTGTTGTTAACGTAGAATTCCACGAGTCTCCTTGTGTAACTTTCCATGGGAAGCTCAAACGCATCAGCAGGCGTTTTCCAAATGTATCCAACTATCTCCTCACCGTCAACAACAACCCTGCTGCTCACAGCTTTGCATAACACGTCGACGAAGACAAAATGTTTCCGCCGGGACTTGAAATGCCGTGGATTAATCACCTCTTGCACAGCGATAACCCTAATTGGCTTGACTCTGAGACCAACCTCCTCCCGGGCCTCTCTCACCACTGCGTCGAAAATCTTCTCCCCATAGTCAACATGGCCACCCGGAATCGAGTAGAGGTATCCCCATTTTGGGCTGACGACAAGAAGAAGCCTGCCGACACTGTCTATGATGAACGCTCCTACGGTTAACTCAGGCGTGTTCAACTCACTATCCTGTGCATCGCTCTCAGGTCTTTCTCAAAAATCTTCAGCTCAGCCGGAATCTCGTAGCTTATTTCATCTCTCAGAGAAAGGTTCAGCGACTTTTTCTTTGCCCAGACGGCTGAGTTAAACTCTGTGAGCGGTTCTGTGTATCTTGTAAGGGTTTTCGGCCATATAGGCTTTGGGAAACGCTCCAGATGAATGCTCCTCCTTCCGTAGAGCTTTCTCCAAATGTAGTCTGTTATGAAGGGGGTGATGGGTGCAAGTAGTAGAAGCGTTGTGCGCATGACGGTGTGTAGGGTGTAGAAGGCTGATTTCTGCTCAGACTCGGTGAATCCTTGTCCATATGCACGTGGCTTCGACATCTCAACATAGTGAGATGCAAAAATGTTCCAGATAAATCGGCGTATCTCGTTTGAGGGTATGAAGAAGTTGAAGCTTTGGTAGCCGGCTAGGCATGTCTCAACTGTTTTCGAAAGCTCTGCGAGAATCCATCGATCGGCTGGGGTAAGCGTGGCTCTACTTGGCTTCGGAAACATAGAAACATATTTCGCGAGGTTCCAGAGCTTTGAGAGGAATTTTCCCACGCTGGCTATCCGTGCCTCCGATATCCTGAAATCCTCTCCTAGACTCGCCTCCTGCGCATTCCAGAATCGGAAACAGTCAGCTCCATATTTCTCTAGGATGGGCAACGGGTCAATCACGTTCCCCTTGCTCTTACTCATCTTTTCACCATGTTCATCCAGGCCGAGGCCGCTTATCCAAACCTTGTTAAACGGCCTCTTCCCAGTCAATAGATAGCAGCGAAGCACGGTGTAGTAGAGCCATGTTCTCACAATCTCCTTCCCCTGCGGCCTGATGGATACAGGGTAGAGACTCTCATGAATTTTCCCCGTTTTTCTGTCGCTTATCACGAATATTGGCGAAATGCTCGAGTCCATCCATGTATCGAATGTCCGCTCATCACCTTTGAAGGAAGTGGAGCCGCAGTTGGGACAACGCTCCACAGGCGCCTTCTCTCTCCAGGGCTGATGATACTGTCCATCGTCAGGTAAGACAGGTGTCCCACATGAAACACAGTACCAGACTGGAACCTCTGTTGCGTAGTATCTTCTCCTCGAAATAGGCCAGTCTATCGAGACAGAGTCAATCCAGTTGAGCAGAAGCTGGCGAGAGTGCTCTGGCAGAAAATCCATTTCATGCGCGATTTTTCTCAAGTCATCGAGGAAATCCAGCTGGTTTAGGTAGTATTCATCCATGGGTATTATCTCGATGGGTGTTTTGCTTCTTTCGCATACAGGTGTTGAGTGGATTATGTTCTCAGATTTGATGTAGAGGCCGGCATCCATCAGTTTCTCCACGATTGCTTTACGTGCCTCCTCAACCTTCAACCCTTTGAGGAAGCCGGCGTTCTCATTCATTCTACCCTCCATAGTTATAACTATCTTCTCAGGCAGCTTGAGCTCCCTGAAGAGCCGGACATCGGTGTGGTCACCGTAGCTACACACCATGACGGCGCCTGTTCCAAAGTCGGGCTTAGCTTCGGGACGGGCTATTATTGGCACTTTTTCCCCGAAGAGTGGGGTGGTGGCGGTTTTGTTTTCGAGATGGGCATAACGACTGTCAGCGGGGTTGTAGATGACGGCTGCGCAGGCGGGTATCAGCTCAGGTCTCGTTGTCGCTATGGGTATGTATCCTCCATTCTCGAGCGGAAACTTGACATAGTGCAGTGTTGAAGGCAAATCCTCGTATTCAACCTCGGCGTCCGCAATAGTTGTCCCACATACCGTGCAATAATTATTTGGCCTCGACGCTCTGTAAATGAGGCCGTTTTTCCAGAGTTTGATGAAAGTGTTCTGTGTGAGGCGCCTATACTCTGGGGAGTCGGTGCGGTAACGGTTCTTGAAGTCGCCGCTGAGGCCCAGCCGCTTCATTACTTCTAGCATCTCGGATTCGAGCTCGTCTAGGGAGGCCCTGCATAGCTCGATGAACTTTTCCCGAGGAGTGTCGCGTATGGTGATGCCGTATTTTTTCTCGGTGTATATCTCCACCGGTAACCCGTTACGGTCTATTCCTATCGGGAAAAGCGTCATGTAACCCATCATACGGGCTGTGCGAGCTATCATGTCGATTTGGCTGTAGTGTGCAGCGGCTCCTATGTGCCACGGCCTACCGCTAGGATAGGGTGGAGGAGTGTCTATGACGAATTTTTTTCTGCGGGACCTTATGTTAAACCTGTAAAGGTCTTCCTTCTCCCACAGCTGTAGAATTTCCTTCTCGAGCTGCGGGTTCCAAGACTTTTCCTGTATAGTGGGGGACGATGCCATGCTGTTGAAAAACGGTTTCCAAGGTTGTTATAAACTTAGACTAAACCCAGTATTTCCCTCGCCTCGTCGCTCATTCTATCTGGTGTCCACGGCGGGTCAAAGACTATGTCCACGTCGACACGTTCAACACCTTCCACAAGCGTCATAATAGCCTCTTTCACCTGCTCGGCAACGAAGGCCCCAACGGGGCATCCCGGCGCCGTCAGAGTCATCTTGACATAAACCGTCTTGTCATCGACAATCTTCACATCGTAAACAAGCCCTAGGTCAACTATGTTGACGGGTATCTCAGGGTCGTAACAGTTTTTCAGAGCCTCCATAACCTGTTCAACTGTCGGCATCAAACCATATTCTGTGCTAGACCTATATAAGCATGTAACTTCAACCATAATACGAGGGGTAGGAACATTCATGGTTGAGATGAAGGCCGCTATTTTGGTTGGTCCCGAGTTCGAGGACTTGGAGCTGTTTTATCCCTTGATACGTTTGAGGGAGGAGAACTATGCAGTAGAGATTGTGGGGCCCGAGAGGAAAACATACAGCGGTAAGCACGGCATCGAGATAACAGCTGATAAATCAGTTGAGGAGGCCAAGCCTGAGGAGTACAGCTGCCTCATCATACCTGGCGGCTGGGCTCCAGATAGGCTGAGAAGAGACCAGCGGGTTGTGCAATTTGTTAAACGTTTTTTCGAGACGGGGAAACCGGTCGCCGCAATATGTCACGGCCCACAGCTACTCATTTCGGCGAAGGTCCTCAAAGGATTCAAGCTAACTTCAGCCTCAGCCATCAAGGATGATGTGGAGAACGCTGGAGGAGTTTACCAGGAAGCGCCCGTGGTTGTCGACAGAAACCTCATAACATCAAGGGGACCCGGCGACCTGCATGTTTTCGTAAAAGCATTGATTGAGACGGTGAGGAGATGAGTCATTACCTCATCGAGGAGAGATATGACCTCGGAGAACTTGTGACCTTTAAGCCAAATCTACGACTACCCCGTCACAGATGGTTTTTTCTTTAAAGAAGGCTTCTCTTCACAGTTCGTCAAACTCGTAGCCAATCAGCTGAGGTTGTCAAGGGGAAGCTTGGTTCTTGACCCGTTTCTCGGCGTCGGCACAACCCTGCTGACATGCCGAGAGCTTGGAATAAACTCAGTCGGCTTTGATGTCTCTCCCTTGTTTGTTTTCATCTCGGAGGTCAAGCTCCGGGACTACGATGTTGATGAACTCCGGCGGGTTAGAGATGAAATTTTTTCCATAAAGTTTGAGAAGCCGGAGGTAAAGGTGTCGGGGTTTCTCCGAAACCTCTACCCCAAACCCGTGTTGGAAGACCTGTTTTTCTTCAAGGGCCTCATCTCCAAAATATCTGATGAGGAGGTGAGAGATTTTTTCACACTTGCCTTGATGGTCGCCGCCGAGAAATCATCCTACATGATGCGCGACGGGGCTGTGATAAAAATTGTTAAAAACAAGCCACGCATACCTTCTCTCAGAAAAGCCTACAGAATAATGGTCAACAGAATGATTGATGATGTTGAAAAGCTTCCGTTGACAGATGCGTCTGTTAAAGCCATGGTGGGAGACGCCCGTAGAATGGAAAGCGTTGAGACTGAGTCTGTCGATGCTGTGATAACATCACCTCCCTACCTGAACAAGATTGAGTATACACGCTGCTACTGGCCCGAGTATGAAATCTTTTTCCCACACATCAGCCATACGGGTATTAGGTCTTATCTGTCTATGAGGCCTGACGATGTAGAGTTGTCGATGTTGGGTGGGGACGCTCCTCTTGTGGCCGAGCTTTATTTTGAGGACATGGAGAAGGTATGCGGCGAAGTTTACAGGGTGTTAAAGCCCGGCGGGGCCGCGGTTATGGTGGTAGGGGGAGGTGTTTTCCCCGACAAAGTCATACAGGTGGATGTCGCGGTGGCGGAGATAGCTGAGCGATGCGGCTTAAATGTGGAGAGAATTGTCGCCGTCAACAAGCGTGTGGCAGCCGTTGACCGTGTGAGGAAAATAGGCGAGTCCAGGGAAAGCATCATCTACTTGAGGAAGTGAAGACGATTTTTTCATGCAGCTCGCCTCTGGCCACTGTGTAGACACGGTTTCTCCAGCGTATGGTGGGGTTGAGCCAAGCCTTCAAAAAAGCTGTACCAGCAGCGGCGAGGATAGCCGCTACCCCAATCGGCCACAGCAAACCGTTGAGAAAACTTGCAGAGTGCCGGCGAGCCTCCCACCCCACGACCCCCCCCGCCACAACATATCCCAACGTGAGAAGTAGATAGGAGCCAGCGAGGATGTTCAAAACGGGAATCAATAGACATATTGCGGTAAGTGTGATGAAGATAGACAGAGTCTTTACGGGGTTAATGATGCCGAGCGGTGTGAATATCCTCAGCATACCGTTCCAGAGCGAGCGAGAGTCGTCATTCCATGAAGCGGTCACCCTATCCAACGCTCTGAAGAGACCCATCCTTAGACCATGGCTACGGGCGACTAGAGCCAGGGCCCTGTCCTCTAGCAAAGCATCACGCACAGCAGCATGTCCACCGATTTTCTCATAAGCCTCTCTCCTAAACAACATGAAGCTCCCGAAAGCGAAAGCCGACCTGCCACTCTGAACAAGATGAGGCTTGCCGAAAAGATAGAACCCTGTCAAGAGAACTGGCATAGCGGCCCTGTGTAGGAAGCTTCTGAACCTGAACCTTGGGTAGAGGCTGAGGAAATCGAGTCCTAATGCTTCCGCGGTTTTTACAGCGTCTCCCAGAACCGTTGGTGCGAAATCGGTGTCGGCGTCGGTGAAAAGAAGCCACTCACCTCGAGAATGCAGGTATCCTATGTGGCAGGCGCGGCATTTCCCCATCCACCCCTCCTCATCACCCACGACCCGCACAACATCCAAGCCCTCCACAGCCATTTTCTCAACAGCCTCCCACGTACCATCCGTGGAATTATCATCAACCACAATAACCTCCTTCTCGACATAATCCAAACTCAGCAACGTCCGAATCGAATCATGAATATAGGACAGCTCATTTCTAACAGGTAGAATGATGGATACCTTTTCCCCAAGTTTGCCATCAATCCGCGGCAGCGCAGCTGTTGCCTTAAAAGATTTTTCACGAATAAGATGTATCATCAACCATGCAGCGATAAAGGCAACAGCGGCAGACTGTGCCACAAGCTCTATCACGCTATGCTCACCTACTTTGGAATGCTTTTATACAGGGATTCGTAAAATATCTGTCGACATGTCCTTCGACACATGGTTTGGAAGGAGGCGGAGAAGGTTTAGCTTTTTCGAGGAATTTGACCGAATGTTTGAGGAGATGCAGCGGGAGATAATGGAGGAGATGCGCCGCATGATGGAGTTTGTCCCCAAAGAACTCGTGAAGGAAACTAGAACACCCGAGGGCATAAGAAGACAATACGGGCCATTCATATATGGATACTCGATAACAATAGGCCCCGACGGTAAACCTGTCATCCGCCAATTTGGAAACGTGGTGCCCGGAGCTCTTCCACGGGGAGTGGAGGTGAGGCCTGAGAGAGAACCGCTGGTAGACGTGTATGATGAAGACCAGAACGTCAAAGTTGTTGCCGAGATACCGGGCGTCCGAAAGGAGGATATAGACCTTACAGTCGATGAGAAAATGCTTACAATCAAAGTCGACACAGAGCAGAGAAAATATTACAAGGAGGTTGAACTGCCGGTAGAGGTGTCGACAACGGGTGTAAAAGCCACCTACAACAACGGAGTCCTCGAGGTCACTCTACCTAAGAAACAGACGTCCAAACCCCGTGGCGAAAAAATAAAAATCGAATAAGTAGAGGCTACAGAGTTAAATAAGACAAGGGAAAAAATCCGTCGAGGCAATGGTCTCCACAAAAATATCTTGGATGATAGGGGGAGCACAGGGTACAGGAGTCGACTCCTCCGCTAACGTGTTCTCCAGAGCCGCTGCATCATATGGGCTGTATGTTTTTGGAAAGAGGGAATATTATTCCAACATAAAGGGTGAGCATAGCTATTTCTCAGTGGTGATATCGGATGGTAGGGTTCACTCAACCATGGATGAGGTGCATCTGCTCGCCACCTTCGACTCTGAGACTGTTGTTAGACATGCTTGGGAAGTTGTTGAAGGCGGTGGGATAATCTACGACTCGTTAGCTGTCGGGGAGAAGATAACATCTATCCCGACTCTTGAAAAGCCTGTTCTAGAAAACATCCTGATGAGGCTTTCGAAAGAAGGTGTCGGTGACACGGTGGGAGACGTTCTAGAAGTGGCCCGCAGAAACGGCGTGAGACTGTATCCAATTCCCTACATGGAGCTTCTGAAAAAGGTAGGCGACAAGACTGGTGAGAAGCAGATGAGCGCGTTGGCTAGGATGACGAACACGATTGCCGTAGGAGCGTCGTTGACCCTTCTCTCCATCCCGTTGACACATCTCGAGACGGCGTTCAGCCAAGTTTTCCGCGCCAAGGCCAGTGTCGTCAAATCCAACCTAATAGCAGCAGAGGAAGCTCATGAATATGTCATGAAAAATTTCGCGGGCGACTTCCCATACCGGGTGGAGCCGAAGACGAAGCAGAAGCAGCTCTTCATCTCGGGGACTTCAGCTGTCGCACTGGGCAAAATAGCGGCAGGATGCCGTTTCCAAACCTATTACCCCATAACCCCCGCCAGCGACGAAAGCGTATACCTCGAGGACCATATGGTCTTCAAGCTACGAGAAGAGTATCCACATGTTAAGGAGATGGAGGAACTAGACGGCCACGGGTCAATAGTTGTCGTCCAGACCGAGGACGAGATATCGGCTGTGAACATGGTTTCGGGAGCGGCGCTCGCAGGAGCAAGGGCCTCAACAGCCACCTCAGGCCCAGGCTTCGACCTGATGATCGAGGGCGTTGGATACGCGGGGATGAACGAGATACCAATTGTTATAACACTGTATCAGCGCGGAGGACCGAGCACAGGGCTGCCGACCAGGCATGAGCAGGGTGAGCTCCTCTTCTCAATTTTCGGCGGCCATGGAGAGTTTCCGCGGATAGTTATCGCGTCTGGTGACATTGAGGAAGCATTCTACGATGTGGCTAAGGCGTTTAACTACGCAGAGAGATACCAGACACCTGTTATCCACATACTTGACAAGGCACTGGCCAACAGCACCATGACAGTAGACGTCTTCGATTTGAGCAAAATCGTGATAGACAGAGGGAAGCTTGTAACCTCTTGGGACAACTCCCTAGGCGAGTACAAGCGGTTCAAGTTCACTGAGGACGGTATATCCTATAGAACTGTATTGGGTGTGGAGAACGGGATTTTCTGGAACACAGGCGACGAGCACGACGAGCTGGGCCACATCACCGAAGAGCCTTCGACAAGAGACAAAATGATGGAGAAACGTATGAAGAAGCTTGAAATAGCCGACGCCGAGATACCTGACAGCGAGCGTGTAATTCTTTACGGGGACTATGACGCCCCATATCTGGTGCTAAGCTGGGGCTCCACAAAAGGCGCAATCATAGACGCGATAGAATATCTTGCATCAGAGGGGCTGCGTTTCGCTTTCGCACAAATAAAGGTCTTAAACCCATTCCCAACAAGATTTCTCCAAAACCTCATACCCCAATACAAGCGGACAATCGTAGTGGAGCAAAACTACACTGGACAACTTGCGACCCTAATCAAGGCGCGAACAGGAATTCATACAGACCATCTCATAGTCAAGTATAACGGACGGCCCTTCTCCTTCTCCGAGGTGAGAGACGGGCTGCGCGAGGCTGTGATAAAGGGTACACCCAGAATAGTTAAGAGGAGCGGGGGGTGAGAATATAGAGATGACAACAAGGCTGTCGATTGTTTCTTACAGGACTCCCGTGCATAATGACTGGTGTCCAGGATGCGGAGACTTCGGCATACTCTCCGCTATACAGATGGCTTTAGCGGACCTCCAGATACCGCCTCACAAGGTAGCGGTTTTCTCGGGTATTGGCTGCTCCGGTAAAACACCTCATTACATCAACGCATACGGTATACACACCCTTCATGGAAGAGTCCTGCCTTTCGCCTTGGGCGCCAAGCTCGCTAACCCTTCTCTGACTGTGCTTGCGGTGGGTGGGGACGGCGACGGTCTCGGGATAGGGGCTGGACACTTCGTGAACACGGGTCGTCGAAATGTTGACTTCACCTACGTGCTGTTTGACAACGGTGTCTATGGGTTAACCAAGGGCCAGGCATCTCCTACTCTACCCCGTGGCATGAAGACAAAGTCACTTCCTAAACCAAACGTCAACGACGCCGTTAACCCAATAGCATTGGCGGTGGTGAGCGGCTACACCTTCGTGGCCCGCGGATACGCCTATGACACACGTTATCTCAAGGAGCTAATCAAGAAGGGCATTCAGCATGAGGGCTCCGCTTTCATAGATGTGCTCCAGCCTTGTCCCACATACAACGACATTATGACAAAGGAATGGTATGGAGGCGAGGATAGAATAGTTGATGGCAAACCGTTTCCCAGAATCTATAAACTCGAGGACACAGGCTACGACGGCGAGGTCAAGTCAGGCGAGCCTGAGGAAGTGAACGCCAAAAAGCTACAGGCAATCGCGAAATCGTTTGAATGGGGTGACCGAATACCGGTGGGCGTCTTCTACCAGAACAGGTTTGTCCCAAGCTATGAAGAGAGAATCTCCGCCAACATCAAAGACTACCGAACAAACTACCCCTCAAAACAAACCATATCCACGTCGGATGGAAGAACAATAGTCTCCCTCGACGACATATTCAAGGAGTTTCTCGTATAATAGACCATTCATACATCCCCCTTTTATATCCGCCTGCCCAACATATAGTTGATGAAAAGAGCAGTAGTTGGGTTGTTGGTGTTAGCCTCGCTGGCGGCTGTCGTCGCAGGGATGGGCGCGGCTTATTCGTTGACGCAGGCGCCTATGCATCGAGGAGGATTCGGATGGGGCGATGGTGCTCGAGGAGGCTATGGATGGTGGAACCAGACACAGGTGACGACATCTGAATCGGTTCTGGAGGGCACGTTGTCAGACGCGGATTGGCGGTACATCGAAGTGAGCTCATCCAGCGGTGTCACGCGCATCGCTGCTCCTGGGCTATGGCAGGTAAACGGCCAGACAATGACATTCTTCAAACTCTTCGCCGAGGACAAGCTCAACATAGGTGACAACGTTCGGATAGTCGTTGTTACGGTGACAGCTACGATGCCAAACGGCGGAACCTACACCGTATCTTATGCTAAGCAAATAACAGACCTAACCACGGGCGTTGACGCCACAGCCGTACAGCCCCTGCCTCGACGGGGGACAGCCGCCTAACACTCTCTATTTTTTCCCATGTTATCGATAATCGTTAGGCTTGACATAATCTTTGAAGCGATAAGCTTCTTCATCAGCCTTGCTATATTCGCGGTGGCGTTGGCTGCTGCCCGTAGAACAGGCTCCCGCTCCCTCACACTTCTTGCCCTCGGGTTTCTGTTGATGTCGCTGGCCATGTTCATCCGCGTGGCTTTAACGAGCTGGGCCCTAAACTTTCCTATGACAACTCCTCCGAGGCTCAGAATTTTTCCCACAGTGGTGCTGCAGATACAGGAGCTTGTCTACTCTGTTGTCAGAATAAGCGGCTACGTAGTCTTTCTCTATCTTTACAGCTCTTACACATCGTCAAAGAAAGAGGGTGAGGGCTTGTTCGCAGTGGCTCCCTTGATTATCTATAACCCGTTGTTTGAAGCTGTTTCAGCTCTTCTTCTCGCTTTCGTGGTGTATCAGCTGGGCAAAAATAGGATGTATGGAGGGTCTGTATACGTGTTGCTGGGATTCGTTCTGCTTCTCCTCAGCCACCTCCTCTTCCTTCTGCTCCCGCTATCCATCACCATTTACTTTTTGGCCCAGTTCACCCAGCTTCTGTCGCTCATACTGTTTTTGACCGCTGTTCTCTCGGTGCTTTTGGATGGTCAAAGACTATAGGTCTAAGACAAAGATTATCGCAGACATCCTCGAGTCAATCAACCAGCAGGGCCATGCCAAGCCCACCAAGATTCTCGTGGACGCAAACCTATCCTATGACAGGCTTGTCAAGTATCTGGACATGCTTGTGGAGAAAAAGTTGGTGAACCGTGTTGAAAACTCCGAAACAATGTATGTATTGACAGAGAAGGGGCTGGAGTTCCTCATGGAATATAAGAGGTTTGAAAGGTTCGCCGCGGCCTTCGGTTTACGTCTCTAAGTTTTCTGCTCAGCGCCCTGACTTTTTCGCTTAACTATACGTATTCTGCAAAGAAGCGAGTCACCATCCTTGATTTCAAAAATTTTCCTAATCTCCTCCGGGATGGTTATTCTTCCGCCAGCTGTCACCTCTGCGAAAAACGGTATATCCTCCTCGGAAATTTCAACCATCTTTCCACCTTGTTAAACGCAATAATGGTCCAATATAATTTCTACTCTGTCTTGACTGGGCCACCTATCTCGGAGACAATACATCGGTATCCTGCGTCCGTTACCCTTGTGGCGATGTATTCAGAGTCTTCGGGTAGGCAGTTGATGAAGACCGTCGGTCCTGTCTGCATGGAGAAATAGCATTCAACACCTTCTCTCCTCATGTCATGTACGAGCTCGACGAGGTGCATGCTGTCTCTGGTGGCCAGAATCATTCTCGAGGGCCCTGTAGAGGTGACGCCGTGAAGCTCGAGCGCGTCAAGCTCAACAAGTTGACCAAAACCCGTAAAATCACCGTCTTTAATCACCTGCTCCAGCATGTCGCATCTTTTCTGAGCAGCTTTAACCCTTGCTTCAAAGAATGCTGATAGCTCAGCTTCACGGTGTGCATCCTCTGTCCTGAATCCAAGGCTTAGGGGCACAACAACTATCCTGATGTCGAGGTCTTTTTCATCTGCAAAGGATACGGCGTAGGAGGTCTCGTCAGAGAATCCGGTATACCATCTCGCATACCAGCCAACCACGCTTCTGCACGCTGAGCCCGCCAGCCTCCTCGCAATCCGGGAAACAAGCCTATAATCCCATCCAAACATTTTGTCAAGCCCAGCGGCTTTGTATGCAGCGGCCGCGAGAGCCGCTCCAGCCGATGAGCTAAACCCTAGGCCTTTCACACTTCCTTTAGGCATCGAGTTGCGGGAAACCATCCTGAACCCGGCTTCTATGTCTGCGAGTTTTCTGACATAGTCGATGACCGTCTTGACTCTCTCCAGCTCCCGCCCCTCAAGAGCTACTCCGTCAACCATCGCCGAGTCCTCGAAGTCGCCGAACTCAACTTCTGTGACGGTGTTGAAGGCTTTGAGGTTGACAGATATGCTGTCGTGATAGGGTATTCTCAGCCTCCAGTCCTTCAACCCATGGTACTTGACCAGCCCCTCCATCGGATGAGCGACCGCCCTTGCTTTCATTCTCGTCCATGTTCAGGTGTATTTGATGGATTTAAACCGGTTAGCGAGCGTCACAGCATCCTTTTTCACATCGGCGCCATCAAGGGCCAGGGCTATTAGCTTTGCTATCTGGCCCATCTGCTTCGAACCCATGCCTCTCCTCGTCACCTCGCATGTTCCAAACCTGACACCTATGTCTGCGATGATGTGGTTCTTCTCAAGAATGTTGCATACATGGGCTGCCTCTTCAACCTGATAGGGTAGATAGACTTGGTGGCTGAACGTGTAGCCGAGCCTGTTCCTGAAGGGCTTCAGCCCCGCTTTTTCCAGAGACTCGGCCAACGTCTTCGCATTCTCCACAACCCGTGTAGCATACATTTTTCCGTGTTTACGCATCTCGTCTAGGGCGACGGCGAGCGCGGCCACTCTGTTGAAGTGGATGTTGTCTACGAATTTATGGAAAGTGTTTTCCTCTATTTTCTCGGCGAGTCGGGTGTCGTTTGTGAGTATTATGCCGCCTTGTGGGCCGAAGAAGCTCTTATGTGTTGAGCCGAGCATGATGTCCGCGCCTTCTTTAAGAGGCTGCTGGAAAACTCCGCCCGCGACAAGTCCGAGAACATGTGAAGCATCGTAGACCACAACACCTCCGTAGCCATGAACCATTTCAGCCAGCTCCTGGACAGGCATGGGGTATAGAATCAGGCTCGCACCCAATACCACGGCATGAGGCTTCTCCCTCGAGACCATTTCAACGGCCTCTTCAACATCGATGCACATCTCCTTCTCCGGCAATTTGATAACAGAATATCCCAGAACCTGTGGAATCTTGTCCACATCCAGGCCCGGGTAGCCTGCGAACCCGGGGTCAACACATGCAATTTTACCTCCACGAGGCACAGATGCGTAGAGAGCCATCATCAAAGCCACATGACCGGAGAGAGGAGCCACGCTGCAGAACTCCGCTCCGAAAACCTGTCGACCGAGCTCCTCAGCCATACTCCAAACCTCCTGAATATGTCTTGTGCCGCCGTAGAACTCCGGCCTCAGCGAATACCGGGAACCCATATCGGACCCGAGAGCCATTCTAACAGCAGGGCTGAGAATGTTCTCGCTAGCAACCAAGTTTATACAGCGCCTTCGAAACCTCTCATGTCTCCGCACAACAGTCAGCGGTGAAACAGACACATCCACCACACAATGACCAAACATATATCCCTATCCCGCGTAAAAAGTTTCCGCAACACCGTATCGCCATAACAACAGAGCTCGAAGAATGTTCCATACGGACGCGTTGGTCGCCTAGTCTATGGAATCCGGTGTAAAGGTTTTGATGTGTAGCTTTTTGCTGAACATGCAGCGTCTTAAACAAGTCCGTAGCGTGTGTCTGTTTTAACCACCCTCAGGGTTACCAACGTGTTGACCGATATGATGCCTGGGATTTTTTTAATCCGCTCCACTATTTCCCGTATGTGGTCGAGGTCTCGGCCATAGGCGACGGCTATGGCGTCGAAGTCTCCCGAAAGCTGGTAGATGTTAGCGATTTCGCGCAGCCGTTTAAGCTCCTCCAATACATTGTTTAGTTCTGCGGGGTCTATTTTGAGCATCAGTGCGGCCGAGTTCTTCAGCCCCAGCTTAACATGGTCAACCAGCACCGTAACCTTGCGGATAACACCCGTCTTCACCAACTTCTGAAAACGAAACCTGACGGTGTTCTCGCTAACCCCAAGTTTACGCCCGATGTCGGCGAAAGAAGCCCTACCATCTTCGAAAAGAACATTCAATATCTTAAGGTCAAGTTCATCGACCATCAGGCCGCCACCTCACGAAAAGACCTGAACCTGGCTCAGACTTGCTTAGGTCTATGAACTCCCAGCCTCTTCCCACAAACCTGACAGCCGCCACAGGCTTGGGATGTATCTCGCCCCCGCAATGGGGACAAACAATCATAAACCTCTCCACAAATTTTAGCAGCCTCCCTACCTGCTCAGCCGAGAAGGCGGCATAGTCTTTGCTGCTACTCTTCACCTCAATAGCTAGAAGCTCTCCTTTATCGACCGCTATTATGTCGGGCTTAGCCATCTTCCCCGTTCCGCTGCCCGGAGTCCTCACGGCGTAAAACCCGTTCTCACCCACCTCGATAAACCGCCTCAACAAACTATATTCACCCTCGTATCCTAGGCGTGACTTGTACTTGGGTGAAGTGGGGTTGGCGGGTTTCCGAGGCATTATCTCTTGTCCTCTAGCTGGATGATTTTACGCTCTCTTTTTTCAGGTGACTGTGTGGAATGGCGCTCCATGTCGTTAAGCTCTATCAGCAGCGGGCTTAGGTAAATGCTGAGTGTGGAGGCGTTCTTCAGCCATTTGCGTTCAGACGGCTTCGTCAAATAGCCAATCTCAACCAAGTTAGAGAGAAAAGTCGAGACACTGCGTCTTTTTTTCTCATTCTTAGAAATGGAGTCGGGAAGTTTCTCAGTCAAGTCCGTCAAAGTAAACGGGTTACGGTCTATTCCACCTATCGCCGACAATATCTGGATGATCTCCTCTTCGCTGAGCAGCCGAGTCTTCCATTTCAGCATCTGAATGATAGGATGGCCCTTCCTCAAGTCTTCTCACCCTTTGAAAAATCTGTCTATCAAAAACCGTGGGTCGATGGGTATGTCTTTGCCGCATGAACCGCAAGTCGTGACAAGAACATCGTTTGAAGATGCTGCTTCCTCCAGCTCCTGTTTGGTTGGGAGAATCATCAGGGATGAGTTCTGGCAGTAAACACATTTTAGCTTTATCTTTATGCCGCTGTCTGTTGAAAGCTCTGTCTTCTTTTTCAGGAGCTGGAATTTTCTCGGCGACTGGGGAACAGTCTGCAA
>Ga0105162_1000334_pt1 | contig 31259 bp, 26 predicted proteins | sample JNZ201metaG_FD_81532 | JGI IMG/M metagenome (GOLD analysis project Ga0105162, IMG submission 81532) | Hot spring microbial communities from Jinze hot spring, China to study Microbial Dark Matter (Phase II) - JNZ 20120812A | ecosystem: Environmental > Aquatic > Thermal springs > Hot (42-90C) >...
GTAAAAGATGCGTAGAAGAAAACCTGTTTCGCTTGGAGAGGTGCTGGATACTTTTCTAAAAAATCTCGGCGTTGAAAAAAAGGTAAAAGAAGGAATGGCTGTAAGTCGGTGGGCTGAAGTTGTAGGTCCATACATAGCAAAAGTTTCAATCGCTGAAAGAGTTGAAAATGGTGTTCTTTATGTGAAAGTTACAAATCCATCGTGGAAACATCATCTTTTTATGATGAGGCGAGAGATAATAAACAAGCTCAATGATTCGCTTAAAGCGGATGTAATTCGTGAAATTGTTTTTATTGATGCAGGTTATGATTTTAAAAACAAATGACGAAATTTGAAAAATGGGGAAAACGAAAGTAGCTAAAAAAACAAGCAAGGAAAAAGAAAAGGTTAAATCAACTTCAAAAGTCAAAAAAGAGACAAAACCTGAAAAAGAGAGCAAAAAGATAGAAGCCGAAAAAATTGAAAAAGTTCAAACCACACCATCAAATGGAGACGGTAGCGATTACACAGCCGAAGCAATTCATGTGTTAAAAGGTCTTGAAGCGGTTCGCAAAAGACCAGCAATGTATATTGGAGATGTCGGAGTTAGAGGGCTTCATCACCTTGTTTATGAAGTTGTGGATAATAGCATTGATGAGGCGCTTGCTGGTTTTTGTAAGAATATTGAAGTCACGATAAATAAAGATGGCTCAATAAGTGTGCTTGATGATGGGAGAGGAATTCCAGTTGATATTCATCCAGAGGAGAAAAAATCTGCGCTTGAAGTTGTGATGACCGTCTTGCACGCTGGTGGAAAATTTGATAAAAGAGTTTATAAGGTTTCAGGTGGATTGCACGGTGTCGGTGTTTCAGTTGTAAATGCTCTATCCGAATGGCTTGTAGCGGAAGTTTATAGAGATGGGAAAATTTACCGACAAAAATATGAGCGCGGTGTTCCTGTAACACCTGTTGAAGTGGTTGGGACAACAGACAAACGAGGAACGAAGATAACTTTTCTTCCGGATAAGCTCATTTTCAAGAACATAAAATTTGATTTTGAACGTCTTGCAGAAAGAATGAGAGAGCTTGCGTTTTTAAACCCTGATGTGACGATAACGCTTGAAGACAAAAGAACTGGACAAAAGGAAGTTTATCACTACGAAGGTGGAATAGTTGAATTTGTAAAGTATGTGAATTCAACAAAGAAGCCATTGCATAACGATGTAATTTACATAACTGGTGAAAAAGAAGGTGTTTATGTTGATGTTGGAATTCAATACACAGATGAATACACGGATACGATTTTATCTTATGTCAATGACATAAACACGATTGAAGGTGGAACGCATGTTAGCGGTTTTAAATCAGCTCTTACGAGGACGCTTAACACATACGCTCAAAAGAACAATCTTCTCAAATCAAAAATAGAATTAACGGGTGATGATTTCAGGGAAGGTCTTACTGCGATCATAAGCGTCAAAGTCCCAGAGCCACAATTTGAAGGTCAAACCAAGACAAAACTTGGCAATAGCGAAGTTAAGAGCATAGTTGAGTCAATTGTTGCTGATAAATTGATGGAATATCTTGAACAAAATCCATCAACAGCGAGAAAAATTCTTGAAAAGTGCATTCGCGCAGCTGAGGCAAGAGAAGCAGCGCGCAAAGCAAGAGAACTTGTCCGAAGGAAAAACGCTCTTGACTCTGGGGGTTTGCCCGGAAAACTTGCGGATTGTTCAATCAATGACCCAGAGCTTACGGAGATTTTCATAGTTGAAGGAGATTCCGCGGGTGGAAGCGCAAAACAAGCAAGGGACAGACAATTCCAAGCAATTTTGCCGATAAAAGGTAAAATTCTAAATGTTGAAAAGGCACGACTTCACAAAATACTTGAAAATCAGGAAATAAGAGCAATTGTTCAAGCACTTGGAACTGGAATCGGTGACGAGGACTTTGACCCGAATAAAGTTAGATACGGAAAGATAATTTTGATGTGTGATGCTGATGTTGACGGAAGCCATATAAGAACACTTCTTTTGACCTTCTTTTACAGATATATGAAGGAACTCATTGAAGCAGGTAGAGTTTACATTGCACAGCCACCGCTTTACAAAATAAAAAAGGGTAAGCTTGAATTTTACGCATACAGCGACGAAGAAAGGGATGAGATAATTGAGAGATTAAAACAGGAAAAAGAACAAGGAGAAATAACAATCACAAGATTTAAAGGTTTAGGTGAAATGAATCCAGAGCAACTTTGGGAGACAACGATGAATCCGGAAAAGAGAACATTGCTTCAAGTTACAATTGAAAACGCAGCTGAGGCGGATCGTATCTTCTCAATCCTTATGGGTTCTGATGTTGAACCGAGAAAAGAATTCATTGAAAAGAATGCTAAATTCGTGAGAAATCTTGATATTTGATTGAATTAAAAACAAATTTTTTGGAATGTTAAATGGCGACAGTTCAGGAGAAAATTCAGCCGGTTGAAATTGAAGAGGAGATAAAGTATTCCTACCTTGATTATGCGATGTCAGTAATTGTCTCGCGCGCACTTCCTGATGTAAGAGATGGTTTGAAGCCAGTTCAAAGGCGAGTTCTTTACACGATGTATGAGCTTGGACTTTTACACAATAGACCATATAAAAAGTGCGCAAGAATTGTCGGTGAAACTTTGGGTAAATACCACCCTCACGGTGATGCTGCTGTTTATGATACGCTTGTGCGACTTGCACAGGACTTCACAATGCGATATCCACTTGTTGATGGGCAAGGAAATTTCGGCTCAATCGATGGTGATTCACCAGCAGCGATGAGATACACAGAGGCAAGGTTATCAGCAATTGCGGAAGAGATGTTGCAGGACATAGAGAAAAACACGGTTGATTTTCGCCCAAACTTTGATGAAACATTAAAAGAACCGGAAGTCCTACCGACAATTCTTCCAAATTTACTCATCAATGGATCAAGTGGTATCGCGGTTGGTATGGCAACGAATATTCCACCGCATAATTTAAATGAAATTGTTGATGGCTTGATCGCACTTTTGAAAAATCCAGATTTACCTGTTGAAAAACTTATGAAATATGTCAAAGGACCTGACTTCCCAACCGGTGGGATTATAGTCGGACTTTCTGGAATTAAAGAAGCTTACACAACTGGAAGAGGCAGGATAATAGTCAGGGCAAAAGCTAACATTGAAAATTACAAAGGTCGTTCTAGAATTGTCATAACAGAAATACCTTATCAAGTAAACAAAGCGTCGCTAATTGAAAAAATAGCAGAGCTCGTTCAGAACAAAAAAATTGAAGATATATCTGACATAAGGGACGAATCCGACAAAGACGGAATGAGAATTGTAATTGAATTGAAGCGCGATGCACAGCCGGAGGTGATTTTAAACAATCTTTACAAGCATACTAACCTTCAATCAACTTTTGGCGTGATAATGCTTGCGCTTGTGAATGGGGTGCCGAAGATTTTGAATTTGAAAGAAATGATGATGGAGTTTATCAATTTCCGGCTCAATGTCATCGTCCGAAGAACCAAATTTGAACTTGATGATGCCGAGAAAAGAGCCCACATACTTGAAGGATATAAAATCGCACTTGACAACATTGATGAGATAGTTGAGCTCATAAAAAAATCAAAAGACCCTGAGACAGCAAAAACGAATTTGATGAAAAGATTTAAACTTTCAGAAATCCAGGCGAAAGCAATACTTGATATGAGATTGCAAAGATTAACAGGTCTTGAAAGAAGCAAAATTGAAACGGAATACAAAGAGACGATAAAGTTAATTGAGCGTTTAAAGAGCATTTTAAGAAGCAAAGAATTACAAAAAGAGTTGATAAAAGAAGAACTTCTCAAACTCAAAGAAAAATATGGAGACGAGAGGAGAACGCAGATAATTGAAGACGAAGAAGAATTTACGATTGAAGATTTGATAGCTGAAGAAGATGTCGTTATAACGATAACTCACAATGGTTTCATCAAGCGTTATCCTGTAAGTGGTTATCGTAGGCAAAATCGCGGTGGAAAAGGCATAACAGCAACAGCAACGAAAGAAGATGATTTCGTTGAGCATATGTTTGTTGCATCAACGCATCATTACATCATTTTCTTCACAGACAAAGGCAGAGCTTACTGGTTAAAGGTTCACGAGATACCCGAAGCTGGGAGAGCATCAAGAGGAAGATCAATTTCGCATCTTATAAATAAAGAACCGGATGAGAAGATAACCGCATTTGTAACGGTGAAAGAATTTAACGAGAAACTTTTCATCACGATGGTTACAAAAATGGGCTATGTTAAGAAAGTTCCACTTGAAGAGTTCTCAAATCCGCGAAGAATTGGAATAATTGCAATTAACCTAAATCGTGGCGACCGACTTGTTGACGCACGCTTGACAGATGGAACACAGGACTTAATCATCGGAACAAGGAAAGGAATGGCTATAAGATTTAACGAAAAAGACATAAGACCAATGGGGAGACAAGCAACCGGTGTTAGAGGAATTAAACTTGAAAAAGGTGATGAAGTCATCGGAATGATAGCAGTTAAAAGACCCGGAACAACAATTCTTGTTGTCACTGAAAAAGGTTTCGGGAAACGAAGTGAGCTTTCAGATTACAGAATTACGCACAGAGGTGGAAAAGGAATAATAACTGTGAAAGTGAATGAAAGAACTGGTGATATGGTGGCAATTAAAGAAGTCCTTGACAACGACGATATAATGATTGTGACAACGAAAGGTTATCTCATAAGGCATCATATCAAGGATATAAGAGTTATGGGAAGGCATGCCCAAGGCGTAAAACTTATAAAATTAAATCACGATGATTCAATTGCTTCTGTTGCAAGTGTTGTCGCAGAGGATGAAGAAGATTGATTTTTAAGTTGCAAGATTTTAATTTTATCTCGTGCTTTTAAAACTCCAAACAAAAATTAATTAAGGTGATGCGAAAGTGAAAAAGAACAGATGGAAAATAATTTTAATCCTGATCTCAATTGCTGGTGCACTGTGGTATCTTTATCCGACTTACAAAGACATCAACTATCAGAAGAAACTTTCACAACTTCGTGGAGAAGATAGCTTAAAATTTGTTCAGGAGCATATTGACGATATTCAAAAAGTAAAGCAAAAAAGGATAAAACTCGGACTTGACCTTCAGGGTGGAATGTATGTCTCGCTTGAAGTTGATATTGTGAAGATGCTTGATAATCTTGCGAAGAACAAAGATGAAACATTCAGACAAATACTTGCTGAGGTCAAAAAAGAAGCCGTTGCTTCGCAGGAGCCGGTGACATCAATTCTGTTGAGAAAATTTCAAGAGAGAGGGATAAGATTAAGCAGATACTACGGCGACATAAGACAAAGCGATGCTGAGATAATTTCCGAACTTGAAAAACAGGCACAAGATGCAATTGACAGAGCACTTGAAGTTATAAGAAACAGAGTTGACAAATACGGAGTTGCCGAGCCATCAATTCAAAAGCAAGGTGCAAATAGAATTGTAGTTGAATTGCCGGGAGTTAAAAATCGTGAAGAGGTAAGGCAATTATTACAGAGCACAGCAGTTCTTGAATTTAAACTTTTAAAGCCAGCCGACATTGCGATAAAAGTTATGCAATCAATTGACAATTATCTTGCCGGAAAAGAGATCAAAGACACTACAGATACAGCAAAAGTTGTCTCAAAAACTGACACGACAAAAACCATTGCAGAAGAACTTGGAGCGGATACAACCGCAGGTTTGAGCGAGTTTGAAAAATTTAAAAAAGAACATCCATTCTTTGCATATGTGAGAGTTGATGAAAGAACGGGGATAGGGTTTGTGATGGCAAGGGATAGAAGATATGTTGAATACTTGCTTTCACGACCCGATATACAAAATTTAATTCCGCCTGATTTTGAATTTGTTTGGTCTGCAAAGCCATTTACAGCGCAGGATGGAAATCAATACTATAATCTTCTTGCGGTTAAAAAAGATCCCGAAATAACTGGAAAAGTTATAACCGAAGCAAGAGCAACGATTGATCCAGATAACAACGCTCCAATTGTCATAATGCGAATGAACAGCGAAGGGGCTCGTGAATGGGCAAGAATTACAGGAGCAAACATAAACAAACACATTGCAATTATACTTGATGGAACTGCTTATTCATGGCCAGTTGTAAGGACGAAAATCATAGGTGGAAGTTCGCAAATTGAGGGGCTTGATTCTCCTGAGGAAGCAAAACTTCTTGAAGTTGTTTTAAAAGCAGGTGCTCTTCCAGCTCCGCTTGAAATAATTGAAGAAAGAACCGTTGGTCCATCGCTTGGTGAGGACTCAATTCAAAAAGGTCTTAAAGCTGGCTTGATTTCATTTCTCGTTATAACTTTGTTTATGATCCTGTATTATTCAACAGGTGGAATCGTCGCTGATTTTGCTCTTATACTTAACATTGCTTTCATCCTTGCAGTGCTTGCGGGATTTAACGCAACTCTTACATTGCCGGGCATAGCTGGAATAATTTTAACAATCGGCGTTGCGGTTGACGCGAACGTTCTTATTTACGAAAGAATTCGTGAGGAACTTGCGATTGGAAGAACTTTAAGATCAGCAATTGATGAAGGTTATTCAAAGGCGTTTAGCGCAATTTTTGACTCAAATATAACAACATTTTTGACAGGACTTATACTTTACAATTTTGGTTCGGGTCCGATTCAAGGTTTCGCTCTCACGCTTATGATTGGTATAATTGCAAACCTTTTCAGCGCAGTTTTCATCACGAAAGTGGTTTACGACATCGTCGCTGAAAAATATCCAGCTGTTGTCAAATTTGGTTAATTTCAAAAACAATTTTGCGAGGTTTAAAGATGAGATTTATTGGGAAAACAAATATAAAGTTCATTGAGAAAAGGAAAATTTGGTATGCTGTTTCAGCAACCATCATACTTATTGGATTGATTTCTTTAATTTTCCGTGGAATTCCGCTTGGGATTGATTTCCTCGGCGGAACGGAAGTTATAGTTCGCTTTGAAAAGCCAGTTCAAATTGGAGATGTAAGAAGCGCAATTGCTCAAATTGGTCTTGCTAAAAGTGAAATTAAAACCTATGGAACGCACAATGAAATTTTGATCCGAACATCAGAGCAGATGGAAGGGACAAAGATGGGTGAGATGATACTTGCAGCTTTACAGGAGAAGTTTAAAGACAACAAGATAACAATTTTAAACGAAGAAAAAGTCGGTCCAAGAATCGGCGCTGAATTAAGAAGAAAGGCATTTTACACTGTTGTTTTATCTTTGATAGTTATGCTTGCTTACATTGGTTTAAGATTTAAACCAATTTATGGAGTTGGCGCAGTTGTAGCCCTGTTTCACGATGTTTTAGTCACTCTTGGATTCTGCTCTATATTTAGTGCGGTTCCCTATTTAAACATTGAAATGAATCAAACTCTTCTGGCTGCGCTTCTTACACTCGTCGGTCTTTCGGTAAACGATACGGTCGTCGTCTTTGACAGAATAAGAGAGAATTTGAAACTTCACAAAGCAATGGATTTCATATCAATAGTCAACAAGAGCATAAACGAAACATTAAGCAGAACAATAATCACAAGCGGGACGGTCATCGCAGTTCTTGTCATTTTGCTATTTGTTGGGAGTGAAGTAACCCGTGGATTTGCATTTGCTTTAACAATTGGAATGATAACCGGAACTTACTCATCAATTTATGTTGCAAGCTCAATCGTTGTTGATTTTATGCTTGCAAGACAGCGAAAAGCCGAGAAAGAGAAACTTTTGAAGAAGCAACCCGTATCAGTTAAATAAAATTTGCCCCGCAAATAAAGCGGGGCTTTTTAAACTAAATCAAGGAGAAAATTTAAATGCGTCTTAAAACAAAATCAATTGATGATGTCGTTGTAATAGAAATCAGCGGTAATATGATGGGAGGTCCTGACTCGCAGAAATTTAGAGAGCTTCTGCATAAACTTGTCAAACAAGGGACTAAAAAAGTTGTCGTTGATGTGAAAAATGTTAAGTTTTTAAATAGTGCTGGACTTGGGACTTTGATAAGTGGCTTAACAACGATGAGAAACGCCGGGGGCGACCTCAAAATAGCAAATCCAACTGATAAAATTGAATCGCTTTTAATGATAACCCGCCTTATAAAAGTTTTTGACACTTATAATTCCGTTGAAGAAGCAATCGCAAGTTTTAAAAAGTCAGCAAAGAAAAAATAAACCATTTCAAAATGTTATTCAAAATTCCGGATGCTTCCGTTTGGGTTGTTCTCGGGGCTCAATGGGGTGATGAAGGTAAAGGTAAAATCGTTGACCTTATGAGCGAGGATGCGGATATAGTCGTCAGGTATCAAGGTGGTGCAAACGCCGGGCATACGGTTTCGTTTGATGGAAAAACTTATGTGTTGCATCTTCTCCCATCTGGAATTTTTCACGAAAATGTCGTCTGCGTAATCGGCAATGGAGTTGTCCTTGACCCTTTAGCATTGATTGAAGAAATTAACATAATAAAAAACGCTGGTGTCAATATAAACGGACGCCTTTTGATAAGCCACAATGCCCATCTGATAATGCCATATCATAAACTCCTTGATAAACTTTATGAACAAAGAGAAGAAAAAATTGGGACAACGGGAAAAGGTATAGGTCCAGCTTATGTGGACAAATACGCAAGAGTTGGAATCAAAGTCATTGACCTTCTTAACAAGGATACGCTTTGCAAAAAAATTAAAAAGAACATAGAATCAAAGAACGAAATCCTTGAAAAAATTTATCACACTGAAAAACTTGATGTTGAAAAAATCCTCAACGATTACCTTGACTTCGCAGAAAAGATAAGTGAATACATAACCGACACCGCCGTTTATTTAAACGAAGCCATAAAAAAGGGGAAGAAAATTCTTCTTGAAGGTGCTCAAGGCGCGCTCCTTGATGTTGATCACGGAACTTATCCTTATGTGACATCTTCAAATCCAACAGCCGGAGGTGCATCAACTGGTTCGGGAATTCCACCAACGAAAATAAACGGGATAATTGGAGTTATAAAGGCATACACAACAAGAGTTGGGGAAGGTCCATTTCCAACGGAATTAAAAAACGAAATTGGTAATTATCTGCGGGAAAGAGGTGGAGAATACGGCGCGACAACAGGAAGACCAAGAAGATGCGGTTGGCTTGATGTTGTGAGTTTAAAATACTCAATTATGATAAATGGAATTGAAAAACTTGCCTTAACAAAACTTGATGTCCTTGATGAACTTGACGAGATAAAAATTTGCACCGCATATAAAATTGACGGAAAAATAACTGAAAAATTCCCCACTGACCCTGACACTCTCTCAAAAGTTGAACCTGTTTATGAAACTTTCAAAGGTTGGAAAGAAAAAACTTCAAATGTAAATTCATACTGCGATTTGCCCGATGAAGCAAAAAAATTCATTGAAGCGATAGAATTATTCACAAACACAAAAATCACGATCATCTCCGTTGGAGCGGATAGAAAACAAACTATTTTTAAATGAAGCTCACCTCAAATGCTTAAAGCAACGAATATAAAAAGATTTCTGATCCTCATCGCCATTGCAAGCGCCCTTTCAATTTTGTATTACACAAATGTCATAGTCAAAAATCTTGAATTAAGAGAAAGGCAAATTGCAAATCTTTATGCTAAATCAATTGAATACATCGCAACTTCTCCGGGGACTTCGGAATTTACATTTATATTTGACCAAATCATCCTCGCAATTGATTTCCCAGTGGTCGTAACGGACAGAGATAGAAATCCGTTATTTTACAGAAACATTGAAATTGACACGACATTACCTCAAAAGCAAAGGGAGAAAATTTTGCGGAAGGAAATAGAGAAGATGGAAAAGACATTTGAGCCGATAAAGATAACCTATGCTGACACATTGATTTTAAATTATGTTTTTTACGGCAATTCAAAGCTTGTTGAGCAGTTGAAAATTTTGCCGTATGTTATTCTCTTTGCAGGTGGGCTTTTCATTTTGATTGGTTATTTAAGTTTTAGCTACATAAAAAAGACAGAGCAAAGCAACATATGGGTTGGGCTTGCTCGTGAAACAGCGCATCAGCTCGGGACACCGCTTTCAAGTATGTTCGGATGGCTTGAGATTTTAAGAGCAAGAATTGACAACGGTGAAGACATCACAGATGTAATTCACGAAATTGAGAACGACCTGAATAAACTTAACAAAATAACGCAGAGATTTTCAAAGATCGGCTCAAAACCTGAATTCGTTGAAGAAAAAGTTGCAAATATCATAAATTCCGTCGTCAGATATTTTGAAAAACGAATTCCTCAAACTGGAAAAAAGATAACCATAACAATAAAAGGCGACACGGAAGCGAAAGCATTTGTAAATCCCGAACTTTTTGAATGGGTGATTGAAAACCTACTTAAAAATGCACTTGATGCGATTGAAAACAGCGAAGGTAAAATTGAATTCAAAATCCAACAGAAAAAAGATCAAGTCATCGTTGATGTAATTGACACAGGCAAAGGAATAAATATGAAATATCGCAAGGACATTTTTAGACCTGGCTACACGACGAAAAAACGAGGTTGGGGACTTGGTTTAAGTTTGTCAAAAAGAATTATTGAGGTTTATCACAAAGGCAAACTCTTCCTAAAAGAAAGTAAAATCGGCAAAGGTTCAACTTTCAGAATCGTCTTGAGGAAAAAAGTATGAAATACGAAAAGATAAAATCAAAAATTGATGAGATAATTTCCGAACGAGATTTTTTGAGGCGACTTTTATATGCTGGTTTGAACTTGCTTCTTTTGAGAGCATGGTATGTTAAAGACGAGGTCAAAAACTTTTTTAAATCAAAAAATGAAAACGAAAAAATAAAAGTTCTTGACGCTGGTTGCGGTTTCGGACAATACTCATATTTTATCGCAAAAAAATTCAAAAATTCGGAGGTTCTCGGAATTGATATAAACGAGCAAAGAATCAACGACTGTGAAAAATTTGCGAGAAGAAAGAAAATTGAAAATTTAAAATTTGAACTTGCTGACTTAACAAAATTAGAACAAACCGAAAAATTTGATCTCATACTTGCAATTGATGTTATGGAACACATTGAAGATGATGTGAAAGTCTTTGAAAACTTTTTTAAAGCATTGAAACAGGGTGGTTTTTTAATCATAAGCACGCCTTCAAATTTAGGTGGCTCGGATGTCCATTCAGATGAAGATGAAAGTTTTATTGAAGAACATGTGAGAACAGGATACAGCGTTGAGGAGATAAAATTAAAACTTGAAAATTCGGGCTTCAAAAATGTAAATGTGCGATATACCTACGGTAGATGGGGGCAATTGTCTTGGAAGTTGATGATGAAATTTCCAGTTATGATGCTCGGCAAAAGTTTCGCATTTGCGATATTTCTTCCATTTTACTATCTCCTTGTTTCAATCCCCGGAATTTTTCTAATGTGGCTTGATAAAAAAGTTAAAAACGAAACTGGAACTGGTTTAATTGTAACCGCAAGAAAGTAAAAGATTAAGTCCTACCAAATCTTTTGTCAAGTTCTTCAATTGAAATTTTTACGATGATCGGTCTTCCATGCGGGCAAACATAAGGATTGCGTGTGAGGAAGAGTTGATCAATTAAAACTTGAATTTCTTCAGGCGTTAATTTATCCCCCGCTTTAATTGCTGTTTTACAGGCAAACGCTTTTGCGAGATTTTCCCGTGGTGTTAATTCTGGATCAGCGTTTGAATTTTCTTTGTAAAGGTCAATTATCTCCTGCAAAATTTTCTTTTCAGCTCCCTGCTTAACCTCTGGTGGAACTCCGTAGAGTATAACTGTATTTTTTCCAAAAATCCTCAGATCAAATCCAAGATTTTCAAGATAATCTTTTAACTCTTTGACGATAGCCATATCTGCGGGCGTAAGCTCAATGGTCTGCGGAAACAACAATTGCTGTGTGAATGGAGAGTTTGAGTTTAAACTATCAAGCGCTCTCTCGTAAAGAATTCGCTCGTGTGCGACATGTTGATCAATTATCATCAAACCCGTCTTTATCTGCGCTATTATGTATTTATTGTGAACCTGCATAAATGTGATGCTTTCATCGGATTTCTCCTCCTGTGCTGTGATGATCGCACTTTCAATCTCTCTTGAAATTTTTTCAACTTTCTTCGCATCAAGTTCTGTTCCTGTCTTCGCTTCAGGAAATGATGAAGTTATTAGTTCAAGCGAATACTGTTGCTCTTTTTGAATTTTTTCCTTCATCGGCTCGGTTAGAGTAATCAATCTGTGCTTTATCTCGGAAAGATTCGTTGACGGTTGAACTTTTATCTCTCCCGTTGACTCAAGCGTAAGCTCAGGGATTAGATTAAATTGCGAAAGCGAATGCTTTACAACTGCACGAACGAAATTGTAAACTCCAGATTCGTCTTCAAACTTGACTTCAAGCTTTGAAGGATGAACATTTACATCAACATGTCTTGGGTCAATTTCAAGCATAAGAATAAATGATGGGAAACTTCCTTTATCAATCAGATGCTCATAAGCGTTATACACAGCGTGATTTATTGAACGATTGATGATATAACGACGGTTGAGGAAAATAAATTGATCGGATTTCGTCTTTCTTGAAAATTCTGGCTTGCTTGTGTATCCGTATATGCTTATGTATTCAGTTTTTTCCTTTACAGGTATGAGAGTTTCAAAAAATTTTTCTCCGAAAACTTGTTTTATCCTTGTTTCAAAATCGCAAGCTTCAAATTTTGCTATTTGCTCGTCATCGCTTATAAATTCAAACGATATCTCCGGATATGCAAGCGCAAATCTAATAAATGCTTCATAAGCATGTTTGAATTCCGTGTGATTGCTTTTGAGAAAATTTCGCCTTGCTGGAGTGTTGAAGAAAAGATTTTTGACAGAAATTGATGTCCCGGGCGGATGTGAAGTTTTTGAAACTTCAATTAATTTGCCACCCTCAATCTTAACAAGTGTTGCAAGTTCTTCATCCGCAGTTCTCGTCTTCATCTCAACTTGTGAAACTGCTGCGATTGATGCAAGTGCTTCTCCTCTGAAACCAAGCGTCTTTATATTTTCAAGGTCTTCATACGTTTGAATTTTGCTCGTTGCGTGTCTTTCAAATGCAATAACAGCGTCATCTTCGCTCATCCCACATCCATCGTCAATCACCTGAATTAATGTTTTCCCAGCATCTTTCAAAATTACTGTTATGTTTTTTGCGCCCGCATCAATTGAATTTTCAACTAACTCTTTAACGACAGATTCAGGTCGTTGAATTACTTCCCCAGCTGCAATTTTGCTTGCTATCTCCTCGGGCAAAATTTTTATCCTTCCCATTTTCAGAAAATTTTAAATTTTTCGTTCAGCACTTTACCAAAATTTTTAAAAGCCCAAAATTACAAAACTCCGGACAACACAAGATAAAGATAAAAAACAATTGCAATAGCAATCAACCACAAAATCAAGGACCTTTTCTTTCTCTCCGAAATCCCAACTCTTTCAATTTTCAACCTATGCCTGATCCTTTCTCTTCTTTTCAATTCTTCATCCTTGCTCGGGTCATAATAGCACGGGATGTATTCAAAGCGAAGATGTTGTGGTTTTTTGAAAAACATGGCATTAAAATAATTTTTTTACTCCAAGCCCCGGTTCATCCGGGAGAATTAATTTTCCATTTTTAACTTTAACACCTTCAAAAGGATCATTTGTTATCAAAAGATTCCCATCAAGGTCAGCGTAATCAACAAGCGGTGAAATCTGAGCTCCCGCTGTAATTCCAACCGACGATTCAATCATACAGCCAAGCATAACTTTCATATTCATCGCCCTTGCTGTGTTTATCATCTTTATCGCCTCTCTTATCCCAGTGCATTTCATAAGTTTTATGTTAATTCCATCATACGCCTTTCCTAAATTTGGAACATCCCAAAGACGAACACAGTTCTCATCAGCAATTATCGGAATATCAACTTTATCTCTAACCCATGCGACAGAGTCAAGGTCATCAGCCGGCATCGGCTGTTCAACAAATTCAACCCCTTGATCTTGAAGCCACTTTATCTTCTCAAGCGCAATCTCTTTTGTCTTCCACCCTTCGTTCGCATCAACACGAATTTTTTTATCCGTCACCTTTCGTATCGTTTTAATGATTTCTTCATCATTTTCAAGACCAAGCTTAACTTTTAAAATCGGATATTCTTCAGCTTCTTCAACTTTTCTTTCAATAACCTCTGGCTCATCAATTCCAATTGTAAATGAAGTCACAGGCGTTTTCTCTTTATTCAACCCCAAAATTTTGTAAAGTGGAACATTCAAAATTTTTCCAATAAGATCGTGCAATGCGATGTCAATCCCTGCTTTTGCGGATGTATTTCCTGGTTGAATTGAATCAACATAATTCAAGATATCTTCAATTTGAAACGGGTCATCAAACTTTGAAAGGTCAACGATTTTTAAAAAATTTTGCACCGTCTCAATGCTTTCACCATATCTTGGCGAAGGCGAAGCTTCACCATAGCCAACGATTCCATCGTGTTCAATTTCAATCAAAACAACCCAATTTGATGTTCTAACTCCACGTGTTATTTTAAATGGATGTTTCAATTTCAGCTCAAATGTGCGGTATTTAAGTAGCATAACTTTGTGGAATTTTATTTAAAAAATGTCACAATCGCAACAGTTATCAAGAGCAAAGCAAAAAGTTTTTTCAAAATTTTGGATTTTGTTCTATAAGATGCGTGTGCACCAAATCTGCTTGTTATCACTGAACCAAGTAAAATTGGAATTCCAGCGGTATAATCAACAAATCCGATTGTTCCAAGCTCGCTAAGTTCAGGTTTTCCAAGACCGTTGATTATATAGCCAAGTGTCCCAAACAACGAAGTCAAGACAATTATTGAGCTTGATGTCCCAATTGCCCTTTTTATCGGAATTTTCATTAAGTTATTCATCACTGGAACGAGCAAAATTCCACCGCCAACGCCTGCAAAAATTGAGATTATCCCAGCGATAAATCCCCAGAAAAATGCAGAAACTGGATTCACATTGCTTTTGTAATCTGTTAAGTCATCAACATCTATTTCCGAATTTCCAAGAAAAAGCATTCTCAAACCCGCAAGAATTATAACAACGACTATAAATATCTTTATAAAACTTCCAGACACAGAAGAAGCAATTTTGCTCCCGAAAAGAGCCGATATAACCGAAGCAGTTCCCATCGTAATTGTAAGTTTCCATTCAACATTTTTGTTCTCATACTGTTTCAATGTGCTTGATATTGATGTGAAAACAATTGTGAATAAACTTGTTGCAACTGCAATTTTTGGTATCAAATCTGGTGAGATTCCAATTCCATCGTAATAATACATCAAAATTAACACAAGGATTATTCCCCCACCGATTCCAAAAAAACCTGCTAAAAAACCAGCAAAAAGTCCAGAGACGAATAAAAGTAAAATTTTCCAGATTATCATTTCAATCCAAGAAGTGAGTTATAAATTTTTTTCTCCTTCAAAATTGAGACAGCACTTTTGACCTGTTCATCGTATTTTATCGCCCACGCTATAACTTCATCCTCATATTTGTATCTTGAAAGAATCTCACGCATAAGTTCCTTCTCAATTTCATCACGATAAAGTTTGAAGTAGTCAATCTTTTGATTTTTGATTCTGTTAAGTGTTAATTCAACATCATAAACAAAGCCGTTGCTATACTTTTGCTTCTTTGCGTATTCAATTGCTTTTTCAAGATTTATCTCAAAACTATCCTTGAAAACAAAATTATTTTTCATAACAAATTCTTTGAACTCGCCAAAAATCTGATCCGTGATTTTAAAATCATCTGGTAGAGTTTGATTTTTCGCAGAGAAAAGATTTGCAAATTTAAAAAACATTCTGTTTCTTACGAGCGCTTCAACGAAATCGCTTCTTTTTTCACTCTCAACAACTGTGTCCGGAGTTATTCCACCTTCCGCATAAACCGTTCGCCCAAGTTTCGTTTTAAAAATTTTTTTCTCAGAATCCGGCTTTGAGATAAATACACCATCTGGCTTGTGAAAATAATCAATTTCCTGTATACAACGACCGCTTGGTGTGTAATACTTTGCAGTCGTCATTTTAAGAAAAGTGTTGTATGAAAGATAACTTATCGTTTGGACAAGTCCTTTTCCAAAAGTTCTCGTCCCGAGTATAATCCCACGATCAAGGTCTTGAATTGCGCCAGCAACAATTTCACTTGCACTTGCGCTTGAATTATTCACAATTACACAAAGTGGAACATCTGGAAGTAATGGTTTTTCCGTTGAATAATAATTTCTCACAGCATCCGGTTTTCGTCCTTTTGTTGAAACAACCAAACTTCCCTCGGGAATGAATTTTTCAACTACATCAACAGCTGCATCAAGTAATCCACCCGGATTATCCCGCAAATCAAGTATGAAGCCATTTATCTGACCTTTTGATTGAAGATTTTTTATCGCTTTTCTAAGTTCTTCACCCGCATTTCTTGAAAATCTCTCAAGTTTCACATAAGCAATCCCATCCTCAATGAAATCGTAATAAGTTATATTTTTGACTTCAACTTCTTCCCTGTTAAGTTCAAAAACAAGTGGATGTCCAACCCCTTCCCTTAAAATTTTAAGTTTGATCGTCGTTCCCGGTTTCCCAACCATCAAAGTTCTTACCTCATCAAGTGATTTATCTTTCACCTGCACACTGTCAATTTGAACTATAACATCTCCGACTTTTATTCCGGCTTTATCAGCAGGATAACTCTTTGAAACTTTAATAACAAATATCGCTGTGTCAAATTTTGAGATTGAAACCCCAATTCCTCCATATTTTCCAGTAGTTAATGCGTCAACCTCTTCGCTGTGCTTTTCATCTATGAAAACAGTGTATGGGTCAAGCTCGCTTAACATTCCCTTTATCCCTGCTCTCATAAATTTTTCAGGGTCAACCTCATCAACATAATTCAAGATCACCTCTTTATAAATTTTCCCCAGAATCTCAAAACTTTTGTTCATCTTGAAAAACAGATCATCGCCACGACTCTGGAAAAATTCAATTCTAAAAAACGCAAGAATGACAAAAAATGCAAAGCTGAAAAATAAAATTTTTCTTTTCATCTCACCTGCAATTTTAATTTTTCAAAAACGATTGACCAAATTTTTTCGCTTATCTCATCAATTCCCATCGTCCCATCTATGACGACAAATCTTTCGCTCATCTTTGCAATTTCAAGATAACCTCGTCTTACTCTCTCATAAAATTCAACTCCGGAGCTTTCCATTCTATCTGTGCTGTTCTTAACACCACCTGTTTCAATCACCTTGCTTTTTCTCCTGTAAATTTCATCAACAGGTATATCAATCAAAAAAGTGACATCTGGGACAAGCCCCGACGAAGCAAGCTCATTTATAACCTTGATTTTTTCAATATCAATTCCCCGCCCATAACCTTGATAAGCAAGCGTTGAATCATAAAATCTATCGCAGATGACGATTTTTCCACTGTTAAGAGCTGGCAATATGATTTCTTTTACAAGTTGCGCTCGGCTTGCGGAGAAGAGAAACAATTCCGTGATTGAATCCATTTCAAGATTTCTCAGATCAAGCAAAATATCTCTTATCATCTCAGATATTTTTGTTCCGCCCGGCTCTCTTACAAAAACGACATCATAACCAAGGTCTTTCAATCTTTTGATCAAAATCTCTGCCTGCGTCGTTTTTCCGCAGAGATCAACACCTTCAAAAGTTATGAGCATTTTAAATTGATTTCTAAATTTTACTTCAAAACAATTTCTTTACGCTTCTCGGCTGACTTATAAATTGCATCAACGATTTTGTTTCTGTAAAGTGCATCTTTTGCGCTTGAAATAAGAGGATGAAGACCTTTCACAGCTCCGATGAAATGTTTAAGTTCATTCTCATATGACTTCCAGTAAAGAACTTCTGGCTTGTCCATTTTTTCAGGTGCAAGATTTATAAGTTTCCCCTGTATATCTTTGTAAATTCTAAACGGATTTAATTCGCCCGTTCCTTCTGTTCCAAAGATGTGAAGATAAAAAATTGGGTTTTCAAATTCATAAGACCAGCTTACATCGATGAAAAGAGTTGAATCATTCTTGAACTTCACAAAAACAATTGCGCTATCTTCAACTTGTTTGGTCTGATGTTTATAGCAAATTGCGTTTACGCTTCTTACTTCTGGATAACCAGCCATCCACAGAGCAAGATCAAGGATGCTTATCCCGAGGTCAAGCATAACCCCACCGCCTGCTTTATCCTTCATCAAAACCCATTTTTTGTCATTGGGTCTTTTAAACCATCCAGCTTTCACATAAAAAACAGAGCCAAGTTCTCCCTGTTCAATAAAACCCTTCATCAGCATACAATCAGGTCTAAATCTTAAATTCATTCCAACCATAACCTTGCGTTGTTTCTCTTCAATAACTTTAACCACACTTTCAGCTTCTTTATAACTCCGTGCCAAAGGTCTTTCAACGAAGACATCTTTTCCTGATGAGACGCCAGCGATAACCATCTCAGCGTGCAAATTTGTCGGTGTTAACACTTCAACAGCTTCAATTTCATCAACTTCATAAAGCATTTTTTCATAATCGGTGTAAAAGTAAGGGACATTGTATTTTTCAGCGAGCATTTTCGCCTTTGTCTTATCCGTATCGCATACCGCAAGAATTTGAACATTTTCAAGTTTTGACAGAATTGGAAGATGAACTCCCTGCGCAATTCCACCAAGTCCAATTATCCCAAGTTTAACTTTCTCCATTTTGCAGATTTATTTTTGATTTTTATCTATTGCCACCCTTTCAAATGTTAATTTTTCAAATCTAAATGTTTCAAGAATCTTTTGAGCAATCCCATCAGCATCAAGTTTAAGCATTCGCCAAAGTTCTGGCTGTGTCCCGTGCTCAATGAATTCATCGGGCAAACCGTGAATTAAAAATTCAACATTCTTCACACCTTTTGAAACCGCATATTCAACAACAGCACTTCCAAATCCGCCACGAATTGTATTCTCTTCAACTGTTACAACTTTATCAAACCTTTGGAAAATTTGATCAAGTAAGTTTTCATCAAGTGGTTTAACAAATCTCATATTCACAACCATTGCATCAATCCCGTATTCAGCAAGTTTTTCAGATGCCTTTAAACTTGGATAAACCATATTTCCAATTGCAAGTATCGCAAGATCTTTCCCTTCTTTCAAAATTTCTGCTTTTCCAATTTCAATATAATCAAAGTCATCTTTAAGCGGAACACCAACCCCACTTCCACGCGGATACCTTATGGCAACTGGTCCTTTATTATAAATCGTTGCTGTGTAAAGCATATCCCTTAATTCGCTTTCATCTTTTGGAGCCATTATCACCATTCCAGGTATAAGTCGCAAATAACTTAAATCAAATGCGCCATGATGCGTTGGTCCATCCGCTCCAACAAGACCAGCTCTGTCAATTGCAAACACAACATGCAAATGCTGAAGCGCAACATCGTGAATTATCTGATCAAAAGCTCTTTGCAAAAATGTTGAATAAATTGCACAGATTGGAATGTATCCCTGTGTCGCAAGCCCAGCTGCAAATGTCACAGCGTGTTGCTCTGCTATTCCAACATCAAAAAATCTCTCTGGAATTTCCCTCTGTAAAATGTTAAGTCCCGTGCCTTCTGGCATCGCTGCGGTTATCCCGACTATTCTTTTATTTTGTTTCGCAAGTTGAACAACTGTCTCTCCGAAAACTTTTGTATAACTTGGTGGTTGTGGTTTATCGCTCTTATACATTTTACCTGTGACTTTATCAAAAGGAGTCACACCGTGATATTTCTGTTCGTCTTCTTCTGCAGGTTTATAACCTTTGCCTTTTTGAGTTATAACATGAAGCAAAATTGGACCGTTGAGATTCTTTATCTCGCTCAAAATTTTGATAAGTTTTGCGATATTGTGTCCATTTACAGGACCAAAATATCTAAATCCAAGCGCCTCAAAAAGCATCCCCGGAGTTATTATCGCTTTCACACCACCTTCAACACGAGCTGCAAGTTTTCTAATTCTATCCCCCATCCCATCAAGCTGTCCAGTTAAATCCCAGATAAAAGATTTCAACTTGTTATATTGCTCGCTTGCAATTAACTCTGTAAAATACTTTGAAACCGCCCAAACATTTGGAGAAATTGACATATTGTTATCGTTTAAAATCACAATCAAATTTTTTCTTAACATTCCTGCATTGTTCATTGCTTCATAAGCAAGCCCCGCAGTCATCGCACCATCGCCGATTATTGCGACAACTTTATAATCTTCACCGTCAAAATCGCGAGCAGTTGCTATTCCTAAAGCAGCTGAAATTGAAGTTGAGGCATGCCCTGCACCGAAAACATCGTAAATGCTTTCGCTTCTTTTTAGAAATCCACTTATACCGCGAAATTGTCTTATCGTATGGAAAACATCTCTTCGTCCAGTTATTATCTTATGCACATAACCTTGATGACCTGTGTCCCATATAATTTTGTCTCTTGGAGCGTTAAAGACATAATGAACTGCAAGCGTTAACTCAACGACACCTAAACTTGCCCCAAGATGTCCACCAACCTTTGAAATAACATCTATGATGAATTCTCTTATCTCACCGGCGAGAACTTCAAGCTCCTGAACACTTAATTGCTTTAAATCATCGGGAGAATTTACTTTCGGCAAGATTTGAAGTTTTAACTCGGGTTGGGAATTTTTTATTTCCATAACTTCACCACCTTTAAATTTTGTTGTTAAAGTCATCAAAATCAAGCAATGTAAAGCCCTGATTTTCGTCCTTTACTATTTTCTTTATTCTCAACTCCGCCTGTGTTAATTTTTCAATACAGTATTTTGAGAGTTTCACACCGCGCTCATACATTTCAATTGCCTCTTCAAGCGTCACTTGACCTGTTTCAAGTTTATCAACTATGTTTTGAAGCTCGCGAAGTGCCTGTTCAAATGTGAGTTCCTGAATTTCTGTTGTTTCATTTTTCTTCGCCATATCCTTTTACCACCCCTTTTATTGTTCCATCTGCAAGTTTTATTTTAAATTCATCGTTTAATTGAAGTTCGTCTTTGCTATGGATTATTTTTCCATTTTTATAAACTATGGCATAACCTCGTTTCAAAGCAAGTTCTGGATTTACTGACTCAAAACGCTTCAACCACTGCTCAAAATTACTTTTTATAAGTTCAAATCTATGATACATCGCCACATCAAGAGCTCGTGTTAACTCATCAACTCTCATCGTATATTGCCTGAGCCAATCAAGCGGTCTATTAAAAGAATAACTTTTCACAAGATGTTGAACTTCTTTTTTGCTGTTTTTTATTTTATCAACCACAAGTTGATGAATAGTATACCAAATATTCTGGATATTTTCAAGCACATCATCGCGATTTTTTACTACAAGTTCAGCAGCAGCTGATGGAGTTGGCGCTCTCAAATCCGCAACGAAATCACTTATGCTATAATCAATCTCGTGTCCAACTGCGCTTATTATCGGAATTTTTGATTCAAATATAGCCCTTGCGACAATTTCCTCATTAAAAGCCCAAAGGTCTTCAATTGAACCACCACCTCTTCCAACGATTATAACATCAACTTTTCCATAAAAATTGAAATCACGAATTGCTTGTGCGATTTCCTCCGCTGCTCCTTCGCCTTGAACTTTGACAGGATAAAGTATAAGCTCAACCGCTGGAAAACGACGCGAAATAATGTTGATCATATCTCTTATCGCTGCTCCCGTCGGACTTGTCACGATTCCAATTCTTGTTGGATATTCAGGGATTGGCTTTTTATATTTTGCATCAAATAAACCTTCGGCTGCGAGTTTTTGCTTTAACATCTCAAACTTTATCTGCAATTCCCCTATCCCGAGCGGTTCAATGAAATCAACTATTATTTTGTATTCACCGCGCGGTTCGTAAATTTCAATTTTTCCGTGGACGAGGACTTTATCCCCATCTTTATAAGTGTAATTTTTCAAAAGGACATCGGCATATCTTTTCCAGATTGCTGCGTTTATTGAAGCATATTCATCTTTAAGCGTAAAATAAACATGTCCTGATGTATGAATTTTGTAATTTGAAATCTCGCCCTGAAGCCATATATCCTGAAAATTCGGCTCAACAAATTTTTTAATCTCATAAGTTAGCTCTGAAACCGTCAAAATTTTTTCCTTTGATATCAGCGGATAAAAGTTATACATAGCCCGAGGTTTTGCTCTGGTTTTTGAAAAAATTTAAAGAAAAAATCAGAACTAAAAAAATTGTTTTTTCAGCTTGCTTTTTTTAATTTTTCTCAACACCAGAGGTTGCGTAAATTCTTCTGGCAAAGTTAAAAACAAAATTTTAAAAAGATATGGCACCGGATGTTTATATTGAAAATCTTTCCGAGCATGTAGGAAAGGAAGTCAAAATCTATGGCTGGGTTTATAACAAAAGATCAAGTGGTAAAATTCGTTTTGTGCTTGTCCGCGATGGAACAGGAATTTTACAATGCGTGATGGTAAAAGGAGAAACCCCAGATGAAGTTTTTGATAAATACGATCTTCTCACGCAGGAGACATCTTTGATTGTAACTGGAATTGTAAATGAGGATAAAAGAGCACCCGGCGGTTACGAACTTCACATAAAAGATATTCAAATAATTCACATCGCACAGGATTACCCGATAACTCCGAAAGAACATGGGATTGACTTTTTGATGGATCATCGTCACCTTTGGCTTCGTTCAAGAAGACCAAATGCAATTTTAAGGATAAGACATCGGCTTGTGAAAGCAATTCGCGATTTCTTTGACTCAAAAGGATTTGTCCTAATTGATGCCCCAATTCTAACACCAGCAGCGTGCGAAGGAACTACAACACTTTTTGAGACGGATTATTTTGACCTCGGGAAAGCGTATCTGTCGCAATCTGGTCAGCTCTATGTTGAAGCAGCAGCAATGGCGTTTGGAAAAGTTTATTGCTTTGGTCCTACATTTAGAGCTGAAAAATCAAAAACAAGAAGACACTTAACCGAATTCTGGATGGTTGAACCAGAAGTTGCTTTTTATGAACTTGAAGATATAATGAATCTTGCAGAGGAATTTGTTGAATACATTGTTGCAAGAGTTCTTGAAACGAGCAAAAAAGAATTTGAAGTTCTTGAACGAAACACCGAGCCACTTGAAAAAATAAAAAGACCTTTCCCGAGAATTTCATATAACGAAGCGGTTGAAATTTTAAGAAAGAATGGCGTTGATTTCCAATGGGGAAACGATTTTGGAAATACAGATGAAACGATAATTTCTCAACAGTTTGAAAAACCTGTCATGGTCCATCATTACCCAGCCGCTGTTAAAGCATTTTATATGAAACGAGATCCAAACGATGAAACTTATGCTCTTGCTTTTGATATGCTCGCTCCGGAAGGATATGGTGAAATTATCGGCGGAAGCCAAAGGGAAGATGATTATGACACACTGCTCAAAAGAATAAAAGAACATAATCTCCCTGTTGAAGCATTTGACTGGTATCTTGATTTGAGAAAATATGGAAGTGTTCCGCACTCTGGATTTGGTTTAGGCGTTGAGAGAACGCTTGCTTGGATTTGCGGACTTGACCACGTGAGAGAAACAATTCCATTCCCAAGAATGATTTATAGAATAAAACCGTAAAGAAAAATGCTTCAAGTTCAAAATCTTAAAAAGACATTCTCAAATGTTGTTGCGGTAGATGGAATTTCATTTGAGGTAAAACAAGGGCAAATTTTTGGACTTCTTGGTCCAAACGGCGCTGGAAAAACTACGACAATCAGAATGATACTTGACATAATCAAACCAGATTCTGGGACAATTAAATTTGATGGAAAAGAAATTAACGATGAAATCAAAAGCAAAATTGGTTATCTTCCAGAAGAACGTGGACTTTACAGAAAAACTCGCGTACTTGAAACGATACTTTATTTTGCAGAGTTAAAGGGCATGGATAGAAAAATTGCAACTGAACGAGCTAAATTATGGCTCAAAAAATTTGAACTTGAAAACAGAGCAAATAGCAAAATTGAGGAACTCTCAAAAGGAAATCAGCAAAAAGTTCAAATAATAATTTCAATTCTTCACGATCCAGAGCTAATCATACTTGATGAGCCATTTGCAGGGCTTGACCCCGTGAATCAAGAACTTTTAAAAGAGATATTGCTTGAGTTGAAAGAGCAAAATAAAGCGATAATCTTTTCAACGCATCAAATGGATCAAGTTGAAAAACTTTGTGATGAAATTTGCCTCATCAACAAAGGCAAACCTGTGCTTTCAGGTCCTCTTTCAGAAGTGAAAAGAAAATTTGGAAGAAACACGATACATATAGAATTTGAAGGCGATGGTGAAAAACTCAAAAATCTTGAAAAAGTCAAGAAAATTGACCTTTATCCAAATTATGCTGAAATAACTCTTGAAGATGACATCAGCCCGAGTGAAATTTTGAAATTGATCGCTGAAAAAATTGACATTAAAAAATTTGAAATAAAAGAACCATCTTTGCATTCAATTTTCATTGATGTCGTAAGTGGTGGTTCTGTGTAAAAAATTCTCGCCTATAAATCGCAAATTTGTAAAAATTTGCTTTTTTGGCTAAATTTAAAAGCGATGTTTTTAAGCAAATTAAAACTGGCAAAAACAAAATAAGGGGTGATAGATTATGAGCAACACATTGAAAACTGTATTTTTAATGACATTAATGATGGTTCTTCTGCTTGCAGTAGGAAGCGCAATTGGCGGAAGATCAGGACTTGTTATAGCATTTGTGTTCTCGCTTTTGATGAACTTTTTTGCATATTGGTTTTCAGATAAAATTGTGCTTGCAATGTATGGTGCAAAACAGGTAACAGAAGCCGAAGCCCCGAAATTGCACGCAATAGTAAGACGACTTGCAACACGTGCTGGTCTTCCGATGCCGAAAGTTTATATCATACCGAGCTTAACTCCAAACGCATTTGCAACAGGAAGAAATCCACAAAACGCAGCCGTTGCAGTTACAGAGGGAATCTTGCGTCTCCTTGACGAAGATGAACTTGAAGGAGTTCTTGGGCACGAGCTTGCCCATGTCAAGCATAGAGATATTTTAACTGCAACCATAGTTGCAACAATGGTTGGAGCAATTACATTTCTTGCTCGTATGGCACAATGGTCTCTTTTCTTTTTTGGTGGTTCAAGGGATAGAGAAAACAACACAAGCTGGATAGCCGAACTTGTCTTAATTATTGTTGCACCAATTGCTGCGGTTTTAATTCAACTTGCCATTTCAAGGGCTCGTGAATTCGCAGCAGATGAAGGTGGAGCAAAAATATCAGGTAAGCCACTTGCACTTGCAAGTGCTTTGAGAAAGCTTGAACGAGGGGTTGAAGCCATACCAATGGAAGCAAGACCTGAAACAGCACATATGTTTATCGTAAATCCTCTGCGTGGCGATGGAATTATGAAACTTTTTTCAACACATCCACCTATAAAAGAAAGAATTGAACGGCTTGAAAAATTAGCTCGCCAAATGGGAGTTTACTACTAAAATTTTTTAGCAATTCATGATATCGGAGCTAAAAGACAAAATATCGCAAGTTTTTGACGAGAAACAGGCAAATGTTTTGCTTGAGATCGTAGCATTAGTTTATGAGCAAGTGCTTAAGGCGATGGATTTAACCGAGGTTAAGAATGTGATAAAAGAACTTGCTGAGGCACAGAAAAGAACCGAGGAATCTCTGGAAACATTTAAAAGAGAAACAACCGAAAACTTCAATAGGGTCTGGAACGCTATAGGACAACTTACGCAAAGGGTTGATCAACTTGCGGAAGCACAGAAAAGAACTGAAGTATCTCTGGAAACATTTAAGAGAGAAACAACCGAAAACTTCAATAGAGTTTGGAATGCGATAGGACAACTTACACAAAGAGTTGATCAATTAACGCAACGAATGGATCAGCTTACGCAAAGGGTTGATCAACTCACACAACGAATGGATCAGCTTACGCAACGAGTTGACCAATTAACGCAACGAATGGACCAACTTACGCAAAGAGTTGATCAACTCACGCAACGAATGGATCAACTTGCCGAGGCACAGATAAAAACCGAGGAGCAATTAAAAGAGCTTGCAAATGCGCAGAAAAGAGTTGAAGAGGTTCTCGCAACTTTGCTTGGTAGGATGAAAACCGTTGAAGAGAGAATGGATTGGGTTTTTCATTCAATTGGTTTTGCTGTTGAAGATAAATCACTTCGTGTTCTCCCCGAGCTTTTGAAGAAAGAAGGAATTGAAGTCAAGGATAAACTTATACGAAGATATTACTGGATTGGTGACGATTACAATCAAATTAACATATTTGGCTGGGGAAAGAAAAACGGAGAAAAAATTTTAATCCTTGGCGAAGTCAAAATGAGGGCTTCAAAGAAAGAAGTGGATAAATTCCTAAAAATTGCAAAAGAGATTCAGAAAAAAGAAGGAAATCCGCAAACATTTCTTGTTTTCGTTGCTTCCGATTTTCATCCAAAAGTTGAGGAATACCTTCAAAATAAAGGCATAAGATATTTCTGGTCTTACGAACTTGATTAAAAACAAAATAAACTTGGGAAAATCAATGTCATATCAAGAACCTGCGCCAATTCCGGACAAGGAGAATCCGTTTGAATCAATGATGAAAAGATTTGACAAAGCAGCGGAGATACTCCAACTTGAACCTGGCGTTTATGAATTTCTCAAAACACCAGCTATGCAAGTTATCGTTTCAATTCCAATTCAAATGGACGATGGAAGTATAAAAGTTTTTGAAGGTTATCGCGTCATCCACAATTACGCCCTCGGACCTGCGAAAGGTGGGATTAGATACGCACCTGATGTGACGCTTGACGAAGTTAAAGCACTTGCAGCGTGGATGACTTGGAAATGTGCAGTTATGGATATACCATTTGGTGGAGCAAAAGGTGCGGTCAAATGTGACCCCAAAAAATTAACTCGCGTTGAACTTGAAAAAATAACAAGAAGATATACCGCAAATTTACTTGATATAATCGGACCTGATAAAGATATTCCAGCACCTGATTTAAACACAGATGAACAGATAATGGCGTGGATAATGGATACATACAGCATGCATGTGAGAAGAACAGAACGCGCTGTCGTCACTGGGAAACCATTAATTCTTGGTGGTTCACCCGGAAGAAGAGAAGCAACTGGACGTGGTGTTATGATTGTAACACTAGCTGCGATGGAAAGATTGGGATTAAAACCGAAGAAATCAACCGTCGTAGTTCAAGGTTTTGGAAATGTTGGCTCTATCTCTGCGAAATTACTCGCAGAGCGAGGTTTAAAAATAATTGCCATAAGCGATATAACAGGTGGATATTATAACAAAAAAGGAATTGATGTTGAAAAAGCAATAAAATATGTTCAAAACAATCCTGAAAAAACTCTTGAAGGTTTTGACGGTGGTGATAAAATTACAAACGAAGAACTGCTTGAACTTGAATGCGATGTTTTAATCCCTGCTGCGCGCGAAGATCAAATCACAAAACATAACGCTCCAAGAATAAAAGCCAAACTCATCGTTGAAGGCGCAAATGGTCCAACAACTGCAAGCGCAGACCCGATACTTGAAGAAAAAGGAATTCTCGTCGTCCCAGACATCGTTGCAAATGCCGGTGGTGTAACTGTTTCATACTTTGAATGGGTTCAGGATAGAATGGGATTTTACTGGACAACTGAAATGGTGAATGAACGACTTGAAAGAATGATGCTGTCGGCGTTTGAAAATGTTTACAACATTGCAAAAGCATATAATGTATCCCTGCGACTTGGTGCTTATATACTTGCGGTTGATAAAGTTGCCAAAACTTTGAAATTGCGTGGAATTTATGGTTGATTTATTTCCAAAATTAATTCTCATTGCCGTTATACCTTTAAACTTTCTATTTTCTCAAACTGTGACAAACTTTGAAATTATTGACAGCTTGATTAACTCAATCATCTCCGAAATTTCGCAGGAAATAAAAACCAATAAAATAAAAGTTCAATCAAATCTACAAGACAAGCTCATTGAAAACAGAATTTTAAACGCCTTGCTTAAAAATTTTTCCGTCTATCTTGATACAGATGATGAAACGAAAAATTTGTTAAGATTTGACGCCTTCAAAAGCAAAATTTCCTATGTTGAGGAAAAGAGCGGATTTTTGAAAACTTCAAAATTGAAAAGAGTTGTTGAAGTCAATCTTTTTTATTCTTTGATTGAAAATGGAAGTGTCAAATTCAGCGGTGATTTGAAGCGTGAATTTCACGATTACATAAACTTTGATGAAATCGCAAAAATTGAAGATAGAGCATTTGATTTTACAAAAGGTGAAATCATTGTGCGAAAATTTAACTTGCAAAAAATCACCGAACTTTTTTTAGTTGCTTCTTCAATTGGAATTGCAATTTATCTTTTGTTCGTCGTCCGAAAATAAATTTAAAAATTGCCAATGACATCAAAATTTAAAGTTCTTTTAACTGCATTAATCCCATTGATTTTTGTTCTTTGGGGTTGTTCATCTTCAAAAGAAGTGGCGAACTTGTCTGCGGAAGACAGATTTGAAATTGGAAAGGACAAATTTGACAAAAAGAAATATCTTGATGCAATTGAAGATTTTAAATTCATCTTGCTTCAATACCCCGGAAGCGGAGTTGCAGACGATGCACAATTTTATCTTGCTGAATGCTATTACAATCGTGGAGAATATCTTCTGGCATCATCGGAATACGAAAACTTGATACGAAATTATCCATCAAGCGAATATGTCCCTGTGTCAAGATATAAACTCGGTCTTTGTTATTACAATCTTTCTCCAAAATCTCAACTTGACCAAACTTACACATTAAAAGCGATAGATGCGCTTCAAGCTTTCATTGAATATCACCCCACAAACGAGCTTGTCCCCGATGCAGAGAAAAAAATCCACGAATTGATCAATAAACTTGCAAAAAGAGATTATGAAACGGGATTGTTCTACATGAGACGGGAATTTTACAAAGCAGCAATGATTTATTTTGATTCTGTAATTGAGCGATACCCTGATTCGGATTATCTTGAATTGGCTTACGCTGGAAAAATTGAATGCCTTATGAAAAGAGAAGATTATAAAGAAGCGATAAGAATTGCGGAGGAATTTGAGAGAAAATTTCCATCAAGCGGACTTGTTGAAAAGGTAAGAAAAATAAAAGAAGAAGCCCTCTCATATGTCGGAAAAGAATTGCGAACGGGACGATAAAATGAACACTGTGAAATATGTTAAAGATTCACAGGTTGAAATGACGGAATTAATCCTCCCAAGCGATGCAAATCCACTTGGATTTTTGCTTGGTGGAAGATTGATGCACTGGATTGATATATGCGCTGCTATGTCCGCAATGAAACATTCTGGAAAAGTGGTCGTCACAGCAAGCGTTGATGAACTTAATTTTTTATGCCCGATAAAAATTGGTGAAGTTGTGATTTTAAAAGCATCTGTTAATCGTGTTTTTAGAACTTCAATGGAAGTTGGTGTAAAAGTTTTCGCAATGAACCCATTGACGGGCGAAATTAGACATGCAAATTCTGCTTATTTAACTTTTGTTGCGATAGATGAAAACGGCAAACCTGTTCCTGTGCCACCAATAGTTCCAGAAACGGATGAAGAAAAAAGAAGATACGAAGAAGCCCTGTTAAGACGACAACAGAGATTGAAGCATAAGGAAGAAATTAAAAATGTCCGCAAACAGAGAGTTAATAATCCATAAATTATTCTTTTTTGCCTTTGCATTTTACATTGAAATTTTGACTGCTCAAAATAAATTTCCACTTTTTTTAGTAAAGGAATTTCCTCTCCCAGCAGGCGCTTCAAAGTTTGCACTTGGAGATTTTAATAATGATGGACTCTGTGATATCGTCGTCGCATCAAAAAGAGCGATCACTTGGCTCAAAAATGAAGGAAATGGCAATTTCAATTTTTATTTCACAATTCCCGTCAGAGAAACTCCATCAGATTTACAAATTTGCGATCTTGAAAAAAATGGGGAAGCGGAAATAATCGCAATTTACAAATCAAATTCAACTGTTGAGATATTTAAAGCAGATACACTTGGCTTTAAAAAATTTAAATCATTTGAAACGGGAATCTATCCAGAAATGCTAACCTGTGCAGATCTTGACTTGAATGGCTTAAACGACATCATAACAACTGGAAAAATAATGCTCGGCATAACGATAAATTATCAAACAGACACCTTGAAATTTTCAACGCCAAACAATTTATTCCCAAAAACACCTCTCAAAAAAATTCAAATCGTTGACCTAAACTATGACGATGTCCCAGATGTTGCTGGAATTGACTGGCTCAATAATTTGCTTCTAATCTCTTACGGGAGAGGCGATGGAAAATTTGGACGCACATACACTTATCAACTTCCAGAAGAACCAACTGACTTTGTCGTTTCAGACCTCAACAACAATGGTTTCTTTGACTATGTCATAGCATTTTACTACCTTGACGAAGTTCAATTTTATTACACGACAGAAACAGGCATAATTCCAAGATTCAAGTTCAAAATTCCAAAGCCAACGCTTGTCTTTACAGGCGATGTCAATGGTGATGGATTGAAAGATGTTATCGTCGGAAACGGAGAAAAATTTTTGCTTCTTACAAACCAGAAGACAAACTTTGAACAATATGAATTTTTATCAAGCGGTTTCAATCAAATAAATTGCTTTGACATTGATGGAGATGGCAAAGATGAGATCATCGTCCTTGACACATTAAATAACGAACTGCGAATTTATTATTCAACTGATAATTTTGAAATTTCAAATAATCTGGCGATTGCTGTTGGCTCAAATGTGTCAGATTTTGCAACGGGGGATTTTGACAGAGATGGTTTCGTTGATATGGCATTCGTCGGAGAAAACTTGGACTTTCTTTTAATTTACCACAAAGAAAATTCTTTCAACACAATTTCAAATAAAACTGGAAAATTTTTCACAGACATAAAATTTCTTTCAACCTCGGACTTAAATTATTTCTTCTGCACAAACTACGCAACTGGCGATGTTTCCCTCTTTCGTTTCCGAACCAATGGAGATATGAAAGAAGTTTTCAGAGACAAATTTGACCAACCAAAACCTTCCTTCATCGGATTGTCAAACGACAACTCCGTCAGATTATTTCTTACGATTTCGGATTCAAACTTCATA
>Ga0105162_1000335_pt1 | contig 31146 bp, 30 predicted proteins | sample JNZ201metaG_FD_81532 | JGI IMG/M metagenome (GOLD analysis project Ga0105162, IMG submission 81532) | Hot spring microbial communities from Jinze hot spring, China to study Microbial Dark Matter (Phase II) - JNZ 20120812A | ecosystem: Environmental > Aquatic > Thermal springs > Hot (42-90C) >...
GTACTTTCAGTTGATCCTTGATAATTATGCCCTTTCGGATTGCCTCATTCGCCATCGGTGTCCTTAACTTCTTCTGCTTGAGAAATTCCTGCGGTGTCAGCGGTATTATCTCCAAGTCCGGATATTCTCGCAATACGTCTATGAGTTGGTCGAACCTTTTCAGTGGATTCCGTGCAAACTTTGGTGATATTACTAAAAGGTCCACATCGCTCCACTCGTTGAAGTCTCCCCTGGCGTACGATCCTATGATTGCAGCTGAAACGGGGCCTAGGATCCGTTCCATCATGCAGACTGCCTCGGCGGCCGATTCAATGGCTGCTTTTCTCACGCGCTTCCTTTCTTCAAGGATTCCCATTTCGCCTTCACCCAACTCAGAACCTCTTCCGCTCTCCTAATGGCTTCCAGAGCCTCGCTCTCGGAAAAGTACTCTTCAGGCATACCTGACTCCCATACATCTGGATGTCTTGTCGACGTATAATACTTGTCGAGTCGCAGACAGTCCTCCTTAATTCTGTCATCGCCGCCGATGAGGCCTTCCAGAGCGTCGTACAATTTCTTGAGGCTGTGACCATAGCGCGGATTGCCGGAACCCCACAATAGAGCCCTCAATGCCTTCTCTGTTGCTTGGTGCGACTTGAAGCACGCCCAGTTGTATTCACCGCCCCTCAAGTCCTTGACGGCTGAGTTCAGAGTTGCCTGAGCACTTGTTATCCACCTGCCGAACTCGTCTTCGTCCACGGATCAGCACCGTAAATATTTGTCTAACCTGCTGATAAAAGTGCTCCTACAGATTGGGCTCAAGTGCGAGATCACGGACACATTAATTGGATGCGGGCGTCACATTCCATAAGTGACCTGTCCTATTCTCAGAGATATTCGGATAGGTTGCGATGCGAGGTTCTGAAGTCAAAAAGGATGGGTGATGGGGATGGAAGTAGCTAGTTTCTGACAGATCTATTCCTCAACAGGGTTTGAAGAGCCAACGCCAGTTGTTTCGTCAACATGGGCATGAGGCGTATGCCGGTGATTCACGGGAATAAATAACATGTTCTTAGCAGGCCTGTACATCGTTAAGTCTATATCCTCTTTCATCATATATCCTAATTGAGATAGCAACTTTACTACGTCGTCGAAGTTTTGGTGCCAGACTTCTACGAGGAGAAGCGGATATCTTTCCCTTAATGTCCTCGTCATCCCCTTCAGGACGTCCAGTTCATGCCCTTCCACATCTATTTTGACGAACTCGGGCCCGGATTGGGGGAAGAAACGCACTACTACGTCGTCTATTCTGATCGTTTGGACGTTGACTGGGCCTTGCGTCACCTTAGCAGTAGCACCTGAACCTGTTATTACCATCGTTTTGCCGGACTCCGAACTTGCAGCATAAGGCAATACGATGACGTTTCTGATTTTGTTAAGCCTTATGTTCCTAAGGAGAACCCTTCTAACTGCCTCCTGCGGTTCGACTGCTATCACCCTCTCACATATTTGCGAGAGAAACAACGAATAAGCTCCCATATGTGCTCCGACGTCTATGGCAGTTCTCGGTTTCAGTTTGACCAGTAGACGCTTCTCTGCAACTTCATCTTTGCCAGAGAATACGCCTGTACCTAATTTACATTCACCGAGAAGTATTCTGATTCTAAATCCATAATAAACCACTTCAATAGGTGTTTTTCTCATTAATCACGAGTTTACAAACTTATAAAAGTCGAGACCCCATCGTTGGAGTGCAACTCTTCTAAGAACGCGCAGAAGAACGTATGAACCAAGGATTAAGATCAGCTGAGGGTAGGACCGCCAGGAAATCTTCAACCGACGCAATAGTTCAGGCAGCTCCCATCTCAACGACCCCATCTCACCTTTTGAAAGATATCAATGTAGCGTTCCGCGATGCGGTCCCACGAGTAGTTCCTAGCAAAGGCTACCCCTCTGGACGCGAGTTCCTGAGATAGCTTGCGATCATCTAGCAGCTTCAGGATGGCCTCCGCGAAGGCCTCTGGATCTACTGGCGTGATGATGCCTGCCCCAGCCTCCCTGACCGGGAAGGACTCGTCGACGTCCGTCGCGACTACTGGCCTGCCGCACGCCATGTACTCCAGCAATTTGATGGACACCCTCCCTCCGAGGGAAACGGACTGGGGGAATATGGCCACGGCCCCCTTCCTGATGTAATCCGGCACCTTGTCGTGGCTCACGTAGCCGGAAAGTTCGACGCGGTCGAGGCAACCCTCTATCGACCTGATGAATCCCGGAGTCGGGTCACCCACAACGACGAACCTCACCGATCTGTCCCTGCGATGGACTTCCCTTATCACCTGGCTGAGGAACTCGGACCTGTGTGGTGCAAGTGTGCCGACGTAAACGACGGTTCTGGACTCGGGGATCGGCGTTGGTGTGCACCTCCTCAGGTCAACGCCGTTGGGGATGACCTCAACCATGCGAGCGTCGAGACCGTAAAGCTCGATGAATTTTCGCCTGATCATCTCAGTTGGCACGACCAGCTTCACGACCCGACGGTCGAAGAGCAACGGGTGGGGTGGAAGGCTGAAATCGGGGTCGTCGGCATCGAGGACAAACGGAGCATTCCCTAGCAGGCGGTAGGCCCGCATCGGGAACACCGTGTCGAACAACCAGTAGACGTCCACCCCATCGGCTCGCGTTAGGAGGGCGGCGAGGGGCCCGAGGAATTTGGTGGCATAAGGTCTCCCTAATCGCGCCCTGACTGGCAACAGAACCCTGGCATAGCGCCTCACCCCCTCTATTTCGGGATAACCGGAACCGATGGTTGCCCAGATACGGAGTTTCAACTCTCGCGCTAATCTCTTTATTAGCTCGGCATATCTGACGTTTCCGATCGGGAAGTGAGAGAGGAGCGTTGAGACGACAATATTGCCTCCTCGAGCGCCCATTGGCAACACCAATTCATTCGACTCCAACTCGCACATAATTATTGGCGTTCATTTAGGTAACGTGAACTAAAAGGATGGCGAGGAACAGTATAACCCTGCCGGAACTCGACCCACAGCGACAGCAATGATCGGTGTCCTTAGGATGGCATATTACGCTCATTTTAAGATCTCTAGGGGTGATAAGATGGAGGATCGATTGAACGTTCTGTTGATCCATAGAGCTAAAAAGAGAAGCGTGCTTGAAAAATTTCTTACTTACTCTGCCAACCTTTAGACCTTATCCCCCTTAGGTGTTCGGGGCACCCGTCCCTTTTGTAATAGGGGACTAGCCTACATCCTTAAAGTCCATGACCAACGAATGCCGAGGCGAATCCATTGAGAGAAGGAGATGAACTGCCTCTTATTTGCTCCAAATAAGACGCTTTCCCAGAATCGGGTTGAGGGAGACGAGGACAGACAGTCCTAAGTTACTTGATACTTCGGAGACCAACGTGTGCGAAGGCTAATATATTCAATTAAGTAAAGCTTATCCAAGGTTTGAACTGGAAGAGGAAAAGGGTAATCGTTACAGGTGGTGCAGGGTTCATAGGAGGCGCTCTAACCGATAAGCTCCTATCACTAGGATCCGACGTCACAGTTGTCGACAAGTTACTGATTCCTAACGATTCATGGATCTGGGAAGCCAAACTGCAAAGGCTTCGGGAAATTTACAGAAGTCATGGTTATGAAAACCCGCAGTTAGAAATTATGGACCTCAGAATCGACAGGTATCAATTCCAGAGTTTGGCCGAGGACCATGATATCGTTTTCCATCTCAGCGCGCTCTTCGGTGGAAGGGAATTCGTGGACAAGTATCAGACAGAGACCTCGGAGATCCTAGCAATAGATCATAATGTGATCATGGCATCATATGAGGCAGGCATCGAGAGGTTCCACTATGCCTCATCGGCATGCGTCTATCCACCGTCGTTAAACAAACCTGGATACCTCCTGAGAGAGGATGACGTCCTCAGCACAGGCGAGGGATGGAAGAGCAGCGACAACCTATACGGATTCGCGAAGTTGATGGGTGAGCTGCAACTCAAAGTGCTATACGAGGAGAAAGGCTTCAAAAGCAATATATGCAGATACCTTACGGTATACGGGCCGGGTCAGTTCGACACGTCTCATGCCATACCGGCCCTGATCGATAGGGCATTAGACCGAGAGGATCCCTATGTAGTTTGGGGATCCGGCGAACAGGAGCGTGGATTCACATACGTCGATGACATCGTTGAGGGCACGATTTTGGCGACCGAGAAGATAGTTGATGCAACCCCCGTTAACCTAGGCTGGGACAAGAGGTACAAAATAAAGGAAGTGGTACGGATAATCCTAGAGGTCGTCGGACATAGGCCTAAGGAGGTGGTCTTCGACAGGACTAAGCCAGAGGGGCCCTTCAGCAGGGCTCTCGATATAACCAGAGCGAGGGAGATTTTGGGCTGGTACCCACGTGTCGACCTCGAAGAGGGAATCAGGAGGACTGTCGAGTGGAGGAAGGAGATGAGAGCTAAGTTCAAAGTGAGGGTAACCGGTTGATGTGGTATGGCGACTAGGATAAAAGAGCATATCAGTGGTTGGACTGGGCAAGCTCGGCCTTTGCATAGCGGCCGTTTTGGCGGATGCAGGGTTCAAGGTCGTAGGTGTAGACGTGGACGAGGGGCGCGTGAGGGCGGTCAACTCGGGCGAGGTCTACATTAAGGAGCCTAAGTTGCCTTATCTTATTCGGAAAAATCGGAATAGAATACGGGCCACGACATCTCTCGACGACGCTATCGAATCTTCCCAAGCCACGTTCGTTATAGTGCCTACTCCCAGCGAGCCTGACGGCTCCTTCTCGCTCAAGCACGTGCTGCCAGTGGTAAAAGAAGCGGCAAGGGCGATCTCAAGGAAGGACGAATACCACTTAATGGTAATAAATAGCACCATCATGCCGGGCTCAATGGATAATTATATTAAACCAACATTGGAAGAGCACTCAGGTAAACTAGTCGGGAATAGTGTAGGGCTTTGTTATAACCCCGAGTTCGTGGCACTAGGGGACGTCATAAACGGTCTCACACGTCCGGACCTCGTACTGATAGGTGAGAGCGATCCCGTTGCGGGTTCAATATTGGAGAGGATTCAAAAGAAGGTCTGTAAAAATGATCCTGAAGTCATAAGGACCAACTTCATCAACGCCGAGATAGCCAAGATTGCCATCAATTCCTACGTCACGATGAAGATTTCATTCGCCAACATGTTGGCAGAGATCTGCGAAAGGGTGCCTGGAGCGAGCGTTGATGAGGTAACAAGAGTTCTAGCATCAGACAGCAGGATCGGGGGGAAGTACTTGAAGGGAGGTATAGGATACGGCGGCCCCTGCTTCCCAAGAGATAACATAGCGTTTGCATCATTTGCTAAAAGCATAGGCATCGAAGCCAGGTTACCATTAGCCGCACATCAAACGAACCTCCATCAGCCCGACCGCGTGTTAGAGGCCGTTACGCGCTTCGAAGGGATTAAAAGAATTGGAATATTGGGATTGTCATATAAGCCCGGTACTCCAATGGTCGAAGAATCTCAGTCATTGATTATTGCAGATAAACTGGTAAAAGAGGGTTACGAGGTGCACGTATTTGACCCATTAGCTATGGACGAAGCCCGAAAGGTTCTGGGAAACGCGGTTTATTACGAGGAGTCTCTCGAGAGTTGCGTTAAGAGTTGCGAGATGTTAATATTAGCAACGCCGTGGGAAGTTTTCAAAAATATCGACACCACAGGTAAGGTAGTCATCGATTGTTGGAGACATCTATCCATCCGGTCTAGAAAGAAGGCTAAACGCTACATAGCGCTGGGGGTATCGAATGACTGTGGACAACAAACTCCATGAGTACTACGTAAGACCTTGTAAAGTCAGGTACTTGACCTTTAAGATTAAGAGGTATTGGGATGCCGGTCCTCCTATGAGTTTCTCCGATTTAGGATGGTCTTATGAGGAAAAAGGGAGATTTAGATATATGTTACAAGTTACAAGATTATATGCACAGTTTTTTAGGTTCGATGAGCACAATGGAAAGTTGGTTGTTGATCTAGGTTGTGGTGCTGGTATAGATTCACTGGAGTTCGCCAGGTACGGAGCGCACGTCATAAGCGTTGACTTCTCAGAATCATCGAATGCTTTGACAAAGCTTCTATATGAGGAGGCGGGACTTCACCATATCGGACACGTAGTGTTATGTGATGCGAGAAACCTCCCGTTCAGAGACCGATGTGTTGATGTTATCTACCCATTTTGGAGTCATACATCAAAGGGCCTATGACCATGCTCGTCCTCAATCCTTTGGTGCACGTATTCGATCACCTGGTGGATAAGATCTCTTCCCTGCTCAGGTTCCACAACTGTTCCCCATCAGAGAAAGCACATGCTGTAATCCTCTATCTAGCAAATCTAAGCTTGAGGGAGATAATCGCAGTCCTAGCTTCCAGAAGCAGATCGCTTCTGAACGCCTTAATCTTCCTCGTCTTCCTAAAGAGGGCACTTAAGTCATGTGAAACAGGCCTTCAAATAGTAATTGATAGAGGTCCTTGGTATCCATGGGCATTGAGGAGGCTTGGACATCAATACGTACATGAGACCTTCGGTAAAAGGAACAGGATAGAGAGGTGGCTGAAGGACAGGACTAAGAGGTTCTGCAATAACGTTAACGCTAAAACAATCAAGAGCACAGAGGAGTTGGTAAGAGCAATAGCTCTGATGCACAACTTAATCCTGAACGTAATTGGAGAATGAGGTGTAATACGTGGTTGACGGTGCCTCCCTAGATCTAAAAAGTTATATATTATTGTCAGATACGATGAGACGGGTGTGAGATCATATGGTCAGACCACAGTTGTCGATTGTGATTCCCGCATATAATAGGGAATGGACAATCGGTGATGCAATTGAATCCGTTATAAGTCAGGATTTAGAAGATTACGAAATAATTGTAGTGGATAATGGTTCCACAGACAAAACGGTCAAAATAGTGAAACAGTATATGAAGAAGGATGAGAGAATCAAATTACATATTTATGACAGGAAACGAGGAGAATATCCACCTACAAACTTCGGTATTATGCAGGCACGTGGAGAAATTATCGGCATATTGCACTCAGATGATATGTATGTGCCCGGTACATTAAGTTTTGTGGCCGAGCAATTTCAGAGATATGACAAACCAACCATTTTTTATCCCTCTACTAAAGTCGTTAAACAGGAAGGCGGGCATTTAATCCATCTATCAGATGTGCATTGGTTCGATAGACTCGATATAAAAAATATGGCAAATAAGTCACCAGATCCAGCTGTTTTCTTCCATAAAAAGGTTTACGAAATTGTCGGACCTATAGATGAAAGTTATAAGTACTATGGTTTTCGAAAATGGCACCTGATGTCCTTCCTGAAGAGAGGAATCAATAGATATGCGTCTAGCAAAATTTGTTACATTTATAGGATACATTCAAAGCAGCAGACGTCAACGGCCACCGTTGATAAGCTACGTAAAGAGTTAACACGGCTTTACTACGAGTTTTACATAATGCTGAAGAATAGTCGCTCCATGGACATATCCGAAGACATTGAAGAATTGAGATGGTACTTCAAGAAAAAGGCGCTTGATGAGGCAAGGGCATTGATCCGCATCGCTTTAAAAGATAGGAAACCTGTCACACTGATTGAAGGATTAGCCCGATTCATTGCAACATATATAAATTAGTGGGGACTAGCTATGGCCGTCAGTTTTAGTATTATAACTACAACATTGGATAGACCTGAATTATTGAAAGAGGCTATAGTGTCAGTGATTAATCAAAATTATGATAAGTCTTTAATTGAACACATAATCATCGATGCGTCTTCCAAAAAAACAGCAAAGGATACGGTGGAAAAATTGTCGGGGGAAGTCGATTTTGCCATAAGATACGTCTACATGCCACGCGTGAACATACCGACTGCTATAAACGAAGGCATTAAAATATCCACAAACGACGTCATAGTGATATTACATGATGACGATCTGTTACCTCCTGAAGCGCTCCGACATGCTGCAAACCGGTTTGATGAATTCTGTCAGCGTGGTGTTGATCTGGACATCGTATGTGGTGATGTTGCGGTCATACGGACTAATCATAGAACCAATGGCTTTATCGTAGAGAGAGTTATAAACCTTAATTTCTCTATCTACGATTTATTGTTTAAAACCCCTTATGAGCCAACGAAATTTATTAAAAGATCAGCATTCCGTAAAATAGGAATTTTCTACGAAAAATTTAATTATGCTTGGCATAGAGAGTGGTTGTTAAGAGCTGCAATAATGGGTTTAAGTAGTTCGCACACCAGAACAGTTTGTTACCTATTTCGGCGACACACTTTATCTACTACATTGCCATTGATCTGGAATGAGTATAAGAGATTGAAATGGCTAAAGGAGCATTTATTAATGGATAAAAATCTTATCAGTTTAGCAAAAAAGTGTAATAATCAAGTTGCTATAACTTTACTGAAAAAACATTTGATGAGAGAATCATTGAGCGGGCTGCGACTTTCAATTAAAAAAGCCAAGATTCAAGAGGCTGCCTATTATGCCATGTTTCCGATGTTCGTCGACCCCGCTCTATATATTAAATTTATCCAAAGAAAATTTATTACATCACAAACCTTAATATAGCGCAGATTTTATAAGTTCTGCTTCGAATGTTCTCTTGAAATAAGACCTGTGAAAGTAAATAATATCACATACTAGAGGGACATCTACTTATAAATCCCAGATGATGATATTTAAATTTCATTACTTCAAAAGGCTTATCACGAACACTTTAACGTCCTTTAGCAATTGCCTGAACTGCGACGACGTTGCGTAGAGCGACGCGAAGTAGATCATAGCCCCCAATCCGGTTAACGAGGAGAGTTCAGTCAACGTGCTCAGGAAACCCCTTTCCGGGCCGCTCAATGCGATCTTGCCCAGTGTGACAGCCATTGCCATTATGGCTCCAGACGCGAAGTAAGGCACGAGTTCCCTAGACTGGACCCTGAAGCCGGTGTATTTTGCCGCATGCGAACTGTAGATAACCAGCTGCACGATGGTCACCACCGTCTTAACCGCGGCCAAAACCGTGACCAAGAGATTGACCTGAAGTCTCAAGAACGCCAGCACCAATGCGACTGGTAACAGGTACAACGGGGCGGTTAAGGCCGAGACGTACAACCCGAAGGACAGCCTGCTTCGGAGGTACTGTCTCACGGTTGGTACGCCCTCCAAATCAATCCTTTCCGACGCGAGTATCAGGGTGCCGTAATAGTTGCTCAACAGTCCGACGAAGGTGGAGACCAGAAGGAGCGAAGCGGCCGGCCACGATGCGGAGTAAACCGGGTTCAGGACGGAAAGCAGGTAATCCGAGAGGACAACGGAACCGAACAACGCGGGAACCGCGAGCGTCATCATGAAGTGGAGCGATTTGAGGGCGTCCCTCACGTCCCCTCCTGAAAGGAGTCTCGGATAGAGGCCTCCGATGAGGTTGCCAGTAGCGTTAACCAATAGCGATATCGTGAACGCTGCTTGCCAGTGGGCAGTGACGAGCGTCCCTCCGGTGAAGAGCGACATCATGATGACGTCTAGGGAGTAAACCTGACCGACCAGCAGTGACAGCGCGTTGACCACGGAGCCGCGGAACCATCTCGCCAGCTCCTCACCGACGTTCTCACGGCCTAAGGTTCCCCTCACGCCATAAGCGAGGACCGACAGGTAGGCCAGGTGACCGACGAATACCGCCGTGATGACGGAACGGAGGGACGGGTCCCCTAAACCGAGAACCAGAACCAGGGCAGCGATCAGCTTCACGGTCTCAAAGGCCATGGATCCAAGACCCGTGAACTGCGGCGCATGTCCCCACGCGATCGCCAGGTAGAGGTTCACGAGGGAGTTGGGAACGAGCACCAGAAGCCCCAAGAGGAGGTCGTTGAAAGTCGAACCCACCTGTGAGTAGGTCAACGACGAGGCCGCTATGTAGAGACCGGCACCAGCGGGGATTAAGATCGAACCCGAGACGAGTGCGGGCACCATGACCTTTCTGCCCCTCGCCGCGTCCCTGCCTATCCAGCTGCCGATCAGGTTGACGGGTATCAACGAGTAGGAGATCAGGGTCCCGATGTAGGCCCAAAGCCCGAAGGTTTCGGGATTCAACCGCCTCGCTATGAGGACCGAGAAGAGCAGACCAACTATCTGCCCGTAAACCGCTGCCGCGAAGGAGATAGCTCCAGGGAGCCTCAGCCTTACCCTGCTCACCGCACTCGACGCTCAACCGCCGCTATATTGGGTAGTGCACCAGGTTTCGCAGCTGGCGATAATTGGAGATTTCGCTGACGCAAGGTACTCATCGACGTTATCGAATGTGTTGAAAGGCCCGTTAAGTTGGTATTACTCAATTTTGATCGCCCCCACCGGTCTTCTCAGCGAGTCCTTCACCCGTTCTTCTCGAAACAGCGTTCTCAGCTTCATCCAGCCCAGTTCGTGTTATGGGAGGTAATTTTTCAAAATGCCCGGCTGCATGTTACATTCTATCACCCAGTGCGTTGTGCTGCCGAGCAGTGATTCCTACCATCGAAATGTAATGGGTGCATTAAGAAACCCTTGAAGAGTTCCCTCAGGACCCTCCGGAAGCCCTCCACCACCAGCGGGTTACTGGTTAATTTAGGATCCACGTACCAAGTATCCTCTCAAAGGACGCGTATGTTGTGAAGAACCGTGCGCTAAAACTACCTATCCGTATGTCAGTAACAGCAATGCCCTACACCTGAAGGTTTAGACGTCACCGAAGTCCCTGCTCGGCCGTATAGAAAAACCATAAAAAGCATCTTAACACCCCCAATACAGGACATCGGATGTCAAAATACGAGGAGTACAACGCTCTGCTCAGGAGGTCGAGCGGGTTCTACGAGACGGCACGTATGCAGGCCGAAGCCGGAATGTACGATCTTGCAGTCTTCAGCTTGGAGCAATCGCTTCAGCTCTTCCTCAAGGCAAACCTGCTACGTGCTGGCTCCGATTATCCGAGGACCCACAGTGTCAGGAGACTTCTGGAGCTGCTCATGGAAGTCACGGGCCGTGAGGAGCTGAGGCACATCGCATCTAGGTACAGCGTTGAGCTTGGATCGCTCGAGGACGCTTACATAACATCAAGGTGCGTTCCCCGGGTTTACACTCGGGAGGAGTTCGAGAGGCTCCACAAGGTCGTCGACGAGGTGATGGCGCTTGTCAGCGGATCCGTTCGTTAGGGACTCCAAGCGAAGGATCGAGGTCTTCAGCCGGCTCGAAAGCCACCTTGCGAGGCTGGCGGAGGTCGTCAGGACGCTGGATCCGGATGCGGAGGTGTACCTATTCGGTAGCGTCGCCGAGGGGAGGCATCTCATATCGAGCGATGTGGACGTGCTGGTCGTCACGGACAGGTTGAGGCCGGGTGAGGTCATCGCGTCGCTGAAGGATGAGGGGTTCGACGATCCCTTCGAGATCCACGTCATCGGCAGTGAGCTGCTAGACCTGTATGCGAGGAGGTCAAAGCTTGTCAGACTGTAGGTCCGCGATGCATGTCCGGTCAGTTGCGTCGTGATGGTCGACTCGGAGAAGGCGTCCGTCCATCATAAGAGGGATCCCTAAACCTGTCCGGGGACGTAAGCCCATAAGCCGGTGCGAATGCAACGCAGTTGGTTGGTCTCCTGGGAGCTGGTGCACAAGGCCACGGTCTTCATCGCGGAGGAGATGGGGGTGGCGCTGAAGAGGTCAGCCTTCTCTCCGAACATCAAGGAGCGGATGGACCACAGCTGCGCGGTTCTGGACGGAGAGGGAAGAATAGTGGCCCAGGCGGAGCACATTCCGGTCCACCTCGGCTCTTTCAGGGTCTGCGCGCTGAACGCGGTCCGGATCCTCAGCGAGGAGGGGATCGAGCTGGAGGAGGGAGACATGCTAGCCTTCAACGACCCCTACATCTCAGGCACCCACCTGAACGACCTGACGGTGATGGCACCCGTAAAGCGTAACGGCGAGACGGTGGCGTACGTGATCAACAAGGCCCACCTGGTGGACGTGGGCGGCCCGATGCCGGGCAGCATCAACCCCAACGCGCGAACCTTGTACGAGGAGGGGCTGATAGTTCCACCGGTGAAGCTGGTTAAGTCCGGTCAACTCGATCCGGAGCTAATCATGTTCATGGCTTCCAACTTCAAAACGCCGGACGTAACGATCGGCGACGTGATCGCGCAGGTGGCTGCGAACAGAGTCGGGGTCAGGCGGGTCGGCGAGCTTCTGGAGAAGTACGAGCTGGAGACGGTGCTCGAGGCGTGGAGGCGCTCGATAGAGTATTCCAGGAGCATAGCCTCCTCGGAGATCTCGGGCTGGAGGTCAGGGACCTTCGACGCTGAGGACTACCTCGAGGCACCTGACGGCGACCTGACAGTGCGGGTCAAGCTCGAGATAGGCGGCGGAAAGGTCAGGGCGGACTTCTCGGGGTCGTCCCCTCAGGTCGAGTACCCGCTAAACGCGGTCTACGGCGTTACCTACGCGGCCACCGTCTTCGCGGTCCGTAGCCTCTTCCGGAGGGACGTGCCCGTGAACGAGGGCCTCTACTCGGCGATCGAGGTCGTAGCGCCGGAGGGTACCATCGTCAACCCGAGGAGACCTGCACCGGTTGGGGGAGGGAACGTCGAGACCTCCCAACGCGTGGCCGACACAGTTTTCCTAGCTCTCTCCAAGTCGATGCCCGAGCTGACGCCTGCGGCGGGCTCCGGGACGATGACCAACGTGATGATGGGAGGCAGGCTACCCGACGGCACCTACTGGGCCTACTACGAGACGATCGGCGGAGGAACCGGCGGAAGACCCGGGAAGGACGGCGTCTCAGGGGTACACGTCAACATGACTAACACCCTCAACACGCCGATCGAGGTGGCCGAGCGCGAATATCCCCTTCTGTTCACCGCCTACAGGATACGGGAGGGGAGCGGCGGCGACGGGCTCTACAGGGGAGGCGACGGGATCGTGAGGGCCTTCAAGGTCCTGCAGCCCTGCAGGCTCTCGGTCCTCTCTGACCGCTTCAGGCGGGCCCCCTGGGGGCTTTGGGGAGGTGAGAGCGGTAAGCCGGGAAGGATAACGATAGTCCGCTCCGACGGCAGGAGGGAGGAGATGCCGAGCAAGTTCGCCGTTGACCTCCTCCCCGGTGACGAGGTAGTTATCGAGACGCCCGGAGGGGGAGGCCTGTACCGCCGGTTTCGAGGACCGTAGTTTCCAACATTCCCATTGCAATGGGTGTCGTGTGAGGGGCCGCAGCGTGCTGGAAACTTCAGATCATCGGGGGTTCGAGTCGGAGCTCGGCAGGCTTCTGGAGGAGCTCTGATCAGGGCCTCTCCAACACGATGCAGGACGAGGGCCCAACCGAGAAGGACCAGCCGTCGGGCACCACGGTCGTGGAGTCGTACTCGTCGATCAGCGCTGGACCCTCTGCCCTGAACCCCCTCGGAAGCCTCTCCCTCCTGTAAACAGGGACCTCCTCCCACTCGTCCCGAAGCATCGCCCTCCTCTTCCCTATGGGTTCCGTGCTCCCCGACGTCGGGGCCTGCGGAAGTGTCGGCTTCCTCCTAACCACCACCGCGATCGACCTGACCGCCACGACCTCGATCCCTCGTTCGAGCGTGACGCCGTAAACCGTCCTGTGCTTCTCCTCGAAGGCCCTCCTAACGTCCTCGAGCGTGCAGGGCCTGGGTACCTGAACGGTCAGCTCCCACCCCTGCCCCTTGTAACGGACGTCGGCCATCCTCACGAACGAGTCCACCCTACCCAGCCTCTTCGCAAGCCCCTCCTCGAGCCTGCGGAAAGCCTCCTCCACGTCGTCGGGGAACGAAGCCCTGGCCTCGAGCCTCCAGTCGGCCATCACAAGGCCGAGAGCGCTGAAGACCCCTGGATACGGAGGCACCACTACTCTCCGGATCTCGAGCTCCCCCGCTACGCAGCGCGCGAACTGGGCCCCTGCGCCACCGAAGGCGAAGAGGGCGAACTCCGAGGGGTCCAGCCCTCGCTCCACCGTGACGAGCCTGATCGACCTGGCCGCCTCGAGGTGCGCCAGCCTCAACGCCTCCCTCGCGACTTCGTAGGGGTCTCCAAGCCTCCTGAAGGCCTCCTCGACCGGCTCCCTCACCAAAGGCATCTCCCCTCCAAGAAGGCGGTCCGACAGCATCCCCAGCAGCAGGTCAGCGTCGGTCACCGTCGGCACCCTGCCGCCCCTCCCGTAGCAGATCGGCCCCGGATCGGCACCAGCGCCCATGGGACCTACCCGGAGCGCTCCGAACTCGTCCAGCTCGATCAGGGTCCCTCCGCCCGCAGAGACCTCGGCGAGGTCGATGAAGGTCGACCTGACCGGATAGCCGGAGCCCTTGACGACCCTGCCGTGATGGGCCTCCCCGCCGACCTCGTACTCCCCGGTGACCTCGATCTCGTAGTTGACGATGGAGCCCGCCTTGGCGGTCGTTCCGCCCACATCGAAGCTGATCGCCCGTGGCTCGCCGATGAGCCTGGCCAGCTCTGCGCTCCCCACCACGCCAGCAGCGGGGCCGCTCTCGATCATGTGCACAGGCCTTCTCCTGACCTCGTCCACGTCCACAAGCCCTCCGGAGCTGGACATCACGTACACGTCGCACCCGTCGCCCAGACCCTCGGCCAGCCTTGAGAGGTAGGAGGACGCGATCGGCATCAGCAGCGCGTTCACCACCGCCGTCGAGAACCTCTCGTACTCCCTCGGCTCCGGGGCCACCTCGTGGGAGGCGACGACGTGCTCGAACTCCTGCGAGAGCACGTGCTTCGCCAGCTCCTCGTTGTGCGGGTTGACGCTCGAGTTCAGGAAGGTCACGGCCACCGCGACGGCTCCCCTATCCCTCAACGTCCTGGAGGCTCGCATCACCTCGTTCGCGTCCACCTCCCTCAGCACCTCCCCTCTGGCGTCGACCCTCTCCTCAACCTCCACCCTCAGCTCCCTAGGCACCAGTGGCCTCGGCTTCTCGAAGAGGAGGTCGTAGAGCCTGGGCCTGTTCTGCCTTCCGATCTCGATGACGTCCCTGAAACCCCGCGTAACCAGCATGCCCACCCTCGGAAGCTCAAGCCGCATCTGTCCCCGGAGCGCGTTGGTCGCTATGGTCGAGGCGTGCAAAACCTCCCTCGCGCCACCGACCCTCCTGAATCCCTCGATGACCGTCCTCTCGGGGGCCCTGACGTCGGTCAGGGACTTGAAGTGCCTGAGGTTGCCTCGCTCATCTAGGTGGACGAAGTCCGTGAAGGTCCCTCCCACATCGACGGCCAGCGTGGACAAGTTTCGGTCCTCCAGTGTCCGGAAGAAGCCCACTAATTGTTTTTTCCTTGTCTGCGACCTCCACACACGCATGAACTCGTCGAGGTTAACCGCTTGCGATATGGCATGTGATTTTAAGGACGTAGCGTTTCATTCCCCCTGAGCCAACCCTCTACCTCCTTTGCAGTAGGCATCAGTTGGTCCCGGACTTTGATCCACCATGGCTTTCTCATAGTTGGCGATTTCGGACGAAATGCCTTGTGGTCTAATTCCCTAGGCTCTATTCCCTCTTCTTCAGCTCGTGCATCTGTTTCCTGAATTCATGCTGTGTTCAGCAATAGGTTGTACATGAACGCCTGATGGCGGAACTTGCCTTCATCCATCTAAGCCACCTCGACAATATCTCTTCCCTAACATCGACTTGAACAGATATCGCTGTTTCTATAGTCCACCTCCTTCCATATTCACTCCCTAACTAACTTCAGTTCCAGGGTTAGTATGTACCTGCTAATGAGTCTCTCGTTATCCCTCTTCCAGTTAGAAGCCATCTAGAAATAGGAAGTAGCCATAGATTATAGAACTCACTGTGTTTATAGTAGAGCACCATCAAAGCGCGAGAACAGGCCGGACTGAGCCTGAGACCGGACTCATGGACCAAGAGAAGCCTGTGAATTAAGTCACAAGGCACCCACAGACTATATAAGACATCAGTGGCCTATCTGTTTCCTGAAACTATGTTTAAGAACATCATCCTTAAAATTGTTTATGGGTGCCGTGGTTGAAGACCGAGCCTGCCACCGCGGACGTCGAGCTCAGCTACGGGGATAAGAGCGTTAAGCTTAGAGCGCTAGTAGATGCAGGGGCGAGCAAGAGCATAATTTCTAAGACGGTTGCGGAAGAGCTTGGGGCATTCATACCCCTAAGCGAGCCGTACGAGCTTAGGACGGCAGACGAGGGAGGGAGGTTGAGGATAATCGGAATGTGCAGGGTTAAAGTAGTATTCCAGGGAGTAAACGTTCCAGGTGGAGCAACCTTCGAGGTCGCTGAAAACCTAAGGCGGGATATAGAGCTTGTCATAGGAAGGCCAGAGATAGACTCATGGGACATAATATTCACGCCGGAGGGGCCTAAGCCGAGAAAAGTACCGATAGAATTTGAGATAATCTAGGCCGCTCATCTCGGTCTCTGCGTCGTAGTATAATTCCCTAGGCTCTATGCTCTCTTCTCCATCTGGCTCCTCAGTTTCCCGAGCTCAAGCGACGTTCAGCGTTAGGTTGTGTACGAATGTCTTCTGGATATTAAGACGGAGTGTTGTTCTAGGGACCGAAAGACGCTATTGAATTAAGCCACAGGCAAATATGCTCAAACAGCTATAAGCATCAGGACAATGGATGCCTTAGAATGGAGAACCTAACCGTCCCCAAGAGGCTGATGCAGGCCCTGAGGAGGAAGGCCGAGGAATCCGGATTAACCCCTGTGGAAACGCTTCTAGATGTGATAATCGCGGCCACGGACCCTGAGGAAAGACCTGTCGCCTACATTGAGGCAGCGCAAGAACTCCTAGTGCAGGCGAGGCAGGAGTTAGAGGCAGGCGACGAGAGGCAGGCCTCCGAGAAGATATGGGGGGCGGCGGCCCTAGCCGTCAAGGCATACGCATGCGCCCGCGAGCAGAGGAGAATAACATCACATTCGGAGCTCTGGCAGTATAAGAGCAGGATAGCGGAAGAACTCGGAGATTGGATACATGACGCTTGGGCTCAGGCAGACGCCATGTACACGAACTTCTACGAAGGATGGGCAGACAAACAATCCATACAGAAAGCCCTAGAAAGAGGCGAGAAACCAACGGAAGCAATAAAACAAAAAATAAAACAAACATGAATAAGGACAAGACAAGAAAAATCTTTTCTGTTCACGAATCGATCCAACAAGGTTAAAACGTTGAATACCCTCGAACCTCATACTATGCGGCTTTTTGCGACCAATAAGCTCTCTAATAGTATGGGCACTATGGCGAAGATCTATATAGGCAGAGGAGATTGGCAAGGTAGTGGCAAGCGAAGGTGTAAGATTTAGTAGACATGCAGCCGAGAAGCTAGAACTCCTTAAGAAGAAGTATGGTTTTAATATATCATTAAATCAAGTTTTGGAGACCATCAACAGACCTGTACGTGTGGATAGGAGGGGCGATCAGTACTTGGCTATAAAGCCTGTAGATGAAAAACACGCACTAAGAGTTGTGTATGAAGTTAGAGAAAACGTTAAAGTAGTCATTACGATTATCCTGTTAGGAGAGACAGGTATGGTGTATAGGAGTAGGTACGATTCCGATGGGGATGTCCTCCTCATCGTCTTTAGGGACGAGGGGAAACTCGACCACGCAGATGAAGCGGGAGACATGGTCATTCATTATGGGGAGGCTGGAGAGATCCTGATGATAGAGATCTTGAACGCAAGTAAGGTAGTGCCGAAGTTCTTGGAAGCGCTTTCAGGAAAGGAAGTTCTTATACCGTGAGGTCTGAGCATTTGGTAGTGTTCGGATGATGGGATATATTTAAAGGCCGGCCATCGATTTGCGTTCGTGTGAACGTCGTCGCTCTGATCTCGAGTTGCTTTACGCGTAATAAAGAAGGCCCTCAGGTCAAACCTCAGGAGAATCAGGTTCAAGGGAGGTCCCAAATCCGTCTACTGCGGTTCATCTGAGGTCAGTAAGGATGGAAGGGGCAGGAACAGATACCAAGTATTGTGAGCAAGAGGTACCTACGGGGATACCTATCGTTCCTAGCATTATTAATCAATAGGAGGCCAATAGATTGGTTCAGTACATTGCTATCCCTTACGGTGCCGAGATGAGCGTTTCGATTTTATCTATGAAGCCTACTAGATGGATGAAGGTAAAGATAATGGCACCGTCAACCAGGTAATACACCTCCTTCTCCAATTGCGTCCAGGATTAAGTTGTGTATCAGAGCTATTGCACTCACTAACTATTCGATGCTCTTGATCGTCTTAGAGTTCACGTTGTTGTAGAACCTCTTAGTCCTGTCCTTCATTTCCCTGAACCACCTCTCTATCCTATTTCAATGCCCATGGATACCAAGGACCTCTATCAAATACTATCAAAGGCCTGTTCTCGCATGACTTAAGTACCCTCTTGATGAAGATCGAGGCGTTCAGAAGGGATCTCGTCCACAGCCACAGTCCTCCTGGGCTTCCTTGAAGGATTGAAGAGGTATGATATCCTGTGAACCCATTCCCTGATGCTCTCCCTAGAAGCGCTGATCAATTTGTACCTCTCAGAGATATCTCTCAAGCTTAGACCTGCTAGATAGAGGATTACAGCATATGCCTTCTCCAATGGGGAACAGTTGTGAAACCTGAACACGGAAGAGATCTTATCCACCAGGTGAAGGATTGAGGACGGAGAAAGTCCATAGGCCCTACTCAGAAAGGATCAAGTAAAAATTGACAACATCCTGATGTGCTATAGAAGAGCTTAAAGATATTCAAGTGCTAACCTTAGCGGACGTGCAGGATCCATTCGTGTTTCGATGGCGCTGAAGGTTAGGTGAGCCTCCCCACCCTTAAGGGCGGGGCTTCCCCCGTTCGGGCGTGGCTTTTCGCCTCCGCCCCCATCTGGGGGTTCTGGGGGGCCCACGCTCCCCCATCCCGACGGACTCGTTATCCGTCGGGCTATGTTGATGGCCGCATTCAGGTCTCGGTTGTAGACCAGTCCGCACCTGGGGCACCTGAACTCCCTACCCTCGACTTGGGTGACATACCCGCATCTGTGGCACGTCTTGGAGGTGTTCTTCGTTTCCTCCTTAGTTAGGTACCTAACTTCTATCCCTTTTAAGAGGGCCTTGTACTCAATGTACATTTGGAGCTTTCTGAACGGTAGGCTGTGGAGCCTTCTGTTAAGTTCTTCGGACTTTTTGAAGTCGTCACGTATCCCCGTCAAGTCTTCCATCACTATCACGGGCTTCGGGAACTGCTTGGCGTAGGCGATTATCCGGTTGGCTATGATGTGCAGCTGCTGGTTCACCTTACGCCTCTCCTTCCCTTTGAACTCCTTGACCTTCTTTAGCAGTTTCTTCTTCTGGATCGTCCTCCTGATATGGGCGTAGAGCCCCCTTATGCGCTTGATTTCGGCACCCCTCCAGAACTGACCCCTCATGGGCTTGTGTAGGTTGGTTCTCGATATGGCTACTGCTACGGCTAAGTTCCTTTCGCCCCTATCTATCGCTATTATGGTCTCGGGCTCGTCTGGGACTTCAACGGACTTCTTTAGGACGAAGTGGGCATACCATTCGCCATCCCGCTTGACCATCTCAACGGTCGTGAACTGCCATCCTCCTCTCAACGCTTCCTCAATTCTTTGTTTTTGCTTCTCCCCAAAAACTATCGGTAAGCTAATTCTCTCGTGTCTACTCAAGCTCAAGGTAAGCCAGTACGGCGTTAGAACGTTAGTCGTCTTGGAGAAGCTGTAGCACCTCCTATCGAAACGAATTGATATCCTCTTAAGCCTTAAGACGCTACCCTCCTTCCTGTTCTTCTCAAAGCTCTTCAGGATTTCGACGGCTTTATCCCTAGCAGTTTGAATTAAGGCCGTGTTGAGGTTGAAAAGCTCCTTAGCCCTTTCATAGCCGTTTTTGTGAAGGAAGGTCTTCGATGCAGAGTTAAAGCTTAGGTACCACTTAACGAGCCTGAAGTATTCGTTGAGAGTCCTGTTCAGCGCTAAGACCTTTCCTTTATTGGGCTTGAAAACCTTCCCTACCACACATATCCGAACATCCTTCTTCAGGGAACATCCCTCAACTCAACCGTACTAGACTCTGAGAAATTTTAAGGTTTACCTCGCCATCCCCACCATAAATGGCGAGGTTTTTAGTCATAAACCTTATAATGAATTCATGAGCAACGCTTCAACCGGTTTTAGCTTTTTCTCAACGGGGTCTGGCGCTAAACCCAGTTGCTCCATGGTGACTGAGCCTAAGAGGTATACGTCATCTTCTCCGAAGACAGCTGGTGTGGCTGTGGCTCTAAAGCCCTCGATCTCTATCCCAACCTCACCGAGAGGTCTCTCGATAACCTTATTATCAGCTAGTCTAAGCCTAACAGTCCTTATGCTGACAACTCCAAGCTTTTTTAACACGCTATGCGGGATCACCGTGTATGTTGAGCCCGTATCAACCAGTAGATCTACATCAGTCCTCTTCGAAGGCTCTTGGACGTTCCATATAGTTGCTCTAACCCTGAATACTCCCACGACCCCCTCCGGTACTTTACTTAAGGATCATTTATAACTTTTCAACATGCAATGCCTTGTGGTTCATTTCATAGGCTCTATGCCCATCCCTCCAGCCGGCATCCAGTTTCCCTGCTTCATGGCTTGTTCAACAATAGGTTGTATACGGATGCCTTCTGGACGATCTCTATTTTCACCCAATCGGACTTCCTGACTGGACAGCACATCCTCTCCGAAGACATACCCTCTTCCCCTCGTTCACCTCACCCAATTCAATGATATCGCTCAACGAAGTCCAAGCTCATTATCAGAGTGCCTCTTCTTATCAGCCTCTCGTCGACCTTCCTCCAACAGTTGGAAGCCACTGAGAAGAGAAGTAAACGGTAGACCGTAGGCCTCACTCTTCATAAAGGACCGCCTTCAAAACATGGGAAGCGCCAATACAAAGCCAAAGAATAGGCTCAGGAGCCGGGAGAAGACATGAATTAAGCCACAAGGAATACCCTCATCCTGAAAGGGTGAGGCTTTTCTGTTACGAGGTTCCAGAGTCTACAAGGCCCAATGCCGAGGCTAACAGAGCCAGTGAGTATTGTTTAGATTATCTCAAACTCTACTGGCTGAAATAGGGATACTTCTTAAGACGATCTTCTAGCACACATACGCTTATCGAATGGTCTCCTGTCTCAGAGTATGGCGTAGCGGAATCATAACAATCTCCTAGCTAGAGCTACCTAGAGCTACTATAACCACCTTCTCACAAAATGCAACAGATATCCTGTGAGAAACGTGACGTGCTTTAGTGCGCGATCTCTACCATAATCCACCTAAACCAACTAAAACCTTCCCATTTACATATTCCTACAAACCTTGCCAACACTACTACCTTCAGAATGAATAAACCACAATTAGGTCAATTAAAGACGTTGCACAACTTAAATTCGTGGACCTGCTATAGGTCTAGCTGAGTTTATGATCACCACTTGATAATCGTGATCTCTCACTCTACTTTTCTGTTCCTAGGATGTTTGTACCTCTTCTATCTTCAGCGACGTGAGGTCTCCGCTCCACTTCACTACCCATATGTTTTTCTCCCTTGCTAGGTTTAGGGCATCGGGTGTTGCGTAGTCAGCGTATATCACCTTTATGAGCCTCTTCCTCATCAGATCAGGCCTCTTAGATTTTATCAGATTCACCTTCTCAATCAGCTCCTCTATTAGATTGGTTCCAAGCCTCACAGTAGCCTCCCCTACTACGCATAGATCCCCAGAGGCCCCGTATATGTTGATCTCCTTAGAATCGATAAATACCCTGTTTAGAGATATGTCGACTCCTAGCCTCTCCTTCAAGTTGTGTCTTATGAAGCTCAGAGCCTCCTCCTCTACACTAATCGTTAGCCTATCTAGAGTCGCTGCTACCCTGTTGAGAGTAATCCTCATGTCCCTCACCTCCTCCCACAGTTTGTTTTGGTTTTCCCATAGCCTGTTCTGGTTCTCCCACAGTTTGTTTTGGTCCTCTCTTAAACCCCTGACCTCTTCCCATAACTTATTCTGGTTCTCCCACAGTTTGTTCTGGTTTTCTTCTAGCTTTAACATCCTCTCCTCCAAGGCGAGCATCCTCTCCTCCATCTTGTCCATCCTCTTGAGGACCTCCGATAGGCCCAGGTAGCCCGCGACTGTGTACCTAAACTCTACGTCCTTCTCCAGCAGCTCTATGAACTCCCTCTTCAGCTTCTCGGACATCCCCTCAGCAGGCCCTATCACAACATGTTATATTATGCCTATTTAACACTTCTATCCTTTTGGCTTTATTCCCTCGCCTCGATACCCTGCTCTTCCGTCGCTCTCTCAGCTCCATGGTTTCATGCAGGTTCAGAAGGGCATTGTATATGAACTGCTTCTGTACTATCTCGATTCCCATCCATTTAGGCTTCTCGGACAATGCTTCCCTGCATCTAGGAGATCCGTCTGTTGACCTCTGAACTCCCTCCATTAACCTCAACGGCCATCTCGTTCTCGTAAGGGATTTACATATTCTCCTTAGAATCTCCCTCGGCCATGGACCCAGATGCTGTCAGGTCTGTATTCCTTCCTGATAGGGAGAGGTGCATGAACTACCTGAGGAGAGTCAAGTTCAAGGATGGTCTAAAATCCGTCTACTGCGGTTCCTCTGGGATTTTAGGAAGGACGGAAAGGACAAGAACGGATGCCAAGTGTTGTGAGCAAGAGGTACCTACAGGGATGCCTATCGTTCCTATCCCTTTTGATCAACATGCCTACTAGGAAGTTCGGTACACCTGTGTGAGGCCTTTTCTTCTATTTAAGGCATACACCTATGCGCCCTCGGAAGGGCACTATGCCTGCTACGCCCAGGCCCCGCAATCAGTGCCTCGCGCTCTAAGACGCAGTCAACCAGGCGCTTTCAGCTATCGGGCCTGAGCGCGATTCACGAACGGTTTCCTGTCTCTTAGTATGGCGTATACACACCTCAGCAACCTCCTAGCTAGGGCTACTACAGCTACCTTCTTGCCGACTCTACCACATACCGAACAAGTCAATTACAGTAGCTTCACAACGTCTTTTGTGGACGTCTAGACCACAGACTAAACCGCTCATGCCATGGCCTGCGCGGGCTTTAGAATTAAGCCTATCCCCACACCGCATCAGTACCATCAGGCAATAAAGAAAACAATAAAGGCAACTTAACAGACCCCCTTTACAAGCTACAAGAGATTTATTAACGAATGAAACACGTGATAGGTCGTGAGCGAGGCTAAGAGTTTGGAGATCGACCCTAAGAAGCTTAAGCCAGGAACATGCTTCATAGACTCCTCCCTAGGAGAAAAGCTCGCCATATGCATGTCTGATGACGGAAAGATAAGAATTTATAAAGTGATAGAGGAAAAATAGCGTAAAGAGAACATGCGTTTCGAGTTACTACTCAGAATACTATATAGGCGTACTAGGTCAAAGTTGGTTTTAGACAAGGAGTTTTTCAGGAAGTGTGAGGGTAAAGTAGTTAAGATATGGAGCTGGAAAACATTAAAGACGGAGAAATATCTAGTCCATCTAACCGAGGACGAAAAATGGAACATAAAGAAACTTTGATAGTTAGTTCTGCTTCTCTGAATGATGTATCACGATACGTTATTATTAACACGGCAGGGCTAGTTCTTTTATTAAGATTTCACCAATCGCTCATTTCGTTCTCGGAAAGGATTCGCATATCCTCCTTAGAATTTCCGTTGACCATATACCTGATGCGGTGAGGTCTTCCTTCCTGATAGGGAGAGGTGTCTGAACTACCTCAGGAAGGTCAGGTTCAGTGGAGGTCTAAATCCGTCTACTGAAGTTCATCTGAGGTCAGGAAGGAAAGGACAGGAATGGATACCGAGTATTGTGAGCAAGAGATACCTACAGGGAAACTTGTCGTTCCTAGCACTATTAATTAACATGCCTACAAGGTGGTTCAGTACGTTGCTATCCCTTACAATGCCGAGATGAGCGATCGGTGATGTCTGGATTCTCTCAGTTTACATCATGCCCTAGGCATCCCGTAACCCAAGGCACTCATCGACCGAAAACCCCTGAAGCCTATCCTCTTCCCTCACCCCATCTCAGGACCTGTCGGTCATGCCATCGTAGCTCCCCCCTTCTGTTGAGCTTCCAAGGCGTCAGCGGGAATGCAGCCCAGTTGAGATTGCATCTCCTTTTGATATATGGTTTATCAGCCCGTCTGTTGTTATAACACTGTCCGAATAAGGGTCCTAACACACCTCCACTTTTCGTCGCATGACAGTGCATCGGGAATAGGTTTAAGAAATAAGGTTCAGGTTCTCAACTCTTTGATCGTAGTTTTCTCGCTCAATTTGTTGTGGAGACGGACGTTCGCATGAGATGGGATAACAACGCTTACGCAAGCGTCGGTAAAAGACTTTTTTAATTTAGCCCCTTTCCCTCGCACTATCCGCTCTCCCGCACCAACTCTAAGCGAGGTAATTTCCACTTCCCATCATTCTCACGTTCATACAACTCGTCGAGCTCCCATAACCATGCAAACTTGGGGAGCTCTACAACTCTCTCCCCTTGTTCATTCACGGAACGTTTAAGCAACGAATACCTAGTGACGTCTGGATCGTGATCCCCGTAAAGTTTTGAGGCCGCCCATTTGATTACATCGGCGACCTTTCTGTTCAACGGGAACTTTTTCACAACGTAGTCTCCGCGTGGGGTAGATATCCGAAGCTTAACGCTGCTGCCAACGCCTAGTCTTCTCCTCACGATGATCCCGCCAGCTATTCTGTAGACGAGAACAGCAATAAAAAAGGCCTTAACCCCAAGGTAAGCCGCAACCATGTAAGGATTGTCTTGTATGGAGCTCAGGATGGTTTCTTCGCGAAGCCATATCAAAGTGTATGATAGGATCCCTAACACCTCATGAAAGCTAAATGCATCTGGATAATGAATGAACGTCTGGTCTAGAAATCGCGCCCTCTTACCAAGGACGGATTTCATAAATCTACCTATCATGCTGTCTCCAGGGTTCTCCTCTGCCACCGGTACGATCCCCAATTTCCAGATGAGTTTAACGCTCATACTCTGAAGCGTTTTATGTGCGTTCTCACCGTGCTTTCAGAAGTCCGGCTCACCTGCCCACCAGCAAGGTATCGTTTGAGTTCTCTCACGGGCACGTACCCTCCTAATGACGACAGGCACCTCAGCGTTCTTTCCCACGTCGGGGGCCTGCCACGTCCCCTCCGAATTTTCGCGGTCTTTTTCGCCTTTCCAGGCGCCAATTCCAATAATTCTAGCGGGCGCATTGATAAAAGCTTCACGCCCTCATAACGTGTCAGAGGTGGACGGAAATGGGATCGAGCGGTTGCGCGCGTCAACCAGTAAACCCCTGGACGATCGGTAGCGACTCCAAGAATCCAAAAGTTGTCCTAGAGGGATGCACGTCGTCGCAGGATGCGCAGGGCGGAGCGATGCACACCACCTATATACCACTAGCTGTTGTCCTGTTGACCATCAGCATCGCCACTTTCGTAGCGCTATTGATCCGGAAAAGGCGTGGCAAGCCCTTTGAAGGTCCGCTTGTGGACGCAATCTTGTTGATCGGCGTTACAGCGCCGACGATAATGTTAATTTCGGTCCGCTCAGCCGACGCTCCAATGGAGTTTCTGATACTCAACGGGGTCACACTCTCGATCGGCCTTGCCAATATTGGTCTCGCTTGGATTCCTTCCCCGTCTTGGTTCTCGGAACGGCTATCGAAGAGCAGGATCGCACAACGCATACGCCTGTCACATGCAGCGATGCGTTGCGGTTATCGCGGTGGAGGCCTATACCCAACCCATCATAATACGGACACCGGAGCTCCGTCGCGAAGCAGACAAACAACTTCGACATCCACACCAATGGTGAGGTCGCATGCTGATGTATCGATACCTTCTCCATCTAAAGTACAGAGCATCGCTCATTTCCAAGAGTTGCGGGAGGGAGCGAACTTGGATGGCGCTATCGCCCAGAATGATATAGCTCATAAAAGTGTAACACATGCCTTCTACACTAGTACAACAGAGGATCACGACAGCACTTATCAGAGAGCAAGCTTTACTACACTTTCTGCTACGAGCACTTGATATGCCCACGTGGGAGTATTATCTGCCGGAGGAATGAATAACGCAACAGACATCACCGGTCAGATGTACCGTTCCTCAGCAGCCCTTGTTCCGACTTCCCTTAGAGTCCACCCCGCTAATAGTCAATATCCGACTTCAGTTGCGAATTACGATGCTGGACCTTCTGTACAGGGCCGCGCGATGGGCAGGCTGCCGAACACGAACAGGCACGGACACAGAAGAGGGCAAGATGCAGAACGCAAAATGTTCTGCGGTGTGATGGACATGCTAAGGGATCCAATCTACGGTCCTAAACTCGTTCGGAGGACGGTGAAAGCCCTCAACGAAGGGATTGTATGCAATGGAAAGATGTACAAGGATCACATAGGATACTTGAAGGTTCAGGACGCGATGCTGATATGGGTGCTTCAGCTCAGCGCTTTCAAAAAGGTAGGCGGCGAGACCTACTCCAAGCTGGCCACACGCAGGGCCATCAAACGTTTGAAGGGATTGCGCATGATAGACACGTCGTCAGCGATACCTAGGCTTACGGAGCGCGGCATGGTCTTCCGCACCGTGATGAAGAACGTCGCAGAAAAGATGCGGAAGGAGCTGTCGATGAAGAGAGATGTCAGATCATCAAAGCATAACTGAGGTGATGTGGCCTTGTGAGCGTACCGGTGGGTTAGTGGCATCCATCTTCGTGAAGGAGGGGGCGGGGGCAAACGCGAAAGGCCTCGCAGATGCAGCCAAGATGACTGGCCGCCTGGCCGGCCTTCTGAACCACCCACCGTTGTCCTTTTTTGTTCCCTCTTTCACAACGGGGACCGCCCGACTCGACCGGTGGGCGGGTGTATGGTGGGGGTGGCCGGCTGGGCAGAGCGGCCCCGTGCAGCCGTGGCTGCTGGTGTCATCCGCCTGGGCCGCACAGAAGACCCTCCACGCTCGCGGGCGGCCACGGACGGTCGCGGGCGCGGAGGCCCCGCTGGCCGGCTGGGACGACCTCCGGGTAAACGCCGCTTGGAGGGCGGCACCCCTCACCAGGGGCTATGAGGGGTTCTGGAACCCCGGAGGTGAAATGAAATTGGTCGGGAGTTCGGGCTGGTCGGCGGGCGGCAATGACGTGCGAGGCAACGTCGAGGCGTCAACGAAGGCCGATCCGACCACGACGCTCAAGGAATTGCTCGAGAGGAACAGGCGACTGGTAGAGGAGAAGGACGCTGAGCTCAGGGCCAGGTTACCGGAACCGAAGAGGACCGGCAGGAGGAGGGTGATCTATCCGCCGCCGTACCTGGGAGCCGCGGCGCTGCTGTACGAGATGGGATACAGCTGCAAGGAGGTGTGCGATGCCGTGAACTCGTTGGTGGATCCGGAGTACAGGATGGACGAGGAGACGCTCAGGATCAGGCTCAAGGAAGCGGGTGTTAAGCTGAGAAGTCAGGCGGAAGCCGTTCGCAGGGCGACGCTCAAAGGACCTAGGAGGCCTCCGAGGGACACCGTCCAGATGGCGATGGCTGCCGCGCTCGTCCAAGGAGATGCCGCCGTGCGAGTGAAGGGAAGGACGATGGTAGAGGTGATACTGAACACGCCGTACGAAGGGTTCGCGAGGACCGTAGCAAGGCTCTTCGAAGGTCACGGCACGATATCGCTAGGGGCAAGGAAGTACTCCGAGGATTACTACGAGTGGCAACTGATAATGAGGTTCGATCTAAAAGATTGGGGTTTCCTCATAGAGTGCAAGAACTCTATGGGGATACCCGAATTCATCAAAACTGACGAAGAGCTAAAGGCATACCTAGCGATGATGCTGGCATGCGAAGGACATATAACATGGTCTGCAACCAATATGAAAAAGACTGAAAAACCAACGACCGTGTTCTTTGTTTCCCTAGCTACTAACACCAGCGAGCAACTAATACAAGACATTGACGAAGCGGTAAAGAAGCGCGGCTATCACACATCCATAACCAACCCAACAAGACCGTTCCATAAACATGTAGACAGGTTCGGCCGACATTTTGAGAGCAGACTCCAATCGAGAAGAGTGTTGATCAAGAGGGCAGATGAAGTACAGAGACTTCTTACATGGCTAGGAAGGATACCACATCCTATGAAGGAAGCATATAGATTATGGGCCTTGAGACTCCTCAGGAAAGCGGTTGGCAAACCCATAAGGTGGTCAGAGAGTAAACCCATCAAAGAACGCCTGGACGAATTATATGACAAAGCTGCCCAGATAGGTAGGCAACGAGCAAAACAATATTTTAACGAAGTACAAGAGAGGATGAATAACGGACAAGAATTTGATACACGACCCTTAAAGGCCCAAACCGCCCCCCTAAAAACCTACATGTTTTAATGCCTCGTGGCTTTATTCACAGGCTTCTCCCGGCTCCTGAGCCCATTCTCCGGCCTCGCATTGGCGCTTCCCGTGTTTTGAATGCGGCTCTTTATGAAGAGTAAGGTAGATACAGCGATATCCGTATTCGGGTCGATGCTGGAGAAGAAGCGCTATCCAGTAAGCCGAAATGGATGAAAGCAGAGATGGTCCAGAAGACATTCATATACAACCTGTTACTGAACGCGGTGTGAACCTGAGACGAAATAGCCTTCAGAGGGAGAAGGGGGTAGAGTCCAAGGAATAAGGCCACAAGGCACTCATAGTATGTCACTATGTCTATCTTTATGTGTCTATCTTTATGTCTGTCGTTCCGTTTATTACTTTCGCTCTCCCGAATATTCTGTCGAATTCTTCAAGCTTATCTCATGCTTCTTTTACTTCTTCCTTCTTGAAGTGTGGCTTCCTCTTTATGAATGCCTCTATGACCTCGTCCTTAGGTAGGTCCATCTCCGCGTATGCTAGCCTTGCGTAGTGCATCGAGACGAGGAGTTCGAGATAATGCGTATCTTTGATAAACTCACCTAAGAAGTCCCTTAGCTTCTCCAATCGCTCCACAGTTTCAGGAGTTAACTTCGGCATCTCTTCCTCCTCATAAACCAGGCCCTCGTCGTGTATGGAGCGTGTAAGTTCCCTTGGGTATGTCCCGAATAGATACCACCTAAACCTATCCCAAGCTCTATGCCTGTTGCTTGGATGAGATATGAAAGCTTCTGTATTATTATCCGAGCCTTTAGACCGAACATTATAATAGAATACACAAGAACTCGATAAAATAAAAGAAGGTAAAACTCGGGAAATAATGTGGTTTTAACCGCTGCAACTACATGATGGGCCACATGCGTCGTCCTTTCCAGAAGCACCCTGCAGGACTGGAACCGTCTTGGCTCCGCCGAACCCAGCGGTCTTGGTGGAGGCCAGCGGCACTGATGCCTGCTTCGTCGGCAGCTTCCTCTTGTAGAAATCGTCGCTGAGCTTCCTGCCTGTCCTACGCTCCCATTCCTCTATCGATATGCCGAAGATGGCCTGAATTCTGTCCCTGTACCACTGTGGAATTACGTTGAAAGCGCAGAACGGGATGATCCTGCCGTCCGGCGTTAGGTAGTGGATGTCGCAGCGCCTCAGGCGTTCCTCGTCATGATTATAGCAATCCATAAAGTGCATCATCCCGAGGAACAGAGACTTCCTGTGCCAGTCGCCGACGCTCTTGTAGTCGTGCTTCACCAAAATGTCGAAGAGCATCCGCTTCAGGTTCATCCCCGCGGGCTGCTTCTTCTCGTTGATGAACTTCCCGATGTTCCAGAGGACCTTCATCCCCACCCATACCCTGTTCCTTCCGGCCTCGATCTCCTCGGCCTTGTCCTGGAGGTACTTGATCAGGCCCTCGACGTCGACGAACTCCGTGATGGGAACCATCCTCTCTCCGTCCTTGAAGACGTAGGTTCCGGCGCCGCAGGCGAAGTGAATGCTCAGCTCGTAGTGGGCCCTCCTCGTGAGCGCCTCGAGGAATCCGGTCAGGGGCGTGCACGCGGGGACCGGGAACCAGGCGTCCCTGGGTATCTCGCCGTTGGTCTGCTCCTCGATCCTGATGATGCAGTCGGGTATCGTGATCCTGTACTTCTCGCGCTCCCTCTTGGGCATCCTCCCGGTCAGCGAGACGGGCTGGAAGTTGACGGCCCTGATCACGTCGATGTTCCTGAAGGCGAACCGGATGATGTCGCCGAGCTCGTGGTCGTTCACGCTCTTGATCACGGTCGGAACCAGCACGATTCCTACGCCCAGCTTCCTCGCGTTCTCGAGGACCCCTGGCACCTCCCAGTGGTTCTTCGGGTTGGTCCTGGGTGTCACGCCGTCGAAGCTCATGTAGAGGTTGCTGACGCCTGCCTCCTTCAGCCGCTTGAAGTACTCGAAGTCCCTGCTGAGCCGTATCCCGTTGGTGTTAAGCTGTATGTGGTCGACCCCGACCTCCTTCAGGATCCTGATGATCTCCGGGAGGTCGTCGCGGAGCGTCGGCTCCCCTCCGGTTATCTGGATCGAGTTCCCGGGCACCGGCCTCTCGGCCCTGAGGTTCAGGGCCATCTCCCTGATCTGATCCAGCGTGGGCTCGTAGATGTAACCGGCCTTCTCCGCGTAGAAGAAGCAGTACCAGCAGTGCAGGTCGCACCTGTTCGTCACGACGAGGTTTGCGAGGCCCGTGTGGCTGAGGTGGCTGCTGCAGAGGCCGCAGTTCGCCGGGCAGGCGCACCTCGGCATCTCCACGTCCGGGTTGCCCGTTCCCTTGCCGTCCTTCAGCCACCGCGCGAACTTGTAGTACATCTGGGCGTCGCCGAAGTAGAGCTCGTCGAACTCGCCGTGGACCGGACAGACCTTCTTGATGTAGATCTTGTTGTTCTCCTCGAAGACCTCCGCCGGTAATATCCTGTTGCACTCCGGGCAGATGCTCCTGGTGATCGTGACCACCTTCTTCGCGGCCTTCTCCTGCTGCCTTATCTCGAGTGCCGTCGCCATCTCGCCGGGCCCGTCACTGGACATCATTTAAGCATTTTCACACATCTGCGAGGTTGCGGAGTGGGTCAAGTCCGTTTAAAGA
>Ga0105162_1000336_pt1 | contig 31128 bp, 37 predicted proteins | sample JNZ201metaG_FD_81532 | JGI IMG/M metagenome (GOLD analysis project Ga0105162, IMG submission 81532) | Hot spring microbial communities from Jinze hot spring, China to study Microbial Dark Matter (Phase II) - JNZ 20120812A | ecosystem: Environmental > Aquatic > Thermal springs > Hot (42-90C) >...
GCGTAACCTCTCTAACCCAGTTTTCATGAGGCACGACTATTTCGGGCGTGTCCTCGATGCTGACGATTTTCGCGGAGGGGTTGATGAAGACGCTTGCGGCTCTCAGGGCCGTGGTTTTACCCGAAGCCGTCTCTCCGCAGAACCATATACTCATGCCATGTTCAAGCATTATCCATAGATAGGCTGCTTCAAGGCTGCTCATGGTTCCCCAGCTTATCAAGTCGGCAATGCTCACAGGTTTCTCGGAGAATTTTCTTATGGTGAAGTTACTGCCGTGTCTGCTGACATCGCTGCCGAAAACTATGTTTATTCTGCTGCCGTCTGGAAGAGATGCATCCACTATTGGTTTTCGAAAGTTGACGGCTCTACCTATTCTTTCAGAGAGTTTGACTACGAAGGTGTCAAGCTCCTCCTGGTCTGAGAAGGTTATGTTGGTCTCGCAGCTTCCGAAGATTTTGTGCTCCACGAATATGGGGCCGACGCCGTTGCATGAAACATCCTCGATATACTGGTCGCGGATGAATGGCTCAAGTGTTCCGAGGTAGACTTTGTCGAGGATTACGCTGTTCCGGATTATGTCAGCGGTTGTCTGATTGGCGGCGAGCTTCTCCACAATCCCTTTTCTGTAAATGGGCCTATAGTCAAAATCCTCGAGTGTATCATCTATTTCGAGAAACATGTCGAGAAGCTCGTTGAGTAGTTTTTCATGTTCTTCACGTGTGGTGTAGTCCATTTCGGGTGTGATGAGCCTTGCCAAGCCTTTCTCAACTATTTTGTTTATTTCGACGGGGGCCATCGTGAATGGGCTTATGACGTTGTAGGACGACCTTTCGCTTGGCCTCGACTCGACGTGTATGAATAATGGGTCTCCGACTGGGTAGATGAAGCTATAGCTGCGGAGGTTACGCATTTCTCGGCTTAGTTGCTCGACGTATGTCGCTGTTTTCCCCTGGAGCCTCAGCTCCTCGATATACATCCTGAGATGAGGGTTTTCCATCAGCACTCTCGAGGGCACATTGCTCATGGTGTCTACGCCTTGGCCTGCGAGAAAGGCAGCACCCTGATGCCGAAGACCTGGTCAACCTCGAACGCTATCGTTAACCCGCTTTTCTCAGCTCCCTTGAGCTTCATCACCTGCAGAACCCTGACTATTCTCTCCCCCATCTCCTTGACGCTGAGCACGAAGTGTACGTCGGAGATAGAGCGTAATCTGAGGAAGAGGTCTGTGTCAAGCGCATGTGTGTGAATGGTTAGGAATATGGTTTTCTCCTGTTCGTCTACGATGTTTCGCAGGACTGTGAAGAAGTTGAGGATGTCTGTTGTAGAGGCGTTGGTGAGAAGGTAGGTCATCGAGTCTATGAAGAAGACGTTTTCTTTTGAGCGGCTTTGGATAAAGGATGTGACGAGACGGAGTAGCTTGGTGTATTGTTGTGGGGACCAGGTAAAGTTTTTGACATGCATTTCGCCGATTTTCAGCCTGCCTGTGATGATGAAGTAGGACGGGTTCCAGGAGAGGGATGCCATGCTCTCCCTAACCGCCTTCATGCTCCCCTCAGTGCTAAGCAGGTAGCAGTTGAAACCCGATAGAAGAGCGCCATAGCAGTATTGTAGAGTGAGGACCGATTTTCCGCTGTCGTTCGGGCCTTCGACAAGGCATAAGGCAGGGGTCTTTATGTGGCCGATTTTACGGTCCAGTTCACTGTTAAACGCTCTTATGTATCCTTCCGTCAATTACCGGTCACCACCCAGAATTTCGCGACAACGGGTAGAGAGGAGTTGACATCCTCGTCCAGTGTGACCGTGACGTAGATTGTTTCACCAACGTTCCAGACGCCTTCGAGCTCGGGGCTGAGCCGCATCGGGTCAAGCACCTCAGCCGACTCCCCCAACTTCACGTCCACAATTTGCCATCCAGGTGTCTCGCCGAAGCCCAGCCGACGCATTTTACGTGTCCCTTCTCCGTTGAAGTAGATTAGGAACAGGTCTGCTGCCTTGATTTGTTTGGAGGAGATGTCGACAGGCCCCTCGTTTCGAATCCTCAGATACACCATGTTTCCCGATGCGTTTACGTATGAGGGGTCCAGCTTCTTTATTGATGTAGTATGTGCTTGGCTCAGCACAGCTAGCGACGAAGCCATATCGTAGACGTTTAGAAAGTATCCCAGAAACTGTAGAATAATGAGGGTGGTTATGCCGAATGAGGCTACCAATCCGTAGGCGGACATTTTTCATTCACCCAACGAAAAAACATGGGTCGCGGAGAAATATGGACCGGCTACCTTCACGGTGTATTCACCTGGGTTAAGCGGGGCCTCGAGCCGCAGAGTAATCTCAAGAGTTTCTCCCCATGACCAGCCGTTGTCCGGCAGGTTTTCTTTCAAGACGTTGTATGTCCAGCGAGAAGCCCCCTGCCCATACTTCATATACGAAAATGTTTCCCGGCCGATGAGGAATATGTCGGATGCCTCGATTTCGGCGTAGGAAATTCTCTCGGTCCCAACGTTCTTCAACCATAGATGAACAATGCTGCGGTTATCGCTTACATAACTCATCAAAGGCTCCACACTGGTCAATGCCTCTCTCTTCATCCTAGCTATCTTGGCTTGGTTGGCTTGCTTCAAGTCATCTACGAAGTTGAACATAGTGGAAGCATATGCCGAAGCCGTTATGATGAGTGAGATGACGAAAATGGCTTCGGCCACTATGTATGCACCTGTCAAACCTGGCGACCACCCCAGCTTTTGCTGAGAAACTTTAGGCTGCCCGCTGAAGAGAGAAGCAGGAAGGTGATAGGGTTTTCACGGTCTTTAACCAGCAGCGAAAGCATGTAAAGAACTATGAGGAGGTCGTTGAAACTGGGAGGATGTGGCGGTGTCTGCTCAATCCTCGTCTCTCTTTCAAGGGTAGAAATGAATTCAAGAGCCTCCTTAATACCCTCCAGCATAGTCTTCGGGATCAGGTTACGCCAAGCCAGCATGTTGACCAGGTTGATTAGATTTTCTCGGCCAATTATCACAACCATCAAGTCGACAGCGGCCAGGGTTGTGATGAAGGAGTCGAGCCCGTTGAAACCCTGACGCAAACTATACGATTCCATGGCGACTGTTCTCTCTTGGTTGGCTATGGGCTGTTCAGGTGCAGGCTTTTCAACAGGCTGTTTTGGCCGAGTTTCCTCGGAAGAAACATCGCCCAGCTCTCCTTTGAGGTAGATAAACGGGTTCTCAGCCATGTTCATCATCTCCCTGATTTCCAGCAAAGTTTTCTCCAAAGGCTCCCTGATGCGGCGAATCTCCTCCTCAAGCTTTTTTATCCGCTTATCTGCCACGCTGTCCTCGGCCAATTTTACCACCTCCACCAATGACATGTTTCATTCGCCGACTCGGAGGCAAATTAAAAAATAAGCTTTACTAGAATTAGACAAAAATAATACAAAAATCCAAAATTAGTCTAGAAAACTTTAAACGATACCCTTACACCTTATGTGTCGCTGAAATGAAAAATAAAACAAAAAGAATGAAAAAACAAAACAAGGGTCTGACGGGGCTGGAGACAGCGATAATACTGATAGCCTTCGTCATCGTGGCCAGCGCCTTCAGCTTCGCCGTCCTCAACCTTGGCCTCTTCACCACCCAGAAAACAGGCGAGGTCATGCAGGCGGGTCTTGAGGAGACTTTGTCATCTATCGAGACAGCTGGAGCGGTTGTGGCAAAGAGCTCCAACGGAAGCATAACCGAAATCGTCATCTACATCAAGTCTTCGGTGGGCAAGGGCGAGGTTGACGTGCGTTCGGGCAAGCTAGTCATAACCTACAGAGACAAGGCGATCTTTAGGGAGAACATCTACCCCAACAACTCAACCATAACAACGGTTTACCAGGTGACAGGCGACGGCGACACTGTCCTCGAATACGGTGAAGTCTTCGCGGTAAAAATCGATGTAACCGCGATTTCTGGAGCTAGCTTGGCTCCCAACGATGTCTTCAGTATCGAGATCAAGCCGCCGCAGGGTTCGCTGCTCAAGGTTGAGAGGAGGCTTCCGCCGTCTTTCGACCCCGTCATGGACCTGACTTAAACTCCCCCACCCCTCCCCCTATTTTTTTATACCACTTTTTTCCATTCTTTATGCAGCTCTCATGGATACCGTTCTTTACTGGTCGGTGATTTTTCGGAGGTGGTTTCTTGCCTGGAGATGAAGTTTTGCTAGGTGCTTCGCCGTCGATGTATGCGGAGTGGGTTGCGAGAGATTTTCAAAAGCTGAGGTCGGCTAACCACAGCGCTGTTATGAAAAAATGTGACGTGGTTTTTCTCCGCGGCGACGGTGACAAGCCAAGCCGATACATAGTCAATGTGTTGAACAAAACTTTCACGGTTGAGCTTGAAGAGGGTAAGGTGGTTGACCTCATGACAGGAAAAGATGCAGACGAAAAACTCGGCTACGTGATTCTGGAGTATTTGCTGGGTGAGGGAGCGGCTGGGCAGGACAGTTGGCAGCCACTTGACACACTCTTGAAGACAACGGCCCATCTATCCTATTATCAGAAAACGGTTCTTAACCCGCTTTTGAAAACCTTTGGAAATCAGGGCGGATTGTTTGAGGAGGCTTCGCGGATGCTCGGGGGCAAAAGAGAGAAACTTGGTGGAACAGCCTATTCCTTCACGTTTCTACCCAAGGTCAGGCTGCTGATACAGGTTTGGTTTGGTGACGAAACCGAGATGCGTAAAACATCGATAAACGCGTCCTACAACACGTCTGCGGCCAAGTTTCTGAAACCCACTCCTCTTCTCCTAGCCTTTGAAATTTTGACAACCCTCTTGACCAAGACGGTTAAGAAGAAGAAAACCTAACGCCACTCCTCATCAGCAACTCCTGACAAATGGTTTACGTAACGGGCTGCTGTGAAGAAAAACTTTGATAGAAAGTTGAGGAAAGAAATGGTGAGAGGGTCGACCTCCATCGTGTCGCCGAGTCTGACAAGTGTTCTCTCAGCTCTGCGAGCCACAGCTCTACATACATGCAGATATGCCGCAGCCTCAGCTCCGCCGGGATAAATAAACCGTGTCAAGTGAGGGAGCTTGGTTTCCATAACTTCCTCAAACAGTTTAAGCTCATCCATGCAAAGCTTGACGCGGTCGAGGGGATGACTTGGAACCGCCAGATATGAACCGATGTTGAACAATGCCTCCTGAATTTTTTTCAGAGCTTTTCTCAGCTCTTCGTCTCCGGTGAGAGAACGGGCGACGCCGACGAATGCGGATAACTCGTCAACCGAGCCCAAAGCCTCTAAAAGCGGATGATTTTTCCTAACCTTCCCCCTGCCTGGTAGAAAGGTTTCATCCTCTCTTTTTCCGCTCAACTTTTCTGAACCATCTTCCGTATTTTCTCAAAGCTTATGGCTGGCGTTGGCTTCTCGGGAACGATTCCCTGCGGCCTTATGATTAAAACGATTATCAACGCGATGCCGAATAGCAGCCTGTCGAGCCAAACGATGCTGAATGGGATAAACGGCTCGAGCAAATAGTTGTATGTGAGTATTGCCTGGCGTAGAATGACGAAGACAAGTGTTCCAAGCAGTACTCCTCTGTTGTTTCCCGCTCCCCCTATAATCACCATAACCCAGGGCCAGAAAGTCCATGTGAAGCGGTCGTAGGTGTTGGCGATAACCGCCACCGAGTTAAAGGCCCAGAGAGCGCCGGCAACAGCCGCCATCATAGACGAGACCACCAGAACCTTCTGCTTAACCCGTACAACATCTATGCCCAGCACCTCGGCCGCCATCTCACTGTCCCTAACAGCTCTCAGAACTCGGCCCGCCGGAGAATAGGTCACGGCTCTAACATAGAGGAAGAAAAGCACGGCCACGGTGAGCATGATTAAGGTGGATGCATAGGGACGGAAGACGCCCAGCCATCCGTATGGGTCGGGGACAGCTACACCCAACGTGCCTCCAACCAATGTTCTGTCAAGATAGCCTACTTGGCGGAGAAACTCGCCCATAGCCAGCAGCGTCATCGCCAGATAATCCTCCCTCAGCCTAATGCTGGGGTAAGACGCTATGAAGCCGAGGCCTGCGCCGACGAGGGCCGCCAACCCAACCGATGCGACCAGCAGGGATATCGAGAGCAAAGGGTCGTTCACGAGAACACGTCTCACACAGTCCACCACGACAGCGTTGTCCTCGATGTAGTCAATACTCTCCATGAGCTTTGGCTTGACTTGTACAAGTGTGCTGAGACACTCAGCCAGCACAGGGTTGTCCTGCACAGCTCTGTAGCCCGCGAAGAGGTTGAGCTGACTCGCCAGTATTCGTCCCGGAACCGCGCCCACGACAAATGCTCCTCCCGCCACCGCCAAAACTTTTCCGAAGTTAGGTATACCTGTGAAGCCATACTCGAAGTTGAGGCTGACGTTGACCATCAAGTAGATAGCGACATAGGCGAGGACGTTCGACAGGAAGATGATAAGCTGCTCATCTATCACTCCGAGCCACCTCTCTGAACTTGTTTAAAGACACCCCGTAACCTGAGGGAAACCAAACCCTGCGGCAACAGTAGAAGCGTTATCGCCATGGCCAATATAGGTATAAGGGGTCTGTAAACTGTTATCCAAGGCCCGAAAGTAAGACCCAGCTGACGTGTACCAAGGACCTCCACCAAGCCCAGCAGATAACCTCCTGCAACAGCTCCATAGATGTTCTGCAGCCCGCCCACTATGGCTGCCGCGAAAATGCTGATGAGTAATTCGCTGCCGTAGTTGGGGCTTCCCTGAAACCAGAGAGCAAGCAACGAGCCGGCTACCCCGCCCAATCCGCCGGCGAGAAACCATGAAAACGTGTATGCTCTTTTCACGTTTATCCCGAGTGTCCCTGCTAGGGATGGGTTTTCTATCGCGGCCCTCAGCCCTATGCCGAAACGTGTTTTGTTCAGAAGAAGATAGAGTAGAAAAACGGTTGAGACGGCGAGAGCTGGCGCGATAATAAATACTCCCGGCTCTCCTAAAATTCTCACATCAAATCTTCTAATGAGAAATCCTCTGCTCTGGACCTTGAATGTCTGGGTGAAGTAATCGGCGTAGATGTTGAGCACCGCTATGAGTATGAGCTCGAAAGCAATAGTGGCAATCATCTGAGACACAAGACTAGCGTCACGGGAAATCAGAGGCCGCAAAACCAGAAGATAGAGCGCGAGCGCCGCGAAGCCACCTAAAAGAAAAGCTGGAAGAAGAGAAAGGTAAGCAGGCTGGTTAAATGCAGCAGTCATCGTAAGCATCGTCATCATACCGATTGACGCGAAGCTGCCGTGGCTGAAGTTTGGAACCTTTGTCGTGAGATAATTAAGCGTGAGCCCAAGGGTTAAGAGGCTGAGCATGCTGGCGAAAATCACCGCATCCCTTATCACAGGGTCAATGAACACCATGAATTGCCTCTTCCTTTTCACAACAAACCCCTTGTATAAATAATTTATAATGGAAAGGGTCTAATGACTGATTTTTGAAAACGTTTATAAAGGTCTGACATCTTTTTAAAAAACATGAGTAGAAAAAGCTCAGCAGGGGTTTCATCCTCTGTAGCAGGTGCTGCTGCTGTCGTTGCACTGATTGTTGGCTTGTTGATAGGCGGCATCGGTCTCGGCCCCATACTCTCCCCCGCCCAAACCATAACACAGACAAGAACAGTAGCCACAACGGTCACAGCGGGAGGGGCGACGGTAACTCAGACAGTTCAGCAAACCGTAACCACGACAGTCACTGCGGCCGGTGGATTAAGCGGCGAAGTCACTATTGGGACATTGCTGTGTCTCAGCGCTGTGCTGTCATCATACGCTGAGAACGAACGTGTGGCTATGGACCTCGCCGCGAGGGAGGTAAACGATTTTCTCCAACGTGCAGGAGCAGGATTTAGAATTCGCATGATTCATGAGGACACAGCCTGCAACCCGGCGACAGCGGAGGAGAAAGTCCGGAGCTTTAACGCCAGAGGCGTCAAGCTGATTGTTGGGCCCATGACCTCCGCTGAAATTAGGCAGATAAAGAGCTACGTCGACGCAAACAAAATCCTGATAATCTCCCAGTCATCGACCGCTCCCGACCTAAAGATACCCAACGACTTCGTCTACAGGTTCACCACAGCCGACGACATACAGGGACCGATAGGCCCGCGACTAGCCAAGCTACTTGGCATAACACACTTCCTATATGTCTGGAGAGGAGACGCATGGGGTGATGGCCTGCACACGGTATCCACAGCTGAGGCAAACAGGCTTGGATTAAACCTCGTATTCGAGCTCAGATACGCCCCAGATAAAACCGAGTTCTCTGCAGAGGTCTCCCAGCTCAACGCCAAGGTTACGGAACTCATCAACCAAGGAGTTTCCCCTGACAAAATAATGGTCGAAATAGTCGGCTTCGACGAGGTCGTAGCATTCCTCTCAGCCGCGAACGATTATCCGAACCTCAAGCGCATCAAGTGGTTTGGAAGCGACGGAACCGCTGTAACAGCAGCCATTTTCCAAGACCCTGCTGCTACGAGCTTCGCTGAACAGGTTAAGTGGATTAATCCGCTGTTCTTCGCAACCACGCCAGACAGAAAGGCCCGCGTCGATGCCGAGGTTCTCCGTGTACTCGGCAGGTCTCCGCCCGACGCCTACAGCTACGCTGCCTACAGCGCAGTCTGGGCCTATGCCCTCGCTTTGATGGCCACCCAGAAGTATGACGCAGAGGCTGTGAGAGCAGTCTTGCCCACCATTGCGTCCGATTTCCTCAACCTTAAACTCGATGACGCAGGAGACCTTCCCTACTCTGACTACATACTCTGGGTAGTAAAAACCGTTAATGGCCAGCCGAGATGGGTGGAGGCAGGGCGGTACGTCTACGCGACAGGCACTTTCGAGTGGGCTGAAGGCTTCACACCATAAAATTTTTCTTAAATATATCCCACATCATTTTTTTGGTGATGGAAAATATCATGCTTGATGTCAGAGATGTTTACAAAAGCTTCGGCGGACTATATGCGTTGAACGGAGCATCTCTACGTGTAAAGAAAGGCTCTCTATCACTCTTGATAGGCCCTAACGGAAGTGGTAAAACAACACTCATCAACACCGTTACAGGCGTCTATAAGCCCGAGGCCGGAAAGATAATCTTCGAGGGTAGGGACATTACGGGTCTGAAGCCGCATGTTATCTACAAGCTCGGACTTGTGAGAACATGGCAAATACCTCAGCCCTTCTACTCCATGACCGTGCTCGAGAACCTCCTAGTATCGGAGAAGAGCAAAAAAGGAGATGGGTTGTTGTCTGCGCTTCTTAGGTCACGTTGGATAGATAGGGAGATGGAGCTGACGCAGAAAGCTTTTGATATTTTGAAGCTGCTTAAGCTTGACCATCTCTGGGACCGTAGGGCAAGCGAGCTCAGCGGAGGACAGATGAAGCTTCTCGAAACAGGACGAGCCCTGATGAGCGGAGCAAAAATGATACTAATGGATGAGCCTGCCGCGGGTCTCAACCCTGTCCTCGCCCATGAAGTCTTCTCCCACCTAAGAAACGTCTGCAAAAGCATCGGAATAACCCTCATGATAGTGGAACACAGGCTTGACATAGCGATACCATATGTCGACCATGTCTACGCCATGCATCTCGGCAAAGTCATAGCCGAGGGAGAGCCTCAGGAGGTTTTGACCAACAGCTTGGTTGTGGAGAGCTACTTGGGTGGCTGACCATGCTGATGACACAGGGCCTTGGAGCAGGATACAAAAAGCTTCAAGTCTTGTTCGACGTCTCGGTTACGGTGCCCGAGAAACAGCTAACCGTGGTCGTGGGCCCAAACGGAAGCGGCAAAAGCACATTCCTCAAAACCATATTTGGCCTGACGAAAATCTATTCGGGCAAAATCATGCTCGACGGAGTCGACATAACTGGTCTCCAGCCCCATCAAATCGCATACCACGGCATATCCTACGTTCCCCAAGTGGACAACATTTTCAGCAACTTAACAGTATACGAAAACCTACTTATCGCCACCCATGGACTAAACATCGACGAGTCATCGATAGACGATGTCATGGAGATGTTCCCACATCTAAAAACCTACCGCAACAAGAAAGCGGCTTTGATGAGCGGGGGCGAGAGACAGATGCTCGCCATAGCCATGTCTCTTCTCAGAAAACCCAAGATAATGCTCTTCGACGAGCCGACAGGCAACCTCTCACCGAAAATGGCCATCACAATCTTCAACATAATCAAAGAACTCCGAGAAAACCACGGAAAAACAATCCTTCTAGCTGAGCAGAACGCGAAAAAAGCCCTCGAGATAGGTGATAAGGCAATACTCCTAGTAAGCGGTAAAACAGTTTACCAAGGCGACGCGAACGCGTTGCTTACGCATGAGGAGCTGGGAAAGCTTTACCTCGGCATCAAATGATACTCAATAGTTCTTGTAAGCTGTTTAGATGAATGTCTGCGTAGGGGCAGCCGCTGGTGTGTATTTCGGCTGTCCGCATTCCCAGCCGCTTGGCAGGCTCCAGCTCAACTTCGCATCTGTCACCCACGTACAGAGCCTCCTCGGGGGATACGCCAGCCATCGACAACAGTAGACGAAACCCTTCAAGGCTGGGCTTAGGCTCCGCATCATCACTCGTCACAAGAGCATCATAGCATCCGTCATCAACGCCCAAGCAGCCCAAAACCTTCAACGCAAGCTTTTTCCCCGAATTCGTGTGCAGCCCCACGAAAAGCCTCCTATCCCGGACTTCGGCGAAGAATCGCTTGAGAGAAGGGTCAGGCGAAAGATACCTGCATGGCTGAACATTCTCCGCCAGCAAAGAGTAGAATTTTCGCCGATCTATTCCAAGAACTTCCACAGATTTGCTCACTGTCTTGTGAATCTTCTTTGTTTCATAGAGTTTTTTGAAGGCCTCTGCCCTATCAATTCCAAGGCATTCCGCTATGACCATCACTGACGAGGTTAGTAGATGCTGCTCATAGTCGCTGCTTCTGTATAGTGTGCCGTCGATGTCGAGGAAGATTGCTTTCAAACTATTCCGAGGGATTGGTTTGTGGCTTTTATGCTCTGCTCGGCCGAGGCTTCTCCCATGAGGGCCCTGATGGCGTCTATGTTTTCGGGGACGACTATCGCTTCCTGATGTACACCAAGGTATAGAAAGACCTCGTTATCCTTGACGGTCACCGAGTCTCCGATAACACACGCCTCGTAAATGTCTCCACGAGGTCTTCCAAGCTCGCGACCGTATTCGTAGAGGTTGGCTGTTCCTTTGAAGCCTTCGGATCTCCAGAAAAGCTTTACACGGGTCGTCTCAGAAAGGGCTTTCAACATGTCTTCACGTGTTGGTTTTTGTCGCAGAGACAGGATGAGGCTGTGGAGATGCATGTGTGTTGTCGGGACTTTGAGCGCCATGGTCACGATGTCAATGTGTGGAAGAACTGTGTTGACGTCTTCAGCATGGTGGGAGGGTATTTCGACTGGGTCGAGCACGACAGCGTCAATCAAACCCTTAGACGTTTCCTCGGGGTCTACAGCCCGTCTCGCTATAACCACACGCGCTCTCTCCAAACCAAAGGCGGTGTCAAAAGCATTCAACACTCTACACAGACCCGTCGTGTTGCAGGAAACAACCCTGACACTTCTTCTTCCAACAGCTCTCTCGTAGTTACACTGGGCCACGAAACTTGTCTCAGCCACGTCAGCTTCCTCGCCTCCTTGGAAAACAGCTCTCACACCCGCGCCGAAGTATCTCTCACGATAGGTTTTCCCCACGTCGCCTGGCGTGCAGTCCACAATCACGTCAACCTCCTTGAGAAGGTCGTCCAAAACACCTGATACATCGAACCCAGCCTTCCTAAACTTGGAAACACCCGAGTCATCAACACAATACAACGGAATATTTTTCGCAACTGCCAGACGTGCCTTATAGTCCGGTGTATTCTTGACCACTCCAACGAGCTTCATATCATTTTGCTTCATGACAGCTTCAGCGACTCTGCGGCCTATGGTTCCATACCCGTTTATCCCAACTCTTATCATGCCGAACCACCTCTATGCCTTTTCGCGCTTCTCATCAAAGCCTCTATGAGTGGGAGACGCTGCCCGGCCAGGAACATCACGAGAGCGCCTCCCGCTGTGCTGACATGGTCGACCCAATCCTTTACACCCAGCCTCTCCAAAGCAGCTGAGAGATGCCCCCCACTAACAATTGATGTGCCGAGAGACCCGGCCGCCGCCAGCAAAAGCTCATCAGTACCCCTCTCAAAACCCTTCTTCTCAAACATGCCAGGCGGGCCGCTGATGAAAATGGTGCCAGAGCTTTTGATTATCTTCGAGTATTTCCTGATTGTTTGCTCACCGATGTCAAGAACTTTTCCAGGGTCCTCTATGCTTGAGACAGGAATCTCCACACGCTCGCCGTCTTTTTCGATAGCCACATCCTCTGGTAGGCTGAATTTGCCACGATACTCATGAAGGATTGACTGGGCTTTTGGAACATATTTCTCGAGGTCTCCTAGAAGCGGTTTTTTTAAGGCGCCCGCCGCCCTTAAAAAGACCAGACCTATCAACCCAGTTAACAACACGTTGTCGGCCCTGCCGTTCTGTATCAAAGCGGTGATGGCTTCAAGCCTGTCGGAGACCTTTGAGCCGCCCAGCACAGCTGTGTAGGGCGCCTTAGAAGTCATCATCACTCGGTTAAGTGACTTGAGCTCCCGCGCCACAAGATATCCGGCGCAGGTGGGCAAAACCTCCGCAAACCCCACGATAGAGGGATGAGCTCTATGAGCCGTTGGGAAAGCATCCAACACGCAGATGTCAAAGAGAGGCGCAAGTCTCCTGACGATATGTGTTTTCGCCGCCTCCTGCGGACTATATTCAAAGTTTTCCTCGGCAGCAAACCTCAGGTTCTCGAGGAGAAGAACCTCGCCTGGTTCGAGGCTTCTTATGGCGGCCCGCGAAGCCTCGCCAAAAACATCCTCCACAAACTTCACACGCTTGCCCAAAACCTCGGAAAGGGCCTCAGCATGCATACTGAGCGAAACATAGTCATAGCGGCCAACCCTGCCTTGATGAGAGCCGAGAACAATCCTAGCCCCGTTCAAATGCCTAACAGTGAACGAGGACTCTCGGATACGGTGCAGCTCGAGAAGACGCCCAGTCTCCGGGTCAATAGGAGTGTTGAGATCAGCACGCACAAAAACAGTTTTTCCCGAGACATCAAAATCATCAATCGTCAGAAAATCAACTATGCTCACACACCTCCAGCTTAACGAGAGGATAAAAATGTTTTAACAAAAAACTTTATAGAAACATTTAGAGCTATTCTCAGAACGGGCCGGTAGATCAGTCTGGAAGATCGCCCGCTTGGCGTGCGGGAGGTCCTGGGTTCAAATCCCAGCCGGTCCACTTGTTTATGGGTAAGGTTTAACAGCGATATTGATGGTTGGTTGGGTTGTGAGAAGAAGAGTTTTTCTCGCTGTGCTCGGTTTCGCGTCAGCCTTGGGGGCAGCGGCCTTGGCCTCTTCCTTTTTTAGGAGTGGGGAAAAGTCTTATTCAAGTTTCACGGTAGTTGCTGAAAAGTTGTCTGTGCCATGGTCGATTTCATTCATCTCCAGCGACGAGGCTTTGTTTACCGAGAGAAACGGTGCGGTGAAACTTCTCACCCTTTCAACGGGCAGGGTTGAGGAAGTCGGGCGATTTGAGGTGGCAGCCGTTGGTGAAGGCGGTCTCCTCGGAATAGAAACACGTAGAGCAGGTGGAAAAACAATTGTCTATCTCTATCATAGCTATAGAGAAGGCGGAAAAATCTTCAACAAAGTCGTCAAAACCATCTACAACGGTGGTCTTCAGGACCCAGTTGACATAATCTCAGGCATACCGGGTGGAACCGTTCACAACGGCGGAAGGTTGAAAATAGGTCCCGACAACATGCTCTACATAGCGACGGGCGAGGGAGGAGTGCCAGACCTTTCGCAGGACACGGGCTCACTTGGTGGAAAAATTCTCAGACTAACACCGGATGGAGAAGTACCTCAAGACAACCCCTTCAAAACCCCCGTCTATGCACTGGGGCTGAGGAACCCGCAGGGACTTGCATGGCATCCGGTGACACAGGAGCTCTACTGCACAGACCACGGCCCCAGCGGTGAAGGCCTCAGAATAGCCCATGACGAGGTGAACCTTATCAAGCCAGGCGCCAACTATGGATGGCCCATCGTAATTGGAGACGATGGCGATGAAAAGTTCGTGAAACCGGTTGTCCACAGCGGGTTGGAGACATGGGCGCCCTCTGGATGCTGTTTCTACACGGGCCGAGGAAACCCGGAGTTTAGTAACTCCCTATTCTTCGCAGCCCTGCGAGGAAGACACCTTCACAGGCTTGTCTTCGATGAAGACGGCCACAGAGTTGTCTTGTCTGAGAAGCTCTTTGACGGCCAGTTCGGCAGGCTAAGAGATGTAGTGGAGGGGCCAGACGGAAACCTCTACATTTTAACAAGCAACCGTGATGGAAGAGGCTCCCCCACCCCAAATGATGATAGAATAATTCGCGTCACTTTTTAGAAAGTTTATCCTTGATGTAGAGGGTCCAGTAAGTCAACGGGTCCGTATCACCATGTGTGGATGCGCCTGAGATGTAGTATTCGTCAAGCTCGTCCGCAAGCTTCTCCACCTCATCTTCTGAAAGCAAGAGAGAGGTTCGCAGCTTCTCCATCTCCAATGAGAGAGATGACACTTCGTTGTCCATTTTGAGGTCGCGGAAAAACCTTATCCTGTTCACCAAAGAATAGAGTCTCTCCACCTTGTCCATCAACTCAGCCTCGAAATCTCCAGCATCGCTACCTGAGACCAAACGCCTCAACAGCATATGTTTTGGAGTTGATTAAAAAGGTAAACCGCCTAAACATCCGTTCCCCCTTCCTCCTAAACACTCCAGCCACCTCATACACCTCCCCCCTATCAAAAGTTCTCACAACCTCGAACTCCACCTCACCATACTTACTCTCCAGATAGACTCTAACAGCATCCACCACTCTCTCAAGCTCCACATCGCCCTCAACACGATTCCCGCTAAAATTTTTTACCAACATCTCTCGCCCTTCTACCCATGACAACACAGCCTTACCTAAAGGCTGGAAGAGACTTCGCTTTTCCCGATTACAGGCCAAGATACCCGCGTCAAACAAGCTTCAAGATAAACCACTACCGTCTCGAACTCAAAGTCGACATAGAGGACAGGAGAGTGGATGGTTATGCGGAGCTTAGGCTGACCAGTAACGAGTCGGTGGTGGAGCTCGACGCCGTCGATTTCCAGATTCTCGAGGTTACTGGTGTCAAAGAGAAAAACTATGACGGAAAAGTACTAACTCTCTGTTTCGATGGAGCTGGTGAAAAAGTTGTTGGAATAAGGTACAGGGCTTGGCCGAGGACGGGTGTCCATTTTGTGGAGAAGGAGAGAGGTTATGGTTTCCCATTCGTATGGAGCCATGGCGAACCCGAGTATCACAGAAACTGGATACCAATCTACGACTATCCCAACATGAAGTTCACCACAGAGCTTTTGGTAACTGTTCCCCAGCCGCTTGAAGTCGTCTCCAACGGCGAGCTGTTGAGGAAGATGGACAACGGAGACGGCACATCCACTTTCCACTGGTTAATGGATAAGCCTCATCCGGCATACCTCATCAGCTTCGTGGCGGGAGTGTTTGACAAAGCTGAGGAGACTGTTGACGGCGTCCGCCTCGAATACTATGTTCCGAGAGGCTTTGGAAAACTGATGAAAAACTCTTTCACCAAAACCGCTGACATAATCAGGTTTTTCAGCAATTACCTGAATTATCCCTACCCCTTCAAAGTCTATCGGCAGGTCTGTGTGCCAGAGTTTGTTGTAGGCGGCATGGAGAACACAACAGCCACAACCCTGACAGACCTCACCCTCCACGACGACCATGCGCACATGGATTTCAGCAGCGACCCGCTCGTCGCCCATGAGGCAGCGCACCAGTGGTTCGGAGACCTTGTCACCTGCCGAGACTGGTCACACATCTGGCTCAACGAATCATTCGCAACATATCTCGAAAACCTATACTTAAGACACGACAAAGGAAACGAAGAATTTCTATACGAGCTCTACAACGACCTCCAATCCTATCTCGACGAATACAAACGCCGATACTCCAGGCCCGTAGTCTTTCGAGTATACAAGTACCCGGAGGAGCTTTTCGACAGACATGCATACCCAAAAGGGGGGCTGGTGCTTCACACCATCAAAAACATAGTGGGTGAGGAAAGTTTCCGCAAAGCATTGAACCTGTTTCTGACGCGTCACCAATACTCAAACGCAGACACAGAGGATTTGCGGAAGGCCCTCGAGGAATCATCGGGCATGATGCTGGAGAAGGTGTTTGAGCAGCTTGTGTATTCGGCGGGGCATCCAGTGGTCAAGGTAAGCTATCGATGGGAGCCTGAAACAAACCTGTTCAAGATAAGCTTTAAGCAGGTCCAGGGAGAGGATTCTCCCGAAACCTATGGACTCAGCCTGGATGTTGTAATTCACTCCAGTGGAGAAAAGATCGAGAGAAAAATATCTCTTGAGGAGCGTGAAACAACGCTTTTCCTATCCATGAAAAACAGACCAGACCATGTCTGTGTAGACCCTGAGCTCAAGGTTTTACGTGTCCTCGAGGTGGAGAGGCCGCTTGAAGAGGCTCTCACAATGGTTGAGAAATGTGAAAGCGTTGTCTGCCGGATAGAGATGATTGACTCGCTGGCAAAACATGGTGGACGTAGGGTTGTCGAGGTGTTGGAGAGAGTTGTCTCATGTGACCCGTTTTGGGGAGTTTCATACAAAGCCGCTAAGGCTCTCGGGGAGATTAAGACTGAGGAAGCGAAGGCAGCTCTCCTCCGTGTCCTCGAAAAAGTCAAGCATCCGAAAATCCGCAGGGGAATAGTGGAAGCTCTCGGCTCCTTCGAAAAAGACACAGAGGTGATGAGGATGTTGGCAAAAGTGGTTGAAGATTCGAGCGAGTCATATTATGTTAGACAGGCTGCGTCAATTTCACTCGGGCGGCTTAAGCTCGAGGACGCGGTTCCGGTTCTCATCAAGGCCCTTGACTACCCATCACACGCACATGTTATCCCATCCGGCGCAGTCCAGGGATTGGCTGAAACAGGCTTGGATAAAGTCTATGAACATGTTTCTAAGAGAACTGAAAAAAGCTATCCGACGCCAGTTCGAGTATCAGCGACCGTGGCTCTCGCAAAATTCCCAGAAAAACGCGAAACATACACCTTGCTCGAAAAGTTGTCAGAAGACAGTAACGAGCGTGTTCGCCACGCGGTCGTCGCCGCCGCTCGGGAGATGATGGACCCAAGGCTTCTCCCCATGCTCGACAAAATGGCTGAGAAGGATTTGAATGAGAGGGTGAGACGGAGCGCAAGGGAAGTCTCTAAAAAGATTAGAGACCATCTCGAGAAAGGCGTCGAATACAAGTCGCTGCGAGAGGAGCTTGAGAAAATAAGGGAGGAGAATAGGCGGCTGGCTGAGAGGCTTTACAGAGTTGAGGGCAAGGTTTAACAGCTTCATCCAAGTTTCATGGCTCGGCGGCGATGATGAACAGAAACGCTTGAAAAGTGATAGCCTCTGGGGTATCTGAGCCGCTAAACCAGCGTCTCCACAGACTCGACAATATCCCTGACTGTTATCATGCCCACAAGGTTGTTGTCCCTGTCGACTACGGGGAGATGTCTAATGTTGTTAGAAACCATTATGTTTTTTGCCTCGTTCAGAGAAGCATCCTCCCTAACAACGATAACATCACGCGTCATGTATTCGCTGATTTTCGAGTCATAGTCGACACGTAGCGCAAAGAACTTCACGAAATCTTTCTCGGTAACTATGCCCACGACTTTTCCATCAGAGACAACCACGACGCTGCTCACCTTATACTGAATCATTTTCTCCGCAATATCGGAAAGCTTTTCCTCACCTTTTGCCGTGACGAGCCGACGGGACATTATTTCTGAAACCTTTACCCCAAGCAACCCAACATATTACACTTTTTGGCCAATAAATCATTTACTCCAGTGTAAGGAGGCTAGGTAGTTCAGCAAGGCTGTCTACAACCATGTCTGCCATGGATGTCTTGTCTTTGAAGAGCTCAAAGGCACCGGTTTTCACAAGTATGCATCGAGCCCCCACAGCCCTTGCCGCCGCGACGTCGGTGTCGACACGGTCACCTACAAAAACCACCTCCGAAGCCTGTAGACCAAGAGTCTCCAAAGCCATCCGAGAGGAGATGACCGATGGCTTTCCCACTGAAACCGGTGTCACTCCAGTGGCGGCTGAAAGCATGGCTATGATCGAGCCCGCGCCCGGCATAAACCCTTCCTCTGTGGGATAGATGTTGTCGAGGTTTGTTGCTATGAATTTTGCACCATTCCTTATAGCTTGTGAGGCGTCGGCGGCTTTCTGATAAGTGAATTGTCTGTCCAGACCTGCTATCACGTAATCGGCCAACTTCCATTGGCTGTGCTCTATGACCTGCAGCCCCAGTTGCAGAGCCTCTCCAGATATGCCCTCTTCCCCCACCACAAGCACATTGGCCCTTGGATGCTCTGTTGCCACATACTTGGACGCGAGATAACCAGATGTCAAAATCTCTGAGACAGAGGCATGGATGCCCATGCGGCTTAGCTTCTCAATGTACTGGGTTCTTGTCATGGTGGAGTTGTTTGTCATGAAAACCAGCTTCAGCTTTTTTCGGAGTTTGTTGACGGCTTCGGGTGCGCCTGGAAGCGGCTTGGAGCCGATGTAGATTGTGCCGTCCATGTCGAGGACGAGGCCTTTCACTTTTTCCAGCGTTATCTTCACCCCTCTGTTAGACGCTTTCTTTAACGGCCGCGAGGGAAACGCATGTAACCGTTTTCCCTACCCCCGACATGTTTCTTATTTTGTCGACGACGAGGGAGCCTATGGACTGCATAGACTCGGACCTCACTTTCACTATGATATCCCATTCACCTGTTATGACATGTGCCTCCACCACCTCCGGAAGCTTCGCGATGTCTTCAGCCAGTTTCTTCTGCGATGTTGTTCCCTGCTGAAATGATACGAGGACAAAGGCTGTGGCGGGTTTGCCCAGCTTAGAATGGTCAAGCTGAACTGTGAACTTCTTAATCACGCCCAGCTGCTTAAGTCGCTTAATTCTCTCCTGAACAGTTGTGCGCGGCATCTTAACCTTCGCCGCTATGGCTGAAACCGTCTGTTCAGCATCTTCCACAAGCTCCTGAAGTATTTTGAGGTCCTTTTCATCAAGTTCTGTTGACATAATGACGATTAATCGTTAGGAGGGCTCTGTATTATTTTTGCTGTTGTTCGCTGTTTGTCGAAACCTTTGTCTGCAAAAGCCTTTTAATAGGGCTGGGAGAACCAATTCAACATGCCGAAGATAAGAGACGCAGCTATTCACGGTTATGGTTGCTATCTTCCAAGGTATAGAATATCCGGCGAGGAGATAGCAAGGGTATGGGGTAAATCCTCCGCCGAGCTGCCTGTCAAGGAGAAGGCGGTGGCGGGGTTGGATGAGGACACTATCACTATGGCTGCGGAGGCCGCGCGAATGGCTCTGGTTCGGGCCGGTGTAGAGCCTTCCAGGGTTCAGGCGGTTCACGTCGGAACTGAGTCCAAGCCCTACGCCGTTAAGCCATCTGGTACGCTGGTCGCAGAAATCTTGGGAGTATCCCGCCATGTAACCACCGCCGATTTCGAGTTCGCCTGCAAAGCAGGGACAGAGGCTATGCAGATGGTTACTGCTCTTGTCGAGACAGGTCGGATTGAGTTCGGGCTTGCCATAGGGGCTGATACGGCGCAGGGAAGACCTGGTGACGCCCTTGAATACACCGCGGCAAGCGGGGCCGCCGCTTACCTCATAGGCCGCAACGGCTCAGACTGTGTGGCGAAATTCGAATACTCAACATCATACGTGTCTGACACTCCAGACTTCTGGAGAAGAAGCTATGAACGGTATCCTATGCATGGGTCCCGATTCACCGGCGAGCCAGCCTACTTCCACCACACATTATCCGCTTTAAAGACCGTGCTCGAGGAAAACGGTTTCACCATCAACGACATAGACTATTTTGTTTTCCACCAGCCGAACGTAAAATTCCCCTTTGCGGTGTCAAAGATACTCTCCATTCCTATGGAGAAGGTAAAGCCCGGGATTGTTGCAGACGTGGTGGGTAACACTTACGCCGCTTGTTCTATGATTGGGCTTGCAAAGGTCTTAGACATAGCTAAGCCGGGGCAGCGTATAGTTATGACCTCTTATGGCTCGGGAGCTGGAAGCGACTCATTCGTGTTAACCGTGTGTGACGGGGTTGAGGAGAAACGTGGCAGAGGACCGAGTTTCAGCCAACTTCTCAGCCGCAGAAGGCCGATAGATTACTCGACCTATCTCAAGTTCAGGGATAAGCTAAGGGTGTAGCGGGTTGCGGGCTGTACTGGTCGGAGCGGGGTTGACGAAGGTGGATGAGCACTGGGACAAAGGCTTGACAGAGCTTATGGCGGAGGCCTCTCTTCAAGCACTCGACTCAGCGGGCGTTTCAACAGTCGACGCGGTATATGTGTCAAACGCTTTCGGGCAAATCCTGCAGGAGCAGTCCAACATAGGAGCATATGTAGCGGAGGAGCTTGGTATGAGAGGTGTCGCTGCCTCAAGGTTTGAGGCAGGCGGGGCCTCTGGCTTGGTCGCTGTGATAGCCGCTGTCGCGGCGGTTTCATCCGGTCTATACAAATCTGTTCTCGTCGTCGGCGGCGAGAAAATGTCTGAGGCAACCTCGGAGGATTATGTGTCGCTGCTCACAACGGAGGAGCCGGCCGAAACAGTTGCATCACTTGGGGTGACGCAACTGGCCGAGGCCGCTCTTCTTTACAAAGAGTATCTAAAACGCAACCGGCTGGAGCATGAAGATGTTGCATACTTCTCAGTTCTTAGTCATGAGCATTCTCAAACAGCTCCGCATGCTCAGTATCAGTTTAAAATCACCCTCGACAACGTGGTAAACTCGCCCATAGTGGCCGACCCCATTAGACGACTCGAGACAACCGCTCCAGCAGACGGAGCGGCAGCGGTTATAATCACTTCAAGGGAAACGGCCCTAAAAACCGACGGCTACAAGGCCGTCGTTTCAGGGATTGGCGCCGCCACCGACTATCCCTCGGCACTCGACCGCGAGGACCCTCTGTGGCTTAGTAGCTTGTCTCTGGCTTCTCAGAGAGCTTTGGAGATGGCGGGGAGAAAGGTGTCCGAACTAGATTTTCTTGAGGTTCATGACAGCTATAGCTTATTGTCGCCGCTTTCGCTTGAGGCTATTGGGTTAGCTGAGGCCGGTGAACCCTGTCATCTTGCCCGCAAAGGTTGGTGGACGTTATCCGGTGAAGTGCCTGTCAACACCTTCGGTGGCTTGAAGGGCCGCGGAAACCCGGTTGGGGCCTCCGGTCTATACGCCTTGGTCGAAAGCTATCTTCAACTAACTGGACGCGCTGGAAAAAATCAGGTCGACCATGCGAAGGTAGGGATGGTGACCTCGATGGCGGGTCTTGGCTCACTTTCGGCGGCGGCCGTCGTGGAGGAGTGGGTGTAGTATGTCGACGAGACCATCCTCCTACTGGCGTCTCCGCCCCTATCTCTACAGGCTTGAGGGAAACCGTTGCACACAATGCGGCCACTTTAACCCTCTCGCCCGAAAGATATGTAGAAAATGCGGCTCACGACGTCTCGAGCGAGACAGGCTCGCCCACCGAGGTAAACTAAGACAATTTACTGTAATCTATCAGCCGCAGACAGGTTTTGAGAAAACTGTTCCATACGCGGTGGGATGGGTTGAGATGTCTGATGGAACCCAGATAATGGGCCAGATTACAGACTGTGAACCATCGGAACTTTCAGTTGGCATGGATGTCGAAACGGTTGTCAGAAAAATACGTGTGGAAGGCGAGTCTAAGTTGATAGTTTACGGAGTAAAGTTTAGACCGGTGCTTTAGCGGTTGGCGAGGCTTTTCCAGAGGAGAATCACGGCATACTCCCTTGGTATCGACTCTTGATGAGCTATTTTCTCAATCTCCGCCCTGGCCACTGCCTCGGCCCTCTGCCCATGTGAAAGAATGTATTTTTTCTTGATTTCTTCAAAGAGCTTGGCGGGCTCCTCTTTGTTAGTGGTTATGTCGGCTATGTTGCGTGGAAGGTCTGAAAGCTGTTTAACCATTTCCTCCACCATCTTCAGCCTGTTTCGTAGGCTTGCGAGCTTTTTCCGTAGCTCAGGTATCTTGGCCTCCAGCTCCTCTCTGATGCCCACGCCCTTATCAGAGCCCGAGTCCTTCTCCAGCTGCATCGTGTTAAGCTCTATGCTTGACCAGATTAGCTCCTCCTCGACCTGCGCAAACTCCGAGCCTAAAGCCTCCTTCGCAGCTCTCAGCCTCTCCAAAACCTCTCCGCTTTTCTCCAGCAATGCGTTCCTTTTTTCAGCAAGCCTGCTCAATATGTTTCTCACCAACTGAGGCCTTAGTTCCTCCATCTTAATGCAGTAAAGCATGAAGTTACGGTCTAAACCGCGTAGGCGCTCGATTTCCCGCATCAGTTCGTCATACATCTTCAGGGCCTCGTCAAGCTCGTCGCCGACCGGCTGCTGTTGTACAGGCTCCTCGACAGGCTTCAAACTCACCTCTTTGACAGGTTGCTCCTCCTGTTGGGGTGTAGGGGGAACCACCTCTATGTCTGGAGAGGTTTCAGGCTTCTGCGGCGACGGCTTGATGCGGAGTACAATTTTCTTCGGCAACCTTCAGCGACCCCGTTTCGGCTGTTTTCCATCATGCTCCAAATAGCTTTTTAGCTTTTCCCAGCAGCCCCTCCTGCTCATCTAACAAAGGCTTGTCCCTCGTCTTACCAGTGGACTCGCCGAAGATATGCATAAAGTCGAAGGTGCCTAATGCATGGAGAGTGCTTTCAAGAAGTTTGGCCCGATGCACACCTATGCTCACAGGAAGGGAAACAACCTTCCCCTCTTTCGATATCTGGAAAACCTTGAACTTGAGAGACGAGATTCTACGTGTCTTAGCATACTCAACCGGGTCCACCACAAGCGCCACAGCCTTGCTAAACATGGCTTGGTATCTCTTCTGAGTGTCGATGTCAGTCGGCGAAAGAAAAACATCAAGCCCAGGATGCGAATGATACCATCCCACTATGTAGAGGTTCTTATCTGATTTGGAGAGTTCTTCTGCAACCCTTGCCATAACCATCTCGTCAAGCTGCACGTAAGCAGGTGTACCATACTGCTCACCCGTGACAGCGTCCCATATCTCGAGAACCTTCCCGGCCGATTTGCCGACCAGCAAGCCCGCCACCTCACGCTGAAGACTTGATGCAGCGTGTTTAACCACCTTCGCCAAGGCCAGCGGATAGATTCTTACACGCATTAGCAGACCATCGTCTTGGACGGTAATAAAAGTGACGCTGTGAGAAACATTGTTGAATATTACCGAGGTATTTTGTTTAATGGCTCGAGGTTTGACTTCTGGTTAATCCTTATATATGCTGTGGTTGTGAGGAGTCCAGAATGAAGATTAAGATTGTTCCCGCTGTCGGAGGAGGTTCACCCTTGGAGCTTGAGGTTGCTCCAAACGCCACCGTCGGAGCGGTTCGGACGAAGGTTTGCGCAATGAAAAAACTTCCACCCGACACCACCAGACTAACCTACAAGGGAAGAGCTCTCAAAGACACTGAAACTCTTGAGAGTCTCGGAGTTGCCGACGGAGACAAATTCGTACTCATCACTAGGACGGTGGGCGGATATGGAGAGCCAATACGTAGAGCTGCCTGAAAACGCGTGGTACAGGCGGCTGGCTCTCGAGTATGCTTTGATTCAGGAGAATGAGCCCACCTTCACACCTGTCGAGAACGACCTAACCCATTACGAAGGCGTCATAATCGGCTCAGGCGAATATGAGGGAGGCTTCTTCAGAGTAGAAATAATCATTCCAAGGTCTTATCCATATTTCCCTCCCGACGTTATCTGGCACACTCGGATATGGCATCCAAACTTCTCAGACAGCGTCCCCGCAAGAGTCTGTGAATCGATTTTCAAAGACCACTGGTCCCCCTCTCTCCGCATCGTGGCAGTTATAGAGTCTTTGAGAAACCTTTTGACAAACCCCAACCCCGAGGACCCGCTCAACCCCGTCGCGGCATTTGAGTACAAGAACAGGCCCGACCTATTCTACGCCCGTGTTAGACAATTTGTCGAAACATATGCTACGCCTGAGCAGGCTTTTGGAAAAAAACGTTGGAAGGGTTTGTAGTCTTGGGTGAGGCTGACGCCCTGGCGCGGTACGACCGTCAGCTACGGCTCGAGGGATGGGACCAGAACAGACTGCTGTCGGGACGGGTGATTATCGCAGGAGTTGGAGCGCTTGGATGCGAGGTTGCGAAAAACCTTTCTCTAATGGGTGTTGGCGAGCTCCTCCTTATAGACAACGATTATGTCGAGCTTTCTAACCTCAGCCGACAGATGCTATACACCGACCAGGACATAGGCAGGCCAAAAGCGTCAACTGCAGAGAAAAAAATATCCATGATGAACCCTCTTGTGAAAGTGAAGGGCCTACAAACAGATGTGCGGAAAATCCCGGAAGAAACCTTTGCTGAGGCAGATGTCATAGTCTCAGCTGTCGACAATTGGCCAACAAGAAGATGGATAAACTCGATGGCGGTGCATGTTGGAACACCGCTTGTCGACGTAGCTACCGACGGCTACTATGGAAATGTTCAAACCGTGATACCCAGGGTTACCAGCTGTCTGGAATGCCATGCAGAGGTCCTCATTCCCTCGGACATACAGGCTTCGGAGTGCTCTCTACGCCGCCGCACCCCAAACGACCTCGTCAAAGACCTTAGTGAACGAGGCATATCAATAAACTTCTCCGACGCCGAGGCCCTCTTCCAACACAACATCAAAACAGTCTACGACATCAAGTTCGCTCCGCAGACAGTGTTGGAGCAGATGGACAAGACGCTTAGAGAACAGGTCATTCAGCTCCGTTCACTGCTTAACCCAAAGATGCCCGCTCTGCAGAGCATATCGGCAACAGTTTCAGGCCTTGCCGCGTTCGAAGTGGTTCGGATACTTCATAGGGGTTCTCTGGGCAGGACGTTGAACGGCATGATGGTTTTCGATGGACTGAAGGGAAGGCTTACGCGTGTAAAGCTGGAGAGAAACGTGAACTGCCACGTGTGCGGCTACAGCGAGGAAAAACCTATGCAGATAAATGTTGCACCAAACGAAACCGTAGCCGACCTGAGAGAGAGAATATCCAACCTACTAATGTTCCCCGACACCCGTTTACAACACGGCTCCAAACTATTGGAAGACCAAACGGAGATTGCATCAGCAGGTATAGCTGACGGGGACATACTTTATATCCATTCAAGCAGAAGAGCAACACCGGTGGCTGTGAAGGTGAAGCTGGTTGAGGCTGGTGATTAGAGAGGTTAACGCAGGGTTTTGGAACCCTTTCGAGGAGCCGAAGCCAAAGCCTAAGCAGGAGAACTGTGTAATATGTGGACTGGAGATGGGGAATGAAAAAACATATTCATGCCCTCACTGTGGAGCGGTAGGTCATATGTCGTGTTTTGATGACTGGCTGGTGGTGAAGCAGACGTGCCCGCTTTGCCGAAGGCCGCTGGTAGAGATGTGAAATGAGCGGAGAAGAAAACGAGAAAGTTATCGAGCTGGATTACTTGGAGACGCCGAAAGGCGCGGTAGCAAGGTTCGAGGGTGTCCGACAGCTGGCTGAGGTACTTGCGGAAGTCATTGAGGAAATAGACAAGATGAAAGAACGGCTGCAAACACTGCCTGAAACCAGTCAGACTCCAGAGAACCTCGAGCGCAGGCTGAAATACATAGAAGACCAGTTGATTGTGCTTAGCGATGACGTGAGAGAGATATTAAACGCCCTCGGAGAACTGTCTGCGACGGTTGCGCAGATAAAAAAGGCTTTGAAGCTATGATGTAAGGAAGGCTCGTCTCATCTCTGTGATTAACTCGTTAAGTTCAGTCCTTCGTCTCTCCATCTCAGCTATCTCTCTTGCCAGCGCCTCTTTGTAGGCCTCCAGCTTCTTAACCTCCTCCTTCAACTTGTTCGATGTCTCTATCAAAGTCTCCGCCTCGGCCCTGCTTTTCTCTAGAGCGGCGAGACGCTCCTCAAGCTCCTTCTCCCTACGTATCATCCTCTCCATTCTTATCTCCCGCAGCTTGAACATCTTATCCATCTCTCTTCCAAAGTTCTCCAGCTTTTTCTGAGCCTCTTCAAAGGATGCGAAGTAGCGTTCCGACAAGATGTGTATCTCTGTCTCGAGTGCTTCCTTCTTGGTGATAAGCTGTTTCAGCGTCTCCTGAGCTTCGGCTATCTGCTTCTCCTTGGACTCAAGCTCCTCACGCCACTTCAGAACCTCCTCACGAAGCCTCGACAAACTCTCCTTCTCCTGCATAATCCTCTGAACCTCTTTAACCAGCTCAGCCCTCTGACTAGACAAAAGGTCAGCTGTCTCATGCAAACTCTCACTAAGCGACTTAACCTCCTCTGTTAAAGCCCTGTAAGAGTCCAAAGCCTGGTCCAGAAGATAGGCTTTCTCGATGATAGATTGCAGAGATGAGAGTGTTCTCTGAGGAGATGAAACCTGCTCAAGAACTTGGCGAACATCCTCCTTTAGCTTGGCCAAGGCTTCTTCGAGCAGGCTTATTCTCTCCTCAAGCTTCTCTATGACCTGAACCCTTATGGCCGCGACCTCTTTACGGAGGTCTGAAATGCTGTCTGACTTTCTCGGGAGCAGACCCATGGCTTGATGGTGGCTTTGCATGATTATAAACCCTACTCGGTCCCAGAAGATAGAGAATGGCCAAGTATTTTTCAAAGGTTTTCGTGGAGCATGTTTTTATAAGGTGGAGCATCTGGTTTTAATCGGCATGGTTGTGTCTGAGAGACGCTTGCTTGTTCGGTTTTTTCAGATAGGCTCGGTGCTGGCTTTGGCGGGGAGCATACATGTGCTGACCCTCCTACTTCCATGGTACACCGTCAGGGCTGACAATGTCTCAACCTCTGTTTTGAGCGGCTACCTGCTGCCGGAGACATTATCACTCTCGGTTGCTGGAGGGGTTTTAGCAGGTTTGTCGCTGTTGGCGACATCTTTTAGCCAGCGCCCCATGTCTGTGAGAACCGTGCTAGTTGTTTTCTCGCTTATAGGAGGAGTACTGGCTATGGTTTCTCCGCTCTATCTAGGGTTTGTCAGGGTTCCTGCTCTGAACGTGTCTGGTGAGCCGGGTATAGGGTTCTTCGTCGCTCTTTTCTCTGCCATAGTCATCCTCGCTCTAGGAGGAGTGGCTCTTCTGACACGGCCGCGTGTGGTCGAGATTCCGTATCAGAGCTATGGTGGAGTGAGCGGGGCCACAGTCTCGTCAACACAGCCTATGGAGACGACATCTTTCGAAGTTGTTGGAGAAGTTGAGGAAGGAGTTGTCTGCCCCATCTGCTATACTTCCGTGGAGGCTGAAAACGCTGTGAGATGCTCCTCATGCGGTGTCATTTTTCACTCGGGATGCCTTGACGCATATGTAAACATAAACGGTACTTGTCCAAACTGTGGAAGAGCCGTTGTCTAGCGTGAGCCTTCATGGGTCTCGAGGAAATCGTTAAACTCGGTCTTGAAAGGGGTTTTTTCTTTCCGTCGGCCGAGATTTACTCCGGCTCTCCGGCGGGTTTCTGGGAGTATGGACATCTCGGAGCACTACTCAAACGCAAGTTCATAGACGCTTGGCATCGCCTAATGGTGCGAAGAGATGAGATGCTTCTCGTCGACGGGTCGCAGATTCTCCCCAAACCCGTTTTCATCGCATCTGGTCATCTAGCCACATTCGCAGACCCCATAACACGCTGCAAATCATGCAAGTCGGTGTACAGAATCGATAGATTGCTGGAGGAGAAGCTTGGTATAAAGGTTCCAGAAAGAACTCCGCCCGAGCAGATTGACGCGATTATTGCTGAGCATGGTTTCCGCTGCCCTGCCTGCGGGGGAGAGCTGGACAAGGTATCCCTGTTCAACATGATGTTCGGTGTTTCTCTGGGAGCGTCCGGCGACGAAGGATATCTCAGGCCCGAGACATGTCAAAACATCTTCATAGATTTTCCACGTGTTTACAAGATTTCGCGAAGAAAGCTGCCGCTCCCACTCGCACAGGTGGGGAAAAGCTTCCGTAACGAGATATCTCCTCGCCAATCTCTTATCAGGCTTCGGGAGTTTACACAGGCAGAGATAGAGGTTTTCTTCAACCCACGCACAGCCAACGAATTCGAGAAGGCCAAAACAGTTGCTGACAAAGAGTTAAACATGTGGATGGGAGACAGGGTTGAAAAAATCACATGCGAAAGAGCTTTTGAGAAAGGTCTGGTTTCGAGCTGGCTCGTCGCATATTATCTCTGGCTTGTGCAGGACTTCTACTTCCGCCTAGGCATAAACCCGGACAAGCTAAGGTTTAGGAGGCTCGGTGATGATGAGAAGGCTTTCTACGCCGCCGAGGCCTGGGACTTGGAGGTCCTTACTTCGACTGGGTGGATGGAGCTTGTAGCCTGTAACAACCGAACCGACTATGACCTCGGTGGACATCAGAGGATTAGCGGAGTCGACCTCAGGATAACGGAGGATGGCGAGACGTTTCTGCCGCATGTTTTCGAGCTTTCGATGGGCGTTGACAGAAGCCTTCTAGCTCTTCTCGAACACGGCTATGTCCAAGAAAATGGTAGAAGTGTTCTCCGTCTCCACCCAGCCCTCGCTCCGTACACACTCGCGGTTTTCCCCCTGCTTGACAGGCCTGAGCTAACTCAGGTCGCCCAACGGCTTTACAGTATGCTTCAGCTTGATTTTGACACATTCTATGACGAGAAGGGAAGCATAGGCAGAAGATACAGGAGACAGGATGAGATAGGCACACCCTTCTGCATAACAGTAGATTATCAAACCTTGGAGGATAACACGGTGACCGTAAGAGACCGAGACACCATGAAACAGGAACGTGTAAGCATAGATGTGCTCAAGAGCTTCATATCGGATAAGCTCGTGATATAACCGCGCATGTTTAAATAATCGATGGACGCCGATACATCGATGGCGGACACTACTTCGCTTATCATATACATAGTTGTCTCGGCTCTGCTGCCTGTCCTTCTAATCATTGGTTCTAAGCTCCTCTCACCCAAAAAGCCGGCGAGACGGAAGAAACTCTCTTTCGAGAGTGGACAGGTTCCGTTTGGCTGGACAGAGTCGTCTTTTCCCGTCGAGTATTTTCCTTACGCTATTATCTACATAGCCTACGCGGTCATCGCCCTAGCTGTCTTCCTCTCCGTTGTAGCTGTCATCGACAACCCAGGGGCAGCCCTCAACGTGGTTGTTTTGCTAGCTGTTCTCAGCGCTTCATCGATATACGCAGCAGCTACTCTCAAGAATTTGCCGCAGAGGCTGTAGAGCGATGGTTGTAGCTTTGCCACCTCCATTACAAGAGCTGATCAGGTTTCTGGCGAGCGAGAGCTTCGTAAAGGCGGCTGTTTTCCCGGGAGCAGCCTTCGTGGCGGTATTGGGCATACTGTCCGTCTGGTATGAGAGAAAGCTTCTAGCACGCATTATGCTCCGCCCCGGGCCTCTTCACGTGGGCAAGTACGGCGGATGGCTGCAGGTAATCGCTGACGCCGTCAAGTTTCTCTCAAAAGAGTTCATCATCCCGACACGGGCCAAGAAAAAGCTGTTTGTCACCATGCCTCTCACAGCACTTTTCCTTTCAGCACTCCTCTTCGCCTTCCTCCCCTTCAGTGAGTACTGGGTGATTTATAGAAGCGAGATAGGTGTCCTACTCGTCTTTGTGCTGATAGCTCTCACACCCATTCCTTTGATCATAGCGGGATGGGCCTCCGGCAGCAAATACAGCTTCGTCGGCATGCTGAGGTTCGCTTTCCAAATATTTGCATACGAGGTCCCCCTTTTCATAGCGTTGGCAGGTGTTATTCTCGCGGCAAAATCCTTCGACATAGTCGAGATTGTGAACGCACAGTATGCTCTACCGTTTATCGTCACACAGTTCATAGGCTTTCTCGTCTTCTTCATAGCCGCGGTCAGTGAGGCGGAGCGGATACCTTTTGACCTTCCAACGGCGGAGCAGGAGCTTGTTGAGGGATGGATGGTTGAGTATGGTGGCGTGGGATTTCTCGGAATTCAGCTGGCCATGTACACGAAGCTTGACGCCCTCTTGTTCCTCACCGTCAACCTATACCTAGGCGGGTGGCATGGACCGGCTATACCCGGTGTGCCTGAGACAATTCTACATCCGTTCTGGGTCTTCGTAAAGTTCCTTATACTTTTGACAATCGTGTTCATGTTTAGAGGTGTCTACACCCGCATAACCATAAGAAAAATCCTCGACCTGGGCTGGAGATACCTTATACCTCTCGGCTTCATCAACCTGTTTCTCGTCAGCCTCACAATCTATCTGCCGACTCTACTTGCCTAGCCTTTTCTCATCCTTTTCAATTTAAACTCCAAGCCTGTGGAGACGATGTTTGCTCTTACGATAGTGTAGACGACTTGGTCAAGCATGCGTCCAAAAGCATTGTCATCCATATTGGCTCCTCCGGTTTCATAAATTTTTTGAAGCTGCTCCATGTTGTTGTCGAGGTCCAGATGCCCTGACAAGTGTTGGTAAATAGAGCTGCTTTTGATTTCCTGATGAATCTTCACGGATTCAGTAAAGTATGTAAAGTCCTCTGTGTCAAGGAATGTTCTCAATGTTTTTGCTAGGAGACGCAACTTTTTCAGTAACTCATGGGCCTCGGGTCTCTCTTTTGGAGTTAGCTCTGTCGCCATGGCTATCCTCTCAAAGCTGTGACAAGTTTGTCGAACCAGCCGAGCTCGGCCGGCGGCCCTCTGACACCAGGTTTGGCGAGCTTTTTGGGGCTGTAGAAAAGGGAGCGTCTATCGGTGTCCGAGAGCTCGATCTCGTTCGTCATCTCGAGGGCGTAGAAGGGACATGCATCTACAC